>Ga0182024_10005737_pt1 | contig 27640 bp, 26 predicted proteins | sample P32metaG_FD_120480 | JGI IMG/M metagenome (GOLD analysis project Ga0182024, IMG submission 120480) | Permafrost microbial communities from Stordalen Mire, Sweden - P3-2 metaG (Illumina Assembly) | ecosystem: Environmental > Terrestrial > Soil > Wetlands > Permafrost | place: Sweden: Stordalen...
AATTGGCCGTCGTTCATGCCGCGGGCGACGACGACCTCGCCCATGCGGTCCACGCTCTCGGTGGAGATCCACGACACGTCGGAGCGTTCGCCGGGGTTCAGCTCGGTCGGCGGCCGCGCGACGAGGGCCTTGCGGTACTCGTAGTCTTTGGTTTTGGGCAGCGTCTTGAGCAGGGCGTCCACGATGCGGGCGGCCTTGTCCGACATGGGGAAGCCGAGCGGGCCTTCGGTAAGAGTCATGATTTTACCTCGTAAGTTCATGGAAGAAGGATTTCACCGCAGAGAACGCAGAGAGCGCGGAGAAAGGCAAATGCATGGCTCAGCGGCTGTACGGTCGCCTGAATATTTGTTCTTGTCTTCTCCGCGCTCTCCGCGTTCTCCGCGGTGAAATGGTTTTTCATTCGTGCGGCGTCTTGAAGGCGTCGGCCCGGCCCGCGTCGTCCGTTCGCGCCCACTGTACGGGAAGCCACGGCGCGTCGCCCCACGGCACCGGCGCCAACCCCTGCGAGCCGCGCACCTCGTTGATCGTCGTCACGCCGTATTTCAGGTTCAGCTCATCCTCCTTTGCCGTCTGCTCGCGGTTGACCGGCACCGGGTCTTCGCTCGCCAGGAACAGCCGCCCCGTCGGGTCGTACAGCGGGATCAGCTGCTCGTTGAGCTTCTCGTCGCGCCGTTGCAAGCGCGGCGTCACCGCCTTGGACATGTGCTGGTGCTCCGCCGCCTGCAAGTTGGCCAGGTTCGTCTCGCTCGTCAGGAAACTGATCGGCACGTGAAACGCATTACAGACATCCTCTTTGGTCGCCTTCATGTCGGCCAGGGCGGCGAGGTCGCCCATCGAGTGGGCCAACAACTGCACGCGCAGGGCGCTCTCGGCCACCACGACCTTGCCGCTGCCGCCCTTTCTGAACCGGCTATTCCATTGCGCTTCGAGCCGGTCCCGTTCCTCCTCGCCGATCACCTCGTCCGGCGACACGATGGCGTCCGGGATCGCGTGGTTCTCGAACTTGGCCCGTTTGAACGCCGCGAACTCGCTGGTGAGCGCCGCCTGTTCGTAACAGGCCCGCAGCGGCGATAGGCCGCCGGTGTACGGGTCCCGCGGGTCGGGGTAGCGGAAGTGGATGACGCGCCCCGGCGGGAAACGCTGCTCGTTCGTGCCGGTGCGGTAGAGGTAGTAATCGACGAGGTTCGGCGACCCCGGCTCGCGGCGCGCCGTCACGTTCTGGCTGGGGAGTATCCAGATCCGTTGCGGCGTGCCGAGCGGGCCGAGGTCGAGCAGCCAGTAGGCGGCGCCGTGGACCTCCTGATAGAGTGTTGTCAGCTCCCACAAGTCGAATGCATTCATCACCGGGTTGACCTGCACCAGCAGATCGAGCAGCGGGTGGTCGGCCACTTCCTCGATGTGTTCGGCCGACTTGGTGCGCGCGGACAGGTGCGGCGCGGATCGGAGGCGACGTTCGGCCGCGGCCGGCAGCGACTTCGTCAGACATTTGGGCCGCGGCTGGTCGTGCCGCGTGGCGACGTACAGCTTCGGCGGGAAGCTGGCGCAGACGGCGGCGTTGGTGCTGGCGCAGGTCCAGGCGGTGTTCTTGAGTTCCGCCAGGATCTCGTTGGGCGTGGGGTTGCGGTTGCGGCGGTAGGCGTCGATGAACGACGTGCCGCTCCATTGGGCGCCGGTCAGCACGGCCGGCATCGACTTGGGCCGCAGCCAGCCGGAGAGGCGGGAAAGGGCGTCGGCGAGGTAGGTGCGCATGGTGAGTCCTCTTCTTCAAAATTTCACCGCGGAGAACGCGGAGAGCGCAGAGAAAATCAAGGACTGAAGCACGAAATCAGCCACGGCCCTTTGGAACCATTCTCTTGTCTTCTCTCCGCGCTCTCCGCGTTCTCCGCGGTGAAATTTTTATTTCCATTCCGTCCATAATTCCGGGTCGTCGGTCGGTCCCACGGGTCTCGTCGGTTCGTCCGGCGGCGGCTTCGCCGTCCGCTTCCGCAGTCGGGCGATGAACCGCGCGTCCAGCGCCGCAATCAGATAACGCAGAGCGCCAAGGGCGTGGTTATACTCGTCCACCGGGTTTTCGTTGGTCCCGGCGCGCTCGGTCGCGGTCGGGTAGCGGTACAGCCGGGCCTCCGCCAGCAACTCCGGGCACGCCGGGCCGTGGACCTTCAGCCGGCCGGTGCGCAGCCGCGCCGCCACCGCCGCGATGCCCAGCCGGATGTCGTTGTCGGCGCGGCGCACCGTCAGGCCCGACGCCCGCAACTCCTCGATCTCCGTGCGCCCGGCCGGGTCGGCGTACCAAACGACGCCGCCACCGGCGGGCTGACGCCGCGCCGCTCGCAGCGCCGCCGCGTGTTCGTGCAGCGGCGTCTCGCGCAGGTAACGCTCCCAGCCGATCCACAACACGTCGTCGCCGTCCAGCACGCCGCCCAGCGCCGCGAACGGGTTGCGCCAGCCGAAATCGATGCCGCCCACGCCGCGCCCCTCCGGCGCCGGCGACGGCCACTCCCGTACCACCGCGTCGGCGAAGTCCGGATACACCAGCCCCTCGCGGGACGTGAACGAGCATTCATATTCTTGCGCCACCCAGGCGGCGCCCATCGCCCGCGTCTCCTCGGCGATGAAGTCGGCCGCGATCCGCGGGCAGTCGCGCCACGTCACCTTGACGCGCTTCCACGGCCCGTCGCCGTTCCATTCGTCGTGGAACCAGCCGCGCTGGCCGAACGGCGTGCTCAGCGCCACCAGCCGGCCGCGCGACACCGCCAGCATCGGCCGTACACTGCGATACAACCGATCCGGGATGCGCGCCGCCTCGTCCAGCACCAAGAGCGTCACGCCGCCGAACGAGCGGATCGTCTCCTCGCGGCCAGGCAGACACAAGACGCGGGCGCCGTTGGCCAGTTCCAGCCGCAGTTGGCTCTCGTAGGTCGCCGGGATCGGCCGGTTCAGGGCGACGTAGGCGTCGTGGACCTTGCGAAAAATCTCCGCGCTCTGCCGCTGCGAGGGCGACAACAGCAGCACCAACCCGCCCGGCGTGAACAGGGCCGCGTGCAGCGCCAGGGCGCTCACCACCGTCGATTTGCCCGACTGCCGGCTGCAATTGAGCAACACTTGCCGGTCGCGGGCGAACAGGAAGTCGCGCTGCCACGGGTCCGGCGCCAGGCCGCGGGCGACCAGGATCGCCGAGGGGTCGAGGGCCAGTAGTGTGCATTCGTACAGGTTCACGCCGGCCGATTCTACCCGGCCGTCGGGGCGTCTGGGCAGTCCAATTTGTCGAAAAAAAATAGAAAGATGAGGAATCGAAGGAGGAGAATAGACAAGAGGCAGGCCGCCTTACAGAATAAGCCCGCACAGAGTAGACGACGCTCGTCGTCACCCCCTCATCCTTTCCTTGACTCACGTCGCAATAGCCTATGAGCGAATCCTTGACGGAAGGGACCCCGGACGGCGCCGCCGAGATCGATCCGTTGCGCCAGCTAGGGGACGAGCGTTTCCGCGTGCTGTGCGAACAGGCGCCGGTCGGCATCTTCCTGACCGACGCCGAGGGACGCGCCGTGTACCAAAACCCGCGCTGGCTGGCCCTGGCCGGCCTGACCGCCGAACAGGCACTGGGCGAAGGTTGGGTGCGGGCGATTCACCCCGAGGACCGGGACGCTCTGCTGGCCGATTGGAAGCGGGTCGTGGCGACGGGGGGCGATTGGAAGCGGGAACACCGGTTTCTGACGCCGCAAGGGGAAGTGCGCTGGGTGGCGGCCCTGGCCGGGCCGCTGCGGGGCGCCGGCGGCGAACTGCTCGGCTACATGGGGACAGTCAAGGATATAACGGAGCGTAAAGAGGGGGAAGAAGAACGGAGGCGGCTGGAGCGGAAGCTCCAGGAGGCGCAGAAGCTGGAGAGCCTGGGCGTGCTGGCCGGCGGCGTGGCCCACGACTTCAACAACCTGCTCACCGGCGTCATCGGCTACGTTTCGCTGGCGCTGCAACAGGCCCCCGAAGACGCGGCCCTGCGCGTCTTCCTCGACCGGGCCGTCGAGTCGGCCCAGCGGGCCGCCGAACTCTGCCGGCAGATGCTTGCCTATTCCGGCCGGGGCCGCTTCGTGGTCGGCCTGCTGGACCTGTCGCGGGCGGTGCGCGACCTCGGCGCCCTGCTCCAGACCTCGGTCTCGCGCAAGGCCGTGCTGTCGCTGGAGCTGGCCGACGAGTTGCCGTCCGTCCTGGCCGACGCCTCGCAAATCCGCCAGGTGCTTCTGAATCTGGTACACAACGCCTCCGAGTCGCTGGACGGGCGGGAAGGGGCCGTCACGGTGCGAACCGGCCGGGCCTGGTGCGACCCCGACTATCTGCGTCACACGATCATCGACGACGACTTGCCGGAGGGCGAATATCTGTTCGTGGAGGTGGCCGACACCGGCTGCGGCATGGACGACGAGATGCGGCGGCGCGTCTTCGAGCCGTTTTTCACGACCAAGTTCACCGGCCGCGGCCTGGGGCTGGCGGCGGTGCTGGGCATCGTCCGCGGCCACCACGGTGCCATCCACCTGACCAGCGAACCCGGCCTCGGCACGACGGTGCGCGTGCTGTTGCCGCCGGCCGCGGAGGCGGGGGCGGGGGCGGCGCCGGCGCCGGCGCCGGCCGCCGCGGCGGCGACCGGGGGCGGCGTGTTGTTCGTGGACGACGAGCCGGCCCTGCGCGACCTGGCCGAGCGGGCGTTGCGGCTGGCGGGCTTCCGGGTGCTGACGGCGGCCGACGGCCGGGAGGCGCTGGAGGTGTTCCGCGACCGGTCGGCCGACGTGCGCGTGGTCGTGCTGGACCTGACGATGCCGCGCCTCAACGGCGAGGAAGTGCTGCGGGAGCTGCGCCGCCTGCACCCCGGTGTACGGGTGATCCTGTCCAGCGGTTTCAGCGAAAAGCAGGCGACTCAACACCTTTCGGCCGGCGACCTGACCGGCTTCCTGCAAAAGCCGTATCGGCCGCAAGAGTTGGTCGAGAAGGTACGGCAGGCGGTGTTATAGCGCCTGGGCGAGCGGGGGGCGTAAGCCCCCTGATTCTTTATGTGGTCGCCGACCCGATGCTCAATCAGGGGGCTGACGCCCCCCGCTCGCCAAGACTTGACCCCATTTGCCCCATCCCCCTTTTCGAGCTAAGGTTCCCTGCGCACAGTCCGTATAACCCGCCCAAACGCCCGTAACGTCGCGGGGCCGGCGCTCTCCGTAATGAGGTCCTGGCGCAGGTGACCAAACACAAAGCCGCATGGGGCTGGGGCGCCAGCGCCTCGGGTCCAGACGCCGCCCTGGCCGTCGGGGCGTTGCGTCGGAAGCAGGGCGCCGGCGCCGAATCGTGGTGCGAGTCGCGCCGCGGCGATCCCGCCGTCCGCCTGTTCCACGAATCCCATTCCTGCGACTCCGAGGCGTTGCGCCGGCTGACCGACGGCCTGACCGCCCTGCCGCGGGTCGGCGACGACTTCGCCGGCTTCCGACTGATCGGCGAACTCGGCAGCGGCGCCTTCGGCCGCGTCTACCTGACGCGCCAGGGCGACCTCGGCGACCGGCCCGTGGCCCTCAAGGTGTCCACCGGCTGCTTCGCCGAGTCGCAGAAACTCGCCCGCCTGCAACACACCTACATCGTCCCCGTTTACTCCTTCCACCGCGCCGGCGGCCTGCAAGCCGTCTGTATGCCGTATTTCGGCGCGACCACGCTGGCCGGCGTCCTCGACGACCTCGGCCAACGCCAGACACTGCCCGCCTCCGGCAAAGGCCTCGTCAGCACCCTCAATAGTCGCCGAGCCCAAAGCGGCGTAAGGTCGGCCGTCGCCCCCGTCGCGCCGTCCCGCGTCGCCGAAGGCCGATCCGAACCGTCGGCCGCCGCCCCGGCCGACGGCCCGGCCACGCTCACGACGCTGCGCATGTTGGAAGGCCTGACCTATGTGGAGGCCGTGCTCTGGATCGGCGGCCGGCTGGCCGAGGGGTTGGCCCACGCCCACGAACGCGGCGTGCTGCACCGCGACCTCAAGCCGGCCAACGTGCTGCTGACCGACGAGGGCCAGCCGATGCTGCTGGACTTCAACCTCTCCGAAGACATTCGGGTGGCCGGCGCCGCCGGCGCCCGCGTCGGCGGCACCCTGCCTTACATGGCCCCCGAACACCTGACGGCCTACCAGGGCCGGCCGGCCGTCGTGGACGCCCGAAGCGACCTATATTCCCTCGGCGTTCTCCTTTATGAACTGCTGACCGGCCGCTGCCCGTTCGAGAAGCACGGCGCCCCGCTCGAAAGCGTCCTGCCGAAGATGATCGCGGATCGGCTGCGGCCGCCGCCGCCGGCGCGGTCGCTGAACCCCGGCGCCACGCCCGCCGTCGATTCGATCCTGCGCCGCTGCCTGGAGCCGGACCCCGCCCGCCGCTACCAGTCGGCCCGCGAACTCCAGGAAGACCTCGACCGCCAACGGCTCTACCAGCCGCTGCGCTACGCCGCCGACCCGTCGCCGCGCGAGCGCGTCGCCAAGTGGCTGAAGCGCAACCCGCGGGCGGTGAGCGCCTCGCGCGTCGGGACCGCGGCGGTGGTGCTGTTGGCGCTGCTGACGGCGGGGCTGTTCTGGCGCGGCGAGCAGGTGGCGAAGTACGAAGCGGCCGCCCGCCTCAACGGCTTCCGCGACGACCTCAGTACCGCCCGGCTGCTGCTCGGCGCCCGCGCCGCCGACGTGGACCAGCTGAGCGAGGGACGCGAGGCCGCCCGCCGCGCCCTCGACCGCTACCGGGCCGACGCCGACGACCGCTGGCGCGAGCAATCGTCGGTGCGTCCCCTTCCAGAAGAGGAAAAGGATCGCTTACAGGCGGAAGTCGGCGAACTGCTGGTGCTGCTGGCCGCCCCCGCGGCGCGTCCGAACGACCTCGGCGAGGCGTTGCGGATGAATCGGCTCGCGGAAAACCGTTATCCGGAGGGTCGGGTGCCGCGGGCCTTGTGGGCGCAGCGGGCGCGGCTGGAGGCGCTGCTGGGTCACGACGACGAGGCGCGGCGTCAGCGCGAACGGGCCGACGCGACGCCGGTGCGCGACGACTGGGACGAATACCTGCTGGCCAGGGAGCAGGCGGGGCGCGGCCGGCTGGCGGACGCGGCGGAGCGGTTGCGGGCGGTGGCCGTCAAGGAGCCGGCCAACTTCGCCGTGCAATTCCTGATGAGCAACTGCTGCCTGGACGGTTTTATCGACCGCCTCGGCCAGGAGACCGACGCCGTCGGCTGCTACAGCGCCTGCATCGCCCTGCGGCCCGACTTCCACGGCGCCTACGCCAACCGCGGCCGCCTGCGCCGCGGCCAGTACGCCGAGGCCGAGGCCGACCTCACCCGCGCCCTGGAACTGCGGCCCAACCAGGCCGAATACTACGTGGACCGCGGCCAGGCGCGCGACGGCCTGGGCCACGAGTAGGACGCCCTGGATGACCTCGACCGGGCGGAGGAACTTGGTTCGACGGCCGTGATGCTTTACTACTTGCGGATGCAGGTCCACCGGCGGCTGGGGCACGACATTTCCGCCCGGCGCGACCTGGACCGTCTGCTGCGGCTGACGCCGACGGACGAGAAGGGTTTCGTGGCGCGCGGCCTGGCCCGCGCGGCGGACGGCGACATGAAGGCGGCCCTGAACGATTTCACGCGGGCGGTGGCATTGAATCCCAATTCCGTGCCGGCCTTGCAGGACCAGGCGGCGGTGTTGGCGGAGCAGCTGGGCCGCAACCGCGAGGCGCTGGCGCCGCTGGACCGGCTGCTGGAGTTGTACCCGGCGTTCGCCCGGGCGCGGGCGGTGGTGCGGGCGCGGCTGGGGATGCGCGACGAGGCCGTGGCCGACGCCCGCCGGGCGCTCGAACTCAACCCCGGAAGCGGCGAGACGCTCTACCAGGCCGCTTCCGTCTACGCCCTATCGGGGCGCGACCGCGAGGCCGACCGCGCGGAGGCGTTCCGGCTGCTGTGCCAGGCGCTGCAGCGGGGCCAGGGCTGGGACCAGCTGCGCCAGGACGACGACCTGGCGACGCTGCGAACCGACGCACGGTTCAACGACCTCAAGCGGACGGCGGGGCTGCTGCAAACGGGCGGACGCTGACCGTCGTGGCGCGTGGCGCGTGGGGCGTGGCGCGAGAAGATAAGATCGGTTGCCTGTCTTCTCGCGCCACGCCCCACGCGCCACGCGCCACGACACCACGGAGAGGGGGCGGGGCGTGTCGAACGGGCGGACGGACGGCGGGCCGGCCGCGGAAGCGGCCCTGGACGTGCTGGAGCGCTTCGGCCAGGAACTGCAGTACGCCGAACAGGCGTTGCAGCAGATCCGGCTTATCCTTTCCTCCGTGCGCGAGGCCCTCGGGGCCGACGCGGTGTTCTGGCACCCCGGCGCCACGGGCGACGCCCCGGAGGGCGCCGGCGCCGACGGCCTGCCGACAGCCTGGCGCCAGGACTTCATGGGCCGCGTCCTGGCCGAGCCGGCGGCCGCCCAGGGTCAGCTGCTGTGCTCGTTCCTCGACCCCGGCGCCAAGCCGGCGTCGCCGTGGCCGTGCAGCGCCGCCCTGGTCCGCCTCAGCAAGTCGCGCGGCAACTGGTTGACGGCCCTGAGCTTCCACCCGCGACGGCTGTTCGGGCCGGTGGACCTCAAGGTGATGCTGCTGGCCCGGCGGCAGCTGCTCAACCACCGTCAGCAGGCCCAGGTCTACGAAAAGCTCAAGGATTCGCTGTTCGGCCTGGTCCGCTGCCTCACGGCCGCCATCGACGCCAAAGACCCCTACACCTGGGGCCACAGTGAGCGCGTGGCCCGCATGGCGGTGCGGCTGGCCCGGCAGCTGGATCTGCCGGCGGCGGTGCAAAGCGACCTGTATTTGGCCGGCCTCTTGCACGACATCGGCAAGATCGGCGTCCGCGACGACGTGCTGCAAAAGCCCGGCCGATTGACGCCGGAAGAGGTCGCTCATATCCAAGAGCACCCGGTCATCGGCGACCGGCTGGTGGGCCACGTCAAGCCGCTGCTGCACCTGCGGTCGGGCGTGCGCAACCACCACGAACGCTGGGACGGCGGCGGCTACCCGGACGGTTTAGCCGGCGATGACATCCCGTTGCAGGCGCGCATCCTGGCCGTGGCCGACTCGTGCGATGCCATGATGCACGCCCGGCCGTACCGCAACGCCCTGCCGGCCTGCCGCGTCGAGGAGACGCTGCGCGAGGGGGCGGCGACGCAATGGGACCCGCACGTTGTGGCCGCGTTCCAGGTCTGCCGGCACGACCTGTACACGATCTGCCAGCGCGGCATCGGCGATTCGGTGTGCGCGGCGGTGGAACAGGCGCTGAAGGCCGGCGTGGCGACGGACAATTCCTCACGACTCAACTCGCTGCCGGAACGGGAATGACGGAATCCGCCTTGACCCGGCGGCGGGGCGCGGCTAAATTACTTTGCGTCACAAACGAGTTTGCGGGGAGGATCCTCATGGACGCCCGTCAGGCGGCCCACACGCTGGAAGTGATCCGTTCGCTCATGGAGCGCACCTGCCAGTACCAGCTGCTGACCGCGCGGGCGGGGCTGGCGGCCGGCTGTCTGGCCGGGGCCGGGGCGCTGCTGTTCCTGTTCCTGGACGCGGCCAATCCGGTACATTTCGGATGCGTCTGATCGCTGGTGTTCCTCGGCTCGCTGCTGGCCACGTTCATGGGCACGGCGACGCGCGGCCGGGAGCGCGGCGAGCACGTCTGGTCGCGGCAGGCGCGGGCGGTGCTGCTGGCCCTGGCGCCGTCGATCTTCGCCGCCCTGGCACTGACCGGCTTCTTCTTCCACGAGGGCAAGCACCTGTGGCTGCCGGGCGTGTGGATGCTGTGCTACGGACAGGGCGCCTTGGCGACGGCGGCCTACGCCCCGCGCTCGATCCGCTGGTTAGGCGTGGCCTTCCTGCCGCTGGGCGGGCTGACGCTGTGGCTGGGGCCGGGTTGGGCGGTGCCGATGATGGGGCTGGTGTTCGGCCTGGGGCATGTCGGCCTGGGCGTGTACCTCCTGATCCGCGAGCGGCGCGAGGCGGGGCTGCGCCTGCACCGCTCCGTGGCCTAGGAAAGGCCGGACGCCGTGAACGCTTTCAAGCGACTCCTCGAAGACCTCGACCCGGTGCTGCACGAGCGCGGCCGACTGGCCATCGTCTCGGTGCTGGCGGCCGCCGTGCGCCTGACCTTCACCGAGCTGCGCGACGCCCTGGAAATGACCGACGGCAATCTCAGCGTTCACCTCCAGAAATTGGAGGAAAAAGGCTACGTCGTCATCGACAAGCAGTTCGTCGGCCGCCGGCCGCAGACGGGCTGTCAGCTCACCCGCGCCGGCCGGCAGGCCTTCGCCCGCTACCTCGACCGCCTCGAAGCCATCGTCCGCCAGGGCCGCGGCCAGCCGCCGGCCTGAGCGCGACCGCACGTTAATCGGAAGCGGGGAAGGACGGTTGTACGGAAAGAGAGGACCATACCCATGCAAGTCCGCATGGCCGAGCATTACGGCATGTGTTTCGGGGTGCGCGACGCCGTGGACCTGGCGCTGGGCCTGACGCGCCGCGGGCCGCTGACCATCCTCGGCGACCTCGTCCACAACCCCGACGTGGTGGCGCGGATGGACGCGGCCGGCGCCGTGCGCGTCGGCCGCCGCGAGGAGGTGCGGACGTCGGCCGTGCTGCTGACGGCCCACGGCACGGCCGACCGCGTGAAACTGGCACTGCGCGAACAGGGGCTGGAAGTCCACGACGCCACCTGCCCGCTGGTGACGCGCGTCCACCTGGCGCTCCAGAAGCTGGTCGCGGAAGGGCGACACCCGGTTGTCATCGGCCAGCCGAAGCACGTCGAGGTCCGCGGCCTGGTCGGCGACCTGGACGAGTTTACCGTGATTCAAGAAGAAAGCGATCTGGATCAGCTGGAGGAGCGCTTGACGCGCGAGCCGACGGCCCGCCTCGGCGTCGTGGCCCAGACGACGCAGCCGCTGGAAAAGGTACTGGAGTTGGTGGAGGCGTTGCGGGCGCGATTCCCGGAGGCGGGGGTGCGCTTCATCGACACCGTCTGCCAGCCGACCAAGGACCGTCAGCGGGCGCTGCGCCGCCTGGCCGCGGAGACGGACGTGGTCGTGGTGGTCGGCGGGCCCGAGAGCAACAACAGCCGTAAGCTGGCGGAACTGGCGCGAAGCCTCGGCCGGCCGGCGCACCTCGTCGCCGACGCCTCGGAACTGCGGCCGGAGTGGTTCGAGGGCCGCGAACTGGTGGGCCTAACGGCCGGCACCTCGACGCCCGACTCGATCATCCAGGACGTGCGAACGTGGCTGGAACGGCTTCCGGCGCTGCGGCCGGCAGCCGTGGGATGAAGGCGCCCTCCCGGCCCTATGGCGTCCGTGGGGAGCCAAGAGTCAGGCCGCATGCCCCGATCCGCCGGCTGACGCCCGGCCCGATGATGAGCCTGCGCATAAGCCTATTCCTTGACCAAGGGGCCGCCTTGCTCCAACCGGGCGATGACGTCGGAGACGGGTTCGCCCTCGCCTCGCTCGTAGGCCGCCCGCGACTCGGCGATCCGCTCCCGCTTGAGAGGCTTGTGAGGCCGGCCCAGCATTTCCCAACGGGCGCTACACTCTTTAACCCATAGGGGGAACGCATTGCTCTGTTCCTCAAACGAGGCCAGTCGGGCGACCGGGCGACCGGACAAATCGGCGTAGGCTCGGGCAATCGCCGCACCGCGACGAATGACGCGCCCGCCCCGCTCCAGCAGGGAGAGGAGTTTCGACCCGTGTTCCCGCCCGTCCGGTATTTTCCCCGCGAGCGCCCTGGTCCAGTGATAGTCCCAGAGGCGCAGGGAACTCTGCCTCACCCCGATTCCCTCATCGACGAAGAAATCGGCGATAGCGGCGGCCTCCTCTTCCCCGCCGCCGGTAGTGGCGGCGGTTTCGTAGGAATCAATGAGTACCTCCAGCCCCTGGAGTTTGTCCTCCTGTAATCGGTCGAGCAGCTCAGTAGGCATGACGTCACTCCCTCTGGCCCGTACCAGCATCGATTGTCACGGGTGGTCGCCCGGAGGCTCGGAAACGTCCATCAACGTCGTCTGTTGATTGTACGGACGCGGGAAGCCGAACGGTAGGTGGGATGTCGGCTACTTGCATGGCATGGAGGAATGGAGGGATGGAGGCGGCCGGTAATTTCCTTGACAGGCAGGGGATAAGCCATTCTAATCGTCCAAACAGGCGGCGTTTGCAAGAATGGGACGTCCGTTGCGCCGGGCGGAGCCTCGGCGCACGGCGGCACGCGGGGAATACCATGCGTTTCATCCTCCGAATCGTCGCATTCGTGGCGATGCTCTTGGCTGTCACCGATGCGGTTTGGACGACAACCAATCTCGTCTGGAACATGACGCGGCCGTCTTCCGCACGAACGGCCTCCGATTCGACGGACAGGGCGTCGGCCGTCCTGCCTACGATCGAGCGCGGTTGCGCCGAACTCAGCGGGCCGGCGGGGCTATTCTGCCTGGGCGCGATTCTGTATGTCCTGATACGGATTTCGGTGGAACAGGAGCAGGAGGTAAGGCTCCCGCCGCCCACGCAAGGCGGATCGTCCGCCGCCAGGGGGAAACCATGAAACGGACCCTGTTGCGGGCGGTCCTTCGCATCGCCGGCTTGGTTGTGCTGCTGTTCAGCGCGACCGGGTTGGCGACCGACGCCCTGCACGTCATGCGTTCCGCGGACGATGATTACGCCGGCGCCCGGCCGGCGCCCCACGACGCCCTGCACTTCCCGCGAAGCGGCCGCGCGTCATTGCATCTGCTTCTGTTCGGCGGCATTCTTTATGTTCTGCCGGCGGCGCCCCTGGCGCGCAAACGGCGCGTCGTTTGGGATGGGCGCGGGCCGTTCGACTTTCAAGCGACGTTCGGCCCCTACATCGTCCACGAGACGGTGCGCCGGCGAATCCTCCGATGGTCGCTGGGGCTGGTCTGTCTGCTCGTCGGCCTGTGCGTTGGGCTGCTGTCGCGCGGATCTTCGGAAAACCTGGTCAAGTACTCGTATTCCGCCGAGGAGCAGGCAACGGGCTGGGCCGTAGCGTGGGTCGAGGGGGTCTCATCGACGCTGCTGGTGTTTACCTCCTGGCGCCTCTTCGCCCGCCGTGCGGAGAGTGTGCTTCGCCGCAACCGCCGCCGGCCGGTGCTGTACTTGCGCTCGTTTCAGGCGGACGTGAGGATGCTCGGCGGGGTGGGCGACCTCTTCCGCCTGATCTTCTTCGGCACACCGGCCGAGAGTCCGGAGCGCGCGCTGGCCGGCTCGCTGACGGGGGTCGGACCGCTGGTGGCCGTCGGCCAGCCCCGCGAGAAACTGCCGCCGCTCGGGGCGGCGCGGTTGTATGTCCGCGACGACTGGCAGGCGGTCGTCGCCGGGCTGGCGCGGGCTTCGGACCTGGTCGTCTTCCGCATCGGCCGCACCGAGGGCTTCTGGTGGGAGATTCGCCATGTGGTGTCGGCCTGTGACCCGCGCAGGGTTCTCATCTATTTGCCGAAGAAGGATCGCGAAAATGTGTATACCGCCTTCTGGAGGCGGGCGGCCGAAGTCTTCCCGCGGCGGCTTCCGTTCCGCACCGGCGCCGCCCTCTTCCTCGGATTCGACGCCGACTGGAACCCGCGGCTGTTGGGAATCGACGGGCCGTCCGAAGCGGCCAGAGGCCGGTGGTGGTTGTTGGGCGGTTCGGCGCCGATCGTGCGCGAGGCGCTCAACGAGACCCTCAAACCGCTCGGCCTCGACGCGCGACGCTTGCCGTGGCGGTGGCGCGAAACGATCGCGCTTTTCTGCTTATTGTATTTGCTCTTCCAATGCTGCTTTACGGCCTTCGCTTACGTCGCCAGGCCGAAAGCCGCAGACCCCTTCGAGCGGATTCCCCAACAGATCCGGGATAGATGAGCCGGCCCACCGCTGGCCACGCCTATGCCGTGAACATTTCGTCCACCGGCATTCGCCATCCCGGCACGGCCGGTTCCGCCTCCGCCGCATCGCCGCGCCTGTAAATCACCGGCTGCGTCGGCGCGTCCGTCCGGTAAACGGTGACGGTTTCGGCCAGCGGGTCCACGTCCCACACCACCCGCGTCCCGGCGGCGAAGTAGTCCGCGCGTTTCGCGGCCATCTGGTCCTCCGCCGCGTCGCCGTAATCGTTCTCGCTGCGGACTTCGACGGCGAAGGTCGGGGCGCCTTCGATGAAGCGCATCCGGTTGGGCGGTCGCGGGCCGACATGATACGACGCATCCGGCGAGAACGATTCGCGGCCGGAGGGCATCTCGGGCACGGAATAGCCGATGCCGTCGGTGTAGGCGACGCCCCGTCCTGATGTTCGCGCATAGGCGCGCAAGCTCACCGCAATCTCAAAGGCCACGACGCTGGGCAAGTCTCCCGAAGCCATGAAATGTACAATCCTTCCGCCGATCAGTTCGGCCTTGCCTTCCACGCGGTACAGGTCGTCGAGCGTGGCCTGCGGCGGCGCAACGGATGCCATGAGGAGACTCACTTTCACGAAGGGCTATCGAACGATTCCGGCCTTCTGCGGCAACGTCACTCAAGAGTAGAATAATCGGGCAGGAACCCTCCCCGCAAGGCAGGAAGCCGGAAACACCCAACGACCACGGCCGGACTACTTATGAGTATTCCTCCTGGTTCCCACGCTCCGCGTGGGAGCCAGGAATAAAGCTTATTTCAGGAGCTTGAACCAGGCGTCGGCCGCGTCTTTCACTTTTTGGACCTTCGATTGGTCCGCGTCCGTCCACTCCTCGCCTTCGCGCAGTCGTTTTTCCGCCGTCGTCAGCAGATCGTTCAGGGACTGCACGAACTGGATGGCGGTCTTGCGGGCGTTCTCGACGGCTTCATCCTTGTACGGGCCGGCGGCGAAAAGGTCGGCGGCGAGCTTCTTGATGTCTTCGCGCCGTTCGGCGAGATGGGCTTTCACCCGGTCCACGTCCTCCGGCTTCCGCTCGGCGGGCGCGAGATCGAGGACGCTTCCTTCATCCCGATAGACATTGTAAGCCCGGTTCGTCTCGTCATGGATTCGCTTCACGAAAGCGTCCTGAAACGCCTTCCGCTCTTCCTCCTCTTCGCCGGCCCGCACGTCGGCCCCCCGAATCACCGGAATCCACTCCGGATTGGTCGTCATTTCGTGATTGATGAAGGCGCGGCCCAGCCACGGCAGCGGGACCAGCGCCGCCAGCGCCGCCCACCGCCACGGCGACGGCCCGAAGCGCTGCGCCTGCATCACCAGCGCCACGGCCGCCCCGATCACGGCTCCGCCGAGATGGCCCTGCCAGCTGACGCCCGGCATCAGGCTGATAAATGTTATGAGCACCGCGTTAATGACCATATTGCCGCGAATCTGGCCGGCGAGCGAGCGCGGCAGGTGTCGGCCGTTGCACAGCACCCATACGGCCGCCGCCCCGAGGACGCCGCAGATCGCCCCCGACGCGCCGGCCATGACGACGCGCGGCTCCAGCGCCAGCGCCAGGCAGCTGCCGCCCAGGCCGGCGAAGAGGTAGATGACCAGATAGCGCACCGGCCCCCACCACCGTTCGACTTCCCCGCCCACGCGGTAGAGGGCGTACATGTTGGCGAGGATGTGCAGCACGCCGATGTGGATGAAGCAGGACGTGAGCAGCCGCCACCACTGGCCGGCCAGCCAGCCCTCGCCGTAGACGCCGCCGGCCCGCACGATGACGTCGCCGACGGCCGCGTTGCCGCCGGCGAACGGCGACAGCCCGATGAAATCCGATAGAATTCCCATCCGTGAAGCGAGGTACGCGGTGTAGACGAACGCCGCCGCGTTGACGGCGATCAGGCCCAGCGTGACCGTCGGCCGCGTCTGCCGCCGGATGGCCTCGCGCACCACGCCGCCCGCGTCGCCGGGCTTGACGGCCCGGCCTTCCCGCAGCCGTTGCAGCGCCGCCGGGTCGTCGAGCACCTCGCGGCCGAGCGGCGTCAGCGTCATGCCGGGGCCGGTCTCCGCCGTCCCCTCCGCCTTCTGCACCAGGCCGTCCAGCCACAGGTTTTCCAGGAAGTAGTACATCCTCTCCGGGGACATGCCTGCCGACTTGGCCCAGGCGCGCGGATACCACGGCCTGGGGTCCTCGGCCGCGCACAAGCGCAGCAGCGCCTCAAGAATAGGGAACGATTGCCCGGTCGCGGGCCGGGCCGAGGGGGTCGCGGCTTCGGACATGGATTTCCCTCTGGATTGAGGCGAGCGGCGCGGCGCAGAGCTTGCCGGTTGGGCCGCACCGGCGGGCTGACGCCGCGCCGCTCGCCATGGCGTCTTTGCCTCTTACGCTTCCGGCTCGGACGATGCGGATTGGTACAGCCTCCGGTCGTGGACGTAGCACTCGACGGCGCGCGGCAGGAGGTAGCGGAGGCTGCGTCCCTCGGCGGCGCGGCGGCGCAGGTCGCGGCTGGCGACGTCGATCCGCGGCGCCTCGACGACCACCAGGCGCGGCGGTCGGTCGGCCGGCAGGCCGAGGCGGCCGCCGAGTTCGCGGCCGTCGGGGGCGGGGCTGCCGGGCCGGTCCATGACGAGCAGGCCGGCCGTTTCCAGCAGGCGTCGCGGCTCGTACCACAGATGCAGGTCGCGGACGACGTCGGAGCCGACGAGCAGCCAGAAGTCGGCGCCGGGCCGCCGCCGCCGCAGTTCGGCGAGGGTGTCGGCGGTGTAGCTGGGGCCTTCACGGTCTTTTTCGATCTCATCAATACGAAAAACCGGGTTGCCGGCCAGGGCGAGGGCCAGCATCTCGACGCGCTGGTCGAAGCGGGCGGTCGGTTGCGGCTTGTGCGGCGGACGCGGCGCCGGCACGAACAGCACCTCGTCGAGCCGTCCCTGTTCGCGGCACTGCTCGGCCAGGATGAGGTGGCCGAAGTGAACGGGGTCAAAAGTGCCGCCGAAAACGCCGACGCGCATCGCCGCTTCCTCCGGGGTCCGCGATGCGGTAAGGGTAACGGGCGGCGGCGGCGGGCGTCAAGGTGGGGCGGCCGGCGCTTGCTTCGGCGCGGCGGGGGCCGGTAAGATCCTTGCATGGAAAGAAGGGAGGTACGGTGATGCAGGACGAACTGTTCGGTGCCGGCGCGGCGGCGGCGCAGGGCTTCCTCGGCCAGCTGCTCCAGCACACGCCGGCGCCGATCTACGTGTCCTCCCTGGAGGGGCGTTACCTGTTCGTCAACCGGGCCTGGGAGGAACTCAGCCGCATTCCTTCCCGGCAGGCTTTGGGCCGTCTCACCGGGGAAATGTTTACGCCGGAGACGGCGCGGCGGCTCAAGGAGGCCAACCGGCGCGTCGTCGAGTCCGGCGCCCCCCTCGAAGTCGAGGAAGTCGTGGAGGCCGCCGACGGCGTGCATTACTACCACACCGTCAAGTTCCCGGTGCGAAACGCCCAGGGCGTCCTCGTCGCCGTGGGCGGTGTCTCCATCGACGTCACCGGGCGCCGGCGGGCGGAGGAGGCGGCCCGCGCGGCGGAGGCGCAAAGCCGCGAGCTGCTCGACGAGTCGCCGGACGGCGTCGCCGTCGTGCGCAACCTGGAAGTGGCCTACGTCAACCGGGCCTTTTGCCGCCTGCTGGGCTACGACCGGCCGGAAGAACTCCTCGGCACGTGCGCGACCGACCTCCTCTCCGACGCCTACAAGGATCGGGTCACGAACAACGCCCGCGCCCGCGCCCTCGACCTGCCCGCGCCCTCCCGCTACGAGGTGGAGTACCTGCACCGCGACGGGCGGATCGTGCCCGCGGAAATCCACGTGCGGCGGATCGATTTCGACGGCGCGCCGTCCTCCCTCGCCCATGTCCGCGATATTACCGAGAGAAAAAAGTCGGAAGCGGCCCGGCGCGAGAGCGAGGCCCGGCTGCGGCGCTTTTTCGAGGCGGCGTTCGAGGCCATCGTCCTGCACGAGAACGGCGTGATCCTCGACGCCAACCAGGCGGCCGCCGACCTGCACCGCTGTTCCATCGCGGACATGATCGGCCGCAGCGTGTTGGAGTTCGCCGCCCCGGATTCGCGGGAGACGGTTCGGGGGCGGATCGCCGACGCCGACGAGCGGACGTATGAGGCGGTCGGCCTGCGCGCGGATGGCAGCACCTTTCCCGGGGAATTGCGGGCGAAAAACTGCACGGTGCAGGGCCGCACGGTGCGGGTGGCGGCCCTGCGCGACGTGACGGAGCGGAAGCGGGCGGAGCAAACGCTTCAGGAGTACGCGCCGCGCCTCCAGGCGCTGTCGCGGCGGCTGCTGGAGGTGCAGGAAGAGGAACGCGGCCGCCTGGCGCGGGAGCTGCACGACGAGATCGGCCAGACCCTGACCGGCCTCGACCTCGCCCTGGGCCGCGGCGACCGCCTGGGCGACGACGGCCTGCGGCGGGCGGTCGCCGAGGCGCGGGACGGCATCCGCGAATTGACCGGCCAGGTCCGCGACCTGTCGCTGCGGCTGCGGCCGAGTATGCTGGACGACCTGGGCCTGCTGCCGGCCCTGCTGTGGCACTTCGAGCGCTACACGGCCCGAACCGGCGTGTACGTCGCCTTCCGCCACACGGGCCTGGCCCGGCGCTTCTCGCGGGAGGGGGAGACGGCGACTTATCGGATCGTGCAAGAGGCGCTGACCAACGTGGCCCGGCACGCGGGCGTCGGGGAGGCGTCGGTGCGGATTGCGCTTGACCGCGACGCCCTGCGTCTCCAGATTGAGGACCGGGGGGCGGGCTTCGACGCCGCGGCGCCGCGATCCGATGGCTGCGGTTTGTCGGGGATGCGGCAACGCGTGGCCCTCCTGGGCGGCCGGCTGGACGTCGCGTCGGCGTCCGGCTCGGGGACGCGGCTGACCGCGGAATGGCCCGAGGGCGGCGAGGGGACGTGCGATGGGGCTGACGCTGGTGGTGGCGGACGACCATAGGGTGGTGCGGCAGGGGTTATGCGCCCTGCTGCGCACGGAGCCGGATTTTCAATTGGTCGGAGAGGCGGCCGACGGGATCGAAACGGTTCGGCTGGTGGAACGGTTGCAACCCGCCGTGTTGGTTTTGGACCTGATGATGCCGGGCCTGGGCGGCCTGGAGGTGGTCCGGCAGACGGCCCGGCTGTCGCCGCGGACGCGCACGGTCGTCCTGTCGATGCACAGCAACGAGGCGTACGTGGTGGAGGCGCTTCGCGCCGGGGCCGCCGGCTACGTGCTCAAGGATTCCGGGGCGGACGAGCTGATCCGGGCGGTGCGCGAGGCCGCCGCCGGCCGCGAGTTCCTCAGCCCGTGCATCTCCCGGCGCGCCCTAAAGGCGTATGTGAAGGCGGAAAAGCAGACGCACGACCCGTATGAAACGTTGACCGCCCGGGAGCGCGAGGTGTTTCAGTTGACGGCCGAGGGGCTTAGCGGCGGCGACGTGGCGGAACGGCTGTTTATCAGCCCGCGAACCGTGGAGAGCCACCGCGCCAACCTGATGCGGAAGCTGGGTCTGCGCAACCACAAGGAGTTGATCCGTTACGCGGCGACGCGGGGAATGCTGCCCGGCGACGCGCCGCCGGCCGCGGAAAAGGGGTTGTGAAAATTCCGTAATAATACGGATAGAGGCGGCCGAACGGCCGCGTTATAAACATCAGAGAGGCCAGGGGAGTTCAAAGCTGACTGGGCGACGGCTTTGGGCTACCTGGCCTCATTTTTTTCCCCTCTCGCAGGCTAATCCCACAAAACCATCAGAGAGCGGAGCAGTAGCACAAGCTTAAGCTTGTGCTACGGTCACGGCAGCCAGCCGGGCGGCAGGCAGGGACGTAGGAACGTGAAGGCGGCCAGCCCCGCGCCGCAGGCCAACACCAGTAAAAACAGCAGGGCCGCGAGCCAGGAACCGGCGGCCGCCGGTTCGACGGCCGGCCTTTCGGGGGCGGGCGCCGGGGCGGGCGGCAACGGGGCCGGGAAGGGACGGCGGGGGCGGACGGGTTCGGCGCGCGGCGCGGCGGGGATCGGCCCTTGCAACGGGATCGTCTGCGGCAGATGCGGGTTGGCCGGGGGGCGGGCGGGCGGCGGGGCCGTCCGCGCGAGGTCCGGCTCCGACCGTTTTTCATCGACGAACAGTTCCCTTTCCGCGGCCGCGGCCGGCGGGGCGGCGGCCGCCGGCTTGTCGTCGGCCTGGAGCGTGCGCAACAGGTCCTCGGCCACGTTCGCGGGGTAGTTGACGCGCAGGTCCTTGACGTAGGTGAGCACGTCCGGCGTCTTCAAGGCCTGGGCGTAGGAGCCAAAAGGCTTGAGCATATGATGCGGGTTGACTTTGAGGAGGCGGAGGCGCAGGCGCTCGGCCTCGTCGGGCCGGCCGGCCGTCAGGGCGGCGTCGGCGGCCAGCACCAGGAAGCGGTCGCGCATCTGCGGCTGGTGTTGGCGCTCGTACCAGTCGGCGAGTTCGCGGTAAATGCGGAGGAGGTTTTCGCGGGGGTCCATAACGTGCGCCCTCGGCGGGAAGCGGCCGCGCCGGCCGGCGGCGGCACAGCGCCTAGAATACCACAGTTCGCCGATTTCGGCGAGCGGGGGGCGTAAGCCCCCTGATTTTGTGATTTTGTCTAGCGCCGCGGGACAGGCGACGAATCAGGGGGCTGACGCTCCCCGCTCGCCACATCCGAAGGGGGACACGATGACCGCCGCCCCGTCCGGCCCCCTGGCGGGGCTGCGTGTGCTGGACGCCTCGCGGGTGCTGGCCGGGCCGTTCTGCGGCCAGGCGCTCGGCGACCTCGGCGCCGAGGTGCTGAAGGTGGAGCGGCCCGGCGCCGGCGACGAGACGCGCGGCTGGGGGCCGCCGTTCGTACCGTTCGCGGCCGACGGCGGCGCGACTGAACTAAGCGCCTATTACCTCTCCTGTAATCGCAACAAGCGCGGCCTCACGCTCGACCTGTCCAAACCCGAGGGCGTGCGGATCTTTCACGAACTGGCCCGGCGTTCCGACGTGGTGCTGGAGAACTTCCGCGCCGCCAGCGCCGCCAAGCTAGGGTTAAGCCCGTCGGAGTTGCTGGCCGTCAATCCGCGACTAATCGTCTGTTCGATCTCCGGTTTCGGCCGTACCGGGCCGTGGGCCGACCTGCCCGGATACGACTTCGCCGTGCAGGCGTTGAGCGGGCTGATGAGCATCACCGGGCCGCCGGCCGGCGAGCCGTACAAGGTGGGCGTGGCGGTGACGGACGTGCTGACGGGGCTGTACGCCGCGACGGCGGTGCTGGCCTGCCTCCATGCCCGGCAGCGCTCCGGCCACGGCTACGCCATCGACCTGGCGTTGCTGGACTGCGCCGTGGCGGCGCAGGTGAACGTGGCCCAAGCGTTTCTCAGCAGCGACGAAACGCCGCCTCGGCAGGGCAACGCCCATTTCCAGATCGTGCCGTACCAGCTGTTCGCCACGGCCGACTCGTGGCTGGTGCTGGCCGTGGGCAACGACGGCCAGTGGCGGCGGTTCTGCGCGGCGGCGGGAAAGCCGGAGTGGGCGGCGGACGAGCGTTTCGCCGAGAACCCGGCGCGGGTTCGCAACCGGGCGGTGCTCGTGCCGCTGGTCGAGGCGGCAATGCGGACGAAGAAGACCGCGGAATGGCAAGAAACGCTGACGGCCGCGGACGTACCGCACGCGCCGGTCTGGACCTATGCGGAGATGTTCGGCTGTCCGCAGGCGGCGGCGCGAGGCCTGCGCGTGGAGGTGCGCGACCCGTCGGGCCGGCCGGTGGAACTGGTGGGGACGCCGTTTCACATCGCCGGGGCGACCTTGCCGGCGCCGACGGCCCCGCCGACGCTCGGGCAGCATACGGCGGAGGTGTTGACCGGATTGCTGGGGTTAGACCCGGCTCGGCTGGAGGAGTTGCGACGACAGGGGGTAATTTAAGAGGCGAGCGGGGGGCGTAAGCCCCCTGATTCTTCACCCGTTCCGACGCGCTATGCTAAATCAGGGGGCTTACGCCCCCCGCTCGCCAAACTCCCGTCAGCCGCCCGCCACCCACGCCGCGTCCGCCGGCCGCCAGTCCACCAACTCGTCCGGCTTGAACCACAGCGCGATCTCGGCCTTGGCGTTGTCCACGCTGTCGCTGCCGTGGATGAGGTTGTTCTGCACGCTGATGCCGAAGTCGCCGCGGATCGTGCCCGGCGCCGCCTTGGCCCCGTCGGTCGGCCCGATCAGGCTACGCGCCACGGTCACCGCCTCACGCCCCTCCAACACCAGCGCCACCGTCGGCCCCGCCGTCAAGAATTGCAACAGCGAGTCGTAAAACGGCTTGCCCTTGTGGACGGCGTAGTGCTGTTCCGCCAACGGCCGGGCCGCCTGCACCAGTTTCAGGGCCGCCAGCCGCAGCCCCTTCTGTTCAAAGCGTTGCAAGACCGCCCCCGCCAGCCGGCGCTGCACGCAGTCGGGTTTGAGCAGGATCAGCGTTCGTTCCATGATTCCTCGCTTTTTCGGAGAGAATGTCTCTTCCAATATTGGCCGGCGCGCGCCGGGCGGCGAGCGTTATTGTAAGGCCGGGGACGCGAGGAGGAAGGTCGGCGGTTCAGCGGGCGTAGGCGCCGATCTTGTCGAGGAACGCCGCGTTGGACGGGGTGTTGCCCAGCTGCTTGACCAGCATCTCCATCGCCTCGATCGGCTTCATCTGCACCAGCGTCCGCCGCAGCAGCGTCACGCGCTGCAACACCTCGGGAGAAAGCAACCGTTCCTCCTTGCGCGTGCCGGACTGGCTGATGTCGATGGCGGGGTAGATGCGGCGGTCGGCGAGCCGGCGGTCGAGCACCAGTTCCATATTGCCGGTGCCCTTGAACTCCTGAAAGATCAACTCGTCCATGCGGCTGCCGGTGTCGATCAGGGCGGTGCCCATGACGGTCAGCGAGCCGCCCTCCTCGAAGGCGCGGGCCGCCCCGAATAACCGCTTAGGGACCTCCATTGCCCGCACGTCCACGCCGCCGCTCATGGTGCGGCCACTGTTGCCGACGTTCTTGTTGTAGGCCCGCGCCAGCCGCGTCAGGCTGTCCAGCAGTACCAACGCCTGTTTGCCCTGTTCCGCCAGCCGCTTGCCGCGCTCGACCACCAGCTGGGCCAAGCGGACGTGGCTCTGGCTGTCCTGGTCGGCGCTGCTGGCCACGACCTCGCCGCGCACGGTGCGTTTCATGTCGGTCACCTCTTCCGGCCGCTCGTCGATGAGCAGCATGATGAGGTGCATTTCCGGATGGTTTTGAGACACGGCCTGGGCGATGTGTTGCAAGAGGACGGTCTTGCCGGTGCGCGGCGGCGCCACGATCAATCCGCGTTGCCCCTTGCCGATGGGCGTGAGCAGGTCCATGACGCGCGTGGTCAGCGGCTCCTTGCCGGTTTCGAGGCGGATCAATTCGCGCGGGTCGATGGGGGTGAGGTCGTCGAATTTGCGCGGGCGGTACTGTTCCGGCGGCTGCCCCTCGACGGCCTCGACGCGGGCCAGGCGCGGCCCGGTCCCGCCTTTGCGGGCGGCGTCCACGGGGCCGGCCAGCAGCAGGCCTTCCTTGAGGCCGAGTTTCTGAATGAAGGGGGCCGGCACGTAGGCGTCGGCGGACTGGGCGACGTAGTTGCGGGCGGCGTTGCGTAGGAATCCGTAGCCCTTGGGGTGCAGTTCGAGCACGCCCTGGGTCGATTGATCGTCGCGATCCATAGGGTCCTCAGAGAGGGGTCAGGGGTCAGGGGTCAGGGGTCAGCATTCTTTTCTGACCCCTGACCCCTGACCCCTGACCCCTTTACACTTTGCGATACGGGGTGACGGCCTCCCGGGTGCCGTCGGGCAGCGGTTCCAGCCGGTAATCGCCGAAAAGATTGGGCGCCTCGGCCTGCATGACCTCCAGCACCTTGACGGCGAGTTTGCGGATCTCGACTTCCGCGTGCCGGCTGGCCCGCTGCTCGATGAAGTGCCGCAGCGCCCGGGTGTTGGCCGTGACGAAAATCTTCGTCTCGGTGGCGTTGGGCAGCACGCTGCGGGCGGCCTGACGGGCCAGCTTGCGCCGCAGCGTCTTGTCCGGCTCGTCCTTGTACTTCTCGGCCAGACGGTCCACCAGCCGGACGTAGGCGCGGTGGGCGTGGGACACGGCCTCCAGCCAGAGGGCGTGGGTCTCGGGGTCGTCGGCGATGACGTCCGGCTCGACGTACTCCGCCACGGACTCGTCAACGTACCGTTGACTTAATTGAGAGTATGCCCATCCCGCACGGTGTCGAACCAATTCGTGGGTCAAACTCCGCGAAATCCCGGTAAAGACGAAGTTCCAGGCGGCGTGCTCCAGGACCGAACCGTGGCCGACTTCGAGAATGTGGTCCAGGTACGCCTTGTTGCCGCCGGGGCGCGGGCGGGCGAAGCTCATGTAGCAGACGCGCCCCGCCGTCTCCACAATTTGCTCGCCGGCCACTTCGGTGTCGGTCTGCCAGCTGACGCCGTGGTCGGCGAGGAAGCGGTCCACCTCGGCCCGGTCCACAATTTGTCGGCCCACCAGATAGACGGCCGGCTCGCGGAGGATGCGAACGTCTTTGGCGGGGTCGAACGCGTCCATGGGGGTCGGTCGCAATGCTACCACGCTTGGGACTCCTTTCCCAACAGTTTCCGAGGGGGAAGCGGCGGACGGGGCCGGGACGCCGTTTCGTGGCGTGGAGGATGAGCGTGCGCGTTCATCATAATCCGTCGGCCGACAATGTCAACCGCGGGCGCCGCCCACTTGTCAATGCTACCCGGCCGCGGAGAATAAAGCCAACGCAACCCGCGCCCCGGAGGGGCGGCTGTAGCACAAGCTGAAGCTTGTGCTACAGCTTCCCCGACGCGATTTTCGGCCGCAACCCGCCCCGGAGGACGCCACCCATGACCCCGCCGCCCGCCTCGCCCGGCCGCCGGCTGCGCGACGCCTGGGCGGCCGCGCCGATCGCCGTGCCCGGCGCGTTCAACGCCCTCGTCGGCCGCATGGCCGGCCGTCTCGGCTTCAAGGCGATGTACCTGTCCGGCGCCGCCCTGTCGGCGTCGATAGGGCTGCCCGACGTGGGGCTGGTGACGCTGACGGAATTCGTCGAGGAGGCGCGGCGGCTGACTGCGGCCAGTTCGCTGCCGCTGCTGTGCGATGCCGACATCGGTTTCGGCGAGGCGCTGAACGTCGAGCGGACGGTGCGGCTGTTCGAGGGCGCCGGCGCGGCCGGTATTCACCTGGAGGACCAGCTGTTGCCGAAGCGCTGCGGCCATTTGTCGGGCAAGCAGGTGGTCGAGCCGGCGGCGATGGCGGCCAAGGTGCGGGCGGCGGTGGCGGCCCGCCGGGACGCCGATTTCGTGATCGTGGCCCGCACCGACGCCCGCGGCGTCCACGGCTTCGACGACGCGGTGCGCCGCGCCCGCACGTACCTGGAGGCGGGCGCGGACGTGATTTTCCCGGAGGCGCTGGAGAGCGCGGAGGAGTTCGCGGCGTTCGCGCGGGCCATCGAATCGCCGCTGCTGGCCAACATGACGGAGTTCGGCCGCGGCCCGATTTTGGACTTCGCGGCGCTGGCGGCGATGGGCTACCGTATGGTCCTCTACCCGGTCACGGCCCTGCGCGCGGCCCTGCGCGCGGCCGAGGCGACGTTGGCGGAAATCCTGACGAAGGGCCACCAGCGCGACGCGCTGCCGCGGATGCTGAGCCGGGCGGAACTGTACGACCTGCTGGACTACGCGGGCTACGAGGAACGCGACCGGACGTATTTCGGCTGAGAAGCGAACCGCCAAGACGCCAAGAACGCCAAGGAAGGCAATTCTTGTATTTCTTGGCGTTCTTGGCGTCTTGGCGGTTCGTTTCTCTTCGTGGGAGGGGCGCATGAGCAGCGGCGAAATCTATTCCCCCGGCCTGGAAGGCGTCGTGGCCGGCGAGACGGCCGTCTCCACCATCGTGGACGGCCTCAGCTACCGCGGCTACGCCGTGACCGAACTGGCGGAAAAATCCACCTTTGACGAGGTGGCGTATCTGTTATTGCACGGTGACCTGCCGACGGCCGGGCAACTGGCCGATTTCAACAAGCGCGTGGCCGACGCCCGCCGACTGCCGGAAGCCCTCCTCGACCTCTTCCGGGCGCTGCCGCGGGAGGCGCCGCCGATGGACGTGCTGCGCACGGCCGTCAGCGTCCTGGCCCATTTCGACCCCGAGGCCCAGGACCTGTCGCCGGCCGCGAGCCTGCGCAAGGCGGAACGGCTGCTCGGCCAGGTCCCCGCCGCCGTCACGGCCCACTGGCGGCTGACGCACGGCGCGTCGCCGCTTTGGGGCCGACCCAGCCTCGGTGGAGCGGCGAATTTCCTCTATATGCTGCGCGGCAAGGAGGCGACTCCAGATGCCGTACGCGCCTTGGACGTGTCGCTGATCCTCTACGCGGAACACGAATTCAACGCCTCGACGTTCACGGCCCGCGTGGTCTGCTCGACGGAGGCCGACCTGCATTCGTGCATCGTGGCCGCGATCGGGGCGCTGAAGGGCCGGCTGCACGGCGGCGCCAACGAGCGCGTCATGGACGTGCTGCGCGCGGCGGGCGGCCCGGCCACGGCGGAGAAGTGGGTGCGCGACGCCCTGGCCCGCAAAGAGCGGCTGATGGGCTTCGGCCACCGCGTCTACAAGGCCGGCGACGTGCGGGCGCGGGTGTTGAAAGAGTACGCCCGGAAAGCGGCGGAGGCGGCGGGACAGCGGCAATGGGAAGAGACGGCCGCTGTGATCGAGGGGGTGATGGCTTCCGAGAAGAACATGCACCCGAACCTGGATTGGCCGGCCGGGCGGCTGTTCCACGCCCTCGGCCTGGAAGTGCCGCTTTACACGCCGATTTTCGTGGCGGCGCGCGTGGCGGGCTGGGCCGCCCACGTCATCGAACAGCAGCAACACAACCGGCTGATCCGGCCGCGCAGCCGATACGTGGGGCCGGAACCACGGCCGGTGACAGCGTTGGCCGAACGCTAGAAACACGCCAACCCGAAGCGCGAGCGAGGAACCTCGTCCCTCGCTCGCGCTTCGGGTTGGTGTGAAAAAAGGCCCGGTTACTTAGCGTTGGGCTTGTCCTCGGTGGGACGCGGCCGGGGACCGCCGAACGGCGTGAACTCGAACTTGTCGCCGGTCAGCTCCTTCCACTCCTTCTTCTGGTCGGCGCTGAAACCTTCGACGATCTTATCCATCGCGTCTTTCTGCATGGCCTGGACCTTCTTGCGGGCCTCGGCGCGCTTCTCGCGGTCCTCGCCGACGTCCTTAAAGAGGTCCTCCCGGTCCTTCTTCAATTCCTCTTGGGTGGTTTGGATGTCCTTTTCCTGCTTGTCGGACAGCTTCAGCGCGGACTTCACGTCGTCCTTGGTGAACGCGTTGATGCCGGAAACCTGCACCAGGAGTTGGTTCAGGCGCTTCCGCTGGTCGGGCTTCAGCACCTCGGGGACGGCCTTGTCCACGTCTTCGCTGGCCGACTTGAACAGCTCCATCATTTTCGGGAAATCCTTGTCCGTCCGGGCTTTTTCGATGTCGTCCTTGTACTTGTCGCCGATCTTCTTGAAGGCGGCCTTCTGGTCGTCGGTAAGTTTCAGCTCCGCCTGCACCTTGTCGTCGCGCAGCAGCATGGCCGCGTTGGGCTGGAACATGCCCCGGCCGCCCGGCGGCTGGGCGAACGCTGGGGAGGCCAGCAACGCGAGCAGGCCGGCGGTCAGCACCCTGGCGTAGACACTACGCATCGTC
>Ga0182024_10005738_pt1 | contig 27640 bp, 25 predicted proteins | sample P32metaG_FD_120480 | JGI IMG/M metagenome (GOLD analysis project Ga0182024, IMG submission 120480) | Permafrost microbial communities from Stordalen Mire, Sweden - P3-2 metaG (Illumina Assembly) | ecosystem: Environmental > Terrestrial > Soil > Wetlands > Permafrost | place: Sweden: Stordalen...
GACTGAAGGGTGGGGGCGGCCTTGTCAGGAGGTCAGAATTGGGAGAAGATGCGTATGGAGCGCCTTCACGAGTTTCCGGGAGGTCACGATGCACGATGAGGATTATAAGTTTGTCAGATATTGGCCGTGGAAAGGTGCTTTGTACGGGTCACCGGAATCGATGTTTGGACCGAAGATGAAGATCTTAATCGTGGGTGAGTCTCATTATTGGTATGAGGGGTGCATTGACGATCCCGGGCTAACGAGACGTGTTTTTGATAGTCGGGCCGTAATTGGTGAGCGACGCCTATTCGATGAGAACATCGCAGCTGCATTTATTGGTGACATTCCGGATGATAGGCAACTTTCCGAATTCTGGCAATCGGTAGCGTTCTACAACTATGTCAGGCACCTCATACCGGCTTCCTCAGACGGGCCGACACGCGAGATGTTCGGAGAGCCGGAGGCATACGAGGCGCTCAAAGAGGTGTTGACGAAATTGACTCCGAATCTTGTTGTCATGTTCGCTAAGAAAGCTTACAATTATTTGCCTCAATTTGATCGACCTGATCCAGACGCAACTAAGTACATCGAGCTGGAGGCAGGGTACTTCACAACAAGTGGAGCTGGTGAAGCTCTCCTGTTGGGTGTGGACCACCCGAGTGCATGGCCACGGAAGCGGCAGAGTTTTAGGGACTGGCACCCGTTCATACGGCGCGCCATGGAGTATTGCGCTCATCAGACGTAATTACCTTAGCATTCGGCGAAATGGCTCCTTCCCCGCTTTGATATCGGTCCTGGTAGATGCAAAGCCAATGCGAAGCAGAGGGATCTGTGCATTGAATTGCATACCGTTTCGATAGACATTAAAGCTATTCGGAGTATTTGTCAACTACATCGATAGAGACTTAGAAATCCGACCTACTTGGGTTTCTACTACACCTCGCCTCTGGTTCATGTATACTGACCAAGCCCTCGGAGCGTACTTGCATTAACCTCAGAGGAGACGCACTGCGCATGGAGGAGGACAATCATGTCGTTTGTTGCTTGGATCGTTTTAGGACTGATCGCCGGTTTCATTGGCAGCAAGCTGGTGAACAAAAGAGGCGAGGGGCTGATCCTGGATATCTTCCTGGGAATCGTCGGGGCCATCATTGGTGGCTGGCTCTTCAACACCTTTGGAGCGAACGGGGTCACCGGGCTGAATCTGTATAGCCTTTTGGTAGCCGTCGTCGGCGCTGTCGTGGTTTTGGTGGTTTACCACGCCATTCGGCGCGCGGCCTGACGTTATTTCTTATCGGAACCGCCGAGGACATCGAAGGTTCTGCCGCCAAAGTAACCGACTACGATCGCGAGTATGAAGCACAGAACAAGTGTACGAGGGTCATCCACAACTGTCTATCGTCGAGCTGGCGTGTCGACTGCATAGCAGCTAAAGAGCTTCGCCGCATCCTGGATCGAGAATCGCCGCGAAGCTCTCGCAGATGTTTTCTAATTGCTTCCGGCTGCCAGGCCGGTACTCAGACGTGCCTTGAGCTCCTGGTCGACCGCGTCCATAAAGGCTTCCGTCGACAGGTAAGGATGGTCGGGACGGATGAGGATCGCCAGGTCCTTGGTCATCCTGCCAGACTCGACCACGTCGACGCAAACCTTCTCCAGTGTTTCGGCGAACTTGACGACGTCGGGCGTGCCGTCCATGGTGCCGCGGTATTGCAGTCCGCGGGTCCAGGCGTAAATGGAGGCGATCGGGTTGGTGGAGGTTTCCTTGCCTTGCTGATGAAGGCGGTAGTGCCGCGTGACGGTGCCGTGCGCGGCTTCCGATTCCACGGTCTTGCCGTCGGGCGACATCAGAACAGAGGTCATGAGGCCGAGTGATCCGTAGCCCTGCGCCAAGGTGTCAGACTGCACGTCGCCATCGTAGTTCTTGCAGGCCCACAGATATCCGCCGGTCCATTTCAGGCTGGCGGCGACCATGTCATCGATCAGGCGGTGTTCATAAGTGAGGCCCTGGGCATCCATCTGGCTCTTGAATTCCTTCTCGTAAATTTCCTGGAAGAGATTCTTAAAGCGGCCGTCGTAGATTTTCAGAATGGTGTTCTTGGTGGACAGGTACACCGGATAGTGGCGCGCGAGCGCATAATTGAAGCAGGCCCGCGCAAATCCCGAGATGGACTCATCCAGGTTGAACATGCCCAGGACGACGCCCGCGCCGGGTGCCTTAACGATTTCCCGCTCTATCGGCGTGCCACCGGCGGCCGGGGTCCAACTCAGTTTGAGAGTGCCCGCTGCGGGGAAGTAGAAATCGGTGGCGCGGTATTGATCGGCGAAACCATGGCGCGCGACCACCACCGGCTTGTTCCAGTGGTGCACCAAGCGCGGGACATTTTTGCAGATGATGGGCTCGCGGAAAATAGTGCCATCCAGGATATTTCGGATGGTGCCGTTGGGGCTTTTCCACATTTGCTTGAGGCCAAATTCCTTGACCCGGGCTTCGTCCGGGGTGATGGTGGCGCACTTAACCGCGATGCCGTATTTCAGGGCTGCGTTGGCGGAATCAATGGTGATCTGATCGTTGGTCTCGTCCCGCTTCTGGATGGACAGGTCGTAATACTTGAGATCGATGTCCAAGTAAGGGAGAATGAGACGGCCGCGGATCCACTGCCAGATGATGCGCGTCATCTCGTCTCCGTCCATTTCGACGACGGGGTTCTTGACCTTAATTTTAGCCATGTGTCGGCTTTGCTCCTATGTTGTGGGATAAACCGTCTATTATCGCCGATCCGATGGGTCTTGAGTGTGGCGCTTCGCGCTTTTAAGCTGGCCTGGCAAGTTCGCGGATTCGGACCTCCTCGAAAGAGACCCGCTGGTTGATATAAACTATACGAGGCAGATGGACAGATGCCGGAGGTTCTAAGCCATGCGAAGAATAGCTAAACCCGCGATGTGTGCATTTCTGTTTCTGATCATTGGCCTCGCTGCGGTGACAATACCAGCGTTCGGCCATCATGGAACGGGCGTTGCTTATGACTCCGAAAAGCCCACCCCGTTGACCGGGACGGTCACCGAATTCAAGTGGTCTAACCCGCATGCCCAATTGTTTGTCGATGCGAAGGGCGCTGACGGGAGCGTCGAGCATTGGGCAGTTGAGATGAACAGTCCGGGCGTGATGACCAGACAGGGTTGGACCCGGCATCAATTCAAGGCAGGAGACGAAGTCACTATAACGGTGTATCCGGCCAAGTCGGGCGCACTAGTCGGTTCGTGTATCGGGCGATGTAAGGTGATCATCAATGGCAACGACGCTACCCCGAAACCGGCGCCTGGACCCGGCGGTGGTAGCGAACAATTTTAAAAGGAATTTAAGAATGCGAAGCCGCGCCATCCGGTCAATCAGCGTGCCGGTGTTGTCGCTGACAATGCTCGCTTCGGTCTTGCTGGCGCAGACAGCACCGGCTCAGGAAGGTGGTGGGCAAGCAAACGGACGCGGCAGCGGTGCCAGGCGTAACGTCACTCCACCTCCCGGCCCACCTCATGATCCGCACGATCTGAACGGCATCTGGCTGCAATTCGGGCCCGGTTTCGGGGGTGGTGGCGGCGGCCGTCCAAAGCTTGGAAGCGAATGGAGCCGGGAAGAACTGCCGCTCACGCCTGCTGGCCTGGCGAAGTTAAACAGCAACCATTCGGCGAAGGGTCCCAGAGCCGACGTTCCGGCAAAAGGGAATGATCCGCTCTCAGGTGCCAACGTGCCTGGCTTGCTTCGAACCTTGATTTACGGCCGGCCTTTTCAGTTCATTCAGAGCGAAGACAAAGTGGTGCAGCTTTTCGAATGGTTTCGCATCTGGCGTGAAATATGGACGGACGGGCGAAAAATGCCCGAGGATCCTGGGCCGAGATTCTACGGTTATTCGGTCGCCAAGTGGGATGGCGATACTTTCGACGTGGAAACCTACGGCCTCGACGCAAGGCTGTGGGGCGATGAGTGGGGCATGCCGTTTAGCGAGAGCATGCGCCTTAGGGAACGGTGGCGGCGCTTGGATCGCGATAACCTGGATCTCACTGTGACGTTCACGGATCCCGAGATGTACACCAAACCTTTTACGAGTGAGACACAACGGTTCCGCCTTCAAACTAAGGGCATGCCCGACGCGGAAATGCTTGAAGTCATCTTCACTCCCATGGATGAGCAGGATTTTAATAAGAACATTCGCGATCCGAGTTCTCTTGGCATAGCCGGCCCGAAGTCGGGAGTGCGCACCGGCAATAAGTGACTTGATGAGCAACGCAGTTCCACTTAAGATTTTGCGCTTTGCGGCGCTCCTGGCGGCCGGGCTGCTGGGTCTCCCGGCTTTCGCCGAAATCGATTTTTCGGGCGAGTGGTCTCCCCGACTCTACGAGGATGCACCCGAGCGCGGCGGTGGGCCCGAGATAGGTGATTACCTCGGTCTTCCGATTAATGCCGCAGCCCGTCTCCGCGCCGACAGTTGGGAGGCATCAATCATAACGCTGCCGGAATGGCAGTGCCGCCCGCACCCCGGCGACGAAATCTGGCGCGGCCCTTCGCAAATCAAAATCTGGAAGGAGGAAGACCCTCAGTCCCGCCAGATCACCGCGTATCATATCGAGTGGCTTCGATCAGTAGATCGCCCGATTTACATGGATGGGCGGCCGCATCCCTCCGAGTACTCAAAGCACACCTGGGCGGGCTTTTCGACCGGGAAGTGGGAAGGGGATATGCTTACGGTTCATACCACCCATATAAAGGAAAATATGGCAAGGCGCAATGGCGTCCCGCGCAGCGACAAAGCCGCGGTGGTCGAACACTGGATGCGGCACGGTGACTGGATGACGGTCGTGACGATAACCACCGATCCCGTCTACCTGACTGAGCCTCTCATTCGAACCACGGACTTCGAGTTGGACCTGCACCAGCACATTCCTCCATATCCGTGTGACGTGGTGGAAGAGATTGACCGGCCATCCGGAGTTATACCGCACCATTTACCGGGGACCAATCACGATCTTGTCCAGTTCGCTGAGCACCACAATCTGCCAATGGAGCCAACGCGCGGGGGCGCGGAGACTATGTATCCCGAGTACAAGTCAAAGCTAAAAGAGATGAAGATTGTGACGACGGAAAAATAGGGATGCAACGCCGTGCCCTAATCCGGATCACTCTTGCCACGCTTGTGGCCAGTTTTGCGGGTCTTATCCACGCACAGCCATATCGCAACCGAGTAACGGCGGTGGATCCGACCACCTCGAATCCACTTCCGCCTCCGACCTACGCGCGCGACGACGGGGAACTGCATTTACTGCCCGTGCAAGGCAATGTCTCTCTACTGGCCGGCTCCGGCGGAAATATCACTATCTCGGCGGGTGATGAAGACGGGATATTGTTTGTCGATGCAGGTTCCGATCAGACCGCCGATCGGGTGGTAGCGATGGTGCGTCCAATGTCGGCGAAGCCTATCCGGTTTATCATCAACACGAGTATGGATCGCGATCACACTAGCGGCAATGCGAAGATCGCCGCGGCGGGGAACGAGTTTACTGGTGGCAACGTTGAATCCGAACAACAGGCCAGGATATTCGCGCATGAGAGCGTCCTGGAGCGAATGAGCCGCAGCAAAAACATTCCCTTCGGATCGATGCCTTCCGACACATACAGGAACATGTTGAACCTCAGTCATTTCTTCAATGGCGAAGGAGTTCAGATGATACACGTTCCCCATGCTCACACCGATGGCGACACAATCGTTTATTTCCGCTTCTCTGATGTAATCAGCGCCGGTGATATCTTCTTAACGACCGGCTACCCCGTGATCGATCTTCAAAACGGGGGAAGCATGCAAGGTATTATCGACGGGCTCAACCGCATCCTCCAGCTGGCGGTTCCTTACTTTCGGACCGAAGGCGGAACGCTGATCATTCCAGGTCACGGACGAGTATGTGATTCCACCGAAGTTGCCTATTACAGGGATATGTTGACCATCATTCGCGATCGTGTTCTGGACATGATCAAAAAGGGCATGACTTTGGAACAAGTGAAGAGCGCGCGTCCCACGCTCGATTATGATCCGAGATATGGTTCGAGTACCGGCTCATGGACCACGGATATGTTTGTCGAGGCTGTGTACAAGAGCCTTAAAAGGTAGCCGAGGAGCGAAGGAATGATTCGCCGAATCGCAGGAGAACGTGTAAGTCGAGCCATACTGACCGCGGTATTCGCGGCTCCGCTCTTGCCTTTGTTACTTCAAGGTCAGGGCCGCGGGCGGGGTCAAGCTCCACCTTTGGCTCCGCAGGCCGCCGCGCCTGTTGACCTCACAGGATACTGGGTATCGATAGTCACCGAAGATTGGCGCTACCGCATGGTTACTCCAGCCAAGGGCGATTACCAGAGCGTTCCACTGAATGCCGAGGGGAAAAGACTAGCTGATCTTTGGGATCCTGCCAAGGACGAGGCCGCCAGGGAGCAATGCAAATCGTATGGGGCTGCAGCCATCATGCGAGTGCCGGGACGCGCGCACATAACCTGGCACGATGAAAGCACGTTGCAGGTTGATACCGATGCCGGCACCCAGACCCGTCTGATCCGTTTCCAGCAACCGACCTTTGCCATTGTTTCTCAGGGTGGCGCGGATCAGGTGTTACGTATACCGCCCGTAGAGTCCTCAACATCCGCATCGACATCCCGTGCCGAGCGCACCTGGCAAGGCAACTCCGTTGCGGAATGGGAATACGCAGCGGATGCAAGCGGCAAACTCTTGATCCCGACGAAAGGCTCCGCGGCATCCAGTGCAAGTCCCACCGGCGATTTGAAAGTTGTTACCACGAACCTCCGGCCCGGATACCTCCGCAAGAACGGTGTTCCTTATAGTGGGAATGCGATTGTGACCGAGTACTTCGCGCGTACCAACGAAGACAATGGCGACTCGTGGCTCATCGTAACAACCATGGTCGACGATCCTCAATATTTGAGAGCCCGATTCGTAACGAGTTCGCATTTCAAGAAACAGGCCGACGCCTCGGGATGGAACCCGACGCCGTGCGAAGCGCGATAAGCTGCTGAACGGCAGCCAGCATCAGTGCGGCCGTGGCGTCGCCGGCTACTCGGCCCATGGCGCTTACCTGCGTCGCTAACTGATGTCGCCAAGTGATTGACTCCTCCACACAGCTGTGATATAGCTTATTGCCAGTCTTTTCAAACTTCAACCGGGAGGCTTCGCCATGAAGCTTGTTCTCAGCACTCTTGTGCTCGGTCTATTCACCTGCACTGTTGTCTGGGGGCAGGCCACTGCGCAAATGCATGGTACGGTTCAGGACGCTAGCGGCTCGGCCGTCCCAGGCGCTCAGGTGAAAGCCACGCAGACCGACACCGGCATCAGCCGAGAAACCAACAGCGGGTCGGATGGCGGCTTCGTGTTGACCAATTTGCCACTGGGGCCGTATCAGTTGGAGGTCACCAAAGAGGGCTTCACGAAATACGTCCAGTCCGGCATTGTGCTGCAGGTGAATGCCGACGTCGAGGTTGCCGTCGCGTTGAAGGTTGGCACCGTGAATGAGCAGGTCGTCGTGGAGGCGAACGCCGCCCAGGTTGAGACGCGCAGCTCCGGCATCGGTGAGGTGGTCCAGACCCAACGCATCGTGGACCTGCCGCTCAATGGCCGCAACGTAACCGATCTGATTACGCTGACCGGCGCCGCCGTGAGTTTCGGCAATTACCGGGCTACCAATTTCCCCCTGATTTCGATCGCCGGCCAAGCCTCCAGCGGCGAGCCGTTCGGAACGGATTACTTCCTGGATGGCGCGAACCACATCAATTTCATGGTCGGCACTACCATGCCCCTCGCCTTTCCGGATGCCGTGCAGGAGTTCAAAGTCGAATCCAGCGGTCAAGTCGCCTCGCACGGGGCGTTGGCTGCCGTCACCGCGGTGACCCGGTCGGGATCCAACAGTTTCCACGGCAATCTGTTCGAATTTATCCGCAACAGTGCATTCGGCAGCGCACGCGAGTACTTTTCATCCACCGGCGCCTTTTCCTATAAGCGCAACCAGTACGGCGCAACGATTGGCGGGCCGATCAAGAAAAACAAGCTGTTCTTCTTCGGCGGCTTTCAGAATACGGCAATCCGGCAGAATCCCGACAACTCGATCACCAACGTTCCGACCACGGCCATGCTGAACGGCGACTGGACGGCGTTCGCCTCGGCGCCGTGCCAAAACGGCGTCGCCAAGACTTTGAAGGCGCCCTTCGTCAACAACACCATCAACCCAGCGCTCTATTCGGCGCCCGCCGTATACATCGCCAACAAGCTTATGGCTAGCTTGGGCCCAGTGACGCCCAACCAATGCGGTTTGATTACCTACAACACCCCGGCTTACGAAAACGATTACCAGTTTGTCGCCAAGATCGATTATCAATTGAACGATAAGCAATCGCTTTTCTTCCGCGGGCTGGATACACATATCCTCATTCCTAATTCCTTCTCCATCACGCCCAACATATTGACGGCGGGATCGTCGGGTTCCGACATACTGCAGCAGTCCTACGCCATCGGACATACCTACGTTGTGAGCAGTAGCGTGGTTCAGTCCTTCCGCATCGGGTTTGAGCGGAGCGCGACCAACAACATCCAGAATGAGTATTTCGACTTTTGTCAGGCCGGTGTTCAGAACTTCTGGTGCGGCGCCCAAGCGAACCAACTGGGCGGCATAATTATCACCGGCGGATTTACAGGAGGAGGCGGGGCGGGGGGAGGACAAGGCAAGTCTGCCACTTACATACAGTCTTATTCGGCCAACGAGGACGTGAATTGGATCAAAGGAGCCCATCAGATCGCCTTCGGCGCAGGTTTCTTACACGGGAACTACAGCCTTCTCAATGATTTTGCGGGCGCCGGACAATTCACTTTCAACGGCGCGGCCACCGGACTGGGCATGGCAGATTTCTTTTTGGGCGATGTCGGCAGTTTCCTCCAGGGGCTTCCCAATATAGGCGCCGACGGGCAGAATTTCTTTAACCTCTATGCCACCGATAGCTGGAGAATCAACGCCCGCTTGACGTTCAATTTCGGAATCCGTTGGGAACCCTATTTGCCGATGTCGATCAAAAACGGTACGATTTCGAATTTCGACATGGGCCGGTTCCTGGCCGGCGCCGCGGACAAAAGCCAAGTGTTCCTGAATGCGCCGTACGGTTTCTACTTCCCTGGCGATCCCGGCTTCCCCGGTACGTCTGGGGCCTACAAGCAATGGGATCATTTCGATCCGCGTGGAGGTCTGGCCTGGGATCCCAAGGGCGACGGAAAGACGTCCGTGCGCGCCGGCTTTGCTTACGGCTACGCTTACATACCGGGCGTATCGCGCCTGGATCAGGCCGGCTACAACCCTTGGGGCGGACGCAGCACGTATACACAATCGGGCATCAACTTCGCTAATCCGTACGCGAATATTCCAGGCGGAAACCCACTGCCATACACCGTCAACCCGAACGTGACGTTCACGCAAGCGGCAAATTTCATGTCCTCGCCCTACAATCTGCCGACCCCCACCACCTACTCGTGGAATGCATCGGTTCAGCGGCAGTTTGGGACCAGTTGGGTCCTTTCGACGACCTATATTGGAAGCCGCATGCAGCACTTGGACATCAACCAGCCGATTAACTACTCGGTTTACATGCCGCAGGCGACGTGCGTTCTCAACGGCGTTACGTATACTCCTTGCTCGTCAAGCGCTAGCACGGCAGCCCGTCGCGTTCTCAACTTGTTGAATCCGTCCCAGGGGCAATATGTCGGGTTTTTGGATCAATGGGAGCCCGCGGGGACCCAAATTTACCACGGTTTGCTGACTTCGATGCAAAAGCGGTTCAGCAGCGGTGTCAGCGCTAGCGCCAATTGGACCTGGTCTCACTGCATCGGCGTTTTCCAGGGGTTTGATTCGAAAGCCGATCAAACATCGACGGTGCCGAACAATCTGGACTTCGACCGCGGCAACTGCGACGCCGACCGGAGGCACATCATCAATCTCACGGTGGTTGGCATCACGCCGAAATTCACGAATCGCATCCTGCGGCTGGTGGCGAGCGACTGGCAGATCTCGGGGATTTACCGCTTCTCGTCCGGCATGCCGATGGCCATTCAAGACGGAACCGGGATTGACCGGGAGTTGACCGGCATCGAACACCAGCGGCCGAACCTGGTCCTCTCGGACCCCTATACGGGACTGACCGGCCCGAATCAGCCCTACTTCAATGTCAGCGCTTTCGCCGCGCAGCCGTTGGGAACGTACGGCAATCTGGGCTGGAACAGCGTCCATGGACCCACATTCTGGGATATGGATATGGCCCTTTCGCGGATTTTCCGAATTCGGGAGAGGCAGTCTTTTGAGATTCGCGCCGACGCATTCAACCTGACGAACAGCTTCGTTTCCGCGCCTGCCGGCTCGGGCATGCCTGGTAGCGCCGTAGTGCCCGGTTTTGAAGCGATCAATAGCAATCTGTTCGGCATAAATAACACCGCTCAACCGACGCGAAAGATCCAGTTCGCCCTGAAGTACGCCTTCTAGGCCGGCTCTGCTTGAGACTCGTTAGGGCGCACCGGCGGTGGTATGGTGGTTCGGTCGGCCGCAGCCGCGCCTAAACGCTGCGCCGGCGAAATGCTGCACATGCCGCAGCAATGGGAGGTTCTCATGTTGTTTCGATTGTCGACCGGAGCCGCGCTTGCCGCGCTCCTTATGATTCCGTCCTCTGGGAGCGCGCAGGTGCTGATGCAGCGCGACGTTTCGCTTCGCATGGCCTTGACTATTGCTGAAACGGCCCTGGCCGCATGCGGAGTGAACACATCGGTTGCCGTCGTCGATCGCGCCGGACGGCTCCGTGTTTTCCTTCAGGGCGACGGGGCGGCCCCGCACAATCTCGAATTGGCCCGCCGCAAGGCGTATACGGCGCGGACCTTCCGGCGGACGTCCGCTGAGTGGGCCAAGCTCACTGAAACAACCAATACCGGGCAGCGGATGCTTGCCGACGTCATCCCGCTGGGCGGCGGGGTTCCAATCAACGTCGGCGAGGACACAATCGGCGGCGTCGGCCTGAGCGGAGCCCCGATGGGGCAGGCGCAGGAGGAGGCCTGTGCCAAGGCTGGCATTGCCAAAGTAGCGGATCAACTTCGGTGAGGCAGGGACATCGCATGCCGGGTTTTATTACAAATCTGTAAATTTCTGAGTTGGCGCAGTCATACATCTGACGATCACGAGATTGGCATCGTCGTTCAATCACCCGAACTAGGTAGGCAAAAAATCCTCAATTTCGTGATGCTGCTGGAGCTCTGATCGGGCATAGTTGAAGCATGAGAGCGGTTCAACTGGCCGATCCGATTCAACCGCCGGTTTTGATTCAAGCCGAGACTCCTCAACCTCGGCCAGGGCGGGATGAACTGTTGCTAGCGGGACAGGGTCGCGGAAAACTGGTAGTGGCAGTCGCAAACTTGAACTAAATATAGTCACTGAAGGCGAAGAACGAGGAATTATCATGTACAAAGTTGTTGATCGAGAATTGGTAGGCGAAAGCGCAGCATTCAGAACGGTCCTGGAACAAGTGGACCTGGTCGCGCCCGCCAATTGCGCCGTGTTGATACAGGGCGAAACAGGCACGGGGAAAGAACTGATCGCCCAGGCGGTCCATGATCGAAGCCAGCGTGCGAGCGGCCCCTTCGTGAAGGTGAACTGCGCTGCCATTCCGGCGGGACTCCTGGAAAGCGAGCTGTTCGGCCATGAACGCGGCGCCTTCACCGGTGCTCTATCGCAGAGGATGGGCCGGCTTCAGCTTGCCAATAAAGGCACGCTGTTCCTGGATGAAATCGGGGACTTGCCAATTGAGCTCCAACCCAAGCTTTTGCGGGCCCTTCAGGAGCAGGAGTTCGAACGTCTGGGCAGTTCACAAACGATTCGTGTGGATGTACGCATCGTAGCGGCAACCAACCAAAGCCTCGCAAATATGGTGAACGAGCGCCGCTTCCGTGCCGATCTATACTACCGGCTCAACGTATTTCCGATCACGCTGCCTGCTCTGCGCGATCGAGTTGAGGACATTCCGATTCTCATACGCCACTTTGTTGATTATTTTGCGGACCGGATGCACAAGACCATCGACGATATCCCCGCACATGTCATGCAGGCGTTTGTTCTTCATGACTGGCTGGGAAACATACGCGAGTTGCAGAACTTCATCGAGCGCGCCGTGCTGATGACCGAAGGCCGGATGCTGCGCCCACCGCTTTCCGACCTTACGCGCGTCACGCCAACGGCTCCGAGTGACCCTGGCCGGACGCTGCAAGAAGTTGAACGGGTTTATATAACCGAGACGCTTCAAAAGACAAATTGGGTGGTGGGCGGGCGCGCGGGGGCAGCAGCAAAACTCGGGCTGCCTCGGACAACGCTCATCGCACGAATGCGTAAGCTTGGGATCTCGCGCGACACGTTAGGAATGCCTACGGGATGGACCGATTCGCCGGCAGGCAGTCGAATCCAGCCGGAAGGCTACCAGCGCGCCTTTGCGTAGGAGAAGGCCATGGAATACGAAGCCATCCAGAGTGTGGAGCTTGAAACTCAGCGCGGTATCGAGCACACGATCAGCAGAGCATTTCTCATCGCTCAGCTCCTCACTCGAAGCGCCGGCCAAGCCGAGAGCGCGGTCGTAGAAGCGCTGGATTCATGGGATCCGGCCGGCGAAAGCGAAGAAGTGCTGCTCGAGCGAGTGTTGGCCGCGGGTATCCGGTTCCAAGGCACCTGTGCAGCTTCAAGATCCAACGAACCGGAGCTGCTGGCGTCGTTCCCCCGTGAGATCCAAGCGGTTTTACGGCTCCCGGCGCAGGTTCGGCGCTGCTTTGTGCTGCGCATCCTGGTTGGACTGTCCCGGCCGGTATGCGCGCGATTGCTTCAGTTGTCTTGTCGACAGGTGGATGAATACACCTCTCGCGCGCTCAAGCGTCTGCCTTCTCTCGTGGATCGGTCCAATCGTCGGCCTTGGGTATTTAGTTTGGAGTGGAGGATGAGTTCAGGGCAAACTCAAATGTGACGAAGGGAACTTTGCGCATGAATGACGATGACCTGAATCGGAAAGCCGTCCAGCAGCTGGCCTACCGGCTCTGGCAGGAACGGGGCCGCCCCACCGGATCTCCCGATGTAGATTGGTTTCAGGCAGAAGAGCAGCTTAGGCGCGAGCGATCGGCCTCGGAGATGCCCTTGTACGCGTTCTCGATGGAGCCAGATGAGTCATGATTCCGTTCCGGCCTTCGCACGGACTAGCCAAGCCCGGTGCGCGCGCCCGCTTTTCGCAGCAGGGCGACCGAATCGAGGATCGTGTCCACCACGGCTTCATCGCCGAGCGACGAATTGACCATGAGATGGTAGTTGTAGCGGGCAGGCCAGTCGATTTTGAAATATTGCTTGATATATGCGGCCCGGTCCTGGTCCACCGTTTCCGCCAGCAGATATGCTTCGTCTTCGCTTTTGCCCATAGCGCGCAGCCGCTGGACTTTCTCGTCTAGCGGCGCATACACGAAGACGTGGAATGCGTTGGGGTTGGAGTGAAGATAATACGCTGAGCCGCGCCCCACGATCACGCAATCGCCCTCCTTGGCCGCCTCGCGGACGACCTTTTCCGACGCGTCGCGAATGCAGTCGGCATCCACCACCTTCACGCGCTGGGCGTTCAAGGTACCCTCAAAGCTGCCGCGCATGAAAGCCTTGAACAGCCTGTAATGCAGGGCGTCGCGGCGCTCTTCGCGCTCCTCCACAGTGGGACAATCGCAGCCCATGATGCGTGCGATCTCGATGGTGAGCAATTCGTCCCATAATTTCCATCCAAGCCGCTGGGCGAGCTTGCCGGCTATCTGGGCAGCGCCGCTGCCGTACTCGCGGTCAATCGTAATCACGTTGATCATGACAACCTCGCTACGCGCTTGAGCAGCGCTAACCGACGGCCACCTCGCCGCCCGACTTCGGGTCGTTCTTGCGAATGATGAACGAAAGCAAGAACATTATACTCGCCGCAATAGCGAGCACCATGAACGTATCGATGTAGGCGAGGGTCTGTGCCTGCGCCTGCGTGGATTGATAAATAAGACCGTAGGCCAGTTTGGGTGCGTCGGCCGGGCTGGCGCCAGAATGCACCAATTGCCGGCTCAGCGCCGCGACTTGGTTCTGAAGAGCCGGGTCGAAGGGCGTGGTGTGCTGCGACAGTACGACCTGGTGAAACTGTGCGCGCCGCGCCAACAAGGTGGTGACCATCGAGGTCCCTACGCTCGAGCCGATATTTCGCATGAAGTTGATCATGCCGGCCACAGTGTTGGCTTTCTCCGGAGGCGTCCCGATGTAGCCCGCGAGCGTTATCGGAACAAACAGAAAGCCGAGACCGAACCCCTGGATAATACGCAACACGGCGGCCGAACGGAAGCTCATCAGCAAATCCAGCCGCACGGTGGAAATGTACATGCCTACAGCCAAGGCCAGCCACCCGAAGGCGATGATGTATTTGGCCGGATACTTGCCGGTGAGCTGGCCGACGATGGGCATCTCCAGCAGGATGATCGCGCCACTGCCTGAGAGCACCAGGCCGGCCGACTCGGCCGTGTATCCCATCAACGTTTGAAGAAACTGCGGCATCATCACCAGGCTGCTGAAGAGCAGCATGCCGAGAATAAACATCATCAGATTCGCCGTGGCGAAGTTGAATTGCTTGAACATGCGAACGTCGATGATAGGCTCTTTGTGATGCCACTCCCAAACGACGAGAGAGATCAGGCACACTGCTGAGGTGATCGCCAGGCTGGTGATAAACCGCGATCCAAACCAGTCATCTTCCTGTCCCTTGTCGAGCAGCACTTGCAGCGCGCCCACGCCTAAAGCCAGCAGCGAGATGCCAATGTAGTCGACGCGGATACCGGCTCCTTGCGCCCGCTTGAGGTAAGGCGGATCTTCCACCAGCCGAATCACCAGAAACATCGCTAAAAGTCCGACCGGCAAGTTGATGAAGAAGATCCAGCGCCAGGTGTAGTTATCCGTGATCCAGCCGCCCAGCGTCGGTCCGATGGTGGGCGCCATGATCGCCGTGATTCCATAAAGCGCAAAAGCAAGGCCGCGCTTCTGTGGCGGAAAAACATCGGCGAGTATGGCCTGAGCCATGGGTTGAAGCCCACCGCCGCCGGCGCCCTGGATAACCCGGAACAGAATCAGAAGCGCCAGGCTGGGAGCGATCCCGCAAAAGAGCGAGCTCACGGTGAACAGGGCAATGCAGATCAGGAAGAAGCGCTTGCGGCCGAACAGGCTGGCGAACCAGCCGCTGATGGGCAGGACGATTGCGTTCGAAACCAGGTAGGAGGTAAGCACCCAGGTGCTCTCGTCGTTGCTGGCGCCGACGTTCCCGGCGATATGCGGCAAGGCGACGTTGGCGATGCTGGTGTCCAGCACTTCCATGAAAGCAGCCAGCGCCACCACCACCGCGATAATCCACGGGTTGTGCTTCGGCCGCCATGGCTCGACAGGCGGTGCCGGCGGGGAGGTGGCAAGTGCCTGAGGGCTACTTGACATAGACTTTAGGGTCAACGGACATGCCGGGCCGCAGCCGATGGTCGCCGTTCTGGTCAGGGTCGATGTCGATGCGGACAGGGATGCGCTGCACCACTTTCACGTAGTTTCCGGTGGCATTCTCGGGAGGCAACAAACTGAGGCGCGAACCACTGGCGCCGCCGATACCCGTGACCTTGCCGTGGTATTCACGGTCGTAAGCATCGACACTGAAGCTGACGCGCTGGCCCGGTTTCATGAGACGCAGCTGAGTTTCTTTGAAATTAGCGGTGACCCAGATGTCATCGAGAGGAACCACCGCCATCAACTGCTGACCGGGTGAGATGTTCGAGCCTACTTCGACGGTCTTCTTGCCGACGATGCCGTTAACCGGCGCGAAGATAGTGCAATAACTCAGGTTGAGCCTGGCCTGGTCGACGAGAGCCTGCCTTTGTGCCACCTGAGCCTGGGCGGACTTGGCGCGCGCCTGGCTCACGGCGATTTGTTGCGGGGCGGTTTGCGCGGACTGGATGGTAGCATCCGCCTGGACAATGCGGGCGCGGGCCTGGTCGATGGCGCTCTGGGCCACGCGGACGTTCTGCTCCGCCTCGGTGACGGCAGCCCGGCGGGCGTCCACGGTGGCTCTTGCGGAGTCGGCGGTGGAGACGGCGGTATCGTACTGTTGTTGGGAAATCTCGTCCTTGGCGACCAGCGTCTTATAGCGGGCCACGTCGTCTGCCGTTTTCTTGTACGTAGCTTCGGCTTCGCGTACCTCAGCTTGGGCGGTCACCAGACGAGCTTCGGCCGCGCTCAACTGCCGCTGGGAGCCAACCAATGATGCATCCGCGTCTACGCGGCCCGAGCGAGCTGTTCGCAACTGGCTGTTCGAGTTGGTGGACGTGATCGGGACGTCGGTGCGGGAGCTTTGAAAGGTCGCCTCGGCCGCGGCCAAGTCCGCTTCAGCGTTGGCGAGCGCGACGGCGTAGTCCTTCGGATCGATGCGAACCAGCACGTCGCCCGCCTTCACAACTTGCTGCTCATCGACGGGCACCTCGGTCACATATCCGTTAATCCGGGCGCTGATGGCGTTGATGTGCCCGTCAATTTGGGCATCATCGGTAGATTCGTAAGCGCCGAAATACTTCCAGGCCCAATAGGCTCCGGAGGCTACCAGAGCGAGGAGGATTAGCAGCACAATAACGCGCACCAGGGTTTTGCGGCCTCTCCGTGGAACCCTGCGCCGGGACGACACCGTTTGCCCTGAGTTGGTGATTTGGTTTTCGGTCGCGACATCTGGCATGGCTACTTCACCTCCATGAATGTTTGTAATTGCTGCTCGGCCGACCCCAGGGCGCGCGCCAGTTCCACTTTGGCGAGGTTATGGCCGTACAGCGCGGAAATCAGATTGTCATTGGCGATGGCAACAGATCCCTGAGCCTGCACGACCTCGATGGTGTCGGTGACTCCGGCCGAGAAGCGGTCGCGAGCCTGCGCCAGCGTCTGGTTGGCAAGATCGAGATTGCTTCTGGCGACGGCCACCTGGTCGGCTGCCGATTGGATGTCAAGGAGAGCGGCCCGGACCTGGTAATCGATTTGGCCGCCAAGATCGGCGAGTTCGTCTTGACGCTGCTTCAGTGCAGCCTGCGCTTGGACGATATCGCCGCTGATGCGTCCGCCATCGAAAATGTTGAATTTGGCCGCGGCCTGAAAGGTGAACGTGCCATGCGAATTATTGAGCGTCGGCCCAACATCGCCGTAATCGGCAGTCACTCCCACGTTCGGGTAGCGCTCGCCATGAGCAGCTTTGACGGTTTCCTCGGCGGCGCGCACTGAGGCTTTGGCGCTCTGGAAGTCCGCGCGCTGTCCATAGGCCGTAAGCAGAGCCTGGTCCGGGGTCATCGCGGCGAGCGCCGAGTAGGGCGCCGATTCGGCAATGTTGAAGTCCTGACCAGAGGGCAATCCGATCACGCGCCCCAAAGCCAGCTTGTCCTTGGCGAACTGATTCTGCTGAGCGAGCAATTGCTGTTGCTGCTGCTGCAGCTCGACCTGGGCGCGCAGCACGTCAATCCCCGGGACCGTTCCGGCCAGCTTCTGGTCGGCGGTGCGGTTGTAGATGGCCTGATCAGTAGCCACCTGGGCGCGCAGGGATTCCACTCGCGACGAGCCGGCAATCACGAGAAGATAGGCGCTCGCGACCGACTGCACTACCAAATCGCGGGCGTCCTGAACCGACAACTGGGCGGCGCGTTCGTTCTCCTTAGAGGCGCGATAATTTTTCCGCAGGTTGTAATCGAACACGCTGAATGAAGCGGAAGCGCGCACATCGGTGTAGTGGAAAGGTCCGACGATGGTAGGAATGGCCGCACCGGGAATTTGGAAGTCGAACCCGATGGTCTTCAGGTTGAGCTGCTCGACCGTCTCGCTCACCGCCCCATTCACCTGAGGCAAAAGGGCGCTCAGAGTTCGCAGGCGTTCACCACGGGCGCTTTCGCTCGCCTGACCACTAACCAATAGTCCGAGATTGGCTCGCAGACCGCGCTCGATCGCGTCACGAAGCGTTAGAGCCAACGGAGTGGGCGACGCGGTACCCATAGGAACGCTGCCCTGAAACTGAATTTGCTGGCCGAGCAGCGCTGGTACAACCACAAGCCCCAGACAAGCAGCGGCGCGACAACGGCGGGTCAGGAGCCTTCTCGCGACTGGAATCACTTGCGTCCCCTCCCGTGGACTCAAGAGCCATTCGAAACGTTACTTTACCTTGGATGCGGTTACGAGCCGTTAGGACTCTGTAAGGGCGCTCACTCTGCCAGGACTGTGTGGATGAGTTGCACCGCAACCGAACCTTCTCCCACCGCCGATGCCACCCGCTTCACGCTTCTCGACCGGACATCACCAACGGCGAAGACGCGAGGCACACTGGTTTCGAACAAATAGGGCTGCCGCTGTAATGGCCAACGAGCGGCTTGTAAATCGTCTGATGTAAGATCGGCGCCGGTCTTGACGAATTGCTTGTCATCGAGCGCGACACAGGTCCCGAGCCAAGCGGTATTGGGATTCGCTCCCGTCATCGAGAACACGTGACGGATATTGCGGGTTTCGGTTGTTTGAGTCTGGCGATTGCTCCAAGCAAGGCTTTCCAGGTGACCATTTCCCTGGAGCGAAACAATCTCGGTACGAGTCCGTAGAGTAACGGTGGGACAGTCCTCGATCCTGCGAATCAAGTAACGCGACATACTGTCCACCAGATTATCGCCGCGGACCAGCAGATGAACGTGCTTGGCGAATCCAGAGAGGTACATGGCCGCCTGTCCAGCCGAGTTCCCTCCTCCGACGATGACGATCTCCTCCTCGGCGCAGAGCTGCGCTTCTAAACGGGTGGCGCCGTAATAGACTCCCACGCCTTCGAATTGGCTGAGGTTGGAAAGCGGCAATCTGCGATACTCGGCCCCCGACGCAATGAGGAGCGCCTGCCCGCGGACCGGTTCGGCGTTCGCGCACTTGACGCTGAATGGCCCGCGATCGCAGGTAAGGCCCACCGCGACGCGCGCAATCGCGATTTGTGCGCCGAACTTCTCGGCTTGGATGAACGCGCGGCCCGCGAGTTCCAGCCCCGTTATGCCCGTGGGAAAGCCCAGATAGTTCTCGATCCGGGAACTGGAGCCGGCCTGGCCGCCTGGAGCATTGCGTTCCAGCACCAGTACGTCGAGTCCCTCTGATGCCGCATAGACGGCCGCCGCAAGTCCGGAGGGCCCGGCGCCAATCACGATCACGTCGTAGACGCGGCTTTCATCGATTTCGGCATTGAAGCCGAGGGTAGCCGCGACCTCCGCATTGCTGGGGTTACGGAGCACGGGCCGACCGCAGCAGATCAGCACTGGAACATCCTGGAGATTGATTCTAAAGTGTTCGAAGAGATCCTGAACATCCGCTTCCCGCTCCACTTCCAGATAGGTGTACGGATGGCCATTGCGCGCCAGGAACTCCTTCAGGCGAAGTGAATCGGCCGAATACCTGGAGCCAATCAACAAAATGTCTCCCCACGCGTTGGCAATCAGCGCGGCTCGGCGCCGCAGGAAAGCGCGCAAGAAAATCTCGCTGAGCTCCGAATCCGTCTGTACGATGCGTCGCAGCGTCACTGGGTCGATTTCGAGCAGCTCGCTGGCCTCGGCGGCGCGGGTTAGGACCAGGGTCGGGCGTCCCGCGAGCATGCTGACTTCACCTGTGAATTGGCCAGCTTCATGAGCCGTGACGTGAGTCTCACCGTCGCGCGTGGGCCGGACGACTTCGAGCCGCCCTTTTAAGACGACGAAAAGGCTTCGTCTGGTTGCCCCCTGATCGATTACCACGTCACCTTCGGCAACGGTTCGGCGAGTACCATGGGGAGCGAGCCGCGCAATCTGCGCTGGGCTCAGCTTCGGAAACATGGCATCGCGCGCGGTGTCAGTAGATTCGTCCATGGCCATCGCCTACCCATTCACCCGGCCGCGTTTGCAGCCAGAGCCTCCACTATCGTAATATTCTGGACCAGGTCTGGCGGCAAGCCGTGCCGCGTCTGAAGATAGGCCGGGGCGTTGTATGAGATCCAGACCTTACCAGCAGCGTCTTGAGACACCAGCACTTTAAGCGGAAGATCGATCGCGATGCTGGGACAGGCGATCATGAGGGGAGTTCCCGCTTTCGGATTCCCAAAGATCAAAAGCTTGGTGGGAGGCATTTGCAGCCCGGCCTTTTCGGCCTCGCCGCTATGATCGATAAGGGCAAACAGCTTGACCCCTTTGGCCTTTAGAATTTCTTCCAGCTTTTGAACGGTCTGGTCCACCGATTGACGGCTAGGTATCGTTAGGATTCCGTTCTGCGGATTCGCTGTCATGGATTTCTCCTGAACCTTATTGACGCCGCGCCTCACCCTAAGTTAACAGTGCTGCTGACGCGGCGCGCTGTCATTGCGATGGAGATCTCCGCGGAGGGATGATAATCTCACGGCGGCCGAACACGCGTGCATCCACCGAAAATGCTCCCGGCCCTAGTCCCACGATGGCCACGAGCATCGTCAAGCCAAAGATGAGCGACATGCCGGAATCCAGCAGATTCGGCGTACTGGCTGGAAGCAACGAGAGCTCTATACCAGCGGCGCCCGCGGCCACGATGGCCGCTACAATTGGGGTGGCAAAACCGACGAACAACAGGCCGCCGGCTGCAAGAGCTGCCAGACCCATGAATAAGCTTGCTGGCGTGGGATAAGGTTGAGCGATATAGAATCCCCCCTCCGCCATCACGACCAGGCCAAAAACTGCTCGTAACAGCAGCAAAGCCACCCCCGGCCAACTACCAGGGAACGCGAAAAATAAACGTCTCAGCGGGTTTCTCCCCGGCTTTCTTCGACGCTCTTGACGAGCATCCTAAAAGAACAGTAATGAATCTAACGTCAGGGCGAATCCCAAAGTGTTGTGATATTTAGATACCACTTTCGAGGGACAAGTTAGAGTTGGATAATTCCGCGCCGTACCGCAATGGCAATCGCTTGGGTGCGATCGTTGGCGCCGAGCTTATCCATAATATGCTTCACGTGAACTTTCACGGTCTCTTCGGAGATGAATAGGAGCCTGGCGATGTCGCGATTCCGATTGCCGCTCGCTACCTGCTGGAGGACCTCGATCTCACGCGCGGTCAGATCCTCTTCGCCCATATGCTCGGCGAGATGATTGGCCACCTCGGCGGGCACACGTTTCTTGCCCGCGTGGACCTGCCGGATCGCTTCCACCAATTGGCCAGGAGGCATGTTTTTTAGCAGATACCCGCGGGCTCCGGCTTCGAGCGCACGTTGAATTTCAACGTCCCCCTCGAAAGTCGTGAGCATAATGATGCGTGCCTCGGCGAACTCCGTGCGGATGGCAATCATGGCATCGATCCCGCTCAGATCCGGAAGCCTCAAGTCCATGAGAGTAACGTCGGGCTGATGCTCCCGATAGAGCTGAATCGCCTCGGTGCCGCCTGAGGCTTGACACACGAGTGTCATATCGGGCTGGTTATTGATGATGGTGGCGATCCCCTCGCGCAGGAGTGGATGATCATCCACGGCGAGTATTCGGATGCGGGCCGAATCATTCATCTGGTTTTCCACACGAGAGACTCCTCGCTCAGCGAACTACGGGGTCCGGCAAAAGGGTTGAATCGAAATCGAATTTGGCCAGGGCCGCTCCGCTGTAATGAAGACGGCCAAACGTGTCCGACTCACATTTTAATACGCGGCGCCATCGGCTTTTCACCGGTTCAAGTGTAGCGTACCGGTTGCGAAGGTCAAGCGCATCCCCAGGAATCGGGACGGCCGCATACCTCGATTGTGGTAGCGAGACGGCTCCGATGCCGGAGTCACACGATGGTGGTACAAAATCATCCCCGTTTCCAGGGTTTCTCGCTTGCGCGCCTTGCCTCACAATCCTGATAGCAGCGCATACAAGGAGAAAAACAATGAGCACAATCAAGACAAAAGACGGCATTGAGATTTATTACAAAGACTGGGGAACCGGACAGCCGATCGTCTTCTCGCACGGTTGGCCGCTGAGCGCGGACGATTGGGAGGCGCAGATGATGTTCTTTGGCCAGCAAGGCTATCGCGTCATCGCGCATGACCGTCGGGGGCATGGGCGCTCCACGCAGACTTGGGACGGCAATGAGATGGACACTTATGCGGACGATCTGGCTGCGTTATTTGAAAAACTCGATCTTAAGGACGCGATAATGGTTGGGCACTCGACTGGCGGCGGTGAAGTCGCGCGCTACCTGGGCCGCCCATGGCGCCAAGCGTGTCGCCAAAGCCGTGCTAATCAGTTCCGTGCCACCACTCATGCTGAAGACGGAAAAGAACCCGGGCGGTCAGCCTATATCGGTCTTCGACGGCCTACGGGCAGCACTGGCGGCCAACCGGCCGCAGTTCTACAAGGACATTACCCTGCCGTTTTACGGATACAACCGCCCAGGCGCAAAAATTTCAGAAGGCATTCGCGAGCACTGGTGGTTGCAAGGCATGTTGGGAGGTATCAAGGCGCATTATGACTGCATCAAGGCCTTCTCGGAGACGGATTTCACCGAGGACCTGAAGAAGATCGACATCCCTGTGCTGGTGATGTACGGTGACGACGATCAGATTGTGCCTATCGGCGCTGCGGGCCTGATGTCGGCGAAAATACTGAAGCATGCAACGCTCAAAGTCTACCCGGGTTTTCCACATGGAATGCCGACTACCAACGCAGACCAAATCAATGCGGATCTGTTGTCGTTCTTGAAAGAGCACAGCGCGGCTACCGCGAAGCGGGCATCATGAGAAGTGCCGCCGGCCAACGCAGAGCGAGCCATTTGCCATAGTTAAAAATAGGAGGTTCAAATGTCACTTCGTCCGGTTAGCCGCGTCGTCAAATCGAAGCCAACTATGGAAGGTGCGGGGGTGCATCTGCGGCGCGCGTTCGGTTTCGGCGCCACCAACGATTTCGATCCTTTTTTGCTGCTCGACGATTTTCGTAATGACGTGCCGGATGATTATCTGGCAGGTTTCCCCTGGCACCCCCACCGGGGGATCGAGACCATCACGTACGTGCTGGCGGGAACGGTGGATCACGGAGACAGCATGGGCAACCACGGGACCATCGGCGCCGGCGACATCCAATGGATGACTGCGGGCCGCGGAATCATTCACCAGGAGATGCCGAAAGGAGATGAAGCGGGCCGGATGCACGGATTTCAATTGTGGGCAAATCTTCCCTCGGCGCTTAAGATGACGGCGCCACGCTATCAGGAGGTCAAGTCTGTTGAAATCCCCGAAGTTACCGACGACGACGGTACTCAGGTTCGCGTGGTTTGCGGGAGCTTTTGGGGCAAGAAAGGTCCCATCGATGGCATTGCGGCAGATCCGATTTACCTGGATGTCTCGGTGCCGCCGGGCCGCAAAAGAACGCTGCCCATCGAAACCACTCGTCACGCTTTCGCCTACGTGTTCGCGGGGAACGGGAAATTCTGTAACGCGTCCGGCCCGCTGGCTGTGCCCACCGAAGGCATCAAATGGCTGGACACTGCGCCTCCATCGCAGGTGGATAACCGGTCGCTTGTGCTGTTCGACCGCGGCGATGAGTTGGAGGTTGAAGCCAGCGACGACGGAATTCGATTCCTGCTCGTTTCAGGCAAGCCCCTTCAGGAGCCGGTGGCTTGGTACGGACCGATTGTGATGAATACGCAGCAGGAGCTTCGCGAAGCGTTCGAGGAACTGGAGAAGGGAACGTTTCTGCGGGAGGCGGCAACCTCACAAAGTTCCGGCGTTAGGGGTAGCGGCCGCTAAAAGTCGAATCTGCCGACCAGTTGCAGGAATCGGGATTGATTGGCTGCCGTTATCACGCCGTAAGCCGGCGAGTTCCAGATCGGTTGACCCGCGGAATTGGTGGTTAACGTCAAGGTGGAAGCAGGCGCCTGGAAATTCGTGTGGTTCAGCGCGTTGTAAGCCTCCATCCGAATCGTGAATTGAAGGCGTTCACGCAGGGCCATTGACCGGCCCACCGAGAGATTGAGATCCAATTGTCCAGGAGCGCGAACCACGTTTCTACCCAAGCTGCCGATGCCGACGGGTAACACTTGCGTTCGTGACGATCCCGATCCGACGAACAAGGGTCCGGCGGGTTCGAGCGGGAAGTTGGCTGCGGTCGGTGGAAACAGATATTGAACGCCGGTTCCATTAGGAACTTCCGCAGTGTAAAGGCTGACGCTAGGATTGACATCATAAGGGCGCTGCTGATTGGTTCCCGTCTGAGCGGCGTTTTCATTCGTCTGTCCGATGTAGAGCGGCAAACCGTTCTGCGCGATCAGCATGGGTTCGATTTCTAAATTCCGCACCCAGCGATTGCCCGTGGTTCGGTAGAGCGCGGCTAGGGTAAAGGCGTTGGGCCGGTCAAATTCGCTCAAACCTTTGTTCAAACCGAGGAACTGCTGTGGGAACTGGCCCAGGTTGAGGCCCGAAGGTTGCGAGAAATTGTAGAGGCCGCTCACATCGTCAATCGACTTCGACCGCGTATAGTTGGCGACAAATGTCAGATTGGAGCCGTATTGGCGGCGGACGCTGGCCTGGAGCGCCTGATAGGTGGACGTGCCTTCCATGTTTAGTGAGTTGAAGCTGCCGATGCCCGGATAGGGAAGCGCTTGCTGGGTCGCCAGGTTGGTATTAGCAAAGGCCACCGCGGTATCGATCGTAGGATTGTAAGGCACGGTGTTGGCCGGAAGGTTGATGGGGAGATGCACGCCGTGGCTTCCGACATAGTTCACCTCCACGATCGCGCCCCGCGTGATCTCGCGCTGGACACCGAAATTCCATTGCTCCGCATAGGGCGCCGGCCGGGCCTGGGTGAATCCGCCGTAGTCAGTCAGAGTCAACGGATTCGCCGCAGAACCAAATTGGGCGATGTTCGCCTGCGGATTCTGCACATTGTTCGTGGCCACGGCGGGCAAACCTTGAGACAGCTTGAACGGCTGGGCGACGCCTGTGCCCAGATTGTTAAATGTCTGCTCTACCGTATAGCCCGGGAAAAGGACCTGACCGCCAAGATCGGAGAAGATGCCTGCATAGAAGATCCCGAATGCCGAGCGAATCACAGTCCGCGGTGTCAGGCTGTAGGCGAACCCGGCGCGTGGAGCAAAGTTGAGCTTTGAGGCTGTCAGGTTCAACGTATCGGAAGCGTTTTTTCCCGCAAAGAGTACTGTGCCCGTGGTTGGATCGATACGCGAGTACTCGTTGTTGGCGGCGGTGAGCGGTGACTCGTATTCCCAGCGCAACCCAAGATTCAGCGTCAGCTTCGGACGGACTTTCCAATCATCCTGGATATACAGCCCGACGTTGTAATTGCGCCTCCCGATCAATGGTTGCGCCAGCGAATACGACCCGGTTTTGATGTCGCCGAGCAGAAAATCGGCCAGCGCATTGATGGCATCGCCCGAGGTGTTCTTGCCGTTGGTGATGGAACCGTCGAACGTAAAACTCCCATTCACATCGGCCGTCGGGTTCAGGTCGTCGAACTGATCCTTCCGGAGTTGAAACCCGAACTGGATCAGATGATTTCCGAGCGCCTTACTGTTGTTGACATTGGTTTGGTAATTGTTGTCGATCTGAGTACGCTGAGTATTGCTATTCGTGCCCAGCTGTGAAAATCCGCTGATGCTGATCGCCGGGGCCGCTGCGCCGTAGGAGGTCGCGATACCGAGGGTGTTCTGGACATTCATCCCAGCGCTGGGCGGAATAATCTCGGAGTTGTTGCGGAAAAAACCGAAGCGCACCTCGGTGAGGAAGGTGGAGCTCCAGATTTTAGTCAGGCCGGCGGTCGATTCGTAGCCGGTGGTTTCGCTGCTGCCAACCGCATTCTCGAGAGGACTCCCCGGGTAAGTGGGCTGGATTGGCGAATAGTCATTGAAATGGACCAACGTGCCGAAGATCCGAAGGCCGTTGGTCGCCGTGCGATCGAGCCGTGCCATACCGGTGTTGGTGGTCGGGTGGCTGGAGCCAATGGATGCAAAGTTATTGGTCACAATATTGTCGGTTTTGTTGATCGTGCCGGGGGAGTTAGGCGCAGGAACAAGCCCGAGAATTTTCAACGCCGCCGGATCGATGAGATCGGCAGGAATCGCGTTGGTAGGAAATGGAGCTTTGGTTGCCGGATCGAACACTACCGCAGGAGATGCCGAGAAGTTTCCTGTAGCATAGGGGCCGTAGGGAACCGTGGAGGTCAGATTATATGGTGAGGCCTGGATCAGGCCCTCGTAGTTCACGAAGAAGAAGGTTTTGTTCTTTCCATCGTAAACCCTGGGGATCGACACCGGACCGCCGAGTTTGCCGCCGAACAGGTTGTAGCGATCTTCGGAACGCGGTTTTCCAAGCAGATTATTGAAATAATTATTGGCATCCAAATCCTCGTTGCGAAAGTAGCCGTATGCCGCGCCGTGGTAAAGATTGGTACCCGAGTTTGTGATCAACGTGACCATGCCGCCGGCGGTCCGCCCATACTCGGCTGAATAGGAGGCCGCAAGCACAGCAAATTCCCGGATGGAATCGGCTGGGGGCAACGTTTGCGGCGCTCCGGTGGAACCAGTGACGACGGAAACGCCGTCGATCAAGAACTCGCTGTTCAGCGTGCGGCTGCCGTTGATCGACAGCTGCGAAGAATTTAAGCCGCCCTGGCTGCTAATGTCTCCACCCCAGGAAACGCCCGGCGTCAGAGCGAGCAGATTCAGGGTATTGCGGCTGGGCAGAGGCAGATTCTGCAATTGCGATGACGTGATGGTATTGCCCAGTGATGAACTGTCGGACTCCAACTGCCCCTCGGTTCGCCCTTCCACGGTTATGGTCTCGGCCACTTCGCCGACTTGCATCGTAATGATAATGTCGGCCCGCTGACCGACCGACAGCTCAAGACTGGAGACCTGCTCATGCCGGAAGCCCGCGGCTGTCACGTCAACGTTGTAGCGTCCGGCCGACAGATTAGGCGCCCGATAGATGCCGGCCGCATTGGTTTTGCCGGTCCAGGAAATTACGCCTTTATCAGTGTTGGTAATTGTGACGGTAGCGCCCCCGATGGCGGCGTTTGGGGAGGCGACCAAGCCGGAAATCACGCCATTGACGCCCTGGCTCCAGGCGACAGAACCGAGAACGATGGCAAGAATTAGACCGTTCGAGAAGGGCATGTGCCGGTCCGCCACTAGAGGGGCAAGCAACCATTATAATTGGATGCTAAGGATGGGGCGTGGCAGTGCGGGTTTTTCGAAACCATCGAAGCCTGCGGTCGGGTTGATCCTGGAAAGCAACGCGGCCGGGCACCGATAGTTCAACTTCTGTGCCGGCTGAGGCGCTGCTATAGACCTGGAGCCGTGCCCCAATGCGATCCGCCCTCTCCCGCATTCCAGAGAGACCCCAATGTCCGTCGCGGCCCGTCAGCAAAATGCCCGGTTCGATGCCGCGGCCGTCGTCACGGACCAAGAGGCGAAATTGATTCGGGCCGTACTTCAACTCGAGGTCGATGTGGGTCGCCCGCGCATGGCGAAATGCGTTGCTCAGAGCCTCCCGGCCGATCCTGTAAACCTC
>Ga0182024_10005739_pt1 | contig 27636 bp, 22 predicted proteins | sample P32metaG_FD_120480 | JGI IMG/M metagenome (GOLD analysis project Ga0182024, IMG submission 120480) | Permafrost microbial communities from Stordalen Mire, Sweden - P3-2 metaG (Illumina Assembly) | ecosystem: Environmental > Terrestrial > Soil > Wetlands > Permafrost | place: Sweden: Stordalen...
GCGCTCGAGGAAGAGCTCAAGAACTTGGAGGTAGAGTCTGACAGGTCAATCGCAGCGGCAAAGAGGGAGAGCGAAGACTACGTAGCTGCGGAGGTGGAGAAGGCGAGGAAGGCCGCCCAGGCGCAGGCGGACGCGTTGCTAGCTTCTGGGTCGAAGCAGGCCGAGACCGTCGCAAACAAGAAGATTGACTCGAAGGAGCTCTCGAAGATAATCGACCAGGCACTTCTCTCTGGATTCAAAGGGGAATAGAGGTTGCTGAAGCCGGTCCGGATGCAAAGGATAGCGATAGTGGGGTTACGCGACCAGAGACAGAGGGTCGTGTCCCTCATGTATGACCTCGGAGTCATCCAGATTGAGCCCCTCTCCAAGTCCGCCTTCTCAGTCCTGAGGACGGAGACAGACGCGCCCAACAGCAGGGAGGTCTCGGAAGAGCTTCTGCGCATCAGGTCGCTCATGACAGCCCTACCTCCGAGCCCATCCGAGGGCAAGAAGGGCTTCTCTTCTCAGGCGGAGCTGATGGAGGCCTCCAAGTCGATAAACATAGACCAGGAGGTTTCGCAGCTGAAGCAGGAACAGGAGCGGCTGAATTCACGCCTTGACGAGTTGAAGAGCAGAGCGGAGCTCGTACACGGGCTCGAGTTCATCAACGCTGACCTGAGCGTCCTAGACCTGGAGTCGGCGGCTTCCTTCTTCGGAACGCTTACCGCCGCGGCCTACGTCAACCTCGCCAAGAGCCTGTCGCAGCTTAGCGACGTGATGGTCTATTCCTCCGGGACTGAAACCGTCAATGTCGTCGCGGTGGTGCCGAGGAAGTCGCTAGAAGAGTTCGGTTCGATAATCCAGAAGGCGGACGTCCGGATGCAGCGCATTCCTCCTATGAAGGGGACTGCCAGCGAGGTCCTATCGAATGTAGAAGTGGAGCGCAGCGCGAGTGAGTCTAAGCTTCAGAGCATCGACGGGCAGTTACGAGCCCTCTCCCAGAAGTATTTCGGAATCATCTCTTCGGTCGAGGAGCAGCTATCCATAGAGGCCAAGAAGCTCGAGGTCCTGAGTAACATCGGGTTCACGGACAACGCGTTCGCCTTAGAGGGATGGATTCCGGCTAAGAGACTGCCCGGTCTGAAGGATATAATGGGCCGATACAGCGCATCCACTAACATACTCGACATCGAGGCTGAGAGCGGAGACAAACCGCCGACCTTGATGGAGAACCCGAAGAGGCTCAGATTCTTCGAGTCTTTCATCAGATTCTACTCTCTCCCCCAGTCGAACGAGTTCGATCCGACGATCCTGTTCGCTTTCACCTTCCCGATATTCTTCGGTCTGATGCTGGGCGACGTGGGCTACAGCCTCGTGATCCTCGGTGTCTCCATATGGATTCTAAGGAGGCTGAAGCACCGCGGACGGACAATCATCCCGTCGGCGCTGAGAAGGTTCGCAAAAAACATCTTCAAGCCCGTCCAGTTCGGCAAGCTCGCCAGGGCCATGATACCCGGTGCCATAATCGGCATCTTCTTCGGCGTCTTCTTCAACGAATACTTTGGCTTCCACTTCAACCAGTACCTCTTCTCGTACCTCAACACCAACTTCCACTTGAACCTGCCCGGTTATCTCATCACTAACGGCGCCTTCCTGGACCCAATCTCCTCACGCGGACTCAAGACGATACTGCTCTTCAGCGGCTACGTCGGGACCTTTGAGGTGTCCCTTGGTCTCATCATGGGCATGTTCGCCAAGTACTGGGCAGGGGAGAAGAGGCACGTGTTTGGAAAGCTCGGATGGCTCTTCGTCGCATGGGGCATAGTCCTTGTGGGCCTGACGGTCCTCCATCACGGTACGGTGAACCCGGAAGCGAACCCGATCGCCGGCGTCTACATCGGGCTGGCGATAGCCGGAATCGGCCTGATAGCCTATGGAGAGGGCGCGCAGGCGCTCATAGAGCTCCCGTCGATAGTCAGCCATATCCTGTCCTACACCAGGCTCGTCGGAATCCTGCTCGCGTCGGTAGCTCTCGCGCTAGTGATCGACAATCTATTCATGGGTGACATCCAAGCGGGCATCGCTTACAGCATCGTAGGAGTGGCAATACTCGTCGGCGGACAGCTCTTCAACATAATCCTCTCGCTCTTCGAGCCGGGAATACAGGGGGCGAGGTTGATTTACGTCGAGTTCTTCTCCAAGTTCTATCACGGCGGCGGCAGGCCGTTCTTGCCTTTCAGGGGGAGAAGGACCCATACGGTGAGCGAGATAGACATGATGGAGCCCCGGAACTAATCTTCGGCGATTTTCCGCGAGATTGGTTAAATACATTTGACCTATAACCGGCTGCTGACTTGCAAGCAGCCCCCCGAAGAGTCAAGACAATCTACAGCGTTATCGCTTCACCACAGAGACTTGACATCCTCAAGATTCTGAACGTAAAGGGACCTCTCACCTACAGCGCGCTGAAGACGCTGGCGGGGTTCAAGTCAAAGAAAGAATCCGGAAAGTTTGCCTACCATCTGCGGAAGCTCGTAAGGCAGCTGCTGATCCAGCTCAACCGGCAGGAAAGGAAGTACACGGTGACCAACCTGGGCAGGCTGGTCCTCAATCTCACGCGCCAGATAGAGGAGCAGTCCTTGGTCGAGAGCGGGAAGCTCTATGTCAGGACTTCACGCCAGGCCATGGAGGAGTTCAACGCGGACAAGATATTGCAGTCGCTGGTGAAGGAAGCAGGCATGCCGGTGGAGCTGGCCCAAAAGATAACCAGCGAGACCGAGTCTAGGCTCTATAAGTTCCAGACACAGTACCTCACCGCGCCGCTGATTCGCGAGATGGTCAACTCCCTCCTCGTCGAGCACAACCTTGAGGAGTACCGACACAAGCTGACGAGGTTGGGTCTGCCCGTCTACGATGTCACCCAGCTGCTGGGAAAGGCAGGCGACGACGGGGGTGACGTCGAATCGCTTCTGCACCAGACCGGCAAGTCTGTCTTCTCTGAATATCTCCTTCTTGAGCAGATTCCAAGGGATGTCGCCGATGCCCACCTTGCCGGCGACATCCACATCGCCAACGCAGGGACGTGGGGGCTGACCCCCGATACAATCTTCGTCGACCTGCTTTCGGTAAGGGCCTCCGGCTTCAACCCCAAGGGTCGGCTCACCTATGCGCCGATAATGGCGAGCCCCGACAGCCTGGAGAGTGCCATCACGATAATCGGGAACATCACCTCTCTCATCACCAGGGAGGCCTCTGTCGAGATAGTATACAGGAACTTCCTTCAGTATCTCGCCCCCTTCACCCGCTCCAAGACCAAGCACGAACTGGTGGACGCGATACAGAGGTTCTTCGACCAAGCCTCATCACAGCTACCCGCTTCGCTGCATCCAATGATAACACTCCAGCTCGACCCATACCTGAAGGACGATTCCGGGAGGGAGCTGGTGGAGAAGGTGATGGACGCGACCTTGGACGCCTACAAGGCGCTGGTGGAGCAGGTACCCAGGCCAGAGATCAGGATTCTACTGGCGAAGCTCCGCGAGGACGACAGTAGGTTCTTGAAGGATGCGACCTCCATAATAGTGGCTGGAGGAAGAATCGCATTCTTCACCTCGGGTCAAAAGAGGAGCTTCCTAGGGATCAATCCTGACGTACTGCCGTTGGAGCTCCAGGGTGATCACATCAGCGTCCTTCATAGCCTGAGCCTGAATCTCCCCCGGCTCTCCTACGACTCCAACCAGGATGAGACCTACTTCCGAGCGAAGCTGGCTATGCTGATAGGAGTGGCCTCTGACGCCTTGACGACCAGAAGGAGGGTGCTGGAACGCGTCATGAAGAAAGGGCTACTGCCCACCCTCACCTTCGGCTCCGAGGCCGCGAGCTCTGATGCAATGCCCCTGATAATGAACTTGGTTGGTTTGGATGAGACCCTGTCCAATCTGACCAAGGACCCATCGCTGACGGTCAGGGCGTCTCTGGCCGAGAAGATACTGCAGACTGCCTCCCGGGTTTCATCCGAGAAATCCGGCAAGAACGAGAGGTTGGGCATCGCGATTATCGAAGAGGAAGGTGCTTCACGGCTTGCATCGCTCGATTCTGAGAAGTACGGGAGGTCGGGGCTCCAGGCGACCGGGCGCCAGGGGTACTCTCTTGCGCCGAGATTGTCTCCTGAGGATCTTCAGGTGCGGGAGAAGATGGAGTACGTGAAGAAACTAGCAGATGGCCTGAACGGCGGTCTGTCGGTCGTGCTAGATACTTCATCCACCGACCTTCGCGGTACCTACAATGCGATTGTGGCAGCCTCGGCGGACCTTCCGTTCTTCAGGGTGCACCGCGCGGTCTCGTTTTGCAGGAACTGCGGGACAAAACTTGGGTCGGATTCGGGGAGATGCAAGAAATGTCGGTCTACCGCTACGACACCGTATTCAACGGCCGACTGAATTATGACAAATTGGGTTGACTTCAAGTCAAGATATCTTCACCTGGGCGCGTCTCATTGGCTGTTTGTCGAATAGGCAGAGAAGGTCTCTTGTCAATTTCAATTCGTCGTTGCAGAGATATATAGTGCTATCAGGTGGAAGTGAGCAATTCGCTAATAGTGTATTAAAAAATGACTGCAATTGAAAAATCGGAAGACTCCGGCGGAAATCAGAAGGTGGAAGTACAACTTCCTCAAGAGACCCTTGAGGCATTCGGAGGAGATGAGCTCAGAGCGAGGGTTTTCTACGAGAAGTACGCGCTCAGGGACATCAACGGAAAGCAGGTCGAGAAGACCCCCGATAAGCTCTGGCTGAGAGTCGCGCGCGAGCTCGCCTCAGTGGAACAGGTGGAAAAGAAGCAGGAATGGACCGACAAATTCTACTGGTTACTTGAGGACTTCAAGTTCGTACCCGGAGGAAGAATTCTCTTCGGGGCCGGACAACCGAGGAGGTCGACATTGCTCAACTGTTACTTCTTCAAGATAAGAGAGGATTCTATAGAGGCGATTTTTGACTGGTGCAAGGAAGCGGCGAGGACGTACAGCTTCGGAGGAGGCGTTGGAACGGACATCTCTGTTCTTAGACCGCGTGGATCACCGGTGAACAACTCGGCGATTTACAGCACTGGATCGGTTTCCTTCATGGAGCTTCTCTCAACGACCACGGGGACAATCGGACAGGCCGGAAGGAGAGGCGCACTGATGATAACGATCAGGGTAGACCATCCGGACGTTCTTGATTTCATCAATGTCAAGAAGGACCTCAAGAAGGTCAACTACGCGAACATCTCGATAAAGATGACCGACGAGTTCATGCGCGCCGTTGAGAATGATTCAGATTTCGAGCTCGCGTTCAAGAACGAGAGAATAGATTTCCACAAGACCGTCAGGGCCAGGGAGATCTGGAACCAGCTGGTCAAGGCCGCCTGGCAGAGCGACGAGCCGGGGCTGCTCTTCTGGGACACTATCAAGAGAGACTCCACGACCGAGTACAACAACATGGAGGTGCAGGGGGTGAATCCTTGCAGTGAGCAGACCTTGGAGAACTACGGTTGCTGCTGTCTCGGCTCCATGAATCTCAGCTATTTCGTCAAGGAACCATTCACGGAGCGGGCGAGCATAGACTGGGACGCGCTCGTCAGAGCGTCTCACTATGCGACCAGGTTCTTGGACAACGTCCTCGACTACAACGCCGATAGACACCCTCTACCGCAGCAGCGACAGGCTTCGCTCTGGAGCAGGAGAATCGGAGTTGGCATTACTGGACTCGGAGACATGCTGATCAAGCTCGGTCTGAAGTACGACGACGAGGCTACGGTGGAGTTTGTGGACAAGCTCTTCGAGAGGATCAAGAACATAATCTACGATTACTCCACCGAACTGGCCGTCGAAAAAGGTTCGGCCCCAGCCTTCGAGGCCGATAAGCACCTGGCGCAGCCATTCATCCAGAGACTGGACGCGAGCGTCAAGGAGAACATCATGACTCGCGGGATAAGAAACTCGGCGCTAACCACTGTCCCTCCGGTCGGGTCTGGTTCAATCCTTGCAGCCTGTTCCAGCGGCGTCGAGCCCGTGTTCGCGTTGTCGTACACCAGAAGGAGCAAGTCGTTGAGCGCAGGAGAGTTCAAGGTCTTCCATCCGCTGGTCAAGGACTACATGCAGGTTCACAGAATCACCGACGAGAGACAGTTGCCGTCGTACTTCGTGACCTCCCACCAGATCAAGCCTGAGATGAGGGTCAGGATGCAGGCCGCAATCCAGAAGCACATCGATACCGCAATCTCGAGCACAGTCAACCTGCCTCAGGACATCTCCACAGAGGAGGTGGAGAAGATATACTTCTTGGCGTGGAAGCTCGGCTGCAAGGGTATTACCGTCTACAGGGAAGGCAGCAGGGAAGGGATACTCGAGACGAACCAAGTGGAGAAGAAGACAGAACAGAAGGCGAGCGAATTCGAGAGGCCGAAGGTCCTGACAGGTAGGACGCTAAAACTCAAGCTCCCCCAGGGAGGCCTCTACGTGACCGCGAACTCCGACGAAGCGGGGAAGTTGAAGGAGGTCTTCGTGACCCTCGGAAAGCTGGGCGGGGACGAGAAGGCAGATGCCGAAGCGATTGGCAGGCTTATCAGCCTCTACCTGCAGCACGGCGGAGACATACAAAGTGTGGTGAAGATGCTAAAGGGCATCAGAGGGAAGTATGTCTCCTGGGACGAAGGAGTCCAACTGCTCTCGATTCCAGATGCCGTGGCCAAGGCTCTGGAGGTCCTCGTGGCTGGAAGGGTGACCAAAGAAGCGGCTACGCCCCTAGTTCAGGGCGGGACGTGTCCAGACTGCGGAGAGAGCGCGATCATCTTTGAGGGAGGCTGCTATAAGTGTACGAATTGCGGGTACTCGAAATGTGAGTGAAGTCTACTAGCGACAGCTTCGCAATAATCCAAGAACTCCTTCAGAGTTCTGTCACGTTTGGTGGCATTACAACTGTAACAAAGGAAGAGGATGTTGTCTCGCCTTATCACATTTTGGTTGTCCATTCTATCTAGGGTTGGACTACGTCGACGCATCTTACCTTTGTTTCCAAGCTCCCATTCAAGTTGAATTCCGCATATGAAACACGAATCTATCCTTGAAGCCATTTGGTAGAGTTCCGCAGAAGTTATTTCAACTGAGTATCCTCTCTTCGGTGTCCTGACAGACACGCAATTGCCCACCTTCTCTTGGGATTCTTGCGCGCGTATTCCTTTTCATATTCCCTTTTGGATTCGAGATGCGCTTTGCGGTAAGCTCTCCAATAAGCAGATTCGCATTTTTTACAGATGTGTCGGATTCCGGATGCTACGACATAAAAGTCAGAAACCTGCAATTCCCTTTTTCATTTGTTGCAAACTCGGATTAATGCTACGATAGTTTATTTAGGTATTTAACACCCAGGTCTCCTAATACCTGAGTGCGGAGAAGGAAAGACGGGACAATGCGCATATCATGATCTCTCTCGCTGACCTGACACTTCGCAGATCGAAAGAGCACCAATCTGTCAATATCGGCATCTATTATGAAGCAAATTCGCTAGCACTTGCAAACATCAAAAGAGCGTTCAAAGCGCTATATTTAAGCCCATAAACAAATGTAAGTTAGATAGTTTGGATTATAGTCAAATGTACATTTATGTCTGTAAAAGTTAAATATACATACACTATAACCGGCCCCACTTGAACAGTTCGCGTTCAACGTACGAAAGTGCTACGACCAAGATTTCTGAAATCTTCGGAAACTGGCGTGCAGTCGCGGTTCTCGGGCTGCTCGCAGTCGCCCTCTTCCTGCTCGGAACTCATTCGGCCGGGGCTCAGACCCTGTATACTCCGCCTTCCAACCTGAGTGGGTTCCCGCCGGCCGCTGTTCCATCCTGGCTGGACACGGGTAGCAACTCATGGATGCTCACCGCGGCGACCCTCGTGGGCCTGCAGAGTCTTCCGGGACTGGTCATCTTCTACGCAGGCTTGTCCAAGAAGCGCTTCCAGGTCAACACGATGATGATGGTCTTCTATGCCTTTGCGGCCGTCTTGGTAACCTTCATGGTGGCTGGCTACCAATTTGGGTTCGGGACGGGCATTGGGCTCAAGATTGACGGTTATGCCATCCTTGGAATTCCTGGCTTGGCCTTCGCGGGTTCATTCTCAGCTTCGCAGGCCGTGGTCGGTCCATTCGCAGCAACCCTCAACGTTCCTACGTCGAGTATCATCTTCTTCCAGTTCGTCTTCGCGGCGATCACCCCGGCCCTCTTTGTTGGCGCCGTCATGGAGAGAATGAACTTCAAGGCATGGATGATCTTCGTTCCCCTATGGTCGCTCCTGGTCTACAGTCCGCTGGCATACTGGCTCTTCGCAGGCGGATGGCTCAATCAGATGGGCGTCGTCGACTTCTCGGGCGGCTACGTCATCCACCTCTCGGCAGGAACGGCTGCGCTCGCGGCAGCCATAGTCGTGGGGCCAAGGCTCCTGAAGGATAGGAGGTTAAGGCCTAGCAACCTTGGATACATCATGATTGGCGCAGGTATCATCTGGCTGGGCTGGAACGGCTTCAACGGCGGGGACCCCTATGGGGCGACTGTCGACGCATCGGTAGCAGTGCTCAATACTGAATTCGCCGCGGCCTCCAGCGTCGTCGCATGGATGCTGATGGACTACTACTTCCTCAAGAAGGCCACAAGCATCGGGGCCGCGACGGCGTGCATCACCGGCTTGGTCGCAATCACTCCGGCTGCTGGCTACGTGGACCCATACGGCGCCCTGATAATCGGAATAGCGGCTGGGACAATCCCGTATCTGTCCCTCTACAAGTTGGCGCCGAAGCTGAAATGGAGGGGGCAGACGATAGACGACGCGATGGGTGTCTTCCCTGCTCACGGCATAGCGGGGATCACGGGCGGCCTCCTGACGGGTATCCTGGCCGACCCCATCGTCACTCAGTATATCGACCCCCCACTGAAGGGCCTGGCCTATGGTAACCCGATGCAGCTCGTAGTTCAAGCCTTCGGGGCTGGGGTAGTCTTCGTCTTCGTCTTCGCCGTCACCTTCGCCCTGCTGAAGATCATCAGCAAGGTCACTCCGCTGCAGTACTCCAAGGAAGTCCTAGAGATAGGAGACAAGGCTATGCACGGCGAGGAGGAGTACACAGATGACCTGCCGACGGATGACGCAGCGGCTGCACCGGCGCAAGGGAAACCGCCTCAGAAATAGTGGAGTCGGGAGGCTACGCAGCGACGGCGAAGGAATGGTTAAAGCGTGACCGTTAGCCGCAGCTCGTTGCGTTTGAGCCTGAGTCTACCGGGCGGCCTGGGCGATGCACTGACCAAGGTATACTTCGGGATAGGCCTGGCAATGCCGGTTCTCACAGGAGCGCTCTCCGTCTTGTTCGTCCAGTTCGGCCTGATGACTAAGGTGGAAATCTATCCCTGGGACAACATACTTTCCGACCTGTACCTCCTCACTTTGTTGTTAACTCCCGAGTCCATCTGCGTCTACCTCTTTCACAACAAAGTGATCAAGGGCTTTATGGCCAGGATGGGGTATGTAGTAATCTTGGTCTTTGTGTATGCCAATTACGTATTATTGCCGCCGTCCACGTACTCCTTCCTGCCCGAGACCTCTGCCACGCTTGTCTGGGCACTCTGGCCTGCGCTTGTCGCCGTCGCTCTGGGTTTCGCGGCTGGAAAGATCGAATCTAGAGGGATACTGGGCGAGCGGTCCAGCATCGGCCAATCAGCGTGACCTAACAAGAAAAAGGCGGGTGAGTTCACGATTGGTGGGGTCGGCCGGATTTGAACCGGCGCTCTCAAGCGCCCAAGGCGACTTCCCTGATGGTTTGAAGCCTGGACCAGACTAGCCGACGACCCCGTCGTTCCTCCGACCCCTTTTGCGGTAGTTATGCGTTCTGCCGCGCGAGACGAAAGGATTCACAGCAACACGGCGTTGTCTCGATGAAAACATTGGAGGTTAAATCGACATTGGATGTACTATCAACTGTCCGCGCGAAATAACTTTGAGTGAGCAATCGGAGCAAAGACCTCTCTCCTGGGAATACATCGCCGCATTCTTTGATGGAGAAGGATCAATCGGAATAACAACCCGGAAAAATTCAATCGACATTACTCTTGCGATTGCTCAAAAGGACAATAACGCGCTCGAAAACATCGCGACATTCCTGAGGGATGAAGGAATCAATGGGGCGAGGGTCTATTCGGAACACCTAGGTGAGGCGAATGACATGGATCATCTCGCGATACTTACTAACGATGGAATTGTTTCCACATTAGCCATGATGGCACCTTTTCTTAGAATCAAGCGCGTGCAATCAATAGCCTCCTTGATCTATCTTCGGAGTCAAATCATTGGGGACGAATACCTGAAAATTATGAACGAAGAGACCAGAGCTGGCAGACGAGCAGGTAGGATTCATGATGGGGATTTCCCGTTTACGAGAAGGGAGGGCATCGAAAACGTACGCCGGTCGTCTATGGCTCAAGCCTGCTCAACTTACCGTACAATGCTGAATTCTCCAGAATTCAAGAAGCGTGCTCGTCTAGGCGCGGTCGAAAGGAACAAGATGAGAGGCCTTGTAACACGCAATAATATCCTCAGGCTGCTTAGCAGCGATCACAAGGATAGCGACGAAATCAGCCTCGCCATCAATAGGTCAAGGCATCAGACGAATCTACTCCTGAAGGAGATGTACGGTTTAGGATATGTCAATCGCGAAAGGACAAGTCTGACGAGACCTTATGGTTATCAATTGACGAACAAGGGCCGAAGGCATTTAACAGACTTAGGAAACTCAAGCGTTCCTTGAAGGAAGAGATTCTAACAAGAGGCTTCTACGAGAGGAACACGCTAATCGTAGCTCAGGACCTGCTCGGGAAGAAACTAGTTAGGCGGTTAGGAGGTTTGAAGTTGACTGGCTGGATAGTGGAAACCGAGGCGTATCGGGGATCAGATGACCCGGCAAGCCATGCGTTTAGAGGAATGACAAAAAGAAACGCGGTAATGTTCAGGGGCCCAGGCATCGCATACGTTTACATCGCCTTCGGCGTGAATTATTGTCTCAATGTAACGACGGAGCGAGTCGGGAATGCGGGCGCAGTACTCATAAGAGCAATAGAGCCGATTGACGGAATTGACTCAATGATCGAGAACCGTCCGAACTCTCGAGGGAATATAGTGTCACTTACGAGCGGACCTGGTAAGCTTTGCCAGGCGATGAATATTACCACGGAATTGAACGGCGCCGATTTGCTGGACGACGGCGAGTTGAGTATACGCTCCTCAGATTGGCATCCTCGAGGGATTGAAGCTACTCGCAGAATCGGAATAAGTAGAGCGACCCAAAGGTTGTGGCGTTACCATATCAAGGGAAATAAGTTCGTTTCAAGAGCCTGACAACGGTCAAATTCTGCTTTAGCAAATCTTGAATCTTTTAACAAGAATTAGCTAAATCAGCATTAAATATCTTATTCAGTTGGCGTGAGCTTGATGGCCGATAAGGCAAAGGCCGGAGTTTTTGTTAGGGAAAGTACAGGGCTTGTAAAGAACGTATCACTCCTGAACGCCCTGACTCTGAACATGGGCAACATGTCGGCAGGCGCTGCGCTCGCGACAATCGGGTTTACCATGGCCTCTCTCTCCTCGGTCGCTGGCGTGAACTTGGTTTACGCTTCTATAATCGCGTTTCTTGTTTCCGTCCCGCAGATTGTCGTCTATTCCATAATGGGGAGGAGAATCAAGCGCACGGGTGGGGATTACGTCTGGATAACCCGTTCCTTCGGCGGCGCGCTCGGAGGTTCTCTCTCCTTCATGGGCTACGTCCTCGAGACTCAGGTGTATTTCGCGCTGATCGTCCTATCAATGGTCTTCGCAATCGGGTCCGTGGGGTTCGCGATGGGTAACTCGAGCTTTCTCGGTCTAGCGCTACCTGGTGACCTCTCCGGCTCCAACCCTGCCGAGCAGTTCGCGGTCGGGGGCGTGATCTTCCTCATCCTGATTCTGGCAAACATGGTGCGCCCGAAGATAGGCTACAGGATTGTGACCGTGACGATACTCATCGGAGTCATCGGAATCCTCGTCGCGATCGCGACCCTGCTCGCTGCGGGGCAGTCCGGAGTTGCGAACTACATCAACAACATGGGTGCCGTCGACTACAACAACAATCCGATAACATTCAATTCGCTCGTCAGCTCGTACAGTGGTTCGACTTTCAACTTCGCCGCGACCATCTCGATACTCCCGTTCTTTGCGATATTCGTCTATCCGTGGATAAACGCCGGCCCAGCGGTTGGCTCCGAGCTCAAAGGCACCGGCACGGCGAAGTGGAACGTACCACTCGCGTCCATACTCGTCCTCATACTCCTGACGGGGGCATTCGCAACGATGTACTTCGTGGCCGGCCTGCCCTTCACGAACGCCGCGCTTGGCAACCCGGCACTGGTCTTTAGCTACTCATTCAACTTCTGGACCCTCGCCATGGGCGTGTCAGGTAACACGGCGCTGCAGCTCTTCATCGGCCTCTCCTGGATTCTGTGGAACGTCGGAATACTCGCGTACGGCGTGATCGTGATTTCCAGGTATCTGCTGGCGCAAGCGTTTGACCGCTTCCTCCCGGAAAAAATTGCATATGTCAACAAGTGGGGGGCGCCTGTCGTCGCGCAAGCAATCGTCCTGGTGCTTACCTTGTCACTCGTAGGGGCGGTTTCGTTCCTGTACGGAACATTGCAGGCCCTCTACGCAGGGGTCATCGCGGCCATGATCTACTTCGTCTTCATAGGCTTGACGGCGATAATACACGGCTCAAAGAATGAGCAGGGCCGCAATAAGGGACTGCTAATGGTCTGCGGTGCCCTGATGTCGGTTGTCTTTGCCTTCATCATATACCAGTTTCTCGCCTCCCCACAAATCTGGGGTACAGCGACGGTCATCAACGGCGTTCCAGGCTATGACTATGCGTACGGCTACGTGGCGGCCTCGTTCATAGCCGGACTTCTCTTGTACTATGGGTGTAAGTCGTACTACGGAAAGAGAGGAATCGACGTCACCCTGGCCTACAAAGAGATCCCCCCCGAGTAGCTTCATATCTCGATTCGTCTTTCACCCTGTGCTTGGGCGTTCAGGATTGGTAAAGAGCTCTGTCAAGGTGTACACCGGAAAGGAATCGTACCATGTGAAGCTGGGCGGACTCCACTGTGAGCTTCCTCTCGTCAATGTGTCCCCTCACCTGTGGATTGCCTCCGATGCCGAGCTCATCCTGGGAGATGTAGAATTCATCTGCGCGGCTGCGGAGCTTCTCGCCAAGAAGTTGAGTGGGAGACGGACGGACGTAGTTCTGACTGCGGAGGCAAAATCGATAGCCCTCGCATACGAACTGTCAAAGAGGCTCGGGCATGGACATTTCATCGTGGCACGCAAGAGCCTGAAGGCGTACATGGGCGACCACATATCCCAGAAGCTAAGGTCTATCACGACCAACTCTGACCAGGAACTCGTCCTTACCAAAGGAGAGATGACCCATCTGTCGGGCAAGAATGTCTGCCTCCTCGATGATGTGGTCTCCACGGGTGGGACACTGGAGGCCCTCGAAGAGCTCGTCGCAGAAGCTGGCGGCATCGTGGCCTGCAGGGCAGCGATTTGGAGAGAAGGCCCCTGGTACAAAGGCTCGGACCTTGTCTACGTGGATACGCTCCCGGTATTCGTCGACCAAAACAGCCCGCTCGCTGCTCAGATCTAGCATGAGTGTGGTGGGGACGGCCGGACTTGACAGGATAGTCAGAGTTAGGACCAAGGAGGTTGATGGCGGCAATGCCAAGTTCTACTGCAACATCGACGACATAGGCTATTGCTCGCAAACCACATTTGCAGCATCTCTACTCAAGGTAAGAAACGCACTGGACGTCCTTCGATTCGCGCTTGCGGTTCGGCTGATTCGGATATCAATGAAATTCCACCGAGTTGGATCCCGTTGCCAAGAAGCGATATATATACAGAGCTATCCCCTCCCCCCGGATAGCATAAATTGGCAAACCACAGGAGAAAGGACGTCGCCAGGAGGATTGCGCGGATACACGGCCACGTCCACGCAGTCAAAGAAATGCTAGACGAGGGCAGGTCGTATTCCGAGGTAGTGCATCAGGTAGCGGCGATCAGGTCCGCGCTCGATAGCGTCATCCAGGTCATCGTGGATGACTTGGTGGAGGACTGTGTGGCAAAGACAGAGAGGAAGGAATCGATCTCGGACAACCTGTTGGAGCTGCAACAGATCGTTGCCAGGATAAGATAAGGGATTCTCCTGAATTGATCTCTTCATGGCCAACGAGCCCGTAGCTGAATCGACCGAGCCCGAGCACGGGAACACCAGAACTGAACTCGTCCGGCTCTCGGTCATGGGCGTTGCAGCAGTCGCCAGCGGGATCGGAATCTATCTCCAGCTTCTGCCGTTCTACCTCATCGCGATAGCTGCGACCCTCGTCGGGGGATATCCGGTCTACAGGGAAACCCTCCAGGCGCTCAGGCATGGCCACATCAACATGGAGGTGTCGATGACAGTCGCCATCTTCGCGTCCCTAATCCTGAGACAATTCACCGTCTCCGTGGTGATCACCTTCTTCGTGCTCCTCTCCGAGTACATCGAGACTTACGCGGTGGACAAGGGGCGACAGACAATCGTGCTGCTCGAAAAGTCGGCTCCCAAATTGGCTCTTGTCAGAAGAGGAGGCTCCGAAGTCGAGGTCGACGCTGGGTCGTTGGTACCGAGCGATATAGTCATCGTCAGGGATGGCGAGCGTGTGCCGGTGGACGGGACAATCGTCGTCGGGTCCGCCTTCGTGAATCAGTCCTCCATAACCGGCGAGTCGGAACGGGTCGAGAAGAGCGCCGGCGACAGAGTCTACGCGGGGAGCGTAGATGAGTCAGGACTGATCGAGGTGCGCACAGAGAAAGTAGGGACCGAGACCGTATTCGGCAAGATCATAAAGCTGGTCGAGGATGCGGAGAACAGGAAGGCACCGATACAGAAGCTGTCCGACAAGCTCGCGGCGTGGCTGGTCGAGTTCGCCATCGGGTTTGCAGTGCTCACGCTTCTGGTGACCAAAGACGTGACATCTACCCTCTCAGTGGTCGTCGTCGCGGGGGCCTGCGGTGTTGCCGCCGGAACCCCTCTCGCAATAGTTGCAATCATGGGGAAGGCCGCGAAGAAGGGTACGATCGTAAAGGGCGGAGCGTACATCGAGGAGATGAGCAAGGTCGACACGGTCGTAATAGACAAGACGGGCACTCTCACCCTCGGCGAACCTTCGGTCACAGCCGTGGTTGGCTTCGACGGATGCAGCGAGCAACAGGTACTGGAATACGCGGCAATAGCAGAGAGGTACTCCAATCATCCGTTGGCACGGGCAGTAATGGTGAAGGCTGCCGAATCGGGAATCAGGTTCTCTGAGGACGTCCCATCCACCTCGTCAAACTACATCGCTGGGAAGGGGATTGTCTGCCAGTACAACGGAGGTCAGATAATCGTAGGAAACGATACTCTGATGTCGGAGAAGAAAGTCCAATTCCCGAAGAGCGGCGCAGAGAAAACGCTGTCAGAGGGCGTCTCCAAAGGGAAGTCTACGGTACTGGTCGCCTACCAGGACAAGATATGCGGAGTGATAGCTATCTCTGACAGGATACGGGGAGAGAGCAGAAAGGCAATCGAAGATCTGAGGAAGATGGGGATACGCACAATTATGCTCACCGGCGACAACAAGGCGGTCGCTGAGGAGGTAGGAAAGGAGGTTGGGATCGACGAAGTCCACGCCGAGCTGTTACCTGAAGACAAGGTCTCCATCGTAGAGAAGCTCGTAGCGGAAGGCCACCACGTGGCGATGGTGGGAGACGGGATTAATGACGCCCCTGCGCTAGCCCGCGCAAACGTCGGGATAGGAATGGGTGCAGGTACCGACGTAGCGATAGAGGAAGCGGATATCGTGCTTATGACCAACGATCTTCAGAAGATTGCCGACGTGGCGCGACTAAGCAGGAAGGCGTATCGGACGATAATGGTGAACTTCTATGGGACCGTGGCCGTAGACGGCATAGGTGTGACGCTCGCCTTCCTCGGTTTCTTGAACCCTCTGCTGGCTGCGGGGATACACGTCACCTCCGAACTGATCTTCATTCTCAACTCAGCGAGACTGATCAGATGAGAAGGACAAACGAGAATGGAACAGAGAGGTGCCAAAGCAGCTGCTAGGCGACCCAGCGATTTTCGACGGGTCGTTGAAGGGCCCGGCGAGCCAGCGCATCTCTGCCCTGTATGCTCGAAAGTTTGCATGCGAGCCTCCGCAACACAGTAGATGCCTCAACGTGCTGTCACTGCCTGACCATTAGTGCCCGGAGATAGATGTGATGGTCTCAAATATACTGGTCCGAATCCTCACGACCAAGAGTTCCTGGTCGGAGTTCAGAGACGTAAAAATCCTGAGCAAGACAAAGAGTACAGTTGAGCGGGAAGCGATGATTCGCCAGGTCCTCTGGGCGAAGAGAAGAGCCTTCAGACGGTCGCAATCGACTCGGATCATCGAACGACAACCCTCACCGTGACAAAGGGACCCTGCTGGGTACAAGGAAAATTACGCTGACCGCAATCGGGGAAAATCAAACGAGGATGGGCGTCGAATGGAATGTCGAGACGAAGGGCGTTCCCGCGTTCGCCATGGGGCTTGCCAAGGGGAGCATATCGGGGGCGACCGAGAAGGCGCTTGCGGAGATAGCAGAAGATGCCGAGTGCCAGTAGTGAACCGAGGTCATCCGAGTATTGAGGGCGCTGGTTCGGCAAATCCCGTAGCACCTTCATTACGACGATTGCGGATTACGCTGATCATCGCGCTGGTCGTTCTGACCGTGGAGGGATGGACGGGGAACTCCGTCAACCTCTTCGCGACTTTTCCAAGCGGAAGCGGATACAAACTGAGATTCTTCTCGCTCATGAGGAAGTCAATCAAATGGACAAAGAAGGAATCCGCCAATTACTAGGCGTATTTCACAAGGTGGAAGTGCCAAGGGCCCGAGGCGGACTAACCCTGCACCAGCTGGAAGCGAGTGGTTTAGAATTGATCAAGCGTTCAGGCTAGGAAGAGCTGAAGAGAATTCAATAAGAGGACGCAGGTTTCTAGGCGAGTCGTTACACAAAATGGAATCACTTGTTAGAACTGTTGAGTTCACGGTAAAGAAGTCTTGAATACATCCTGACTTGACCAGTGCAAGAGTGACGGGTTAGTGCTCACTCTGGCAGCCCCAATGCCAACCTGCAGACCCTATTCCTCTTGCTCCTGAGCAGCAGCATGCGCCTGTCAGAGGCGCTGAGCCTCAGTGTCAGGGACCTTCACCTGGAGGGAAGCCGGCGGTCCTGAGCCTCGGCACGGAGATAACGAAGGCGAGGAGGGCGAGGGGCTCTTTAATGCGCGCCTCAGATGAATGTGACGAATGCCCATAGAGACGCTCCTCGTCGATGGCAAGCACTACCTCTCTCTGCATACATTTATCTCGGGTTCTTCCTGCTTGGCCTTGATTTTTTAGGAGACGAGAAAACGAGCAGTGAGTATCAGCTCCCAAAGTCGGTGATGAAATGGATCGCTCTAGGTCTGCTCCTCACCTCCGCCGTCGTCATCGCAATCTCGATACTCTCGGGCGTGAAGTTTTCAGACCTTACCAAGCTCGGCTATGTGACGTTCGCTCTTGCCGCTGGAGTAACGGCATCCAGGCTGCTGGTCCAGATACTTAGGTTTCGGGTGATTACACTCGGTCTTGCGGGGGATCCCAAACCTAATCTTAGCGGGTTGGCGCTCACCAGGGTTGCCAGCGAGTTCGTTTCTCTCTCGACACCTGGGACGAGCATGGGCGTCTTCATACGTACCGCCTGGTTGAAAGGAAAGGGAATAGATGGGGGAAAGGCTCTCTCGATAGGCTACTTCGAGGTGCTGATCGAGACCTATGTCGGTGCCGGTCTCGCGCTCGTCGCGGCGGTCTACCTCCTGACGAGAGGAGCGGTGGTCATTGGGTCGGCGATAATCCTGGTTGCAACGGTCTTGATCGTCGGGTACACCGTTGTTTTCATAATCCCGGCCCTAAAAGGTTTCAAGGTTCCTCATTTTGTCTTCACGCTTTCAAGCTATCTGATAGGGGGACCAAGAGCAACCGACCTCTATCTCCGTGCTGTAGTCGGCTCTCTGAATTTTTCACTCTCAGCGCGCGCGATCGTGAGTAGGAGGAACGTGCCTGTCGTGGTCAAGGCTGTCGGCCTGACCATCATCGAGGACTTCTTGGAAGGCGCGGCTCTCTGGATCGTCTTGAATGCTTCAGGCCTTAAGATTGACCTGGTCTCCTCGACCCTGGCAACGTTCGGCGTAGTCGCGATCGCCGAGATCCCAGTGACGATAGGCGGCGCTGGAATCACCGAACTCACGATGAAGTCCTACCTCACCACCGTCTATGGGTTCTCCTCATGGGCGCCCATCGTACTCTGGCGAATCGCCACGTACCAAGTCCTTCTGGCGATAACAGGCATAGTCTTCATCTTCTTCGTCCGGAAAGCCACCAGAGGCTCCAACAAGACACCCCAGAATACGGGTTCGGAGGTAAGTGTAAGCAAGGCTCCGGGATCGACAGCGGCCGAGGTTCTTTCGTATCACTAGTCGGCGTTATATCTGGTAAACGCTAATGAAGATGATTCACCGTGCGAACCTCAGACCAGACACGCGGCATTGCCAGCATGGTCGACCTGAGGAAGCTGGCGCGAACCATGCTCCCCGCCTCGACCACACTGAGGGACCTCATCTCGTCCGAACCCGACTACCCTCCAACAGGCGAATCGTGATCAAAGCGAAGCCATACGCCAAACCTCTGTATCATGAGCTGAAATGATGCGGAGTGCTCACTAACACGGCAAAAGTGGTGGGGACGGCCGGACTTGAACCGGCGGCCTACAGGTTTCTGCAGCTCCATTGGGAAATCATCCACGCGAGCGTGTCATCAAACGTATGTAGTTTGACCACTGGAGCCTGTCGCCATACCTGGCTAGGCTACGTCCCCCTATTGCACCACATCCAGCCTTCTCCAAGGGCTTCGAATTAAGTTTGAAGGTGGGTACGAGCTCGGCCCACGATTCTGCCTGCCCGCCTCGGACGGCGAGACTCCGCTAGACTTCTGCCGAGAGCATGTCTATCTTCGTGATGACACCCTCGACCTTGTCCCCTGTAGCCACCAAGATCGCCGGGACGAACTTGAAGAGCGAGAAAAGCGCCTCTACAGGCGTATCTGCACTGACGATCGGGAAGCTGGGCTGCAGGTAGTTCGAGATGGGCTTGCCCAGGATGCTCCGCGGGTCGTCCAGGGTGCTGAGGAGCTGCACTATCTGGTTCTCCGTGATGGACCCGACCAGCCTAGTACCGGAGTACACGGGAAGTTGCGATATCCCGTTCTTCTTCATGGCGTTTACGCTGTCGGAGATGGTCACGGTGGATTGGATTGAGATGACGGGTTTGGACATCACCTCTGAAGCCTTCTTGCCTTCGATCCTTATCTGAGAGCGCAGAGCCTCGGATATCGACTTCATCGTGCTGAACGAGGGGTCGACGAGGCCTGACTCCAGCTTTGCGATGAGTGATTGGCTAACTCCCGCAGCTCTTGCGAGTTCGGACTGGGTAATGCCGAGTTGGACCCTTATCTTCTTCAGTTGCTTCGGATCTATGGTTGAAACTGACAAGCCCGTCGGGCTCGTAGTCATTCATATATGAATATTTGCACGAGACTTTTATGAAAGGTTGTAGGGAAGGGCACCGTCCACTAGGTTCGCGGGTAGCTTAGACCGCCACCGGGTGAGAAATTCGAGGTCTTCCTTCTTGTTTCTCAGTTCGTCCGGCAGCATCATCGGTATTTCGTCAATTATCGGGTAGAACCTCTTGCACTGGTCGCAGAAAAGGACACCGTCGACGACCTTGTCTCCTGATGTATTGAGTTCAATCATCTGGAGCGGATAATGCTTGTCCATGGGACAGGCCAGGATATCGAGCAGCCTCCTCTGCATAGCACAACTGAGCAGGGACGCAGGTCTTATGCGTTGCTCTCAGAAAGGTTAATCTAACGGTTCTCGGCTGGGGTTTGTCAGCCGGCCATAGCGTGTGGGTCCGACCTGGTCTCTTTCCGAACCCAGAAGTCAAACCACATGTCGTCACCATGTTAGTGAGGTGCGAAAGCCCTCGCGAAGTGGTGATGCTGGCGCCTATCCTAATCCTCCAGTGAAAGCGAGGGGCTTTTCACTAGGTAAAACCTTTAAGTTTGAGTCGCAGCGGGCCGTGAACCAGTGCAATAACCAGTGTCGTTACTCTCCGGGCTTGCTCTTCAGTTCAGCATCGACATAAGCAGCCTCCTCAATGTAGTCTGGCTCGGTTCCATTTTCGTATTCTTCATCTATGGTCAGAGGCTTCAGATGTATTTGATAGCCAACGACATATCTCGCGCCCTCAACAGACTCAAGATAATGCGCGACAGGTCTCGGAAAGAGGCCATCGACTACTTTACGAGTTCCGGTAAGGTGACCGGGGACCCCACTCAGAAGATCGACGAGTTCCTTGACTATGTGACGATAATGCCGGTCGATATGGACCCCAGCGGGATAGTGGGGAAACTTCAGCACATCACCAATACGAGGGACGACAGGGTGAGGGCCGAAGTGAGCCAGATTATCCCGAACCTTGATTCCACCAAGATATCCGTCGCCGAGAACATACTCGAGATAGCGACCGCCCTGAACCAGATACACAAGATTGTCAGACACTATTACCTCCTCGGGAAGAAGACCAATTCGTACATGCTACTTTTCCAGCTGCAAATGATCATGCCGATGGTCCTTCAGGAGGCCGACGCCCTTGTAAGCGCTGTCGACACGTTCAAGCTGGGTCAACCGGTGGGCGACGGTATCGGTCCAGTCATCGCTTCTCGGTATATGCAGAACCTGCCTAAACAGGTGGTCGGAAAGGACACCGTGATGACGGTGACCGAGTACAAGGGTAGGACTCTCTACGTCCTGAAGGCAGAGGGACCTATGGGCTATGTGGGCGAACCCGGTGTGGCTATTCAGAAGCTCATCGAGGAGATGAAGGTGCCGCTCAACGCAATCATCATGGTCGACGCCGCTCTCAAACTCGAGGGTGAGAAGACCGGAGAAATCGCTGAGGGAGTCGGTGCAGCCATAGGCGGAATAGGTGTCGATAAGTTCAAGATAGAGGAGGTCTCGTCGACACACAAGATTCCTGTGTATGCGATACTCGTCAAGCAAAGCCTCCTCGAGGCCATCACGGTCATGCGGAAGGAGATCGCTGAAGCCTCTGACAAAGTCCAGGTTCTCATCAACAGGGTTATTGAGGAGAAGACGAAGGAGGGCGACAAGGTGCTTCTCGCAGGGATCGGCAACACGCTGGGGGTGGCGCAGTAGATGAACTCCTCACAAGACCGCAAGACCAAGTTCATCGTCTACACCATCGAAGAGTGCGCCGCGTGCGGACAGAAGACAAAGAGGGCCTTCCAGCTCGGCGACTACGTCACGAAGGAGGGAGCGAAGTGCTCCAAGTGCGGCAACGCCACCAAGATAACAATGATTTACGCTGAAGCTCCGCCGAAGACTAAGTAAGTATAACCAGCCCGCCGTCCTCTATGGTCATCGTGTGCTCGAACTGGGCGACCGGTTTCCCTGACGCTTCCACAAGCGTAGCGTAAGAGTGCACGAGGCGCCGCTTCTCAAGCTCCTTCAACAGCAGGATCAGCCTCCCTTCCTTGTATCCCTGGTTGAACCAGCGCGGTGAGAACGGGAGGGTCTTCCTCTCGTTCCAGATCCTGTCCATGAGATCATCTAGCTCCTTGTTCCCAGTCCTCTTGCGCACGATTAATGAGAAGATGTTCTCGTGAGGCGATTCCACGACGTAACCCGCGGCATCCGCCAGGGTCAGGAACGGTTCTATCGCAAAGACGTCTCCCTTGTTGAGCATGGGCAGACCCGGAGAGTAGAGGTTCGGGATGCTCTTTCCCGCGTGGACAATATACTGCTCCAGCGTATGACCACTAAGGTTGCTTATCGGTCTGAAGCCCTCTGCCTTGGCGGTCGCCGCGATGGCCCTGCCTATCTCGCCGATCCTTCGGTCGTGCTTGACCACGTCCATCGCCGCCTGCAGGGCCCTCTCCGTCGCCTCAAGGAGAAGCTGGTAGCCCGGGTTCTCTGTTATCGTGACTGACGTGTCGGCGACATAACCGTCGATGTGCACCCCGTAGTCTATCTTGACCACGTCGGCCTCCTGGATCTTGGCTATCTCTTCCTCCTGCGGCGCATAGTGCGCCGTGACCTCGTTCACCCCGATGCCTGTGGGAAACGCAGGCTGGCCGCCCCTTCGCACGATCTCCGCCTCAACCTTCTCGGCGATCTCAAGTAAGCCGGAGCCTACGCCGACGTTCTGACGTATCCAGCCTCTCAGCTCCCTCGCTATCTTCCCTGATTTGACGTACTGTTCCGGGATTTGCACTCTCTATTCACTAATTCTTTTATCCGGTGCTGGTTAGAACCTGGCAACGGTAGTTATTTGAAAGTTCGGGCTGACACGGGACGGAGGGATGGTTGAGGTTCAAGAAGGTCGCCACCGGAGGGACTTTCGACCATATCCACGCTGGCCACGCACGCCTCCTTGAAAAGAGCTTCGAGACGGGCGACCACGTCATAATCGGCCTTACGTCGGACGAGTTTGTAGCTAAGGTCGGCAAGAAGCCCGACTACGACTACGAGACAAGAGAGGAAGAGCTCAGGAAGTACATCGAGAAGAACTTCCCTGGTCGAAAATACACGATAGCCAAGCTCTATGATTACTTCGGGCCGGGGATAGCCCAAGCAGACGTCCAGGCCTTGGTCACAAGTCCCGAGACCGCCCAGCGGCTCGCGCTCGCGAACAACCTCAGGGCCGAGAAGGGTTTCCCCCCGCTCGCGCTCGTCACAGTCGACTGGATTGCTGCCGAGGATGGAAGACCGATATCTTCGACGCGCGTCAGGAGCGGCGAGATCGACGAGCAGGGCAAGCTGCGGGGAAGAAGCAACCTGCCTTCAGGTCCGGGAAAGTAATTTAACACATTCAACGGAGCAGATGATTGTGGAGAAAGAGAGGCTCGATCCATGGGGAGAAACGACGGTCGACAACTACGAGCGTCTTCGCTCCGAGTTCGGTATAGAGCGTGTAGAGCCGCTTCTGCCTCGTTTCAAGAACCCTAGCCTCCACATCAGGCGAGGAATAGATTTCGGACAGAGGGACTTGGGGCGGATTTTGGACGCGGTGGACAACAACAAGCAGTTCGCTGTCATGAGCGGGATCAAGCCCACGGGCGTCTTCCACCTCGGCACGAAGATGACGGCCGACGACATGATTTACTTCCAGTCGCTCTCGAAGAAAGCCACGGTATTCTACGCGATCGCCGATGTGGAGGCCTTCAATGACAACGGACTTTCCTTCCAGCAGAGCTCCAAAATAGCGGTCCAGAACGTAGCAGACATACTGGCACTGGGACTTGACCCTGACCGGGCCATCGTCTACAAACAGAGCCAGGAGATCAGAGTGATGCGCATGGCGACAATCTTCTCCAAGGCCGTCACGAACAACATGCTAAGGGCGATTTACGGAGATCGCCAGGTCGGCCTCTACCTCTCGGCACTCATCCAGGCGGGTGACATCCTGATGCCACAGTTGCCTGAGTTCGGTGGTCCGAAGCCCGTCATCGTGCCGGTCGGAGCGGACCAGGACCCGCACATCCGGCTCTCGAGGGATCTCGCTAACACCTATCACCAGGAATTCGGCTTCGTGCCTCCATCAGCCATCTATCACAGGCTAATCAGGAGCCTCGACGGTTCCACCAAGATGTCGAAACGGAGTTCTGCCTCATCGTTCACTCTTGACGAAGAGCCCTCCTCCGCAGCAAAGAAGGTGATGTCCGGGTTCACCGGAGGCCGGCCGACCGTCGAAGAGCAGAAAAGGATCGGAGGTGAGGCCGAGAAGTGCCCAATCTATGACTTGTATCTGTTCCATTTTGCCGTGGAGGACGAATACGCCAAGCGCGTCTACGACGAGTGCTATGGAGGTATCCGGATGTGCGGGGATTGCAAGAAGGAACTCGCCGACATCGTCAAGAAGTACCTCGAGGAGCACAGGAAGAAACGCGAGTCGCTGATGAAGGACGCACAGGAATTGCTGGAAAAGAGCAGGAAGACTCTGGACTCGATGGCAAAATGAACGAACCGGCGAATACACCACTGCACCCGCTCGAACAGAAGGTCCTCGCGGCACTCAAAGACAAGGACTGGGTTGGCTTTGATTCGCTGGTGGATGCTTCTGGTCTCATGCCGGATCAGGTCAGGAGAGCTGTAAGCTGGCTTGTGTCAAAGGGACTAATCTCTTCCCGCGAAAAGTCTACCCGAACGCTAGTCCTCCAGGGCGAACCAGTGGAACTGTTGCTCATACAAAGAATCGATAAGGCCGGCCTGCCCATGGAGAAGTTGCGTCAGACCTTTAAATCAAATCAAGAGTTCGCCGCTGCTTTAGGCAACGCCAAGTCTTCAGGATGGATAGAGGTTACGCAGAAAGGCAGTGAATCGATTGTAGTGTTCAAAGACAGGGAAAAAGCTTTGCAACATGCGGCTTTCGTCGAGTCCCTCAAGGGGAAGGAAACGGACGAAGAAACGATTCCTTCTGCGTACAAATCGTACATCGAGAAGCTCGTGACTCGGAACATCATGAAGAGAAACGAATCGAAGTCTGTAGCTCTGCGAATTACCGAAGAAGGCATGAAAGCAACTGGACAAGCCGAGTCAGAGGATTGGATAGAAAGGGTCACTGCTGAAGTCACCGCAAAGATCAGGCTCACAGGAGTGAGTCCCAGACTTAGACCGATAGATGTGAGCGCGCCCGCGTCCGGGTTCTATCCTGGGAGGAGGCACCCCGTCAAGGAGTTCATCAACGAAGTGAGGGAGGTGTATCTCTCGATGGGGTTCGTGGAACTCGAAGGTGACAGCGTGCAGCCTTCATTTTGGAACTTCGACGCCCTATTCATTCCACAAGACCATCCTGGAAGGGAGATGCAGGACACGTTCTATCTCGCGGGCCAGGTCGACGAGACTATCAACCGCTCCGGGGTTGTGGACAGAGTGGCATCAACCCACGAGAATGGCTGGACGACTGGAAGCAGGGGTTGGCGCTACAAGTGGCGAACGGAAGAAGCACGAAGACTTGTCCTTAGAACGCACAATACTGTGCTGACGATAAAGGCCCTTTCGGAGTCCAAGAACAAAGAAGCGCGCGTTTTCGCCGTAAGCAAAGTTTACAGGAATGAAAACCTCGATTACAAGCATCTGGCGGAGTTTCATCAGATGGACGGCATCATAGTTGGCGAAGGTCTCAATGTCAGACACCTTATGGGCTTCCTGAAGGAGTTTTACAAGAAGCTCGGGATGAAGGACGTCAAACTTTGGCCGACCTTCTTTCCCTACACCGAGCCGTCCCTCCAGATAATGGGATATTCCGAGATTGCGAAAGGCTGGATTGAGCTAGGCGGTTCTGGCGTGTTTCGACCCGAGGTGACGCTTCCGATGGGAGTCGACGTTCCCGTTTTGGCCTGGGGACCTGGCATAGAACGTCTCATGCTCTTGAGATATGGTCTTGACGACGTGAGGGGACTGTATGATAGCGACCTTGCTTGGCTTAGGAGGAGAGTGGAGTTTGCCAGTAGTAGCACTTGAGACCGGGAGATTCAGCGAGCTCGTCGGAGCCGACAGGGAGAAAATCTTGGACAGGCTCCCGTACATCGGGCTCGACATCGAAAGTGTCGAAATCGACAGAATCAGAGTCGAATACAGCCCCAATAGACCGGACTTCGGGACAGACTACGGCATAGCCAAGGCCCTCAGGGGTCTGCTGGGATTAGAATTGGGGCTAAAGCGATACGAAGTGTATCCGAGCAAGATCGCCGTCTCAGTCGACCCGAAGCTTTCGTCGGTTAGACCCTTCATCGCATGCGCGATTGCTGACGGATTGGACTTCGATGACGAAGACATCCGGCAACTGATTTCCCTTCAGGAGGACCTTCACAATGGGCTCGGACGGAGGCGGAAGATGGTCGCAATAGGGATGCACGACATTAGTTCACTTGTTCCGCCGATGCAGTACAGAGCGGCAGATCCCTCTTTCAGGTTCCTGCCCCTCGGTGAGACGAGTCTGATGCGGCTCGATCAGATTTTAGCGGAGACAGAAACTGGAAAGACCTTCGGCAGAATCTTGGCAGGCTACAAGCACTTCCCAATCCTCAATGACTCGAAAGGCACCGTGCTTTCCTTTCCGCCAATCGTGAACGGGAGTGCAACAAAGGTCACCTCCGATACGAAGAGCATGTTCATCGACGTCACCAGTATGGAGATGCCTGCGGGAGACGATGTATTGGCGATAATCACGACCACCCTCGCAGACATGGGTGGCAAGATCGGCTCCGTCAAAGTCAACTATCAGGAAGGAGCGCGTGATACACCAGACCTCAGTCCTTCCCGAGTCGCCCTCGACGCACGGCTCATCAATCAGGTGACCGGTCTCGAGCTCAGTGGTAAACAGATTGTGGATTGTCTCAGAAAAAGCAGGCTGGATGTAAGCGGGCGGAGCGTCCTGATTCCAAGATATAGGATAGATATATTGCACCCCGTGGACATCGCCGAAGAGGTCGCCCTCGGTTATGGAATAGACGCGATAGAAGCCGAGTATCCACCGAGCAAGGAACCTGGGAGCCTCAATCGAATCAACGTAGGCCTCGACCGCGTCTCCGAGTCTGTAGCGATGGCCGGATTCATTGAGACGATGAACTTCGACCTCGTCGACGTAGCTTCACTGTACACCAAATTCTCGAGGTCTCCCGACTCCAGGATAGAGGTGGAGAACCCTAGGACGGTCGAGCATAGCGTGCTGAGGGATTCGATACTACCTTCCCTGATGGCAGCGCTTTCCCGAAACGTACAAGCGACCTATCCTCAGAGGATATACGAGGTCGGACGAGTCTTCCTTAGAGATGGGTCCAAGGTAGTCGAGAGGCCCAGGCTCTCTGCACTGGCCGCTCACTCTTCCTCCTCGTTCTCTGAGGCAAAGATGTACCTCGAGGCTCTAGCCTTGACACAGCTGGGAGAGTCGATTCAGACTCGTCCCGCCGGCCACTGGGCATTCGCGGAAGGTAGGTCCGCCGAGGTCCTTGTGAAGAAGCAGGGCATAGGATACATGGGCGAGGTGAGACCAACAGCGCTGGCCGCCTTCGGACTGGATGTCCCTGTAGCGGGTTACGAGATAGACCTCGCACCGTTCCTCTAGAACTGATTTTAACCCCTCTTGTTACCTTCAGCTCGGCTTCCGTCGAAACGCGCGAAAAACGGCCACCCGCGAAGGCGGTAAAACGCTTTTATGAACGGATGGTTTACCCAGTCGTGCTACAGACGGAAGCCACTCCGGATACACTTTTAACCATAAGAAGACCAGATAGGACTCGGCCCGTTTAAAGAGGCTTGAGGATATCGGCGATAACCGAGAGATGAGTTGAGCTGTTCAGAGGCGGGCCACA
>Ga0182024_10005740_pt1 | contig 27633 bp, 30 predicted proteins | sample P32metaG_FD_120480 | JGI IMG/M metagenome (GOLD analysis project Ga0182024, IMG submission 120480) | Permafrost microbial communities from Stordalen Mire, Sweden - P3-2 metaG (Illumina Assembly) | ecosystem: Environmental > Terrestrial > Soil > Wetlands > Permafrost | place: Sweden: Stordalen...
GATTTGCGTAGCGGTCGGACCGAAGGTCCACCTGTTCCGTGGATCGCGCGAAAACAGGTGGACCTTCGGTCCGACCGCTACGCGAAGACAAATCAACGTCTCCAATGCGCGTGCGGGAATTTGGTATTAGGTGTGCTTCCGATTCACAAACTCAAATGCCCCAGCGCCAGCAATCCGTAATACGTGTACTCGCAATCCAGCACGTCCTCCTCCCACGTCCCGTAGAACCCGCCCAGGCTGCTCCAAAGCGTGTCCACGAAATCTAGGCACGGTTCCTTCACCTGTGAGAAATCCACATGCAATCCCGCCAGCGCATGCAGCGCAGTGGCGGTCGAAAGCAGATCCGGAATCGGCGCCTGAGGGGTGGCGAAAAATCCGCCCTCGGGCCGGCAGCGGGCCAGGAGCCACTGGCCTAATTCTGCCGGCGCGGGATGATCGAGCTGGCGCAGCAGCGCCGCAGCGGCAGAGGTGGAGGGAGTCAATCCATGAGGGAAATCCCGCCCGTTGGCATATCCCCCATCTTCGGCGCGGAGCGAGGTGATGCAGGTCAAGACGCCTTGCGGGTTCGGCAGATCGACGGCCAGGTCCTGATACGTGCCCAGCGCCAGGAAACAACCATAGAGCGTTCCGGCCGCCGCGCCCGGCGTGGCGTCGTAGCCGCCGTCGGCGCTGCGGTGGGATTCGATGCGGGCAATCAGCGCGGCGCGCGTGACATCGTCGAGTGAACCTCGCGGCACATTCGCCCAGCCGCGGGCGAGGCAGGCCAGATGGACGAAATCAAGTGAGGCGCCCTCGTCAAAGCCACGGAGGTATTCAGTCAGCGGCCGCGGATCGACCTCGGCCCGCATCGCGGCCAGCGCTTCGACGCCGAAGACGGTGTAATAGAGATCGCCGTTGCCGGCGCGGTCTTGGAAGCTGCCGTCGGAGTTTTGTTGGGAGCGGAGGAAGTCGATGACGTTCTGTCCCGCATCGCCCAGCATCCGCGGGGCGAGCCGGGCGACCTGGAGCATTTCGAGGCGGAGGGTCACGGGAAAGAATAGCTAACCACGGAGGGGCGCTGACTGAGCACGCATTTCAATGAGATTTGGGCCACGAAGGCACAACGACACAAATTCATTCTTCTGTTATCCGTGCCATCCGAGCAATCCGCGGTGCCTTTCGCTTCGGGAATTGAACCGCGGATTTCACGGATGGCACGGATAAGAAGGATTCACCACCGCACTCGCTCGGAACGATCGAACGCGGAGAGGACATGCTGAAGTTCGGGCTGGTTCTCGGTGATTGCTTCCAGCGTGTCGCGATATTCGCTCGTCTTGTCCTCCGGCGCCGCCAGAAGCCGGGGGAGCAACTCCGCCCAATCGAGGACCTCGGCGATGCGTTCGCCTGGCTGAGCCTCGAGCGCCATCCTCCGGGCGCTGGTCAACACCCGATGCAGTGCATGGAGCGCCTGATCCTTCTTTTCAATCCTCACCATCGCTCATCTCCCCGAATCACGCAGCCCCGACCGGCGACGCCAGCCCGGGCTCGACATGCGTCTTATTCTTCGCCTCAAACTCGCTGCACCACCCGCGCATTTGGAGGTCGTTGAAGATTTTGGACATCACGCGGCGAAGCAGGCCTTTCAGGCTGGCGTTGTCCAGGTCGGCCAGGGAGCGGACGGCTTCTTCCTTGTAGGACTCGAGCAGCCGCTGGCAGCGGTCGTCGGCTTTGAATTCGACGATCGTCTGGCGGATGCGATCAGACAGGTCGTCGCCCGTGGCGGCGCGGCGCCAGACGGATTCCATGAACGGCTTGGATTCGCCGCGGGCACGCTCGTTGGCGACGGCCAGGAGCAGCGACGGGCGGAGCTTGGACACGTCGTCGGGGGCGTGCCCGCCGGTGGAAAGGTCTTCAAGATCGTCGCGGATCTGATAGGCGATGCCGAGCGATTCACTGTATTTGCTGAGGACCTCATGCACGTCGGCCTCGGCCCCGGCGTAAATCGCGCCCAGGCGCAGAGCGACCTCGAAGGCCGGCGCGGTTTTCTGCCGGAAGATCTCAACCACCTGCAGCGACGTGAGCGGCTTGGAATCGCGCGCCCAGCACAGCTCGGCGCCCTGGCCGAGGCTCAGCGTGCGATGGCCGAGGGCGGCAATCGAGAGCATCTGCGATTTGGCTTCGGCGGATGCGCCGCACTCGGCGATCAGCCGGTATCCCTCGCCCAGGAGGAAGTCGCCGACGTTGAGGGCGACGGGGACGCCATATTCTTCGTGGAGGGTTTTGTCGCCGTAGCGGGTGGCGTCGTCGTCCTCGATGTCATCGTGGATGAGGGATGCCTTGTGGAAGCATTCGACCGCGATCGCGAGCTTCTTGAGGCCCGCCGCGCGGGACCCGCTGCTGGGGCCGCGGAGCGCGTCGTTGGCGCAGACGGTCAGGAACGGCCGCCAGCGCTTGCCGGATTTGCCCAGCCAGGCGCGGGCGATCGTTTCCGTCTCGCTTCCCGCGGGGCCGAGCAGTTGATCCATCGCTTCGGGATGGAACCACGCGTCCACTTCCTCGCGAATCGAATCCAAATCCATACGGCGGGTTTGATCGTCGCCGCTCAGGTGGATGTAATCCCAGACCCAGTCGAGATCGACGTTGGTATCGGCGCAGTCGTCCTGAAGCAACGGAATCGCGATTCCCGGAATGGCGGCGGCTTCCATGCTGGGGAAGGCTTTTTCGAGGACGGACAGGCAGCTCACGCCGACGATCGCTTCGATCTTTCCCGTTTGGATGATGCTGGTGACGATCGCACTGCCTTCGGCGACCAGCACCGCGTAGCCCAGTCGCTCGGCTTCTTCCTGAAGGTCCTGGATGGAGCAGAGGCCGCACTTTTTGCAGAGCAGGCCGAACTCATCAAACGGCGCGGGGCACTTGGCTTCGACGCGCATGCACTTTGGCATCAGCAGCAGGCGACGCTCGAATGGGATTCCCGCCAGGTGCTCGCGCCAGGATTCGTTGCTCAGCAGAACCGCGATGTAGTCGCGAAACTTTTGCGGACACTCGGCAATCGCGATCACCCTGTCGGCGTGCTCGCGCAGCTCGCCCATCGGCATGGGCGGAACGGGGTTGTTGTCCGCCACGTATTTGCGGATCACCCGGGCCAGCAGCTCGCGCTCGGCGCGGGTCTGCGGAATATTGTCCTGCGGCTTCCGCTCCGGCACCAAAGGCACCGCCCGCGGCAGAGATACAACCGGCATCTGCATCTTCACTCCTGGCCGAAAAAATCAGGATTCACGGAGGATTAACCACGGAGGCACGGAGAACACGGAGGGGAAAAGCCGATTGCTGATTGCTGATTTCGGATTGCTGATTACATACGAGCTTCTCAATCCGCAATCCGCAATCCGCAATTCTTCTCCTCCGTGTCCTCCGTGCCTCCGTGGTTAATCTTCCGTCTTCTCACCCGTACGCGCCAAATCCGAAAAACCAATGCTTCTTGGCGAAGCGATACATCCAATGCTCTTCCGGCACTTCGTTGCCGGGATTGTGCTGGCTGTTCCGGCCTGTCATGGCCGACAGCTCGGCCAGCCCTGCTCCGTCCTCGCGGTGCGTCGTGTCTTTCGCGCCGTGCTTGAGAACCAGCTCCTTCACCAAATCCGGGCGCTCGAGCACGATGCAGCCCTGCGTGGTCTTTGCGGCAAGCTGCCGGAAGTCGCGAAGATACTCCGAATCACGGAAAACGTGCATCAGATTTCGCTCATCGTGCACGGTTTCCTTGGCGAACTGGATGATCGGGCAGGGCTCGATCTCGCCCCACGGGTTGATGTGGTGGCTGATGCCCGTCGCCATCGGGCAGAGGGCCTGCCCCTTGTCATCCCAGTAGGCGTCGATCACGCCGATCGGCATTTTCTTGCGCAAATTGACGATGAATTTACGAACGCGAAGCACCTGATCGGGCCGGAGGGCCAGCTCGGGATGGGCGTCGGCGCCGACGGGGCGATAGGTGTGATACCAGACGTAATGCACGCCCAGGTCGATCAGCCGCTGCACCCACGATTCGCTGAGCAGGTCATCGATGTTGGTCTGGCAGACGCTGGTGGCCACGCCGGTGATCAGGCGGTTGCTGAGGCAGTGCTGCAGGCCCTTCATCGTGTGATTGAACACATTGAGCCGGCCGCGGCGCTCGTCGGAAATGATGGTATTGCCCTCGATGCTGACCAGCGGCGTGCAGTTGCCGAGCCGGCGCATCCCTTTGGCCACTTCATCGGTGATGAGCTGCCCGTTGGTGAAGACCTGGAAATAGCACTCGGGATGGCGGGCGATGATCTCGAGCAACTGCGGGTGCATGAACGGCTCGCCGCCGAGGATGCCGAAGAAGCTGTTGCCGTGCTCCTTGGCCTCGTTGATGATCCGGTCCATCTTGTCGGCGTCGATCATCTGCCGCGGCCCGTCCACCTTCACCCAGCACCCCTGGCAGCGCAGGTTGCAGCTATTGATGATCGAGATGTAAAGGAACGGCGGGAAATAGTCGCCCTTCTTGATGCGCTTCTTAAACCGCTGAACCGAGCGCATGCCCTTGTAACCAAAGTTATAAGCGAGCTTCCAAAGCAGCCGCTTATCGGTGGTGGCGAGCATGCGTTTGGACATTTGCAGGAGCATGTTTCGGGTCCAAAGAAGAAGGATTAACCACGGAGGCACGGAGGAACACGGAGGGGCGCTCGAACTTCGGACAGTTTTACAGGACGCGCCGCACCATCCCGTTTCGCATAACGACGCTGTTAAAATTGAGCAGAAGGCCGACTCGGATTCGACTGAGCCGCAGGTACGTCATCAATTGTGCTTCGTGGAGGTCGTTCAACGTCTCCACGGCCTTCAATTCGACCACGATTCTACCATCTATGACAAGATCCATTATATAGCCACAGTCCAAGCGCACACTCTTGTAGGTGACGGGCAGTCCCACTTGCCGTCGAAATGGAATCCCCCGCAGCTCAAGTTCGTGCTCCATGCATCGCTGATACGCGGACTCCAACAACCCGGGCCCAAGAACCCGATGCACCTCGATCGCGGCACCAATCACGGCCTCACTCAGTTTCTCTTCAAGTATCAAGCGCGCCTCCGTGTTCTCCGTGCCTCCGTGGTTAATCCGCTTTTTGCGCCATCGCGGCTTCGGTTTTGGCTCGAATGAAGTCGGCCGTCGGCAGCGCGTTCATCACCTCCGGCGGAATGTCCAAAGCTTCCTGGAGCTTGGCGAGGCATTTCTTGCGTTCTTCCAGGGCGCGCTTCTCGTCGCGTTCCTTGGCAAAGCGAACTTTGGCGCCTTCGCTCCGCTGCCGCAAGGCGGCGTAGATGTCTCCACCCAAAAGCGCGGAGATATCGACCTTCATCTTCTCGCGCTGAAGATCTTCTTCCTTGACTTCGTCGCCGTTGATGGGGCCGGCTTTGTATTTGGGGAAGAGGATTGCTACTTCAGGGCAGACGCGCGAGCAGGCGGGGCAATCGGTTTTGCAGTTGCCGGCCTTCTGCACCTTGATCTTGCCCTCGCCATTCACTCCGTAGACGTCGAACAGGCAAAACGAAAGACACTGCATGCAGTTCGTGCAGCGGCCATAGTCGATCACAGGAAACCACGGCTTCCATCCGCCGGGCTTGGGGGCTTTCCATTCATCGCGCACCTGCTCGACGAGTTGGGCAATGCCGGGGACGTCAAGGCCGTGGATGGGCCGGAAGTAAAGTCGGATTTTTCCGCCGAGGTCTTCGGCTTCGCTCGGTTTTTGCTCGTCGAATTTCCCGAGGACGAGCATTCGCCCTTCAAAGGTTGCATTCACCGCCCCGCCGGGCCGGATGCACGTGACGGCGTAGCCGCGGTCGAGCAATGTCTTGAGCAATTCGGCGCGCTCCCCTCCGGAAAGCGGCTGGCTGCCGGCGCCCTCATAGAGGGCGATGCGGAAGAGGGGAATCGTTGCTCTCGGATTCACTGGCTCAACTCCAAAGACGACCGAATGGGGAGGGCGAGGCTCCTGCCGAGCCGGAGCGCACTCGAAAGACTCGGCTCGGCGGACTTCGGTGAGCTCAGTCGAACCGGGGCCTCGCCCTCCCAACACAGTTCCTTACCTGTCATTGGTCACGTCTTTTCCGCTCAATAGCGCTTCGACGACCTGCTCGGCGGATTCCGTTCGCATGTTGCAGATCTCGACGCCTTGTTCAGGCAGCGGCGCGTCGGCGGCAATGAACAGGCTGCGGACCGCCCGCGGGAAGCATGCCGCGATCTTCACCGGCCCGCCGGCGGCGAGCTGCGCCATGGCCGGGTCGCGCTTGGCCGACAACTCGCACAAATCCGCCACCGCCTCGAACGCCACGCCTGATTCTGCCAGCTTGGCCAACACCTGCGCCTTCACCTCCGGCGGCACCACCTGAGCATAGGCGCAATGACAATACAAAATGCGAAGCGGGTTGGGCATCGTTACCTCTCAGGAATACAGATTAACCACGGAGGCACGGAGAACACGGAGGAGCGCTCGACGGTGCTCGCATTCTAAGAAGGACTACCGCGAAGAATACAAGAGAAAATTCATTTGCTCTTCTCCCTATTCGCGTCTTCGCGCCTTGGTGGTTGATCCAAACGATTGCGCCCAACATCGAGCGCCCCTCCGTGTTCTCCGTGCCTCCGTGGTTCATCCTCCAGTTTACCATCACGCCTCGGTCAATCGGTGCGTCGGTTGCGGTTTGCCGGGGCGGAAATGTTCTTCGTGGTCGATTGTATGGGCCCAACCCGCAAACGAGCCGACCGCGTCGGCGATGGCTCGACCGACTGCCGCATGCAGCATCTCCGGGTCGGCCTCGGCTCTCAGATTGACGATCAACTCCCCGGCCTCGATCGGGCCGGCCAATTCGTGCGACATTTCCGGGTGATGGTCGTTTCGGACAAGATTCAGCACCGCCAGGTCGTTGCCCTGGGTGGGTGACAGCGTCATCTTCAGATGCGCGATCTCGCCGAGCGGCTCGACGCTCCGCTGCAGCGCATCGGCAAGTCGTCGAAGCATCGAGTTGCCATCAATCGGGGAACCTCCGGAAACGGAGACCGTGCAATTCACCCAGCCCAGCAACGCTTCGCCCTCGGCATACAATTCGTAATCCACATCCATGCTCGGATCGTGCCCCAGGTCGCCGCCGGCGATGGCGTCAAACCACGCCGTCAGGCTTGTCCCTTCGCGGGCGGAGATTTCGAAAATCGTCGCCTTGGGATAGTCCCGCGCCAGTGCCTCCCGCAACGTCTTTCGTCGGTCCTGCGTCAGCAGATCGATCTTGTTGACGACGATCTGCTCGGCCTCTTCGAGCTGTTTCTTGTAGATGTATAGCACCTTCGGCGAGAACGTCTTGCCGGGCTCCAATCCCAGGATGCGCAGGGCGCGGACGGGATCGATCAGAACGGCCAGCGGCGCGATGGAGAAATCATCGCCGTAAATGCGCCGCAAGGGATAGCTGACGGAGGCTTTCAGATCGGTGCAGCTCCCGACCGGCTCAGCGATAAACACATCCGGCCGGGATTGTTTCGAGAGTTCGTTGGCGGCATCCACCAGCGAATTGAACCGGCAGCAGAAGCACCCGCCGGTGATCTCCTGAACGGGAAAGCCGTGTGCCCCGAGCATGGCGGTATCGACCAGCCCGACGCTTTGATCGTTGGTGATCAGCCCGACCCGCAGCCCCTGCGACGTCAGGTGCTCGGCCAGCTTGAGAATGGCGGTGGTCTTCCCGGCGCCGAGGAAGCCGCCGATCATGATGTAGCGAGCTTTGGGCATTCCGTTGGGGCACACGGCGTGTGCCCATTCTGGTAGGGGCACATGGCATGTGCCCTTCTTCGACCGACCTAGGGCCACGATGTATCCCGACGATATACCCGCCGATGGACGCGCTGTTGGGCTCTGCCGCGATCGTCGCCGGCAGGGCGACGTCTCAAAGCAGTTTTCGGAACTGTTGTTCCGAAAGGCCGGGCCGCCTGATGATTCTCTTAAGCAGGCCGCGACCGATGACCTCCTCACCCGACTCTCGTGAAAGCGGCTCGCCGTCCTTGCGAAGCGATTCGAGATACGCCGTGGCCGCTTCCTTAATGTTCGCGGTCGCTTCCTCATGCGTACGGCCCTGAGTGAAGCAGCCCGGGAGCGCGGGAATGGAAGCGACAATAAACCCATCCTCGTCCGGCTCAAACAGCACGGTGAACGTGTAGGTCTCGACGGGAATCGATGACTTGATCGTCCGCTTGCCAGAAACTCGCCTGGGGTTGCGTTTCGCGTGTGACATTCGGCTCCCTCGGGGGCCGGGTGAACACAAGGTTCACCCCTAGGATTGCATCTTATCGATCGTCGCGTCCAGCAGTTGGATATACCCTTCGACCGGCACGCTGTTGGGCTCCGGCGAGCCGCGAACGAGATAGAGCCACCCCTGACCGTATGGGTCTTTGTCGATTCGTGTCGGGTCCGCTTCGATTTCCGGGTTGCCGCCGGCAAACGTGCCGTCGGCCACACTATACAGATCCGTCAGCGCCTTAAATCCTTCCACCCAACCAACCGTTTGCCCCACCGTGATCCCCTGAGCCGGCTTCACCTCAAACCCGTGCTCGACGATCTCCCCGAGCATTCGCGTGGCAAACCGCGTAAACCCCACCCGCCACAATCCCGGCTCCTGCTCCAAAAGCCAGAAGTGCGATGCCGTGTAAAGCCGCCCCTTGGGCAACCGGCTCTGAAAGCGGGAACGCTTATAGAGAATGACTTGGGTGGGATCGTAGGGGGTTTGGGAACTCATGCGCTTGTATCCGCGAGCGTATCATGCACGGCGCGGCCCGTCACGCGGGTCTGTGCGCCGATCACTGGCGGAAATGGGCGAGGATGGCAAATCCACGCGCTCCGTCTTACTATTGCTGGCACCTCCGAGGGGGAATGGCCCCGGGTCCGCATGTCAGTCCCAATCCACCCGAGAGCGGCCGAGCGATTCGTGGAAAAGCGGGTCTCAAGAATTCATGCCTCCAGCCTAACAAGTCGGGGACGCGGATGAGCCTCAAGCCCCATTCAAGATACACAATCTACGAAGACTGGTTTAGGAAGGAGGCGCGCCGCGCGGGTAGGCTGGAGGCAGAGTTGTATCGCGTCGCCGGCCCGCGCCACACGACTGCCGACGAAATGCTCGCCGGGGTTGGCGCATTCAGGGCCGGCGGGCGGTGGAATCCACCCGACGTGATGAACGCGGTCTACCTGAGCCGGTCACCTGAGACGGCGATGCATGAATCGAACGAGCATTATCGGCATTACCGCCTCCCACTGTCCGACGGAATGCCGAAGGTGGTGATCGCCGTGCGCGTCGTGGCTGGCGCCGTATTCGATATGACGGCCGCAGCCGACTTTCCTGACCCGGTGGCTAATCTAATGGCGGAGGATTGGCGCGCCGTCATGGCACGGGGCGAAGAGGCCACGGCGCAAGCGGTTGGGCGAGCCGTCTTCGCAGTTGGACTTCAGGGCATTCTCGTCCCATCCAAACCCGACGCCAACGGCATGAACGTTCTTCTGTTTCCGGAGCGATTGACAAAGAAATGCCTGCTGGAAGTCCTCAACGCAGATCTTTTGGAAAAACTGGGGAAGCCGGCGTAGACTTATGCATGCAATATTGCATGTAATTCTGTTTGACGGCGTGGCGGCGGGATCCGATAATAAGGTTGTTGAACCGGAAGTGACCATGCCAAAACGAACGGCCAAAAAGACGATCAGCAGGCGCGATAAAATGTTCTATCGTATCACCGGCCCGGGAAAGCGGAGCGCGGTCTCTGGAGGTGTTTCCGCCAGTACGATTTCGGTGCGCGGCATTCGACAGAAGTTTGGCGTCTCGCAGGAGGAGTTGGCACGGGTGACGGGGTACTCGACGCGATCGGTGGCCGGTTGGGAAAGCGGACAACTCGTCAGCGATTCGGCACATCAGAAGTTGATCGAAACCGAGCGGCTGCGGTCGGCCCTGGCACAGATCATCCCCGCCAGTGAGATGGGGGAGTGGCTTCGTACCCCGAACGCCGCCTTCGAGGGCCAGACGCCGATTCAAATCATTGAACGGGGCGAATCGGATCGCATTTGGCAAATGATTTTCCAAGTCGATGCCAATGTCGCGAGCTGAACCGCGGCTCATGTTTTCAGACTCCGGCCTGTCTCCCTTTGCCCCCACGACGGCGCGGCGAGCGCCTATTGAGGCTTGGCGTTTATCGAAGATGGTCCATTTTCTTCGCCCCATTTTCTTCGCCTGGCATGTCGGCCGGCACGCAGCTCTAGCAACTGATCGGCGGCCAGCACAGGCGGAAGGCAGAGCAGGAATGATTTCGTCGAAGTGCAAAATACCGGAATTGCCGCACAACCCGGCGGATGTAGGACGGGAGAATCCCTGTCCGACTCCGAAAGCGGGCCGCTCGCTGGCTTCATTTGTGGACAGCTACCGTAGCGAGGCCCGCTCGGTTCACCTGCACCTTTCATGCTGTCTCCGAATCATGGACTTCGGCGAACTTACTAGCTTTGCGACCGGCGCTGACGGCAAAAGGTCGTCACACCAGCGGCGCATACCGGTGGCAGTCATCGCGAGGGTGAACAGGAACCTGCGGCGGCACGCCGTCAGGTTGCGAGAGGCTCAGAGTTTTGACGAACTGCTAAAGATGATCGAGGCGTGCGCGGTATCCGGCTTCGGCAAGCTCTCATGCTATGACACCGCGCTCAGAATTGGCGTCTGGCTCAGTCGTATGCCGGAGCGCGTATACCTGCATGCCGGCACGCGAAAGGGCGCACGGGCCCTCGGGGTGAAAGCCGGCGGCAGAAGCCTAAACATGTCCGATTTGCCCGCCAAGCTGCGTGAACTGAGGCCGTTCGAGATTGAAGATTTCCTCTGCGTGTTCAAATCGCAACTTCGGCGAGTCGCCGTAAATCGAGGTGAACAGTGAAGAATTCGCGATGGATCGATCGACTTCTAGATAACGTGACGCCGTGGCTCATTGTTATGGCGGCGATGGGCGTTTTAGTGTCCAGCGCTCTCAGTATGCCGGACACCAAACCGTCGGCGGCCCCTTCTACGCAACCAACGTCAAACTACGACAAGTTTGCCGACGTGACTCGCGTTTGGATCGGGTTTGCTGGCATCCGCATCGGCTACGCATACGAGGGACAGCAGGCCCCGACATGGTTCGACCGACTCACCTTGTCGATCGATCCTGGTATCGCTGTAAATGGCGATTCATTGATATTCCTGGTCGATGGCTCCAGACGGGTCCGCCTTCAACTGGACGATAAGCATTCAGCCGCGGTTTCAGTGGAGTGGCTCTCGCAGTTCGTTGGGGCGAAGTCCATTGACGTAAACACGGGGGATCCAGCGGCCGGTACGTCGCTCACCGATCCGCAGATAACCAGCATCAAAGCGCTTCTCGAAAAAACTGGCTACTTCTCGCCAGCTAGGCGTCACTATGAGGACGAACGTAAGTTGGTGTGGACGCCTGGAAAGAGGCTGGTTTACATTATCGATACGCGGGGACGCATGCTCACTTGGTTTAGTTCCATTCGCAGAGAACTAAGACGAAACGTGCTTGATCATCCGTCGTCTGGAGTCGGCGGGTTTTTCTTGGCTGAAAACAGCGATGGCAAAGTCAAATCCGTTCACACGCCTGAGATTGGCGGAACCGATGGGGCAAAAAGGATTGGTGACTTTATCGAAGAATTGTTTCCCAGCGGGGAGACCGTCCACTTTGCGTTCGATTCAGCGATAGCCATTAAGCCGGATGCCATCGTTTTCCTAACCACGGAGTCCTCCGCTACTTTGGATAAAGACCTTCCGGGTGTTGAGGCGAAGCTCCTAGCATCGAAGATTCCACTGAATATCCTGGTGTTCTCAGACCGGGATGACGAGCGGTACAAGCATTTGGCGGCACTTACCAAAGGCCTCTACCGCAGGATCGGCGACGACCAAAGATAAAGGGGCATCCCTGCAGGAAGAAAATAGACCGGGTTCGTTTTGCGAGGCCGCCCCACCTCAGACCTTTCCAAGCCACACACAAATGGAGAGGAAGATGAAAATCCCAGTTGCCAGCAGCACGGTGATTGCGGCGGTCAATCGAGTTGATGTTGAGCCTTTTGTGCCGCAGAGCTTCATCCAGCGAGCGCCGATTGAGCTGCCGAAAAACGTGCCGAACATGAACAGACCGGCCCACCACACGCCCGCCAGCATTCCCGCGGCCACCATCATCAGTGGGGCGAAAACGAACGTCAGCATGACCGATCGGCCGTCCAAATCCGCTTTTGAAGGCAAGCCGAAGAAAATGGGCCGGGTCCGATTCCGCTTCCACGCGATCGTAAAGGTTCGGGCGCCGAAACAACCGCCCATCAACTCGATCCGGTGTGGGTCAGGACGATTGACCGGTTGCCGAAGCGGGCGACCGGGGCGAGTTCGCCGCCGAGGGCGTGGATCAGGCTCCCGCCTCTTGCTAGCCGAATTGGGCTTCGCTAGCATCCGCCGCTTCATTCTGAAACGAGGATTTACGATGCCGGAACCGCTGAACATGTTGTACGAGAAGGACGCCCCGCTGGACGCGCTGAAGGGAAAGACCGTGGCCGTGGTCGGCTTTGGGTCGCAGGGGCATGCGCATTCGCTCAACCTGCGCGACAGCGGCGTGAAGGTGATCGTCGCCAATCGCAAGGACAGCTCCAACGGGCGGCTGGCCATCGAGCACGGGTTTGAGCCGGTGAGCGTGGACGAGGCGGTGAAAGCCGGCGATCTGATCATCATCACCCTGCCGGATGAGGTGCAGCCGGAAGTCTATACCAAGAGCATCGCGCCGAACCTGAAAGCCGGCAAGGCGATGGGGTTCACGCACGGGTTCAACGTGCATTTTAAGACGGTGATTCCGCCCAAGGACGTGGACGTGCTGATGGTGGCCCCGAAAGGCCCCGGCCACCTGGTGCGCAGCGAATTCGAGCGCGGCGGCGGCGTGCCATGCCTGCTGGCGGTCTTCCAAAACGCAACCGGCAATGCCCGCAACACCGGCCTCGCCTGGGCACGCGGCATCGGCGGCGCACGATCGGGCGTCATTGAAACCTCCTTCAAGGACGAATGCGAGACCGACCTGTTCGGCGAGCAAGCCGTCCTCTGCGGCGGGCTCTCGGCCCTCATCAAAGCGGGTTTTGAGACGCTCACCGAAGCGGGTTATCCGCCGGAAATGGCCTATTTCGAGTGCGTCCACGAGGTGAAGCTGATCGTCGATCTGATCTACCAGGGCGGCCTCGATTACATGCGCTACTCGATCAGCAACACCGCCGAGTACGGCGACCTGACCCGCGGGCCGCGCGTGGTCAACGATCAGACCAAGGCCGAGATGAAGAAGATCCTTGCCGAAATCACCAGCGGCCAATTCGCCCGCGAGTGGCGCGCGGAATACGAGGGCGGCCTCAAGAACTTCAAGCGTTTGTACGAGGCGGACAATAGTCATCCGGTGGAAGTGGTGGGTCGTCGTCTGCGCAAGATGATGCCCTGGCTGAAGGCCAAGGAACCACCGAAGGCATCGTAGAAGATTCCGGACCACCTTGGTCTCGGATTGCTGCTCAATTTCTGCGCGGTGCCAATGAGGGCTGGAATTCATTGCATGGTCAACGGACTCGGAGGAATCTCACGCAGAGGCGCAAAGGCGCGAAGAAAACAGCTGAGTAATCTTCCATTCTCTGCGCCTTTGCGTCTCTGCGTGAGAATTGTCTCTCCCCCCGGAATTTAAGATCCTCCCTGGTTGGGAAGAATGTCCTCCCCTTCCGATTCCCCCTCGCATCGCTCGGCGCTACAATCCCCTCATGCCTCGGACGGCGCCAGTCGCGTGGGTGTGTCTCGGCGTGTTGCTGTGCGGCGGTTCGATGGCAACCGCGGATGAAGCGGCGGTTCGGGATCGGCAGGCCGTGCTCACGCGCCAGCGCGATCGTTACCTGAAGACCGTCGGGTCGCTGCTTCCATTGAGCGCGCATCGGATGGATCAGATCATGCAGTTGCGGATGCAGGGTGGGCAACTGACGCTGCAAACGCCGCTGATGCCGCTGGGGGATTTTGAGGGGCGGCGGGCCGACATCGACGGGCTGGCGGAGCCGGCGGCGGTGACGTACGTGCAGTTCGTGGCCGACAATCCCGCCGCCCGGCAGTTCGAGTTGAAGTTCGAGGAATACCCCGATAGCGAAACCTACGGTCAGTTCCACCTCCAGTGGCAGCCGGGAATGGCGGGCCGGGTGGACGATGTGTCGATCGAACGGGCGGTGCAAACCTCGCACGGCTTTCTCCGCGTTTTCTACAAACAGGGCACGGCGATGGCGCGCATCCTCGTGTTCGAGAACGACGCCGCCACAGAGCAAAGCATGGAGAGTTTCAACTACACGGAGAAGGATTTTGTCACGCTGAGGAAGGAACACCCTGCCGAGGTCGAGCGATACCTTCGCCCGATCCTGCACCAGCTCGGGCAAGACCTGGTGTTCGCCCCGGAAGTGAACACGGCCTGGCAAGTCCTGGCGGCCGACTGGCCGGTGGACGAGAAAACCAGCCGGGAAGTGGCGCAGACGGTTCCCGCGCTGGATGACCCGCGCTCAAACGTCCGCAACGATGCCACCGGCAAGCTTGCCAGTCTGGGCCGCGACGGCGCGTCGGCGATCCTGAGGCTCGACCGCCATCGGTTATCCCGCGAGCAGAACCTGCGACTGGACCAAGTGCTTTCCCGCTTCCGGCAGATCAGCGCCGACGCCGCGAAACAGCTTAAAGACGATCCCGACTTCCTGCTGGATTGCGGCTACTGCGATGACCTCACCGTCCGCACCCTGGCGGCGGCGCGGCTCGCGCGCGTGCTGGGCCATGGGATCGAATTGCATCCCAATGCTTCGGAACCCATGCGTGTCGAAGCGGTGGATCGTTTGCGCCGGCAGCTTCATCCCGAGCCCGCCACGCGACGGTAGGGGCACACGGCGTGTGCCCTCCCCTTGTAGGGGCGTACGGCCGTGTGCCCCTACGAAATTAGAACCGGTAATCCAACCCCGCTCGAATGTAGGGCTCGTTGCTGGCATACAAGTATGGCGTCGTGGTTCGGTAATCCCAGCCGGCGCGGAAATCGGTGGAAAAGGCGTAGCCGATGGCGGCGGTGAGGTGAAATCCGTTGAAAGGCTCCCAGTTCACGCCGCCTTCGATGCGGCGCTGGAGATAGAGCAGGCGTTTGTGGTCGGGTAGCTCAGGGATCCAGAACTGGTCGCGATGGGTCTCCAGATCGACGAACGCGCCGATGTGCTTGGTGAACATGTAGGTCACGTTCACATCGAAATCGGTCAGCAGAAGCCAGTCAGCGTAGATCCGCCAATGATCGTCAGGCTTCCAGGTCAGTGAGCTGAGCGGCGCGCCGATCACCACGTCCAGATGCGGATCGAAGGTGTGGCTGTAGGCCAGGCCCGGCAGCGGGCAATCGGGCAGATAGCTGCGGTGGCCGTCGTAATCGATGCCGACGCCGACGGCGTCCTGATCGCTGAATTTTCGCGCGACGATGAACGAAGCCCGGCCATACCAGCCGCGGCCTTCGCCGAACGCCTCGCTTCCCGAATAGCCGACACCCGCGGTCGCGCCCAAGATCCAATCGTGGTAGATGCCGACAAATGATCCGCCGGCCACGGAGGCGTCAAGGAGCTGATGCGGAAAATTGGGCGCCGACGTGTGGGCGTTGATGAACGTCACGTCGTATCCGATGCGCGGGCTGGCCTCGTTGCCGGGGAAGAGCCGGAAGCGGCCTTCAGATTCGACGGAGGAGAATTGGAACCCATCGCCGTTTTCCTGGACGTGTCCCTCGTTTGCAACCAATCCGGTCGTGGTATTCTCGGCCGCCCCCGGTGCGTCCCAAGGTTTGAGTAGCAGGGCCGGGCTGGTTTGGGCGCGCAGGGCCGTGGGAAGGATCAGAGAGCACGCCGCTGCGGCGATGGCGCCGACGATGATCTGGATTTTCTTCATGCCTGACACCGCTATCGGCATCAAGCCGCCGGTTCATCGTCTTTTGAGAGTTCCTCGACCGACTGCTCGAGCTTTTTGACGCGATCTTGAAGCTCCGGGAGCTGGACGAACACCGCCGCCACGCGGCGTGCTTGCCGGATCGGCATCGCCGGGCTGCCCAGCAGGACCGATTGCTCGGGCACGCTGTTGGTGACCCCCGCCTGCGCGCCGACGGTGACGTTGTCTCCCACCTCAATGTGCCCCGCGACGCCTACCTGACCCGCCAGTGTCACGTGGTGACCAAGGTTAGCGCTCCCCGCGATTCCCACCTGGGAGACGATCAGGCAGTGCGGGCCCATCTTTGTGTTATGACCAATCGCAATCAGATCGTTCAGCTTCGAGCCCTTGCCGATGACGGTACTGCCCAGGGCGGCGCGATCGATCGAGCAATTGGAGCCGATCTCCACATCGTCCTCGATCACCACGTTGCCGATTTGGGGGATCTTGTGATGGATGCCGCCGTTGGTGGCAAAGCCGAACCCATCGGGGCCGATGCTGGTGTTGGCATGGATGATCACGCGATCGCCGATCACGCAGTCCTCGTAGACGACCACGTTGGCGTGCAGCACGCAGTCGCGTCCGACCCGGACACGCGGCCCGACGTAAACCCCGGGATAGAGCGTCGTGCCCTCTCCGATCGTCGCGGTGGAATCCACAGTGGCGCGCGGATGAACGCCGGTGAAGGAATGTTTGCGCGTGCCGTGCAGATGCCTCACCGCCAGCGCGAACGCGTAATACGGGTCCTTGGCCTTGAGCAGCGGCAGACGGTCCATGCTGACCGACGGCGCGACGATCACCGCCGACGCCGCGGTGGTCTCAAGCTGCTTGAGATATTTGGGATTGGCCAGGAACGTCACTTCCCCCGCCTTGGCCTGCTCCAAGGTTCCCGCGCCGCTAATGCTGATGCCGGCATCCCCCGCCAGTTCCGCGCCGATCACGTCGGCCAATTCCTTGAGTGTCACTGCCACAGGGTCTCCATCAACCTTGCAGGGACATTCCTGTCCCTTCCTCATCTCTGGTGGGGCAGACATTCCTGTCTGTCCATTTGCGGCAGGGACATTCCTGTCCCTTCCTCATCTCTTCGGCTCCGCTCGGGGGACAGGAATGTCCCCACTCGCAGACCCGAGACAGACAAGAATGTCTGCCCCACCACAGACAAGAATGTCTGCCCCACCACAGACAAGAATGTCTGTGCCACCGAGAGAGAATACCCGCCCCGCCCGGCCGCGCGTTATCTCAGCGTTGCCAGCGATCATACCTTACACGGCGTGCCGGCAACCTCCTCATACATCCGCAGCATCCCCGGCAGCACCGCCTCGACGCTGTACTGCTCGGCGATCATCCGCTCGGCCGCTCGGCCGAGGGGGCGGAATGCCGCCGGGTCGCGCAGCACGCCGAGCGCCTTGCCGGCAATTTCCTCGACATCAAACAGATTGGCCAGCAGTCCATTCTCGCCATCGCGGATCATCTCGCGGACCGGCGGGGTGTCCGATCCCAGCACCACCGCCCCGCAGCTCATCGCGTCCATCATGCTCCAGGACAGCACGAACGGGACGGTGAGATAAATGTGCAGGTCCGAGCTGGCCAGCAGGGTTGCCAGTTGCTTGGGCGGAAGGTTGCCAACGAAGCAAAAGCGAGACAGGTCATACTCATCCCGCGACAGCACCCACTGCTTGAAGGTGACGCCCTCCGGCAGAAATGTTTCATCGCCGCCGTAGGCGATGCGGTCAGCGCCGACGATGAAGAAGAGCACGTCGGGAAACTGCCGGGCGATGAGCCGGGCGGATCGCATGAATAGATCGAACCCGCGCATCGACTCGAACCCCCGGCTGACGTACGTGACCACCCGCGTCGAAGCCGGAACCGAAACGCCGGCGATCTGGCGGGCGGTGCGCGCCTCGACCGGCGGGCGGAGCGATTCGTCGTGGCCGTGGTAGCACGTGCGCTCGATGCCGTCGAAGATCACCCGGAGTTTCTGCCGATATTCCTGCGGCAGCGTGGAAAGCTGGAACTCGGTCGGGCAATAGCCGGTGGTACACGCATCCAAATCCAACAGGATCATGGCATTTCGCGAGCGCGCCCGCCGGTAGTAGATCTCCGGCAGCGTCCACCCCAGGTCTTTGCGATGCCCCATGTCGCTGTCGGGATGCCGCGGCCGGTAGAAGTATTCGAAGAGGTTGATGATCGGCACGCCGGGGTAGAGATCGCGGAGAAACAGCGTGCTGCCAAAGCCGCTATGGCCGACGATCAGGTCCGGCTTCACGTCCGGGCGGTTGCTCAGCGCGTTGAACACGCCGTCGCAGTTGGCGATGGCGTTCTCAAAGGTGCGCGAACAGAAGTGCGTCTGCTGCGTCGCCCCGCCGACCTTGGCGTACTGGATCTTCTCGACGCCCCCCGCGTTGCCGGCCGGGGTCTCGCTGACGAACCAGCATTTCCAGCCTGCGCGCTGCGCCAAATGCGAGGCGATGTGCCCGAACTGGGCGGGAAAGTTCTGGTGAACAAAAAGGATCTGCATCGGAGGCGCGCTTTAGCGAGGGCGGGATTATACGACGCGCACCAGATTGCCGCAGGACCGGATCGCAGTAGGTATGCCCGCTTGCGGCTTCGCGAACGAAGGGACGTGCCGCGTCTGGATTCCCTACACGGCACGTCCCTTCGTTCGCGAAGCCGCAAGCGGCGGTCATGGCACGAAAAGCGCACCTCGACCGTCGTTTGCGAACGGATTAATGATTACTCGCCCCACTTGGCGCCCTGATCGATCCAGTCCTTAATCATCTGAATCTTCGCCTCCGGCAGCGGCTTGAACTCCTCGCCCTTCTTGTGCTTGGGCATGGCTTCGATGTCTTCGCCGTCGACGGTCACCGACTTGGAAAGCAGTTGAACCAGCACGCTCTCCTTGCTGTTGCCGGGGATGATGTCCTTGTCGTGGGCGTTCTCGCCTCCCTTGAGTGCATCGGCCCGGTCATCCAGACGCAAGCCTGCCGCTGCCTTGTGCTTTGGATTGTCCAGGCTATGGCACTTAATGCACGACTGCTTGAAGATCGGCTTGATGTCCTTGTTGAAGTCCACATCCGCCGCCCGCGAGGCCTGCGCGATGCCCGCGATCCCAGCCCCCGCCACCAGCGCCGCGACAGCGTTCCGCACCGCACCGGTGCAACGACCCTTACGATCCATGGCTTTGGTCCTTTCCTTCAGAGTGTATTGACCCGCGGCCAACGCCGCCCAACTCCGTACCCGCAGAATGCCCGGAAATTCCGGGCAACGCAAGTGCAAAGAGGGTTCACCGCGGAGCCTTCGACGGAACTCAGGCGGGGGGCGCGGAGGACGCAGAGAAAAGCCAAGACAGAAGAGATATAACCGCAGATTGCGCAGATTTACGCAGATTTCAATGCATTTAATCTGCGAAAATCTGCGCAATCTGCGGATCTATAAGTCTTGTCTTCCCTCTTGTCTTTTCTCTGCGGCCTCCGCGCCCCCGGCCTGAGTTCCATCGAAGGCTCTGCGGTGAATCCTCTCTCGGCATCGCGCAAAAATTGCCTTGCCCCTCTTTACTTCGGAAGGGAATGTGGTAAGAAAGTCTGCGCATGGGGGTTCGTTTCGGTTTTGAATTCGGGTCCAACCACTTCCGGGCTCGCGGCCTGTGGGTTCGCGTGATGGAATTTCCCGGCAACGCACATGGAGGTGCAACATGGCTTCTGGCCGATTGTTTCTCGCCGCGACTCTCGCTTTATCAAGCTGCGCCGTTTTTCCCGCGTTATCCCGGGCCGAGGACTCTGCGTCTTCGGAGACGGATGCCAGGCACATCTTTGAAGGCCAGCTCAACGCCAACGCGGTGCAAGTCCGCAGCAGGCCGTCGGAAGACGCCTACGCGACGATGAAGCTCAAGAAGGGCGATCAGGTGACGGTGGTCGGGATCAAGGGCCAGTGGCTCAAGATCGAGCCACCCGAAGGCAGCTTCGCTTACGTCGCCAAGTCGTTCATCAACCTGCGGGGTGACGGGACCGTCGGCCGGGCGACGCGCGACACCCTGGCCCATGCCGGCAGCCAGCTCAACGAGCTGGCGGTGGTCACCATGGCCACCGTTCACGAGGGTGAAGACGTCCAGATCATCGGCCAGTACAACGAATACTTTAAGATCAAGCCGCCCAAGGACAGCTACGTCTACATCAATAAGCAATTTGTCGATCCGATCGAGACTGTAAAGGCCGAATCGAAGCAGCTTCCTGGCGACCCGCCCGAAGCGCGCAACGACAAGCCCGAGCGTAACACGTCTCCTGCGGGGCAGGACGCGGCTTCCACGCCGACCACCCGGCCTTCGGAAACCGTCGCCGATGGCAACACCGCCCCCGCTGCCACGCAACCGGCAGGTTTCAACGCGATCGCGGAGTATGAGAAGCTCGAAGAGCAGTTCACCGCGATCAACAAGCAGCCCATCGGCGAGCAGCCGCTGCCCGACCTGATGGCCGGCTATCAGAAGGTCATCGCATCGGATGATCTCCCCTCGTCCATGCGGAGCATCGCCGAGATCCGCCTGGCCACCGTCAAGGCGCGCAACGACGCCCGCGAGAAGTTCCTGGTGGTTCGAGAGAACCAGAAGAAAATGACCGAACAGCGGCAGGCCATGGCCGCCGAGCGGCAGGAGATTGAGGAGCGCATCAAGAAGAACGATGTGCAGGTCTATGCCGCCGTCGGCACGCTGCGGCCTTCGAGCCTGCAGATCGGCCAGGGCATGCTCTATCGCCTGACCGACCCCGCCAGCGGCCGCACCGTCTGCTACATCCGCGTGACCGAGGCCAAGTACGGCCCCCTGCTCGGCCAGTTCATCGGCATCCGCGGCACCATCACCTCCGACCCGCAGCTCAAGTCGATCGTCGAAAACCCGATCGAAGCCGCCCCGGTCGATCAGACGAAGGTGAACGGCAGCATCGCCGCCCAGATCATCCCGCCGAGCCTGATGCACTACGTGCCGCCGGCATCATCGGTCTCGGCCCCGCCGGTGGTGCAGCCCGCCCCGGCCCCGACCGCCGTCAACCCCGTCGCCCCGCCCGCCCCCGCGCCCGGTGCCGGAAGCAACGACCAGGCCAGCACCTCGCCCGAGCCACAATAACGCCTCGGAAACGAGCTGAATCCTAATCACTCCCTCGGCCGCGACAGCCCTGTCGCGGCCGAATTCTTTATCCGTCACGCCGACCGGACCACTCCCCGCCGGGAGAGACGGCCCGTCCCCGGGCCGCACGGGCGCGCGGCCCTTCCAAAGCCGTCATCCCGCCATTCAGACATGGCCGCGCAGTCACGGCCCGGGGACGGGCCGTCTCTCCCGGCGATATCCGGACGCGTCCGATTCTCCACGCATAGACCGGATCGACCTCAAGCCCTCCCCACGATCTGCCGATGAAAACAATGTCCTTCGCCGGCGTGAATCGGGTTCCCCATGACCGATTTCAACCCTCTTGCCGGCGCCATCCTCGGCAGCTCGCAAGCCCAACAACTTTCCGACCTCCAAAAGGAGCGCCAGCTCCGCCGGGCGCAGACCCTGCGCAAGAACATCGCCGTCCGTGACGACCAGCTCGAACATCAGGTCGAAAGCGGCGAAGAGATCTCTTCCATCCACGACGCCCCCGACGAGCACGCCCAGCAACAATCCAATCGCGACCCCCGCCCCCCCAAACCCAAAGACGACGGCAAGCCGCACATTGATGTGAAGGCGTGAAATCCCTCACGGCAACGGCCGCGTCGTCGGATTATCCAGCGCCATCGGCTGCGCCGGCCAAGCAGCTACGTCGCGGAATTGCCCGCCGTGCTTCCGCTGCGCGGGCGTCTGGCCGATCCCGCGATAGAGGCTGTAGGCTGGCTCGTTCGTTTTGTAGAACAACCCGTCCCCGGCGTCCCCCTTTCGGGCAGGGCGGCGGGGACGGGATCGGACAGCGAGGCCAATGCCGCGATGTCCGCGATAAATGCGTCAACCGCTTCGGGGACGAGCGCAGGGAATTTCGCCCGCACCTGAGCGCGCGTCAGAACGTCGCGCACTTCGGCCAACAGCCGGGCCCTCAAACATAACGTCACGCACCGCTCGCGGATGGCTCGAAAACTGGCGTGCATTCGATCGGATCGGGCGGCGGCTTGGAGGAAGAGCATCGTGTCGTACACAACAGGGATGCTCACGTCGGGTTTGCCTTCATATCGCGACGGGTGGCGTCCAACTGCTGGCGGAAGAATCCGTCAAGCTGCTCGTCCATTTCATGCGGTAGCGAGCACCACATGATCCGTCTGCCGGGCCGCGTATGCAATGGCGGCAAGAATATCATCCCGCTCAAGGAATGGATAATCAGCGAGGATCTCCTCGAACGGCGCGTCGGCGGCCAAAAGCTCCAGAACATCAGTGACCCGCAGACGCTTGCCGCGGATGCAGGGGTTGCCGCCACATTTTCCGGGTTCGATGGTGATTCGAGACAGCAGATCGCTCTCCATAAACTGTAGTGTAGTCTGTGTCCGGCAGGAGAGCGAGCATCAGCGGGGCATTGACACACCCCCGAATCACCCCTACTTTCCGTCCTGTTCTTCACAAAGGCACTATCTCGTGACGTCTGTTCTGCAAGGCAATACCTGCGTCGTCGGTCTGCAATGGGGGGACGAGGGCAAGGGGAAGATCGTCGATCTGATCACCGAGCACGCGGACGTGGTCGTCCGCTATTGCGGCGGCGCCAACGCGGGCCACACCGTCAAGATCGGCAATGAGAAATACGCCACCCACCTGCTCCCCGTCGGCATCTTCCGGCCCGGCGTGCTGAACCTGATCGGCAACGGCGTGGTGCTCGACCCGGCAGTGCTCTTCCGCGAAATCGACGAATTCATCGGCCGGGGCATCGCGATCTCGCCGCAGAACCTGCGCGTCAGCTACAAGGCGCACCTAGTGATGCCCTATCACATGCATGAGGACGCGGCGCGCGAAGCCAGCGCCGAAGGGGGCGCGATTGGCACCACCCGCCGCGGCATCGGGCCCACCTATGCGGACAAAATGCAGCGGGCGACGGCGATTCGCGTCGCCGATCTGGTCCGCGAAGACCAGCTCCGTGAAAAAATCGGACGGATCGTTGCCGAGCGGAACAAAGTCTTGAGTGTGCTCTACGACGCCCCACCGCTGGATTGGAAAGACATCTTCGAGGCCTACCGCGACTACGGCCGCCGGATGGAGCCGTACGTCGGTGACGTGGGCCATATGCTCATCGAGGCCAGGCAGGCAGGGAAGCGCATCGTCTTCGAGGGCGCGCATGCCGTACTGCTCGACATCGATCACGGCACGTATCCCTACGTCACCAGTTCCAATTGCTCGGCCCTGGGCCTTTACACCGGCGCCGGCGTCCCGCCGCAGACGGTGCAGAACTTTTTGGGGATCATGAAGGCCTACACCACCCGTGTGGGCGGCGGGCCGTTCCCCACCGAGCAGGACAACAACATCGGCTCCTACATCCGCGAGCGCGGCAACGAATACGGCACCACCACCCGCCGCCCGCGCCGCTGCGGATGGTTCGACGCGATGGCCGTGCGATATTCCGTCGATCTTTGCGGCATCACCCAGATCGCCCTAATGCTCCTCGACGTGCTCAGCGGTCTCGAGCACCTCCGCATCTGCACCGGCTACACCGTCCGCGGCCAGCGCCTCGAATACTTCCGCGCCGACATGGACACCCTGGCCGAGGTCGAGCCGATCTACGAGACCATGCCCGGCTGGAAGCAGGACATCTCACAGGTCCGACGCTTCGACGAACTGCCAATCGAAGCCAAGCGATATGTTCAGCGGCTGGAGACGCTGGCCGGCGCGCCAATCACAATGGTGAGCGTTGGTTCCGAACGCACCGCCACTCTCGTTCGTTAGTACCAACTTCGATCGGGTGGCTGCCGAGTTAGCCCCGCTACTTTGAGATGGATTGTCTCGCCTCTTCGCTGCCCTCAAAAATGGCCAGTTCCTCGTGCAGGCGGGCAATCATTTTGCGGATGCCGGCCTTGGTAAATCCCTTCGAACCGATCGAATTTGTCTGTTGGAGCCGTTCCAGCCGTTGTTCAAGCCCGTGCAGCTCTTCCTGGGCTTTTTCATATTCCTGAACATTAGCAATCATAGCTGAACCTCCACGAGCCCTTTTCTGCGGCCGTCAGCCTCGCGCGTGCGGCTGAAGAACTGAACCCATTCGTTCCAGTCCGCGTCGTCCTCGGCAGCAAAGATCTCTTCCGGTCGGCGAGTTAACAACATTTGCTCCAACTCAATCGCGGCACTGAGGCCTTTATCGACCTGCCGCTGAAAATCGTCCGCAATAAGGACAACCGCGTCGATATCGTTCGGCTCATGCACGCCGGTGACAAAACTGCCGTCGATCAGCAGTCGCCGCGCACCCGTCGCCCGAACCAGTTCGATCCAACGGCGTAACCGCAATGCGAGCCGTCTGCGTCGTGGATTGGACGATCCGAACCGAAACGTGATCTCTGGCTCCGAAGCGGGATACAACCCTTCCGGCAAGTATCCATCCGGCCGAAATGCGGGAATCACTGCACTTCCATAGAATGGTCAATCCGTTGAGTGAATAAAGTATAAGCCGCGCCGCAACCGAAACAAAGCGTCGGTTCCGAACGCACCGCCACTCTCGTTCGTTAATACCTCATGCAATCGGGAACCTCCCGCGAACCACAGCCGTCCGCCAGCGCATCGGGTAAACCGGATCCGGTTAGCCGCGCCGCGCCGGCGCAGCGCCCCGTGCCTGCGCCTGCTCCGTACCGGCGGCGCCCGTTCGTGCCGATCCTCTGCCTGCTCTACGCCGGCGGCGTGCTTGCCTTTTGGATCACCATTCGATACTTGGGCGATCATTGGTGGCCCGCCACCATTCTGCTCTATGCGCCGCGCTGGCCGTGGCTGCTGCCGTTGTTCGTGCTGCTGCCGCTCACGCTCCGGCGGCGGGCCAAGAAGTGGATGTGGCTCACCTTCGTCGCCGGCATCTTTGTGCTCGGCCCGCTCATGGGACTCAGCGTCCCCTGGCGAAGGTTCGCTCAAGATACGCAAGGATTGAAACTCCGCCTGCTGGTGTGCAACGTGCATGCGGCCGAGCTGAATCTGCCGGCGCTGGATGCTTACGTCCGCGAGGTCGACCCGCAGGTGGTCATGCTTCAGGACTACGTCCGCTGGCACGACCTCATGCCGGCGGTCGCGGGGCCGGGCTGGCATCACTACCAGCTCGGCGAGATCTTCATCGCCAGCCGCTTCCCCCTCGTGCGGGTATACGACCTGAACCTCGAGCGCACCCCCGGCAAAGACGACGCCGACCCCCTGCGCCGCGCCGGCTCGGCGGTCTGCTTTGACCTGGACAGCTCCGCCGGCATCCTCCACCTGTTCGACCTGCACCTGGCCTCGCCCCACCCAGCCCTGCGCACGCTCCGCGAGAATCTGCCCACCGCCGTCTGGCGCCTGGAAGCCGACAGCACCCGCCGCTGGAACGAATCGCAGCAGATCACCGACTATCTCGCCACCCTGCACGGCCCGTTCGTCCTGGCCGGCGACTTCAACACCCCCGCCGAAAGCCCGATCTTCCGCCACTTCTGGTGGAAGTACCCCGACGCCTTCCCCACCGCCGGCTTCGGCTTCGGGTACACCCACCTCTCCTGGCTCTCCGAAATCCGCATCGACCACCTCCTCTGCGGCCCCGGCGTCTCCTGCACCACCTACCACACCGGCCCCCCCTGCGGCACGCCGCATCGGCCGATGGTGGCGGATTTGGTCATCCGAAAGATGGAATGATCCCGAATAATGCATGTTGACGCCCTCCCGGCAGTTCCTAAAATTGGAACACGTGCGGATTATAACATGGCGCGTCTTGCGACAGTTTGGAGACAAACATCCGGGAGCCACCGTCCCTCTGCGGGAGTGGTATAAGCTCACATTGCATGCGACCTGGCGCAACTTCGTTGAGGTGAAAGCGACATTCGGCCAGACGGATCAAGCGAAAGTCGCCAGCGGCCAAACCGTCTGCGTATTCGACATCGGAGGCAACAAGTACCGCCTCGTCGCTTTCATCAGCTACCGCAAGGGCAAGGTGTACGTGCTTCGCGTGATGACGCACAAGGAATACGACCGAGCCAACCAACAATGGAAGGAGGAACTATGAGCCGCGCAACCGCCGCTCACATCCGGGCCGCCTTTCCGGCCCTGCCTAAGTCATACCTGGCTTTAATAAGCGCATTTCCGCCCCGCCTGATCAAGAACGGCGGGGAGTACGACCGCGCCGCCGCCATCGTTCACCGGCTCGCCCTGCGCGAAGGCCGGCTTGACGCGGGGGAGGAAGCCTATCTCGAAGTTCTGGAACTGCTCATCGCGCAATATGACCGCGAGCACCACCCGATCAACATCGCCGATGTCTCCCCCACGGAAGCACTGCGCATGCTCGTCGAACAAGCCGGCATGAGCGTCAGCGAACTGGGCCAACTGCTCGGCAGCAAAGGCGCCGCCTCCGAACTGCTCAGCGGCAAACGGAAAGAACCCAGCAAGGCCCAAATCCGAAAGCTATGCGCGCGATTCAAGGTGAACGCCGGCCTGTTCCTTCTACCGGCAAAGGTGGCTGCCGCGTTGCGACGGGCCGGGAAACGGAAGAAGTGACAGAGACCAGAATCCAGCACGTAAAGGGGAACCCGCTGTATTTGGCTCCAGAAATCGTGACGCCCGATTTGATGGTCGTGGAGGACGAAACATGAATCCCTTGGAACAGGCAGAGAAGAGCAAAGCGCAATATCGGCGCGGAGATCATCGCCGACCTGAAGGAAATGCACGCCACCCTTAAAGCCGGGATCCCGTTGCGGGAGAAATGCACCGTTCGCACCGTTATGGGTGCGCTGCCAGAGCCCGGAGAGCCGGCCCGTCCTCGGGCCGCAGGTAGCGCATCACTTCACTCAAACCGTCCCCGATTTGATGAAAGGAATTAAAGTGCCTTTCGATTAGTCTGCCGCGCGAGCCTCACCGCCTCACGTCAATCTCGACGTATCGTCCCATCGTTGTCGGCGCCGGCGTAAAGGCGGAATTGGGGCTCTGCTTCTGGAATTCCGCCACTGCGTTAAAGCACGCGGCTCGCTGTTCTGAGGTGCTTGGCAGTTCAACATAGATCGTCGGCGTTCCTGACAATGAAGCGGATCTGCCGTTCCCGATCGTATCGATATAAACCTTCGTCGCTCCGGCGTTGTACATCTGGTCGATCAACTGGCCGATGGGTCGGTCGTTTCTGCGGAATCGAGGGGAGGTCTTCCACTCGTTGCCCTCGACGATCGCCATGCTTCGCTTGCGCAGGCGCGACTGGATATCCCGGTCCTGCAGGGTTTCGATCACGACCGGAGAAGAAGACGGGGAGCTCGTCGCGGGGGGAACGCCGGAAGTCGGGATGGAAGCGGCGCCGGAAGCCCTGGCCTGCCGGGCGGCGGTGGCCGCGGACTGGGCGATCATCCAAAGCACGAGGATCAGCAGGACGTTGATCGCCAGATTTCCGCCCGCGACGAACCGGCTGAATAGATTGGCCTCGTCCCCGTGGAGGCCGTAGACAAACTGCGCGATGACTGCCGCGGCCACCAGCGTGACCAGGAACAGGACCAGAA
>Ga0182024_10005741_pt1 | contig 27626 bp, 27 predicted proteins | sample P32metaG_FD_120480 | JGI IMG/M metagenome (GOLD analysis project Ga0182024, IMG submission 120480) | Permafrost microbial communities from Stordalen Mire, Sweden - P3-2 metaG (Illumina Assembly) | ecosystem: Environmental > Terrestrial > Soil > Wetlands > Permafrost | place: Sweden: Stordalen...
AGACGCAGCGGTCGTGTGACGCTGCGTGTTCCGCTCAAAATCTATGAGCCGGGCTCAAACAATCGATTCCTCGTCGAGGAAGCATATTCTGTGAAGGTGAACCTCTGGGGTGGGCTAATCGCTCTCCGAACGGCGGTGACTAAAGACCAGAAACTATCAATGGTCAACCAGGCTACTGGAGAAACCGCCGATTCCAAGGTTGTCCATCTGGGGCCGATGCATCTGGGCGGAGAGCTAAGGCTGGTTGCCATAGAGTTCCTGAGATCCTCGCCTGACTTTTGGGGAATGGTCTTTCCGACGGGCGATCCATGCCGAGCTCCGACCACGCGGTACGCCAAAGCCGGATCATCGCACAACTGAGGCAAGCGCGCCTGGGAGATCTGCGATTCTGACGTTGGACCTCATCCTCAAAAGCTAAGATGCAGAACGCCTCGCATACCTCCATTCCAGCAGGAACGCGATGCCGATTCCGATGAGAACGAATCGCCAAACCAAGAGGGTGTTAACTATCCTATTTTGTGCTCTGTCGTGGCGCGGTGCTTTCCAACGACGGGAGCCGGTCGTCGATATTTTGGTGGGTCATCGCGTAGAGCAGTAGCTCGAGACGACTTGAAACCCCCAATTTGTCGAATATGCGATACAGGTAGTTACTCACCGTATGCTCGGCAAGACCCAAATGCTGGGCGATTTCTCGATTCTTCATTCCCTCGCCGACCAGACCCACGACGTGCTGCTCGCCCGGGGTGAGCAGGGCCATACCCGAATTGTTGCTGATCTGCACGGGTTTCAGGCGGGCCAATGCGTCCAGAATATAGTCGAGCTCCTGCGTGCTGGCCCAGATTTTTCCTTCGTGCACCGTCCGAATGCACTTTGAGAGGGTTTTGAAAGAGTCCGCGCGGCAAAAAATCCCACGCGCTCCAGCTCGAAATGAGGCGATTACGGAGTCTCGAACGACGGAGTGCAACATCATGATTCCTGCGGTTTCCGGATGTGCCGCGCGCAAAGTTTGAAGCACCTTGAACCCAGTCTGGGATCCGTCTTCCAGGTCCGGACTTACCAAAGCAACGTGAGGCTTGTGAGCGTTGAGCCTCCCAATGGCTTCTTCCGAGTGGGTGGCCACGACGACCACGTCGAACTGATTGCGGCATCGCCTCAGAGCGCTTGCCATCAATTGCCCCGCCATGGGGTCTCGATCTGCGATCAGGACGTCAATTCTGGAGCCTGCCGAAATCGTCAAAATGCACCTCCCAAGAGATATCTTGAGAGCGGGGGTACTGGTAATCCTATACCTTCCTGAGCCGAAATGGAATCGGGAAACGCGCGATGGCATCATCGAAATTTTGGTTAGACACGTAGAGTTAGAGTCCCGGCATTCCTCCGGACACTCTGCATGATCATCATATTTGGGGGTAGCGCGAATGTGCCCTCCTGTGCAGGTTCTAAGTTGACTGGAGGCAGTCTTCGCTAAGAAGCTTCCTCGCTGCCTTGTAATTCATTGAAATAAAGATGGATATAGCAAAGCCGCTGAAACTCTCTAGGTCTGTTCGAAAGCCTACACTAGCGAAACTGGTCGCGAGTTTCGCGCCATCTGCGCTGGCCTTTCGAACAGGTTTGGCAAGAGCAATTATATTCAGATCGGGAATTTTGACTCCCATGGCTTGGGAGCTTCGTCCCTATTTGACTGAGAACAAGCGCCTTGTGCCTAAGAGTGGTTTCTCCGCTCCAGGCCATGGGTTTTTTCGCCACTTGCGACTATTAGCTTATGCAGCTAATTTGCAGCCCATGCACCGAGAAACAATACAGAACGGCTCGACCTGCGCACGGCGGAACCTGGAAACCTTCCCGCCGAGAGCCGGAAAGCAGTGCGCTATCGGATGGAGTTGCCATCGGTTTTTCGGGGGAAGGGAGCCGGGAACAGCAACTGCAATCAATCCACGCATGAGAGTTTCGAGAGTGGACGTGAGTTCAGGACGATTAGGTTTTTCGTTAGTGGGGGATGGGTTTCATTTGTTTTCGCGGCAAGTTCGAGGTCGCGCTTAGGCAGCGGCTGCGGGCCTGTAGATTTTAGGGGCTGGGGGGAATTCAGTGTTCAGGATCAAGACGTTTGCTGCTCGGCTTGGTGTCCCATTTTTGATTCTTGCGGGCTCGCTCTTGGCGCAGCAAGAACAGACGCCGCGGCCGACCATGGCCATGGCTACCGATCGGGCCGCCCCGGCAAAGTCCGACGAAAGCGCGGGGCATCCCGTCGCGGCGCAGAGAAATCCCCGGTATCGAATCAATCGCGATGATGTCCTATCGCTGACGTTTCCTCTTTCCCCGGAATTTAACCAACCCAAAGTCATGGTGCAACCGGATGGGTATGTGACGTTGCAGGGGGCAGGCTCGATTTACATTCAGAACTTAACGCTGCCCGAAGCGGTCGAAGCCGTGAAGAAGGCGTATTCGACGATACTCCACGAGCCGATCGTCGACATCGATCTAATCGACTTCCAAAGGCCGTACTTTGTGGTGTTAGGGCAGGTGGGGAAGCCGGGTCAATACGATCTGCGTTACGACATGACGGTCACAGAAGCGGTTGCGGTCGCCGGCGGATTCGCGCCGACAGCGAAGACACAAGTTTTCCTGTACCGCCGCATGGCTACTGGCTGGCAGGAAGCGAAGGAGCTGAGGCTGAACGACATTCTTCACGGAAAGAACGTTACTGAGGACGCTGAAATGCGTCCGGGCGACATGATTTTCGTCCCGGAAAAAACGATCACCAAGGTTCGCAAGTACATTCCTTACGGCGTTGGGACAAGCGTGAGTACATCGCCTGCGGCGTACTACTAGCTTTGACGTTAGAAAAAGCCGGTGCATTTCGAAAAGAGACGATCATGAGCACACCGAATTCTAAAAACAGCTTTGACGAATCATTGCCCGTACCGACGATGAGGGACGTCTTGTCCCCGTTGTTTCGCCACCGGCGCCTGGTCATCGGCACGTTTTGCGCTTTATTCGTCTGCACCATTTTGCTTGCGTGGCGCTGGGCTTCGCATTATTACGTAGCGAAAATGCAGGTTGTGGTGGAGCCCACGCGGTCTGATCCGGCGATCACTTCTGGGCAGAACACGGCAGCGCCTAGCAGCAAATCGATCTCTATCGATCAGATTAGCTCGGAAATAGCGTTGTTGCGGGGCCAGGATATGTTCCGCACGATCGTCGTCACGTGCAATCTGGTGCCAAACGTGCGCTGGTCTCCGTCGGACATATTTCTTTCGCCGGACCCCGAGCGTAAGAAAGCTATGAACGTTGAAAAGGCTGCGACGGCGGTAGCTGGCGGAGTGAAAGTCGAAGCAGAAAAAACTTCCAACGTCATTAACGTGAAGTACGGGAGAAGCGGAGATCCGGAAGCACCGGCGTGCGTGTTGCAGAATCTGAGCAAGCTATATCTGGCGAAGCATCTCCTCCTGCGGCGGCCGGCTGGCTCGTCAGATTTTTTCGCCGGGCAAGCGGAGAAATACCATCGTGACCTGGAGAATGTTGAGCTGCAACTGGCAAATTTCAGCCACGATGAAGGAGTTGCCGCGCCGGACATACTGCGCACGAACATGGCCCAACAAGTTGTGAACTCTGTAGCCAGCCTCTACCAAACCAGGCAGGCGATTGCCGCCGACGAGCAACGATTGAAGGAGATTGCGCGTCAACTGGATGAGACCCCGTTGCGAACGTCCACGCAGCAAGTCTCAAATCCTGCGAACGGTCTTCTGCAAGAGCTGCAAGGCAGTTTATTGGTCGCACAGATCAAGAAGACTCAACTGCTCGCAAAGTACGATTCGTCCTATCCGTTGGTACAGGAAGCCGATCAGGAGATTGCTGCAACCGAAGCGGCGATCACAAAAGCCCAGGATACGAAGTATGTAGTGCAAACAACGGACCGCGATCCCACCCATGAATTCTTGCGAGAGGATATGGCCAAGACGCAAACCGACCTGGCTTCTCAACGCGCAACCGCTGTCGCCATCTCGCAGAGCATCGACAGGATGAACGTGCAGATGGCGAGCCTCGATGCGAAAGCCATCAAGCAAACGGCGCTCCTGCGGGAAGAAAAAGTAAATGAAGGTAACTATCTGCTCTACGCGAGCAAGCGCGAGCAAGAGCGTACATCGGATGCTTTGGATGAAAAAAGAATTGCGGACGTGGCGATAGCAGTTCCGCCGGTCGTTCCCGTATTACCCGCGTACGGACCGTTCCTGGTAATTTTCATCGGGTTTTTTGTTTCGCTCTTCGGCAGTGTCTCATCAGCTTTTGCGGCGGATTATCTCGATCCGTCTTTCCGAACGCCGAAAGACGTAATCGACGCTCTCGACATCCCCGTATTGGCATCCGTTCCGAGGAAGGCGGCCTGAGCGAAATGATCCTGGACTATTACAAACTCGCGGAGTCTCCGTTTGGAGATACGCCAAACCCTAAATTTCTGTATTTCGGTGCGCAGTATCGAGAAGCGCTCGCGTCGCTCATGGTTGGCACGGAAAGCAATCGAGGATTTCTGGCCGTGATCGCTCAGCCGGGCATGGGCAAGACGTCGCTGCTGTATGAATATCTCGACAGAATGCGAGACAAGGCACGGACGGCCTTTGTGTTTCAGACGGATTGCGACTCGCGAGAGTTCATCCGGCACATTCTTTTGGATTTAGGAATCGACGCCGCGGGAAAAGACCTGCCGGCGATGCACGAGATGTTGAATGGCGTTTTGACGCAGGAAGCGCAAGCCGGGCGGCGTTTCATTCTGGTGATTGATGAGGCGCAGAATCTGGAGGAGAAAACCCTAGAGTCCGTGCGGCTATTATCGAACTTCGAGACGCCGTGGACGAAATTGATGCAGATCATTCTCGTCGGCCAGCCCCAACTCGCTCGACGGTTGGCGAAACCTTCTATGCTGCAGCTTCGACAAAGACTGTCGATGATTATCCGCATCGAGCCATTTAATTTTGAAGAGACCCGCGACTACATAAACCACAGGCTCCAGGCAGCCGGTTACCAAGGGCCATCGTTGTTTACGATGGCCGCTCTGCGACTGATCGCCGAACGCAGCCAGGGAATTCCTCGCAACATCAACAACATTTGCTTCAATGCCATGGCGTTGGCCTGTGCGATGACGCTATCGACGATCGATCACAACGTCGTGCTGGAAGTACTCGCTGACCTCGACCTAGGTTCGTTTCGGGAGGATGTGGCGCCGAACCATCCGAGAGATGTGAAGCAGATGCTGACACAGAATTTGTCGACGACACGAGAGAAAACGCGGTTGCGAGGAGTGTTGTCGAAGTTCGCGGCGGCCGGCGTACTTCTGGTTTTGATTCTAGGTTTGCCGTTCACGCTGAACGAGCAGGAATTGCGAGCGTTGCAGGCAGCCGCCGCATTACAACCGACGCCTGCACCGGCCTCACTCGATCCGATGACTCCACAAGTCAGTGCTGGCACTTCGCTGGATGTAGTGCGAATCCGCGTGGCTACGCAGGAACCGGTCGGCAGGCCATGAGCCGAAACTTTGAATTGATGCAGCAGGCGGGCCGCGTTCGCGAGTTTCCGCCCATCCAGGCGGAGCAGCCATCGGTGGAGGAGCGAGACGTCAGGAAACGGCAGGCCGGAAAAATTCTGGATTTTGGCCAGTTTGCGCGCGAGGAATCTCTCAGGCTCGTGCAGCGGACTTTTTTGTTGCAGACACCGGATCCCCCGCGCGCGGTGGTGTTTGCAGGGATCGACCATGGCAATGGGTGCAGCCAGCTCTGCGCGCAAACCGCGGAAACACTTGCCAGCAATACGACCGGTTCGATTTGCTTGGTGGATGCCAACCTGCGATCGCCTTCGCTGCCAGGACTATTTAATACGACGAATCACTATGGGCTCACCGATGCATTGCGGCAGACGGGATCCATCAAGTCTTTCGTGAAGCCTTTGGGAGTTCGCAACATCTCGCTCCTGTCGTGTGGGTCGATCAGAACCGATGCCCCCAGTCTTCTGACCTCGGGCAATCTGAAGAGCCGGTTTGCTGAATTACGGAACGAATTCGACTACGTGTTGGTGGATGCGCCCCCCCTGAGCCGCTACGCAGATGCAATCACGTTGGGACAGGTCACCGACGGTTTCGTTCTCGTGTTGGAGGCGAATGCGACTCGGCGCGAGGTGGCGCACATGGCAGCCGAAAGTTTACGTGCAGCGCATATCCGGATTCTTGGTGCGGTGCTGAACAAGCGCACCTTTCCAATCCCGGCCGCGCTGTACAAGAAGCTGTAACTTCGCGCCGACTTTTGTGCGGCGAGCAGTTTGCGATTGCGGTGTAGTGCCGACCGGACTTGCATGGGTTGCAGGATCGGCGCCACCGGCCCAGCGAATTTCCAGGTAAAAAAGGGTCATTGTGACCCACAGGAGCGGAGCTGTGTCTAGTTTTCAAAGCGTTACATTCGAACCGACTCTGCCGAGGCCGGAAGTAACCTGTGTAGCGTCGGCATGGTACGCGATTCAAACGTTTCCCCGTCACGAAAAGAAGGTCACGGAGGAGCTGCAGCAGAAGGGAATCAAGGCTCTACTTCCCCTCGTAACCGAGAAACGGCAATGGAGTGATCGTCGCGTCGTGGTGGACGCACCATTGTTCCCCGGATACGTGTTCGTGCGGATTACCTGTGAGCAGGCTGAACGTGTCACGGTACTTCGCACCGCCGGCGTCAGGAATTTTGTGGGCATGCGTGGAATGGGCGATCCGATTCCGGACAATCAGATCGAGAGCGTGCAGGCCGTCGTCGCACGAGGCGTTCCTTTTCATCCCTGCCCGTTCGTCGACATTGGTCAACGTGTGCGAATTCGTGGCGGAAGCCTTGAAGGTATCGAAGGGATTCTGACGGCAATAAACGGCGACGAAAGTCTGGTGATTTCTGTGAATCTGATCCAGAGATCGCTCGCGATCCGGGTTAGCGGCTTCAGGGTCGAGCCGGCCTAGAAGACGATCAAGAACGATGACGGGTAGTGGCTGAACGAATTACCGGTCCGAATTTCGAATGGTTTGGCACTGCGAGCTCCCAGAAGCCGCCGCATGGCGGTTCACCTTTCTTCAGGCACGTTCACACGCCGATTCATTTTTTGCCGCAACGTTTTAGTACAACGAGAGGCCAAGTGTACGAGCAAAAACGCCGTCTACTCTTGAATACGCTTAAATTGCTTGATTTGACCTTGTTGGTCGCCGCTTTTGGGCTGGCCACCGTCCTAGTCGTGTACGCCGACAAGGGCGTGTCCCTGGAGAAGTTCCTTGCCCTGCGAGTCAAACTGTCCAACTGCGCCATTTTCGGCGGCGGCCTGTTCGTGTGGCATGTTATTTTGTGCGCCTCGAGCTTGTACGAGTCGAGAAGGCTTTCGACGAGGACGGCGGAATGTTTCGACATCCTGAAAGCAACAACGCTATGCACCTTGTGCGTCGTGTTCCTCGCCACATCGTTTTCGATCCGCATGATTACTTCGCGTTTTCTAGTCCTTTTTTGGATGATTTCTTTTGCCGCGATCCTATCAGTGCGGCTCAGTCTTCGTTACACGCTTGCTGGCATTCGACGCCGGGGCCGCAATCTTCGCAATGTCTTGATCCTGGGAACGAATGCGCGCGCTATCGAATTTGCCAGAAAGCTGGGGAGCACGCCCGAGCGGGGATACCGGCTCCTTGGCTTCGTTGATGATGAGTGGGCAAATTTCGACCAATTCAAAGAAACTGGCTTTCCGATTGCATGTCGCCGAGCGGAGTTGGCCGAGTTCCTGCGTCGCAACGTTGTGGATGAAGTCGCGTTTTATCTGCCTTTGCGTTCGTACTATGAGCATTGCGCGAGCGTCGCCGCCCTTTGCGAAGAACACGGAACCATCATGCGTTTTGCGTCGGATATTTTCACGCTGAAGACGGCTCGCTCTCGCGCCGAAGAAGTCGGTGGCGATTTTTACATTTCGACGCACTCTAGCACCCTCGATGGCTGGCCGCTTGTAGCAAAGCGCATTTTGGACGTCGTGTTCTCTTTTGCATTGATTGTCTTGCTGACGCCTCTGCTTGCTGCCATCGCGCTCTTAATCAGACTCCAATCGACGGGTCCCGTACTTTTTCGTCAGGAACGCTTGGGACTCAATAAACGCACGTTCTTGATCTACAAGTTCCGCACGATGATTCCCGATGCAGAGAAACACATGGCCGAGCTCGAGGAATTCAACGAAGCATCTGGACCCGTTTTCAAGATCAAGAACGATCCGCGCATAACGCCGATTGGGAAATTCCTTCGTCGCACCAGCATGGATGAATTGCCGCAGCTGTTCAATGTACTAAAGGGCGATATGAGCCTGGTTGGGCCACGACCGCTTCCGGTGCGGGACTACGAGGGATTCAGCGAAGACTGGCAGCGTCGGCGTTTCAGTATTCAGCCGGGCCTGACGTGTCTGTGGCAGATCAACGGGCGCAGTTCGATTGAGTTCGAAGATTGGATGAAACTCGACATCAAATATATGGACGAATGGTCCCTGTGGCTTGACGTCAAAATTTTGGCGCGAACGATCCCTGCGGTTCTCAAAGGTTCGGGCGCCGCATGACCTTGTAGAGCCATACTTCCCGCGGCAATTCAGAAACATCTTTATCACGACTACCTAAATGGGGGGCACATGCGGATAGCGGTCATCGGTTCCGGTTACGTTGGATTGGTTTCGGCGGCTTGCTTTGCGGAGATGGGCCACCAAGTAATCTCCGTCGATAACGATGCAGCAAAGATTGAAGCATTAAAGCGGGGCGAGGTTCCCATCCATGAGCGTCATTTGCCAGAGTTGCTGCAACGCCACCGCAACCACCGCTTGCACTTCTCCACGTCCGTCCGGGATGCGGTGAGTGTGTGCGAGGCGATTTTTATCTGTGTGGGCACTCCGCCGTCGCAGACCGGCGAGGCGGACCTCTCGTTTGTCGAGGCCGTGGCCAGTGAAATTGCAGTCGCCATTCGTGGCCAAAAAACCATCATCGAAAAGAGCACCGTTCCTGTGCGTACGTGCGAGGGCCTTTGCAAGACGCTCTTATTAAACGGAGCTCAAGCGGGCGCGTTTTCAGTCGTGTCGAATCCCGAATTCTTACGCGAGGGCACTGCGGTCACTGATTTTCTTTACCCCGATCGCATCGTTGTCGGCGTGGACGATGAAGCCAGCGGAGTCGTCATGCAGAATATTTATCGACCTCTGACAAGTGGCTCCTATTATGAACACAAGAGGGTGGTTCCGCCGGCGGGCAACCGTTCTAGCAAAGCGCGAATCATCGTGACCAATACCAAGAGCGCCGAGCTGATCAAGCACGCTTCGAACGCATTTCTGGCGATGAAGATTTCTTTCATCAATGCTGTTGCAAATATTTCCGAGTACGTGGGCGCGGATATTACCCAGGTGTGTGAAGGAATTGGGTCCGACTCTCGCATTGGACCAAGGTTTCTGAATGCGGGCATCGGATATGGCGGTTCCTGCTTTCCCAAGGACGTGCAGGCGTTCCAGGCAGTCGCCGAGCAGTGCGGCTATGATTTCGGTCTCCTCACGGAAGTGACGCGCATCAACAGTGAGCAACGGCGACGTTTCGTTAAGAAAGTCAGAAGCGCGCTTTGGACTCTCCGCGGCAAGCGACTGGCGGTCTTGGGCCTTGCGTTCAAAGGCGATACGGATGACGTTCGCGAGTCACCCGCCATCGAAATCATACAGGCGCTCTTGCGAGACGGCGCGACCTTGCGCGTTTACGACCCCGCGGCCACCGACAAAGCTGCAGCGGCGTTACCCGCCACTGGTGTTGTGATTGCCTCTGATCCCTACGACGCTGCCACGAACTCAGATGCCTTGTTAATTCTAACCGAGTGGCCAGAGTTCGCGAGCCTCGACCTACCGAGAATCCAGTCGCTGCTGAAATATCCCATTGTCGTTGACGGAAGGAATCTGTACGAACCCCAACAAATGACAGACGCAGGCTTGATTTACCACAGCATTGGCCGCGCCGTCGGCGTTCCGTTGCAAATGTCATCGCTCGTTCATGGGTCGGACGGTGGGTTCGCGCTTCGTGACGGCCTCGCCATGAGTCAAACGGCATCCAGCGGACGATAGTATCGATTCGCCATCCCTCAGTTTTTGTTGATCGCATTCTCACGCTGACATTACCGCGATGAAAGTTCTCATCGTTCACAACAGTTACCAACAGCCGGGCGGCGAAGACGTTGCCTTCGCCGGCGAGTGCCGTTTGCTCGAAGAGCACGGGCACACTGTGATCGCGTATCGTCGCAGCAACCACGAAATCGAAACCATGTCGGCGGTCCAGCGTTTGACGATGCCGAAGGACTTGATTTATTCCGATTCCAGCAGACGCGAGATCCAGGAACTCTTACTCAAAGAACGCCCCGATATGGTCCACGTGCACAACACCTTCATGATGATTTCGCCGTCGATTTATCCAACCTGTCAGGAAATGGGCGTTCCAGTCTTGCAGACGCTTCACAATTTCCGCTTGCTGTGTCCCGGGTGGACTCTAAGCCGCGCGGGCCGCGTTTGCGAGGAATGTGTCGATCACGGACTTTGGCGCAGTGTGTTGCACGGTTGCTATCGCGACTCGCGCTTGATGACCGCGGGTGTGGCCTTGATGCTGCAAATTCATCGAGGGCGAGGCACGTGGAGCGATTCCGTCGATGGTTACGTGGCTCTCAGCGAATTTGCTCGCCGCAAATTCATCGATAACGGACTGCCAGCTGAGAAAATGTACGTCAAGCCTAATTTTGTACAACTAGATCCTGGGGAGCGTGATGCGCCGGGCCACTACGCTCTCTTCGTGGGCAGACTCTCTGTTGAAAAAGGAGCGACTACACTTCTTTCTGCTTGGAAAAAAGTGAATCGCGCCATTCCGCTCGTCATCGTTGGTGACGGCCCTTTGCGGCAATCACTGGAAGCAGAAGCGGAGGCATGCGGCCTTAGTTCTGTCACATTTCGCGGCTGGCTCCCAGGCGAAGAAGCTCGGGCCGCCATGAAAGAGGCGGCGTTCCTCGTTATACCAAGTCTCTGGTACGAAGGCTTTCCGATGATCATCGCCGAAGCATTTGCGTGCGGCACCCCAGTGATTTGTTCAAAGCTCGGAGCGCTGCAGGAAATCGTTGAGGATCAGCGCACGGGGCTACACTTCGCTCACGGTGATGCGGACGACCTGGCCCGCAAGGTCGAATGGGCGTCGGAGCATGAGTCGCAAATTGTCGCCATGGGTAAAGCTGCTCGCCAAGAATTCGAAGCTCGCTACACCGCGGAAAAAAACTACAGCATCTTGATGCGAATTTACGAACAAACGATAAGAGCTCACGCGCGAAATTAGTTCCTGCAATTCACTCGCGTTTCTAGTCTTCATTCCTCGAACACAACGAAACCAATTCGATCGACAAAGTACAAGTCCATTCGGCTGGTTACGTGAGCTGCTGATAGTCGTGTCTTTAGGAGGACTTAAGTAAATGAGCGTCGCCATCATCACCGGATCAGCAGGGCTCGTTGGTTCCGAATCCGTTTCCTACTTTTCCTCGTTAGGTATGGACGTGGTCGGAATTGATAACGGAATGCGCGCCGAGTTCTTTGGCCAAGATGCTTCCACCAAGTGGGTCCGTGACAATCTCTGCCGATCGATTCCGACTTACCGTCACCATGACTTGGATATTCGCGACGCGGAAGGCGTTTCAAAGGTGTTCACACAATACGGAAGCGAAATTGCGCTGATTATCCACGCGGCCGCACAACCTTCGCACGATTGGGCAGCGAAGGCTCCCACGACAGACTTCACTGTGAACGCCAACGGAACTTCCGTGTTGTTGGAGGCTACGCGTCGTTTCTCTCCGCAGGCTGTGTTTATTTTTATGTCGACAAACAAAGTGTACGGCGACACGCCCAACCTCCTGCCTCTGGTTGAGCTCGAAACCCGCTGGGAAGTAGATCGAAGCCACGCCTACGCCGCCCGCGGAATTCCGGAAACCATGTCCATCGATGGAACGATGCACAGCCTATTCGGGGCATCGAAAGTTGCCGCCGACGTTCTCGTCCAGGAATACGGACGCTATTTCGGAATGCGCACCGCATGCTTTCGCGGAGGGTGCCTGACGGGACCGAATCATTCCGGAACTCAACTGCATGGTTTTCTCGCCTACCTCATGAAATGTGCGGCGACAGGCACGCCTTACAAGGTCTTCGGTTACAAAAGCAAACAGGTTCGAGACAACATCCACAGCTCTGACTTGATCCACGCGTTTCACGAATTCTTCAAAAAACCTGGTTCCGGGGAGGTCTACAACATCGGCGGAGGCAGGCATAGCAATTGCTCTATGCGCGAAGCCATGGACCTCTGCGAAGGAATCACCTCCAGGCCGGTTCTTTTCGAATACGTGAATGAAAACCGACGCGGCGATCACATCTGGTGGATCAGCGATTGTTCGCGCTTCCAGCAGCACTACCTCGACTGGAACCTTCAATACGACGTGCCCCGGATCCTGGAAGAGATCTTTGAGCTCAACAAGGAGCGTTGGAGGGCTGAATGCTTAACGCTGGCAAGAGGAATGTCCTCGGTATCTTGATCGACGCAGCCGACTACGAAGGCGCATGCGACGCAATCTTCACTGCAGCAAAGCAAAAACGACGCCTGACAGTTACCGCTCTCGCGGTGCACGGGCTGATGACAGGCGCCCTGGATAAGCAGCATCAGTTTCGCCTCAACCACTTCGATCTTCTGTTGCCGGACGGCCAACCTGTACGGTGGGCGCTGAATTGGTTCTATCACGCGGGTCTGACTGACCGCGTTTACGGTCCAAATCTCACGATGAAGGTTTGTGCGGGAGCGGCTGAAAAAAAGATCCCGTTGTACTTCTATGGAACAAAGCCTGAAACGCTCGCGTCCTTGAAAGAGTTTCTCACGAAAACATTTCCTGGAATCATCATCGCCGGAATGGAGCCTTCCAGATTCCGTTGCTTGACACTTCTCGAGAAAGCAGAAGTCGCCGATCGTATTCGAGCCTCCGGAGCGGAACTTGTTTTTGTGGGGCTTGGCTGCCCCAGACAAGAGACGTTCGCTTTTGAGTTTCGACAAATTCTATCGATGCCCATTCTCGCTGTAGGCGCTGCCTTTCCGTTCCTGGCTGGTTTGCTGCCGCAAGCACCCGCCTGGATGCAAAAAGCCGGGCTGGAATGGTTGTTTCGCCTCAATGTCGAGCCACGACGTTTGTGGCGTCGCTATCTCTTGTTGAACCCCGCTTACGTCTGCCTTTTTGCGTTGCAGCTGTTGCGGCTTTCCCGGTTTCCGACCGATGGCCAGGCTCCCGTTTCCGAGCTTCGTTACGGGTAAAAAACACGGGAAAGAGTCTTGGTGTCTCGGCTTTCCAAGAGCCTCATCGTCGCTAGCTAACTGTGTTCACTCTTACGTCCAAAAACGCTCTAGCCCGCAATACCGCGTGGATGGTCCTCGGCCGCGGCTTGGGCTTAGTCATTCAGGCGGCCTACTTCATCGAGATCGCTCGATCGCTCGGCGTCAGTAACTATGGCGCCTTTGTCAGCGTTGTAGCGCTAGTCGGGATCGTGTGGCCTTTCGCATCGGTCGGCGGCAGCAATCTGCTTATCAAAAATGTCTCGCGGGATAAGAATTTGTTCGCGGTTTACTGGGGCAGGGCGCTTACAACCACCGCCACATTTGGCTGCCTGCTGGTCGTGGGAGTGCTCTTGCTTTCCGTAGTCGTGCTCCCGGCTCAGATTCCGCTCCTGCTCGTGGCGTTGGTCGCATCGTCCGACATACTGGCGCTGAATTTTGTGACCATCGCCAGTCAAGCCTTTCAAGCTTTCGAACGCCTGGATTGGACAGCCAGTCTCGGCGTGTTAATGATCTTCTGCCGTTTGCTTGGCGCCGTCGTCCTCATCGCGATCTATCCGCATCCGTCCGCCTTGCAGTGGGGATATTCCTATTTCTGCAGCACCGCGATCGTCGCCGGCGTGTCGTCATGGATCGTCTGCACAAAACTTGGGTGGCCACAATTAAACTGGCGCCGATCGCCGGCCGAATTGCGCGAGGGATTCTGGTTTGCCACCAGCCAAAGCGCTCAAACGATTTACAACGATATTGACAAGACCATGCTTGCCCGCCTGGCAACTTTGGATGCCACCGGTATTTATGGCGCGGCTTACCGCCTCATCGACGTAAGTTTCGTTCCGGTTTCGGCCCTTCTCTATTCCGCCTACCCCAATTTTTTCCGCGCTGGCGCTGACGGCATCTCTTCGAGCTTACGCTACGCGAAACCGCTGATTTTACGTGCCGTGGGATATTCGACGGTCGTCTGTGCAGGAATTTTGTTGTGTGCCGGTCTAGTGCCTTTCGTTCTCGGCCCGGAATATTTACGAGTCGTCGAGGCGTTGCGCTGGCTGGCAGTCCTTCCCGTTTTGAAGGCCGTGCATTATTTCCTTGCAGACACCCTCACCGGTGCAGGATATCAAGCCGTTCGAACTTGCATCCAGGCAGGCGTCGGCGCGTTCAATATTCTCATCAACTTGTGGCTCATTCCCACCTACTCTTGGCGCGGTGCCGCCTGGGCCAGCATTGCGTCCGATGCCCTTCTGCTATGCGGAGTCGGCGGCGCTGTCTTCCTGCTCTCGCGGCAGCGACGCAATGTTCTGGTGCCCGTAACAGCAAATGTAGACGCTGACTGAAAGGCAACTCCGCTCAATTTCAGCTGGTTGGCTTCAGTTTATTAGGCGCCGAAATGGTCGCACCTTGGCCAGCTGAACACGAACCTTATCGCAATCCGAAAAATCGATGTACTCGCGAAAATCACTGGAAAAGTTTGCGTTGGCCGTAGTCGCCCTCACCCTCTCCGGAGCACTCATGCGCATCTTGTCTAGCGGTGGCGACACTTTGGACGGAGACCCTCGCACGCAAGTCTTTCTAGCGATGTGTTACCTGGCGGTGATTGTCATTGCTATCGTCCATTTCCGCTGGATTGTGGCGGTGGGCCGCCGCAACCCAGCGGTATTTGCCTTGTTGGCCGTCGCTTGCGCATCCGTGCTCTGGGCCCAAATGCCGGACCTCGTTGTTCGGCGGGCGATCGCGGTCGCCGGCGCGACCCTATTTGGCATCGTCGTAGCCATCCGGCTCCCGTTCGCCGAACAACTGAAGCTCTTCCGCTGGGCCGTCAGAATCGCAGGCGGCCTGAGTTTGGCCGTGTTGGTTCTTGCTCCGAGCGCGGCGATCGTAGCCGGCGCCGAGGGCAGCAGCGTTCGAGGCATCTTCAATCACAAAAACCATTTGGGTGCGACCATGGCGCTCGGTGCTTTGGTGGAATGGTGCTGTCCAGAAACGACGCGCAAAGCGAAGGTACTCAGAAGTTTGTTTATCTTCGTTTACCTGGTATTGCTTGTTCTTTCAAATTCTATGACGTCAGTCGTCGCTTTCGCAGCAGCCGTACTCGTTGTGTACGCTTTCAAACTGCTCCATGCCCGGTGCAAGTTGCCGCTTCCCATGCTGTTCGTGATCCTTCTTGTGACCGCCTGCGTTGCTATAGGCATTGAAAGTTCCGTCACCCAGCTCCTGGGCCGCTCTTCGGATCTCACCGGCCGCACCGAGCTCTGGAGTTTCACATGGAACATGATCGCGAAGAGCCCGTGGCTAGGGTTCGGGTTATCGGGCTTTTGGATGGGCGCTTCGGAAGAATCTCTGTCCGTGCAAACTCAACTCGGGTGGACCCCCATCTATTCTCATAACGGGTATTTGGAAATTCTGCTCAGCCTTGGATTCGTCGGACTGCTGCTCTTTCTAATAATGATGGGCACAGGCATCAAACGTGTTCTGAGGCGCGCTCATGCCGCCCATTCCATTCAGGATTTGTGGCCCATCGCTTTCTTCACATTCTTCCTGGTTCACAACCTGGCCGAATGCACGATCCTGGTGCAAAACTCCCTAGAATGGTCTCTCTGCATCGCAACAGTGATTAGTTCAGACGGCATGCTTCTGAGCGCCTTGTCGCCTGCCGCCGAACAGCGCGAGCAATCGGCCCTTCCAACCGCGGAGTACGCATGAAGAACCGAGGTCTGACTACGTGCAAGTAACCATCTGCATCGGTACCTTCAAGCGACGCGAGCTTCTGCGTAAGCTGTTGATCGGTGTGTCGAAACTTGTGTTTAGCAAAGTGCCGATCCCCGAAATCACGGTTATTGTCGTGGACAACGACATCTCTCAGACCGCGGCGGAAGTTTGCGCCGAAGTGCAGCTCCCATGGTTGACAAAGTACGTCTTACAACCGCGCCGAGGCATTGCGACCGTCCGGAACACTGCCGTGCTTGCAGCCGGCAACGTTGACTTCATTGCTTTCCTGGATGACGATGAAATTCCCACGCCGTTCTGGCTGGACGAATTGTTGTGGACGCAGTCGCAATTCGAAGCAGACGTCGTCGCAGGCCCCGTTCTTACAGATTTTGCGCCGGACGTACCCAGATGGGTCACCTCCGGAAAGTTTTTCGACAGGGCTACCTTTCCGACCGGCCATTCCATGGACAAATGTTCCACCAACAACGTGCTCATCCGCCGTGAAGTGTTCTCGGTTGTTCCCTCCTTCAACGAAGATCTCGAACTAACCGGCGCTGACGACACCCACTTCTTTATGCGTGTTCAACGCGCCGGTTACAAAATCGTGTGGGCGCGCGATGCGGTTGTCTATGAGTCCATCTCGAAAACTCGTGCCAATTTCGGATGGCTCCTGCGTCGCGGATACCGGCTCGGCAATTCGTGGTCTCTGTGCGAATTATCTTTAGACCGGACGTTCAATACCCGCATAATTCGAACTCTTAAGGGATTTGGCTGGATCGCAAAGGGGTTAGCGCTCGGGATTGCCTCCCCCTTTCAAGGAAGAACCGCCATTGTCTGGGCGCTTCGCACAATTTGTTACGGCGCGGGCCAGCTCTCGGGTCTGACCGGCCACAAATACCAGGAATATCGGGCTGCGGGTATGGACTCCGCGGACAAGATTGCAACACTAAGCCAGCAGGCCTGAAGACTATGTGCGAACCCTCTAAATCTCTACACTTGCAACGTTCGCGAAGGCACACCTTGAAACGATGCTGTTCTGCCGCCGGGTTAATCTTATGTCTAAGCAGCCTTTTGTTGGCGGCAGAAAACCTGACGCGTCTCGTGCCAACAGCGCAGCCGATCCCCGCGACCCTCTTCGGAATGCACATCCACCGGCCCGGCCCGACGGTTTGGCCAACTGTGCCAGTAGGATCCTGGCGTTTCTGGGACGCGCACGTCGCTTGGCCAGACATGGAGCCCCGACGCGGCCAGTGGGACTTCTCTTACTTAGATAGGTATTTATCCTTGGCGGAGCAACATCACGTCGAAGTGCTCTTCGCGCTGGGTCTCACTCCTCGATGGGCTTCCGCGCGCCCTGACGAGAAATCCGCGTACCAGCCCGGCTGGGCCGCCGGACCCGCTGACCTGGAAGACTGGCGCACTTACGTCAGAACCATAGTCACGCATTGCAAAGGACGCGTTCACATCTACGAAATCTGGAACGAGCCCAATTACAAGCCGTTCTGGACCGGCACGACCGATGAAATGCTGGTCCTCACTCGCGAAGCCTCTAAAATCATTCGCGGCATCGATCCTCAGGCGACTATCGTTTCCCCCGCCGCCACCACCGCGTCCGGCACAAAGTGGCTCAGCGAGTTTCTTGGCAAAGGAGGCGGCCAATACGTCGATGTCATCGGCTACCACTTCTACGTGAACGCGCAGCCCCCAGAGACGATGGTGCCAATCATTCAGCAGGTAAATCAGATCCTGGCGGAAAATCATGAAACGGAAAAGCCACTTTGGAATACCGAAACCGGTTGGCTCGCGCCTTCGAAATTCGACACGGAAGAGCTTACCGCCGCATATCTCGCGCGCTCGTATGTCCTGGCTTGGTCCGCGGGCGTCCAGCGATTTTATTGGTACGCGTGGGACAACGGTCCTCCACTACAGATGATTGATCGCGATACTCAATCGCTTAAGCCCGCCGGCAAGGCCTATGGAATCATTCAATCGTGGCTGGTCGGTGCGCGCATGAATGAATGCAAACAGTATGCCGATCACACCTGGGCGTGCGAGTTGAACCGGAACGGCGCGTTGCAGTGGATCGTCTGGAACACGGACGGTTCGAAACAGTTCTCCGTGGATAACCAATGGCATGCCAGGAGTCTCACTCCTCTGCTAGGCGAAACTCACGCATTGGCTGGCAACACCCTGGACATCGGGCAAATGCCAGTTTTGATTAGCTCTTCGACTCATTAGAAGGTTTCGCGCCGCGGGTTCAAGAATTCTCCTTGGAGAAAGCTCTAAAGTGATAGCACTTTCAAATCATATTCGGCGCTTTGCCAAAGTCGTAGCAGGCAATGACCTATTCGTTTCGAAGGAAATCGACGTGGATTACTCCGTTCTTGGCTCCAAATACGGAAAATGGCCGCTCGTCACGCGGCATACGTCGGAACACTCCGTAATTTATTCCTTCGGCGTCGGTGAAGACATTTCCTTCGATCTTCAGGCCATCGATTTGTTCCAATGCCCCGTATTCGCTTTCGACCCCACGCCGAAGGCAGTCCACTGGATCAGGCAACAGCAAACTCCGCCTCTGTTTCATTTTATAGAGCTCGGGCTCGGCACGGCCATCGGTGAGATGTCGTTCCATTGCCCCAGAACTGAAGCCCATGTTTCTTACACAGTCTCAAATCGAAAAGGCGTGACAACCAAGGCAGTGGTGGCACAGGTTGCTGACCTTCGCACGATCATGCATCGCCTCCATCATTCGCGCATTGATGTCCTCAAGATGGATGTTGAAGGTTCGGAGTACGCGGTGATCGACAATCTCGCCGACCAAGGATGTCTTCCGCAACAACTGATGATCGAGTTCCACCACGGGATATACGGCTATGGCACTGCGGACACGAGAAAGGCGCTGGCCACTCTGAAGAATTTGGGATACCGCAGGTATTACGTTTCCGAGACCGGACGCGAACTCGCTTTTCTGTTCTGTTAGCTTCGCACTGCTTGCACCTCAACTTACTCATGCACTACTCTTATCATTAGAGGAAAAATGGTGATAGACAAGAACAAACGCATCGTCGTCACGGGCGCAGGGGGCTTCATAGGCGGCAACTTAGTCGCCGCGCTGCGCAGACAAAACCACACGTTAATTCGAGCTGTCGACATCAAGCCGCTGCACGAATGGTACCAGCGCCGCGATGACGTCGAAAATGTCTGCCTTGATCTCAACCTCAAGGAAAACTGTGAAGCGGCCACGCATGGCGCCCACGAAGTCTTCAATTTGGCCGCCAACATGGGCGGGATGGGCTTCATTGAACATAACAAGGCACTGTGCATGCTCTCCGTTCTCATCAACACGCACATGCTTCAGGCAGCGGTAAAGCACGGTGTCCAGCGCTTCTTCTATTCTTCGTCGGCGTGCGTTTACAACGGCGACAAACAAAAGGTCTTCGAAGCCCCGTCCCTTAAGGAAGAAGACGCATATCCCGCCCTAGCCGAAGATGGCTACGGTTGGGAGAAATTATTTTCCGAACGAATGTGTCGCCACTTTCGCGAGGATTTTGGTCTGGAAACTCGAGTCGCCCGCTTCCACAACGTTTACGGACCTTGGGGCACGTGGTACGGCGGCAGAGAAAAGGCCCCGGCGGCGATTTGCCGAAAAGTGCTGGAGGCGAAACTCACTGGAAAGCATGAAATCGAAATCTGGGGTACCGGTGAACAAACCCGCAGTTTCATGTTCATCGATGACTGCATCAAAGGCATTAATCTAATCTTTCGCTCTGACATTTTGGAACCCATCAACCTCGGATCCAGCGAAGCCGTCACCATCAATCGTCTGGCCGACATCGTCCAAGACATCGCCGGAGTCAAGCTAGAGCGCAAGTACGATTTAAGTGCTCCAAAGGGCGTGAACGGTCGCAATAGCGACAACGCGCTCATTCAGCGTTACCTGCATTGGGAACCGGATACCACGCTCCGAGCGGGTCTCGAGAAAACCTACGCGTGGATCCACGATCAATACCTGGCTCGCGAGCGGGGCGAGGCCGGTGTCGTGCACGAAGCCGAAGTCTTGCGCTAGAGCATCAGTTTCCAATCGAAGAACATCCAGCGATGGAATTCAGCGTAGCCACGCCGGCGCGCTCGCATCTCCCCTAACTCTCGCGAAACCGTTCAATAGTTTATTTCTACCAAACGCGCAATGCCCACTCCTCGCCTGAAGTTGGCCGTGCTGGTCAACATGATCGCGCCCGCCAGGATCCCGGTGTATTCCGTGCTGGCGGCGCACTTCGACCTGCTGCTCCTCCACGGCGGCACTGAGAGCAATCGCGATTCCTGGCGCGACCTCGACAGGACGTTGTCCGGTGCGCGAATCGTTCAAGCCTGGGGTTGGCAGATTCCCACGATTCGCAAAGAGAAAGGTCACGCCTTCGACAAGCAGTACTTGCACATCACGCCGGGCTACATCTGGCACCTACTGCGATTCAGGCCCCACGCTTTGATCAGCAATGAAATTGGTCTCCGTACTTTGATTGCGCTCGCGTATGGAACTATTTTCCGTCGGCCTGTTTGGGTCTGGTGGGGAGGCACGGTTCACACCGAGCGCAAGATCGGATTCGCGCGGAGATGCCTACGGAAATGCGTTACGCGTTGGGCGAATCGGTGGATCAGCTATGGCCAGTCGTCCACGGAGTACTTGTTGCGTCTGGGAATTCGTCGCGATCGCGTGCTTCAAATACAAAACGCCGTGGACGAGCATCGGTTCACGCAAAATTCCGAACCTCACTTTCGGGTTCACCCACGGCCTGTCCTGCTTTACGTGGGCCAATTCATCGCTCGCAAAGGTGTTGATCTGCTATTGAACGCGGCAGCTTCATTGCAAGGGCAGGGGCACGAATTCTCTTTGCTGCTCGTCGGAAGCGGGCCCGATAAGGAGATGCTTGAGCAACAGGCGAAAGATTTGCGGCTAAACAATGTACATTTCCGGCCGTCGCTCGCGCCCGACCAAATGCCGTCCATCTACCGCAGTGGCGACGCCTTAGTTTTTCCGACGCTCGAAGACCCCTGGGGCCTCGTTGTGAACGAAGCCATGCTTTCCCGTCTTCCCGTTTTGTGCTCCAAATATGCAGGCTGTGCCGAAGAGCTACTCGGCCCGGAAAATATCTTCGATCCCGAGAATGCCCAGGAATTTGCGCGAAAGCTCGGCCAAGCGGCTACCGGCCAACTCCCGAAACCTGATACTTCACGTCTCAAGTCGACCAACGAAATAGCTCAGGATCTCATTCGTGACTTGGAAAGCATCGCGCCAAAACCATCTCGCCGGTTGCCCGCAGCATCCGCGGAATTACCGTTGCACCGATAAAAAAGAAATGAACGCCGCCTCAAACCAGAAATCACGTCTCGCTTACCGCGCGGACATCGACGGCTTGCGCGCGGTCGCTGTCCTTTTGGTTGTTGCCTGCCACATCGGAATCTACAGGTTCCGCGGCGGGTTCATCGGCGTCGACGTTTTCTTTGTCATCTCGGGATACTTGATCAGTTCGGTGATCTTCTCCGAAATCGCCGCGTCCCAGTTCTCCCTTCTCTCCTTCTACGAGCGCCGCATTCGCCGTATCGTCCCCGCCCTGATTGTCATGCTGGCGGGAACTTCAGTCCTCGCATACCGCTATCTATTGCCCGTGGAGATGGCGGATTTCGCGAAATCGCTCGTCGCCGCCACATTCTCTCAGTCCAATTTCTACTTCTGGAGCCAATCCGGCTATTTCGACGCACCTGCAGCTCTCAAGCCCCTTCTTCACACGTGGTCGCTCGCCGTCGAAGAGCAATTTTATATTCTCTTCCCTTTGTTCCTGATGGCGGTTCGTAAGCTGTTCCCGGCCCGGTTGCGCTTTTCCATCGTTGTCATCGCCGCTTTTTCCTTTGCTGCCAGCGCCTTCGGAGCCTACCGATATCCAAGCTCTACGTTCTACCTCGCTCCGACCAGAGCGTGGGAACTCCTGTTGGGCACAATTCTGGCGCTCAAAATGTTTCCCGAAATCTCCGGAGTCATTCGCCGAAACATCGCAACGCTCTCCGGAACGGGGCTGATCCTGCTCGCCGCCGTTTTCTTCTCTGCGACCACACCGTTCCCGGGACTTGCGGCTCTCGCTCCCTGCTTGGGCGCCGCTCTGATCATCGCTGGCGGCGAAACGGGCGGCTCCCTGGTAGGCCGCGCGTTATCTTCGAAACCAGCAGTGTTTGTCGGCTTGATCTCTTACTCTCTCTACCTTTGGCATTGGCCGATCATTGTATTTCAAAAAATCGGCACGATCCTAGTGAATGGCTCGTCCGATCGCGTCGGCGGCCTGATCGCATTCGCAGTATCGTTCGTCGTTGCAATTCTGTCGTGGAAGTTCGTCGAGCTACCGTTCCGGAACGGCCGTCTCAAAGTTTCGGGCAAGCCGCTCTTCGGCGCCGCTTTCGCCAGCTCCTTTCTCGTAGCAGCATTCGCCGCCTGCATGTTGATCACTCATGGATTACCGTCGCGCTTCCCATCCGAAGCCGTCCGTGTTGCCTCCTATCTGGACTACGGAACAAAAGACGAATACCGCGAAGGAACATGCTTCGTCTTGCCGTCCGCTAAATCCGAGAGCTTCGATCCCTCAACCTGCCTTCGCCAGGATCCTGCAAAAAAGAATTACCTTCTCATCGGTGACAGTCATGCCGCCGCGCTGTGGTACGGTCTCGCGAAAACTCTTAATGGCGTCAACGTAATGCAGGCCACCGCCGCTGGCTGTAAGCCCACGCTGCAGAATGTTCGCGAAGCGTCGATTCAATGCACCGACCTGATGAAGTTTGTTTTCACCGATTACTTGACGACCCATCACGTCGATTCGCTGTTGATCGCCGCCCGCTGGGAGCGCAGTGACCTGCCTCGACTCACGGAAACCATAACCTGGGCACGCCGCCACGAAATTAGAGTCACAGTTTTTGGACCCATGCTTCAATACGATTCGTCGTTGCCCCGCCTGCTCGCAACCTCCATTAGAGACAACGATCCCACCATTCCCTACAGCCATCGCGTTGCCGAGTGTGCCCGCCTCGACACAGAAATGTCGGCGACCGCCGAGACGACGTGGCAGGTTCGCTATGTCTCATTTTTTAAAAAGCTATGCCGCGGCGCGTCTTGCATCGAATACGCAGGCCACGGAGTTCCACTGCAATTTGATTACGGCCATCTGACGAGGGATGGTTCCGTTTTGTTAGCACAGATGTTGCTTCAAAGCGACGATCTGCCGTGACAGCCGTCCGACTCGTCCGTCACGCGCCGAGAATCGCAGCACGATTCACGAATTCCGCTAACATCCCGTTAACCGCGTGATTCCGAAAAACATCCACCAGACCGCCCCGACAAGACATCTCTTGTGGGAAGAACGCCGAATGTCCTCTCGCATGAGGACAATCTTGAAGGACTGGGACTACACGCTGTGGGATGACTCCGACAACGACCGCCTCGTCGCCGAATTCTTTCCACAGTTCGTCGAACAATACCGAAGGATTGAACGCGGCGTCGTCCGCGCCGACATCGCAAGATGCATGTACCTCTACGTTTACGGCGGATTCTACTTCGACACCGACTACAAAATCCTCTCGCCAATAGGAGATGAGCTCCTCAAGCAATCTTGCGTGCTGCCCATCTCTCGCGGCTCCGTGGACGACATTTATTCGTTACGGCTCGGCAATGCGGTCATGGGATCTTCTTCTCGCCACCCATTCTGGAAAGATTTTCTCGATAATCTGTTTTCCAACGACTCTCTGAAAAATCTGAGTGAGGACAGCATCGAAAAGACGACCGGCCCCGAGGGCCTTACCCGATTCTTCGTCAGAAATCGCTCCAGATATTCCGACGTTGTTCTTCCAGCCCGTGAAATCTTTCATCCCAAACTAACAACGGGCAACCTGTCCTACGAGACCCGCAACGGGACGCTTGGTGCTCACTTGTGCTGGGGTTCGTGGCGCACAAAGTATCTTCCTCGTTTGGCGCGAAATATCTGCACCAGAAAAATTACGGCGCTGTAATTCCTGCACGCCGCTGCTGGCGACGTCCCGCACCTCTCAAGAAAGAAGGGGAACCCTCATGCTCCAGATCGCGTTGAAAGCAGTCAATCGGTGGCGCAAAATCTATCACCTGCAACGCCAGGGCAAGCACCTCCTCGCGCACCGTGACAATACTGCCCAGGCTCCCTACAACGAAAAACCTCGCGTCTCGGCGATCGTTCAGCTCTTCAACAAACGCCGGAACATCGAGCCGATCGTTGCCGGCCTGTTAAAGCCGTCCATCGAAGAAATCATCGTCATCGACGACGGATCCAACGATGGCGCGCTCGATATTCTTCCTCGGCTGCTCACCGGCAAAAATCATTTCATCATTCGCTCTAATGACTTATTTGAAATCAGAACCTATTCGCGGGCTCTAGACTTTGCCCGCGGCGAGATCGTCGCGCTTCTCCAGGATGACGACATCCCTCCGCCAGACGGTGCATGGGTCACGGAGGCCGTCGACCTCTTCGATCGTCATCCGAAACTTGCCGTTCTGGGTGGGCGAGACGGCTTGGAGCTGAAACTCAAACACGCGCAAAGTTCCGGACAATCACCGAACCCCATCACCTACAAAGCCGTCAACCAGCGTGACGGCCAGCGCATCGATCTTCCCTTCCGCTTCGTCGAGGTGATAAACCGCGCTCCGATGCTTGTGCGCAGACAAACCATTCAGCAACTAGGCGGCATTGACAACGCTTTTGCACCCTTTCAATGCGATGACGTCGACCTCTGCCTCCGAGCCTGGAAAGGCGGCTTCCAGGTGGGCCTATATCCCACTGCATTCGTTCGAGACGTCGGCATGGGGGGTATGCGCCTCTTCAACGCCGAAAAAATGGGACCTCAATCCGCAAAAAACTGGCGCATCATTTACGACCGGTACGGCCAAGACATCGCAAACGGTTTTTTCACAGCTCGTGTGGCCGAAATGTTCGTCTCCCCGCAAGCGGAAATAGAAAACCAACACCACTTTCGTGCTGCAGTAAATCCAGTCGTCACGCTTCCAGAAAGTGCCAAAGCCACTGTAACAAATAGATAAATTATAAGGTCCGTTACCGACGGTCGCGACAAAATCACGGAGCCGCCGTGGCCGTTCGACCCGAAAAGCATGCAGGCCCCCTCCCATCTCAGCTCTGGCTTTTGGAGTTTCCTCTGGCTTACGCTGAGGACCAAAGCGTCGCAAGCCTGCCAGTCCACTCCTACCTCGGACATCAACTTGCGGTAAATCGGGTTACCGAGCATCGGCCAAGCTGATTTTGGATTGGACTTCTCCGATAAAGCTGCGAGATTGATCGGGCGCTGCCGGAGGAGCTAGGTCTATCACCAGGTTTCATTCAGAGGCGCTGGCTGACCGCCAGGATATTTCCCTCGGTGTCTTTGAACCAGGCGGTTTTCGCTCCGCCGGCGGTTACAATACTGTTCCTCATCGTCACACCTGGCATGTCGTACTCCTCGAATTTCACGCCGCGCGCCTTCAGTTCGACCACCTCAGCTTCCACGTCGTTGACCTGCCAAAATGCTTGGCTGGCCTTGGATGTGCCTGCGTTGGGGGTCGGGTACATAAATACTCCGGCGCCCCCGCATTCGTAGATGACCCCTCCTGCGTATTCCTCCTTGGGCTGAAGGCCAACGGTCTCCTCGTAGAATTTTCTCGCGCGTGTGATGTTCGACGCGGGAATGTAAGCGCGAATCAATGCATTTCTCAACATGGCGGCTCCTTCAGCTGTTTTGGTTTGGGGCGTCAGGAATTCGGTCAGACACAGTACTGTCTACTGAGGGATGTTCTTTGCCGTGACTCCAGCGCGCGCCGGCAACTAGCTCGTCCGCCAATGCTGTCGCGCCGTGGACGTCGCGTAGCGCCGCTTGTATTCCCCGAACGTCAGCACTCACGTTGCGTCCAACCTTGTCTTCGAAGAAGAAATTCCGAGGTAAGGCCTGCATATTCCTGTCGGCGGCTTCGCAAGGGAATCGGCTTTCCTTCCTGACGATCGGCGGCGGTAGCATGCAGCGTCATCAATACTATTCTTTGGGCCGAGATGAACGGGCTTTTCCCGGTATTTGGAAATCATCACTAACAGGATCGGGCAGTGGTTCGTAAAAGACCTCGACGATGACCTTCCGAGGCGGACTAAAGTTCTAGCTTTCTCTCTTCGCGCTTGATCGCTGCCAGAATGTCCAAAACGGGTTCCCCCGCTTGAACAATTTTTAGTCGCATGATGTATATGAGTTTAATCCTGGTATTTCTCGCGAAGGCGAGGCGTGAGCCGAAGCATCAATTGCACGCGTTCGATTTCGTTCAGCCAATCGCTGAGCGTGGCTTCGACTTCATCCTTTTCCGGAGCGACAATCCCAGTTGGACAGAGCGGGCCCAGCCTCCGCAATGCCAGCGCGCGATAGCGCTGGAGGGTGCGGTCTCCCGCAGTGGCACACCAGACGTTGTCCTCCGAAAAAAACAGTACCATGGGTACCCGGCTGCCGCCGTTGATTCTCAGTTCGAGCGGCAACTCGTCCTCCTTTTGTCGCTCGGCAAGACGCAAATCGATTTTTTGGGGATTCGCCTCGGCGATGCGCTGAATGAGCGGACACTGCTCCACGCAGTCGCCGCACCAGATTCCGCTGAACACCAGGATTTTCATCTCCCGTTCGAAGCCCCGCACGAGTTCTTTCCGCGCTGCGGTCAATTGGGCCGCGTCATAAACCTGCTTCCAGCGGCGCTGTTGCTCCTCGTTGCCGCTCTCCAGGTATTCGTCGTAGGACAAGTGTAGCCTCTGCATTCACGATAACCAACTCGCGGTTGCAAAGTTCAGCGCAGGAGCGGCAGCATCGTCTCGCGAAACGCTATCGTCGAACCGGCGAGCCGCAGCGCTCCCTTTCCAGCTTTCGCTATCGCGCTCACACCTGGTCTCATCAGCGGCGCATCTGTTACAAAGCGGAACACACCTCTGCCGGTACCAACCTGCGTTTCCTGCTCACCAACTTATCAGGTCGCAGCTGTTCCGTCTTTTCCTTCTATAACGATCGCGGGGAATGTGAGAATCGCATTGAAGAATTCAAAAACGGTTTTGCTGCTGACCGCTTGAGTTGCCACCGCTTCCGAGCCAATGCATTTCGCCTCTTGCTCCACAGTTTCGCCTATAACCTGGTCAACCTATTTCGCCTGCAGTTGCCATTGTCGATGCGCTCAACAGAAATCGAAACTCTGCGCACCCAATTGTTCAAGATCGGTGCTCGGATTCGCGAAACAGCTCGTTGTATCCGTATCCACCTGGCCACCGGTTGGCCATTTCAAGATCTCTTCCTAGCCGCCTCGCTTTGCGACTCCTCGTAGTTTGTCTCGCCTGTTCGACAATACATTCCCGGAACGACAAGGCGGAGCCATGTCGAAAAACGATCGGTGAAATCAATAGGGCTGCTTGGAACCGGTATGAGGGCCGCCAACCGAGACGCGAACCCATCTGGCCGTTAGCCACGGACTTTCTGA
>Ga0182024_10005742_pt1 | contig 27624 bp, 25 predicted proteins | sample P32metaG_FD_120480 | JGI IMG/M metagenome (GOLD analysis project Ga0182024, IMG submission 120480) | Permafrost microbial communities from Stordalen Mire, Sweden - P3-2 metaG (Illumina Assembly) | ecosystem: Environmental > Terrestrial > Soil > Wetlands > Permafrost | place: Sweden: Stordalen...
GATCGAGCGCAACCTGCATGTCTGCCCGAAGTGCAGCCACCACATGCGCATCACCGGGCGCGAGCGGATCATGAAGTTTCTGGATACCGGATCCACCACCGAGATCGCAACCAAGGTCGAGCCCGAGGATCCGCTTAAATTCAAGGACTCCAAGCGCTACAAGGACCGCCTGGTCCAGGCTCAAAAGCAAACCGGGGAACGCGACGCGTTGGTCGTCATGGCCGGCAAGCTGGCGGGCCTCAATGTGGTCGCCTGTGCATTCGAGTTTCGCTTCCTGGGCGGATCCATGGGCTCGGTGGTTGGCGAAAAGTTCGTGCGCGCGGTGGAACACTCCTTGGAACATCGCATGCCCCTGGTCTGTTTCGCGGCCAGCGGCGGCGCACGCATGCAAGAGGCTCTGTATTCCCTGCTGCAAATGGCGAAAACCAGCGCTGCGCTCAAACGCTTATCGGAAGCGCGGCTGCCCTTTATTTCCGTGATGACGGATCCGACCACCGGCGGTGTGTCCGCGAGTCTGGCGATGCTGGGCGACATCAACATTGGCGAACCGAAGGCGCTGATCGGCTTCGCCGGCCCGCGGGTAATTCAACAGACCGTTAGGGAAACCTTGCCGGAAGGTTTTCAGCGCAGTGAGTTCCTGCTCGAGCACGGGGCTCTCGACATGATCGTCGACCGCCGAGAGATGCGCGATCGCATCGGCGCCATGTTGCGATTGTTGAGCGGCAAAGAACCCGCCGCCGCTTAAGGCTCTTCAGGTCGGCGCCGCATGCGGAGTCTCGAGCAGTGGTTGGCCTACCAGACCCAGGTGCACCCGCAGGCGATCGATCTGGGGCTGGATCGGCTGCTTGTGGTTCTCGAGCGATTGCAGTGGCGGCAGCCGCGGATCCCGGTCATCACCGTCGCCGGCACCAACGGCAAGGGCTCGGTGAGCGCGTATTGCGCGGCCATCATGAGCGCCGCAGGTCTGCGGGTCGGCACCTTTACCTCCCCGCACCTGCGCAGTTACCAAGAGCGTATCCGCGTTCACGACCGTCTGGCCCGCACCGAGGAACTGTTGGCGGCTTTCGAGCAGATCGAAGCCGCGCGCGGCTCGGTGGCGCTGACGTTTTTCGAGTTCAACACGCTGGCAGCGTTGTTGATATTCGGCGCGGCACCTCTCGATGCTTGGGTGCTCGAAGTGGGCATGGGCGGTCGACTGGACGCCGTCAATGTGGTCGATCCGGATGTCGCGGTGGTCACCAGCATTGGCCTTGATCATCAGGAATACTTGGGCGACACACTGGAGGCCATAGCGAGGGAGAAAGCCGGTATTTTCCGTACAGGGCGAACCGCCGTGATCGGCGGGCGCGAACCCTCTCTGGTTCTCGAAAGCATGGCGCGCGCCGTGAAAGCGCCGCTGAAGCGGCTCGCCATCGAATACAACTACATTTTAGAAGGCTCAGGCTGGCGCTACCGCGGGACGCATTGGGATTTGCCGCATCTGCCGGCACCCGCGCTGTTGGGCGATATCCAATTCACCAATGCTGCGACGGCTGTCGCCGCATTGGAGGAAATCGCCCCGCGTCTCACCATCGCGGCCGGTGCGGTCGCGCAAGGGCTATCGCAGGTGCGCTTGGTGGGCCGCTTCCAGGTGATAAAACCCGCGACCGTTTCGCCAACCTGGGTGTTGGACGTCGCGCACAACCCGGACGCGGCGCGCGTGCTCGAGCGGAATCTGAACGCGAACCCGGTGCCGGGCAGAACCCTTGGCGTGTGCGGCATTCTCGCGGACAAAGATGCATCGGGTATCGCGGAAATCCTGGATGTTTCCATCGATGAATGGTGGTGTGCGTCGCTCGACGGAGTTCGCGGGCGAAGCGGCGAGGAGTTGTCGAACGCGGTGCGGGGCAAGGTTGCGACCAACGTCGTGGCCGCCGATAGCGTCGCTGCTGCATGCGCCGCAGCCCTCAAGGTCGCGACCCCGCACGATAGAATCGTGGTGTTCGGCTCGTTTCACACGGTCGGGCCTGCGCTCGATTGGCTCGAAACCACAGGAATGCTGCCGCCCGCAGCGCTTCCCGAATATACTCCGCCGTAATGGATCGTCGCGTCAAAGAACGGCTGATCGGCGCTTCGATCTTGGTCGCGCTCATCGTGCTGGTGGTACCCGAATTATTGTCGGGCCCGAAAACCGCCGTGCCGTCGGCAACGCCTCCGACGACGTTTCCGGCGAATGCGCCGGAACCCACCCGAAACGTCACGCTGGATTTGGCCACCAGCAAGGCACCGGCGAATTCCGAGGTCGAGCCTGCGGTGAGCGCCGCCAAGGGCGGCGAGGCCTCGCCGGCGGCGCCGGCCCCCGCATCGCCGGGTGCTGGATCGTCATCGAGCGCCGCACCAGCGAGCGGCGCACCAGCGGTCACTACGCCCGTTGAAACGGCAGTGCCGTCCCCCATATCTGCACGTGCCAGTTGGGCGGTGCAACTGGGCAGTTTTGCCAGCCGCACGAACGCCGACAATTTGTCGCGCCAATTAAAAGCGCAAGGTTTCTCGGTTTACGTATTGCCGGGTGGTTCAGGTGCCTCTGTGCGCTACCGGGTGCGCGTGGGGCCCCTGGCGGATCGCGACTCAGCCGAGCGGACTGCCGGAAAGCTTAAGTCAATCGGGCATGTCTCGAGCCTGGTGGCCCCAGCCGGCTGATTTGGCATTTTGGCGATGGATTCACGACGGCATCGGGCTTAGGTCCGGTAGAATATGCGTCAGGCGTGAGGAGGCGAGCGATTGACCGGAGCAGACGTTCTTATCGTGTTGGTTCTGTTGGGGTCAACATTGATCGGCGTGCTCCGCGGCTTTATACGGGAAGCGGTTTCGCTTGCCTTCTGGATCCTCGCCATCTGGGGCGCTTGGCAATTCGGCCCCGCCGTCGAACCGCATCTGGGCGGCTTGCTGGCCGATCCGAGCATTGCACCGTGGGTCGGGCGCTTGGTGATCTTGGTGCTGGTGCTCTTGTTGGGCTGGGTCGTTGGCATGGTGCTGAGCTACTTCACGCGCAGCTTCGGATTGGGACCGCTGGATCGGGTCATCGGACTTTTTTTCGGCATCGTGCGCGGCATGGTGCTGGTCGGATTGTTGATCATCGGTGGCGAACTGCTGCACATGAATCAGGAGGATTGGTGGAACCGCTCGAAGCTGGTTCCCTACGGTGAGACCGTCGGCGATTGGTTGCGGGCGATGGTCGGAGAGAAGGGCGACCCTTGGGCAAAGCTCGAGAGATTGACCGGCGTCAAAGTCAGATCGAAGTAGCGGAGGTCCCTCATGTGCGGAATCGTCGGAATGGTCGGTACCAGTGCGGTGAACCAACGCATCTATGATGCGCTGACGGTGCTTCAGCACCGGGGTCAGGATGCCGCCGGCATCATGACTGCGCAGGACGGTGCACTGTTCATGCGCAAGGATTCAGGCCTGGTGCGCGACGTCTTCCAGCAGAAGCACATGCTGAAGCTGAAGGGAAACATCGGCATCGGCCATGTGCGCTATCCCACGGCAGGCGCCGACAGCGCACACGATGCACAGCCTTTTTACGTGAATTCCCCCTACGGCATCTGTCTCGGCCACAACGGCAATCTGACCAACGCGCGCGAACTCACCGAGGTGCTGGTGCGCGAGGATCGCCGGCACTTGAACACCGGCTCCGACTCTGAAGTGCTGCTCAATGTCCTGGCGTCCGAGCTCGAGCGCGTCGGCACGCCGCGCGTCACGCCGGCGGACGTCTTTGCCGCGGCCAACGCGGTGTATCGACGCTGCCGCGGCGGATACGCGGTAACGGCCATGGTGATCGGCCACGGCATTTTGGGATTCCGCGACCCCAACGGCATCCGTCCGCTGGTCATCGGCAAACGTGAAACCAAGAAAGGCACCGAATGGATGCTGGCCTCCGAGAGCGTTGCGTTGGATATGCTGGGTTTCGATATGGTGCGGGACGTCGCACCCGGCGAAGCGGTGTTCATCGATGAGCAGGGCCGCTTCTACGCGCAGCAATGCGTGGCGATGGCACGTCACACGCCGTGTATCTTCGAGTATGTGTATTTTGCCAGGCCGGATTCGATCATCGACAACATCTCGGTGTACAAGGCGCGGCTGCGCATGGGCGAGAGGCTTGCGGAGAAAATCAAGCGCGAACGGCCTGAGCACGGCATCGACGTGGTGATTCCCATTCCCGACACCAGCCGCACCAGCGCCGTGCAGGTGGCGCAACTGCTCGGGGTCAAGTATCGCGAGGGATTCATCAAGAACCGCTACATCGGCCGCACTTTCATCATGCCGGGGCAGGAACAGCGCGCCAAATCGGTGCGCAGCAAATTGAATGCGATCGATCTGGAATTCCGCGGCAAGAACGTATTGCTGGTGGATGACTCGATCGTGCGCGGCACCACCTCTGCGCAAATCATCGACATGGCGCGGGAAGCCGGTGCGAAGAAAGTGTTTTTCGCTTCCGCAGCGCCTCCTGTGCGCTACCCGAATGTGTATGGCATCGATATGCCGGACGCGTCGGAGTTGGTGGCGGCGGGGCACACCGATGAGGAAGTGCGTGACATCATCGGTGCCGACTGGCTGATTTACCAGGACTTGGAAGATCTGGAACATGCCGTTCGTCACGACAACGCGAGTATCAAGGACTTCGACACCTCCTGTTTCTCGGGCGAATACGTTACAGGGGACGTCACGCCGGAGTATCTCGAGCGCCTGCAGGGCGAGCGGTCCGACGAGGCTAAAGAGCAGCGTCGAGAAGGCGTCGGTCGTGGACTCAAAGCCGTTCGGATTCTGTAGACGCCAGCGCTGGGTCAATTGCCGGCGCTTTTAGGTTCGGCGGTAAGTTATGCGCCTATTGGTGATTGCAGCCCACGCCGACCACCGACTGCTGGTTCGAAAGCACGTTGAAATCCAATGGCCTGACGCGGCCGTCGTCGAGCACCTCCTGGGCGTGGAGCCGAAACTCGACGAGAATTTTGCCGCCGTCGGATTCGATGCGGTAATCATTGTCAGCGCACCGCCGACGGCCGCCGCCGTCGATTTTGCGCTCGCCCAAGCAGCCAAGCCCGAATTCGCGCCGATTCTATTGCTGCTGATCGAGGATGCGCCGGATCTGCCGCCGTCCGCGATACCGGGCCTGCATCGGCTGTACGGCCGCAAAATCGATCGCGATCGGCTGATCAGAATGATCATCACCGCATCCAACGAGCATCGAAAATCGCTTGCCATGCTGCGTGCCAATCCGGATTTCGAAAGCCGCTATCGCTTCGGTACGGTGATGATCCGCGGACATCGCTGCATTCGGCAGGTCGGCAGCGGCGGCATGTGCAAAATCTATCTCGCAGAGAGCGAGCGCGCCGGTACCCTCGTGGTGCTGAAGGTCTTCAGTCAAGTGCCGGATGTGTCCGAGCGCGTAGTCAGCTTCGATCGGTTCCTGCAGGAATACGAAATTGTGGCCGGCCTAAATCACAAGAACATCGTGCGCATCTACGATCTGGGCGTTGCCGATGACCATGCTTATATCGCCATGGAGCATTTCCCGGCGGGTGATTTGCGCGAGAGAATGAAGCGGCCGCTCACGCCCGCGACTGCATTGCGCTTTCTGGAGCAAATTGCCAGCGCGCTCGAGGCCATTCATTCGGTCGGCGTGCTGCACCGGGATTTAAAGCCCGCCAACGTGATGCTGCGCCCCGACGGGACGGTCAGCTTGATCGATTTCGGATTGGCCAAGGCGAACGAGAATGACATTTCTCTTACCGGCTCGCGCGAAATCTTCGGCACCCCGTATTACATGAGCCCTGAACAAGGTCATGCGGAAATCATCGATGCGCGCAGCGATCTTTATAGCTTGGGCGTCGTATTTTACGAAATGCTGATCGGCCGCAAACCATTCATCGGTGCGACCGCCATGGAAGTCATCTACAAGCACAAACGCGCCGACTTGCCGGAGATCGCGCCGGAATTTGCAAGCTATGAAGGACTGCTGCGCGGCTTGCTGGCGAAATCACCCGACAATCGATTTCAGTCGGCGGGGGCGCTGCTGACTGCGATTGCCGCCTTGAAAGTTACGGCATGAATTCAAGCTTAAGGGAGGCCGCGCATCCGTTGCTGAGCGCGCCGACTCCTGCCGCTTGGGTTGATCAGGCCTGCAGCCTTGCCGATGTGTTGCTCATCGATCATGCCAATTGCGAGAAGAAGGCCGCTTCCACCGCGCTGAGCTTGATGTTCGCCTATGCGGAGGATCTGGATCTGGCCGCCAAGATGTCGCGGCTGGCGCGCGAAGAGCTCAGGCACTATGAGCAGGTCGCCAGGGTGATGGGCGCCCTGAAAATAGTACCGCGGCGTTTGGCGCCGGGCCGGTACGCGACGCGCATGCGGCAATTGGTGTCAACGAGCGAGCCGCAACGTGAGGTCGATCTGATGATTTGCGGCGCGTTCATTGAAGCGCGATCCTGCGAGCGTTTCGCGGCGTTGGGGGAGGCCATCGGTGCTCCCTTGAGCGATCTGTTCGGCGGCCTGCATCAGGCTGAGGCCAGGCATTACAGGATTTACTTGGGGTTGGCGGGACGGGCCGCAGCGCGGGCCGGCGTGAATCTGGAGGAGCGAATTGCCGCATTCGGGGCGCTCGAGGCGCAGCTGATCACCAGCCCTGATGCGATGTTTCGATTTCACTCCGGACCGCCGGCGGATGGGACGCCGTGGCGCGGCAGCGATTGCAGCTCGGGACCGCCTTGGTCCCAGCGCAGCACGCTGCCTTGATCGTACCAATCCCCCAGAACGATGCGGGTGCGCGGCCTGCCGTCAACTTCCAGCGCGTGAATGGCGGGCCGGTGGGTATGTCCATGCAAAAGCGTGTACGTTCCGGCGGCGCGCAGTGCCGTTGCAACGCTGTCTGCATTGACATCGGTAATGGCGTGCTCCATCGCCGCCGTATGCGCCTGGCTGCCGGCGCGGGCGGCGCCTGCAAGCGCGCGGCGCGCAGCGACTGACAGGGCGAGGAATTGCCGCTGCCAATCGGCATCCCTGACGGTGGCGCGCAGCCGCTGGTATGCACGATCGTCGGTGCATAATGCGTCGCCGTGCATCACCAGTACCGCTTCGCCATGGAGCGTAACGATCAAGGGATCCGGCAGCAGCTGTGCGCCGCTCATTTCGCAGAACTGCCGCGACAGCAAGAAATCCCGATTGCCGTGCATCACGAAGCAGGGCACGCCGCTTAATGTGAGGGTGCGCAATCCAGCGATGGCGGCCGACTGTGCGGGATCCGGCGCGTCATCGCCGATCCAGGACTCAAATAGATCCCCAAGAATGTACAGTGCCTCCGCGCTCTTGGCTTCGGATTGCAGAAAACTTAAGAATTGCCCGACAATGAGCGGCCGACTGGCGTCGATGTGCAAATCCGAGATGAACAGCGTGGCCACCGCTTTGCGGACCCTAGGGACTAGAGACGCGCTCGATTCGCTGGATAACGACGGGCTTGAGCGGCGTCTCATCCTTGATGGCTCCATGCGCGCCGGTAGCGACATTGCCGATACGATCGACCACCTCCATGCCGGAGGTCACGCGCCCGAATACCGCATAACCCCAGCGGGTCTGGTTGGGGTCCAACGCGGCATTGTCGTTGATGTTCACATAGAACTGGGCGTTGCCGCCGTGCGGTTCCGGGCCCCGCGCCAATCCCACAGTGCCGCGTATATTGCTCAGGCCATTACCCGATTCATTGACTACTTTCACCGGGGCGGCCTTGGGTGTGTAGTCGGCATTGAAGCCGCCGCCTTGGATGACAAAATTGGCGACGGCGCGATGAATGAGCGTGTTCGTATAGTGCCCTTGATCCACATACGCCAAGAAATTCGCAACCGTGAGCGGCGCACGTTCGGCATTCAATTCAATCGTAAAATTGCCCATGGATGTGACCACCTGCACCTGCGGTGAAGCAGTCGTGACAGCGGGCTTGGCAGGAGTTTTCGAATCAGGCGACGTGTCGGCCGCGAATGCGGGCGCTACACAGGCGGCTGCGAGCAATCCGAGTGTGAGTAATAGCTGTTTCATGCCTTGGATTCTACTCGAATAGGTACAATCTTGAGATGTCCTTGAACAATCAGACGCCCGTCATCACGCGCTTTGCGCCCAGTCCCACAGGTTCATTGCACCTGGGTAACGCTCGGACCGCACTTTTCAGCCACCTTTGGGCCCGCAAGACCGGCGGAAAGTTCATTTTGCGTATCGAGGACACCGACGCAGAGCGCAGTCAGGTGCGCTTCCGGGATCAGTTGATGGCCGACATGCGCTGGCTCGGCTTGGACTGGGACGAGGGGCCCGACGTCGGTGGCCCTTCGGCTCCCTATTCCCAGGCAGAGCGCGGTGAGTTCTATCGGGGCTTGTTCGCACAGTTGACGGCGCGCGATTTGGCCTACCCCTGCTTCTGCACGGCCGAAGATTTGGAGCTGTCGCGAAAGGTGCAGCGAATGTCCGGCAAGCCGCCGCGGTATGCCGGCACGTGCCGAGGATTGACGGCGGCGCAGCGCGCCGAGCGGGAAGGCCGCGGTCTGAAACCGACGCTGCGGTTTGCGGTGCCCGGCGATTTGACCATTGAATTTACCGACGCGGTGCACGGGTCGCAACGGTTTTCGTCCAATGACATCGGTGATTTCATCGTGCGCCGTGAAGACGGCACTCCGGCGTTCTTTTTTTGCAACGCCGTCGATGATTCCGCCATGGGGGTTACGCAAGTATTGCGCGGCGATGATCATCTCGCCAACACGCCGCGTCAGATCATGCTCTTGGAGGCGCTCGGCATGCGGCGCCCGGCCTACGGCCATATCGGCCTGCTGGTCGGCGAGGACGGTGCGCCTTTGTCGAAGCGCCACGGCAGCGCCAGCGCTCACGAGTTTCGCGAACGCGGCTTCTTGAGCATCGCCGTGCTCAACCACCTGTTTCGTCTCGGTCATGCCGGCGATGTCGACGGTTGGCTGCCCGCGGCCGACATGCCCGCGCATTTCCGGCCGGAACATCTGGGCCGGGCGCCGGCGCGCTTCGAAGAGTCCCAACTGATGCATTGGCAGAAGGAATCCCTGGAACGGATGTCCGCGGCGGAAGTCCGTGCCTGGCTGGCTGCGGATGACTCGATGCAGTTCGTCGAGCTGGTGCGCCACAACGTCGTATTGCCCGCGGATGCGATACCGTGGCGCGAGGTGGTGCGGGGTGAACTGGCGCCGCTCGGCGCAGAAGAGCAGCGGGTCATTGCCGCGGCAGGCCCTGAATTTTTCGCCGCGGCCGCTCTCGCCTATGAGCAATCCAACGCCGACTTGAAGGTGCTCACCACAATTCTCAAGGAGCGCACGAGCCGCAAGGGTGCGGATCTGTTCATGCCCTTAAGAGTGGCGTTGACGGGTCAACTGCACGGTCCGGAACTCGCGCAGCTCCTTAAATTGATGTCGCCGGAAACCGCGCGGCGACGGCTCCAATCGCATGCTCAAAATCCATAACTCGTTGAGCGGCGAGAAAGAGGAGTTCAGGCCTCTTCTCCCCAATGAGGTCCGCATGTACGTCTGCGGCATGACCAATTACGACTACATTCATGTCGGACATGCGCGCATGCTGGTGGCCTTCGATTTAGTGCAGCGCCATTTACGCTCGCTGGGCTTTAAGGTTACCTATGTGCGCAATGTCACGGACATCGATGACAAGATCATCGAGCGCGCGGCTGCGAACGGCGAGAATTGGGCTGATCTGGCGCGGCGCTTCACCGTGGCGATGCACGAAGACTGCGCGACTTTGGGACTTCAAGAGCCCGATTTGGAGCCGCGAGCCACGGAATTCATCGCGCAGATCATTGCGATGATCGAGACATTGATCGACAAGGGCTACGCGTACGCCGCCGGCAACGGCGATGTGATGTATTCGGTTCGCAAGTTTCCGAATTATGGCCGGCTGTCGGGCAAGAAAATTGACGATTTGCGCTCAGGCTCCCGTGTCCAAGTCGACGAGGCCAAGCACGATCCTCTGGATTTCGTCCTGTGGAAGCATGCGAAACCGGGAGAACCTTCATGGGCCTCGCCCTGGGGAGACGGGCGCCCCGGCTGGCACATCGAATGTTCGGCGATGTCCACGACCTTGCTGGGCAGCTATTTCGACCTGCATGGAGGCGGCGAAGACTTGAAGTTTCCGCACCATGAAAACGAGATCGCGCAGTCGTGCGCGGCGTGCGATTCGCCCTTCGTGCATCTGTGGATGCACAACGGTTTTGTCCGCGTCAATGACGAGAAGATGTCGAAATCGCTGGGGAATTTCTTCACGGTGCGTGAAGTGCTGAAGACGTTGCGCGATCCCGAGGTTTTGCGTTTCTTCTTGCTCAGCAGCCATTACCGCGGACCGATCAATTACTCATCAACCCAGCTCGCCCAGGCCGACGAGACATTGCTGGGATTGTACCGGGCGCTGAAGGACTCAGTGCCATCCGGATCCGTCGATCCGGTGGAAATTGCCCGATTTCGCGAAGCCATGGACGATGATTTCAATACGCCGGAGGCGTTTGCGGTCATGCAAGGCGTGGCGCGCAATTTGAATCTGGCAAAAGCAGCGGGGGACGCTTCCAAGGCCTCCATTGCTGCTGCGACGCTGCGCGCTCTGGGAGCGGCTCTCGGTATATTGCAGCAAGACCCCGACTCCTACTTGAAGCGAAGCGCCGGGAACAAGAGCTTATCCGACGCGGAAGTGGAGGGGCTGTTGTCCTCGCGGCGCGCAGCGCGCGCCGCCAAGAATTTCGCCGAGTCGGACCGGATCCGGAATCTACTGACCGCTGCAGGTATTTTGCTCGAGGATAAACCGGGCGGTACCACGGAATGGCGGCGCGCCTAGGCGCCGCCATCTTAGGCGCCGCTAGTCGTAGCGGCGTGACGCGAAAATACCCACCGCAAGCCCGACCAACGCAGCGATCCCAATCACTTGCCAGGGATTGTCGCGAACGAAAACATCGGTCCGCTTGCCGGCTTGCTGCGCCTGGCCACGAAGTTGCGTTGCGGTATCGGTCAGCGCGCTCTTGGCAGCCGCCAAGGCGATTTTTACCTTCGCCCGAACTTTTGCGATGTCGGGCGTGTCAACATCCTTCAACGCTCTCGTCAGATCCTCGACGTTATCGAGAAAATTGCGCACTTGACCATTGGCGTTATCTCCGACGCCTCGAGCTGTGTCCGATACTGATTGCATCTGCTGCTCCTTTGTCCTAGGTCCGACGGCCCAGGCTCATCAAGAAAGTGACGACTGCGCCGATCAAGAACACAATGAACAGGATCTTTGCGATGCTGGCGGCACCGACAGCGATTCCACCAAAACCAAAGAAGGCGGCGATCAACGCAATGACAAAAAATACTACGGCATAGTGAAGCATTTTCGCACCTCGATACTTGAAGCAGAAGCCTGCGGGTCGCAGAAGTATCTGGAAACGGGATTGATATTGCAGTCGGTGAGCGACTTCCTTAGGCGTAGGACATACCCCACGGGTTCTGACCCTTGAAGTCCTTGTTAATCGTCTATCATTCCATGACCGGCGGCACGCTGCAAATGGCGCATGCCGCAGCGGCGGGAGCTCGAACCGAGGAGGGTTTGCGCGTGGTGCTGCTGCGAGCCGCCGAGGCGCAGGCGGACGACGTGCTCGCGGCCGACGCCTACATATTCGCAACTCCCGAAAACCTTGCGGGAATCTCTGGAATGATGAAGGATTTCTTTGATCGCACCTACTACGCGGCGTTTGAGCGAATCAACGGCCGGGCGTTTCTTGCCCTGATCTGCGCCGGCAGCGATGGACGCAATGCCGCGCAGCAAATAGAGCGCATCGCCAGCGGTTGGCGCCTGAAGCGCATCGCCGATCCCTACATCGTGTGCACGAACGCTCAGACGCCGGAGCAGATATTGAGGCCGAAAAGAATCGAGCCGGGGGCCCTCTCGCGCTGTGAGGAACTCGGCAAAACCATGGCAAGCGGACTGGCGATGGGAATCTTCTGACGTCGCGTTCAGCTCAAATCCCGATGCCCAAGTTCAAGTTTCAGGGGGCCTCCAGCTACCGCGGGAGCACTTCCCGCATTATGCTAGGGCCCCATGGACGCACAAAATCATCTTTCATTCCTGCAGCTCCGTTCCCTCGCAAAGAAAAGCGGCGAGATGGAGCTGTCGCTGGTCACCACCTCGATACCGAAGCCTGGCGCGGATGAGGTCATTGTGCGAATTGAGGCAGCGCCGATCAACCCGTCGGACTTAGGCCTGCTGCTGGCGAATGCGGATTGGAGCCATGCGACGTTTTCCGGTACAGCGCAACATCCCATCGTAACTGCGGCCATTAGCGCTAACGCGGTGCAGGCCCTGGCAGCGCGCATCGACATCTCCATGCCGGTCGGCAACGAGGGTGCCGGCGTGGTCGTCGAGGGCGGATCTTCGCCGGCCGCCCAAGCTCTGGTAGGCAAGACCGTCGCGGTGTTGGGCGGCGCGATGTATTCCCAATATCGATGCGTCAACGTGAATCAATGCTTAGGTTTGCCCGATGGCGCGAGCGCCGCCGACGGTGCGTCCTGCTTCGTCAATCCCCTCACCGCACTGGGAATGATCGGCACGATGCGGCGCGAAGGTCATAAGGCCCTGGTGCATACGGCCGCCGCTTCGAACCTCGGACAGATGCTCAATCGGCTCTGCCTCGCTGAGCACATCGGCCTGGTCAATATCGTCCGCAAGAAAGAACAGGAAGACGTTTTGAAGGCCGCGGGTGCGCTGCACGTGTGCCGCACGGATTCTGCGGCGTTCCTCAAGGAGCTGACTGACGCGTTGGCGGCGACCGGCGCCACAATCGGCTTCGATGCGGTCGGCGGCGGTCCGCTGGCCGGCCAGATCTTAGGTTGCATGGAAGCGGCCGTGAATCGAAACACCACGGTGTACAGCCGTTACGGATCGACGACCCACAAGCAGGTGTATTTGTACGGCTCGCTGGACATGAGTCCGACCGTGCTCAACCGCAATTATGGAATGGCCTGGGGTATCGGCGGCTGGCTCTTGACACCATATATAGAGAAGATTGGACCGCTGGCTTTCCAGGAATTGAAGGAGCGTGTCGCCAGGGAACTCAAAACGACCTTTGCCAGCCACTTCTCGAAGGTAATCTCCCTCGCGGAAGCGCTGCAGCCCGATACCATCGCCGCCTACTCCAAGCGTGCCACCGGCCAAAAATATTTAATCAACCCCAACAAGGGTCTTTAGAAAGCGCGGAGGCGTACGCGCGTGCGCAGCGGCCTCGAATCCCGAGCCCAGCTTGATGAGCTTCGGCTCACTATATGCTGCGCCGAAAAACGATAAGCCGATCGGTAACCCGCGGAATAGCCCGGCAGGAACGGTAATGTGCGGATATCCCGCGATCGCTGCGGGCGAGGAACAGCCGCCGGTGTCAGAGTCGCCGTTCACCGGATCAATCAGCCATGCAGGACCTGAAGTCAGCGTCACCATGGCATCGAGTTTGTGCCCGGCCAGCACCGCGTCGATGCCATTGCTGCGCGTAGCCTTGAGGCATGCCGCACGCGCCTCCCGGTAGGCTTTGTCCGTGAGTGCGCCCTTGACCTCGGCTTGCCGCAACAATTCCTGGTCGAAAAGCGGCATCTCCGTGTCCTTGTGTGCCTCATTGAATCGGATCAGTGCCGCGAGCGAACGCACGGGAAATGTTGGCGGCAGCCGCTTGAGGTAGGCGTTCAAATCCGCGTTGAATTCGTACAGCAGGACCTCCTGCTCCGGGCCGCTGGTCGAGCCGTGCATGGGCAGATCCGCAGGGTCGATGATCACCGCACCGGCGCCCTTGAGTGTTGCGATGCACGCATCGAGAAAGGCGTTCAGAGGTGCGTCATCCGCGAAGAATTTGCGCGCTATACCTAAGCGGGCTCCATTCAGACCGTTCGGATCGACGTATCGGGCATAGTCCGTCTTGAAGCGGTCGCCGACCGCGGCACTGGCGGTGTCTGCGGCATCGAGGCCCGACATGGCGCCGAGCATGACCGCAGCGTCGCGAACGCTGCGAGTCAACGGCCCGGCAGTGTCTTGACTGTGCGAGATCGGTGCGATGCCGCGACGGCTGACCAGACCCACAGTGGGTTTCAGGCCAACAATGCCGTTTATCGACGCCGGACTCACGATTGACCCGTCGGTTTCGGTGCCGACTGCGATTGCACACAGATTTGCCGAAACGGCGACCGCGGAACCGGAACTCGAACCAGACGGTGTGCGATCGGTGGCATAAGGATTTCGACACTGGCCGCCGCGGCCGCTCCAGCCGCTTAAGCTGTGGGTCGAGCGGAAGTTGGCCCATTCGCTCAAATTCGTCTTGCCCAAAATCACCGCGCCGGCAGCGCGCAGCCGTTCCACCAACGGCGCATCTTCGGGCGCATACCAGCCTTGCAGAGCCAGCGACCCTGCCGTCGACATCATATGATCGGAAGTCTCGATATTGTCTTTGATCAGGATCGGAACGCCGTGCAGCGGTCCGCGGGGACCGCGCGAATTGCGCTCCGCGTCGAGTTCGGCGGCGATGTCCAGCGCGCGGGGGTTGGTTTCAATCACCGCCCTCAAGTTGGGGCCGTGCCGGTCCAGCCGATCGATCCGCGCCAGATAGTCTTTCGTCAGCTGCTGCGACGTCAAGCGGCCATCGGCAAAGGCGGCCGCGATATCCGCGAGCGACAGCTCTTCGATTGAGTCGGAGGGCGAGTGAGCCGGCGGACTGGAAGTCGTTGGCGAGGTCTCGGCGGCTCCGGCGGTTGCGGCAACCACTGCCGCTACCAAAAATTCGCGCCTATCCATTTGATGATTCCCACTTACTTTAGTTCTAGATCGCGCTCGGCCGGCGCGAAAGTCTGGAAGTCCGGAGTTGTCCATTTTTCCTGGCCGCTCTGATATAAGTCGATCACCATACTAGTCAATACGGTGGGAAGCGGCCACTGGAACAAGAGGAGCCATAAGGAGTGCGTAAAATCCGTACTTGCACACACTTAAATAGCATCAGAAAGGTCACGCCATCCGGTGACGGCTGCGTGGAATGCCTGGCCACCGGCGATACGTGGGTGCATTTACGGCTGTGCCGGACATGCGGCCATGTGGGATGCTGCGATGATTCGAAAAATCGCCACGCTCGCAAGCATTCGTCCGGCACCGGGCATCCGATTGTTTCATCGTTCGAACCGGGCGAGGATTGGAGCTGGTGCTTCGTCGATGACATGGAAGTGGTGCTGCCGTGAGGTACAACGGCGCTTAGGGGGTTTGGGTAATCGGTATAGAATTCTGGCTAGCATGTCACCATGGGGACACCAACATGAAACTTAAGCAGGTTTTTAGTGTTGTATTGGCGATGTTTGCCGCCGCGGGCATGGCGAACGCCGGCACGTATTCCGACACCATTTCGCTGTTCAAAAATGCCGGGGAAAGCGCCGCATTTTTTCAGAAAAGTTATGCCTATGCGGTGTTTCCCAACATAGGCGAGGGCGGGTTCATTGTGGGCGGAGCCTTCGGCAAGGGCCATGTCTACGTGCAAGGACAGCTCGTGGGTGATGCGACGATGAAGCAACTCAGCGTCGGATTTCAGGCCGGCGGCAAAGACTATAGCCAAATCATTTTCTTCCAGGACAAACGTGCGCTTGATCAATTCGAGTCCGGCAGTTTCGAGTTTTCGGCCGGGGCTAGCGCTATAGCAGTCACTGCCTCCGCCAATGCGAGTGCGGGTACCAATGGCGTCACTTCGGGAGCTAGCGGCGGTAAGCGAGACGCGACCACTGACGGCGTTTATAATGGGGGCATGGCGGTATTCACGATCGCCAAGGGCGGCCTGATGTATGCGGCTGCTCTTGCGGGCCAGAAGTTTACTTATAAAGCTCGCGGAACCGACTGACGGACTTCAGCAACGCTGTTTGGGGAGATAGGATGAAAACGCGCCGGAAAACCGCACGAGGGAGTGCGCGCATCAGTATGCCTTTGACTTTGCTGCTGGTGGGCTTGGCGTGCGGTTCGGCACGCTCCGCCGAGCCCGGTGACAAACCGGTCGACGGCGCGAGAATTGCCAATGCTGATGCCGAACCCGGCAATTGGCTTACCTATGGACGCACTTACAGCGAGCAACGCTTCAGCCCGCTGGCGCGCATCAACGACAAGAATGCACAGAAACTGGGCCTTGCTTGGTTCGCGGATCTCGACACCAACCGAGCTCAGGAAGCGACGCCCTTGGTCGTCGATGGGGTGATGTACGTGTCTACGGCGTGGAGTCTGGTCAAAGCCTACGACGCGCGAACCGGCCGGCTGCTCTGGGCTTATGACCCGCAGGTGCGTCGCGAACTCGGCGTCAATGCCTGCTGCGATGTGGGGAATCGCGGAGTTGCCGCGTGGAATCATAAGATCTTCGTCGGTGCCTATGATGGGCGTCTGGTGGCGCTGGACGCAGCAACCGGTACGCCGGTCTGGAGCACGCTGACCGTGGATACCACCAAGCCATACACGATCACGCAGGCACCGCGGGTGATCAATGGCCGCGTGATTATCGGCAACAGCGGCGGCGAATACGGCACACGAGGTTACATCTCCGCTTATGACGCGGAAACCGGAAAACTTGCATGGCGTTTCTTCACGGTTCCCGGGGATCCGTCGAAGCCCTTTGAAAATGCGGCGATGGCGCGTGCAGCGAAGACCTGGTCCGGGGAATGGTGGAAGCTCGGCGGCGGCGGTCCGGTGTGGGATGCGATCTCATACGATCCGCAACTGAACTTGCTCTACTTTGGCGTGGGAAACGGCGTGCAGTGGGCACGCTCCGCACGAAGCGCCGGCAAGGGCGATAATCTATATCTTGCCTCGATCGTGGCGTTGCATGCCGACACCGGCGAATACGCCTGGCACTACCAAGCCACGCCCGGCGAGGAGTGGGATTTTGACGCCGTTCAGCAATTGATCCTTGCCGACCTGAACGTCGGCGGGAAGACTCGGCAGGTGTTGATGCAGGCCAATAAGAATGGATTCTTCTACGTGCTGGATCGAAAGTCCGGTGCGCTGATCTCCGCAAAAGCCATCGTGCCCATGACTTGGGCAAGCGGTGTCGATTTAAAGAGCGGACGCCCCATTGAAAACAAAGACGCTCGCTACAGCGAAACCGGCAGGCCCTTTGATGTCAATCCCGGCCCCTTGGGCGCGCACAACTGGCAACCCATGGCCTTCAATCCAAAAACCGGTCTTGTCTACATTCCCGCACAACAGGAACCGCTCACGTACCTACCGTTGCCGAGCCTGCCCATCGCTCCGATTGGCTGGAATCTCGGCGTCGCGTTGGCGTCGCTGACGGCACAGAATGAAGGATTCTTGCTAGCTTGGGATCCCGCGCATCAGCGTGAGGCGTGGCGTGTGACGTACAAAGGACCCTGGAACGGCGGCGTCGTGACAACCGCGGGCAACATCGTGGCGCAGGGAGATGCGGCTGGGAATTTCAATGTGTACCGCGCGGACAGCGGCGTGAAACTGTGGTCCACATTTGCCCAGTCGGGGATCATTGCCGCGCCCAGTACGTTCGAGGTGGGCGGCGAACAATACATTGCAGTATTGAGCGGCTGGGGCGGCAGCTACGCGTTGAGCGGCGGCAAGGCCGCCGCGATGTCCGGCAATTTGCGCAACGTCAGCCGCCTGCTGGTCTTCAAACTCGGCGGCACCGCAGTGCTGCCGCCCCTGGAACCACGTGCATTCGTCATCAATCCACCGCCAGAGCCCACCGATGCGGCCTCAATCGCGCGCGGAGAACCCTTGTACGATCAGTACTGCAGTGCATGCCACGGCGAGCATGCGGTGGGCGGCGGCGTGGTCTCCGATTTGCGCGCCTCGAATTTTCTGGCGATCGATTTCTTTTATAATATCGTTCTCGATGGTGCGCTCAAGGACGCCGGGATGGCTTCCTTCAAGAGCGCACTCAGCCGCGATGATGCAACAGCGATTCGCAACTTCGTGATCCACCGCGCAAATCAAGATGGCAAGGCGACCGCGCCGGCATCCCACTGAAGCTGCCCAAAAAAGGCACCGTAAGAAAGGCCTGACACGCATTCGGTCGTTGTCAGGGATACCGCGGCCGCGCGAATCCTTTTAGTATTCCGTAAGAATCCACCGTGAGCGACGGCGCTCACTCCAAAAGCGTAACTGTCTAAGGGGGACATAGCATGGGTCGCGGAATATTACTTTGGATGCTGGGAGTTCCTCTGCCGATCATTCTCCTGCTCGCAATGTGCTCGCATTGAGGAGCGTATCGTGGAACAAATAATAACTCCGGGGACCGCCGCTATGGCCGACCCATCTTTAATTCATGGCAAATCCGCCGCGTCCTGGCCTTCCATCATCGCCGGGGCCTTTGTAGCGGCATCGGCAACATTGATTCTCATTACGCTCGGGTCGGGCATCGGATTGGCGTCGATCTCACCCTGGCACAATCATGGCGTGACCGTGACTACTTTCGCGGTCACCGGCGCCATTTGGCTGATCCTGACACAGTGGATTTCAGCAGGACTGGGCGGTTACATCGCTGGAAGACTGCGTACGCGATGGATTGGAACTCATACCCATGAGGTTTTTTTTAGGGATACGGCGCATGGATTCATTACCTGGGCTGTTGCCACCGTCCTGCTTGCCGCTGTGTTGTCGAGTTCCCTCACGACCGGCGCCGGCGTCGCCGGCCACGCTGTCGCCGACGTTGCTGCAGCGGGCGCGCGAGGTGCGCCGGTATCTGCGTACAGCGTCGATAAGCTCTTTCGGTCGATCGGCTCTGCCGGTTCCGCCATGCCATCGACCGATCCGCGAACCGAAACAGGACATATCATCGGCAATGCTCTGGCCGACGGCAACATTCCCGACGCGGATCGTGCCTACCTCGTCGAGCAGGTTGCGGCGCGCACAGGCATCTCGAAAGCGGATGCGCAAGCTCGGGTCGATGCTTTGATCGCCACAGTGACGCAGGCACAGGCGAAGCTAAAAGCGGATGCGGACGCAGCCAGAAAAGCCGCCGCGCAAACATCCATTTTTCTTGCCTTGTCTATGATGGTAGGCGCCTTTATCGCAAGCGTTGCCGCGGCCCTCGGCGGCCGGCTGCGAGACGAGCATATCTAATGTCGCGGTCGAAAGGAGCGAGTGATGGACTCAACACACAAGTTAAACGAACTGTTCGACCAAACTGAAAAACTTCTGGCCAAGTTGGCCGATGAGCGCGGTCCGGAAATACAGGAGTCGCGGGTTAGGCTTGGCAAGTCGATGGCGCAAACTCGGAAAGCTCTCAAGGATAACGGGAAAGCTCCCAAGAATAACGGGCGTTCAGAACACGTGAAGGTCCGCGATGTCGCGGCTTCGCTTAACGACTACGTTCGGAATCATCCTTGGGTGGCATTGATGACCGGCGTGTTGGTTGCCTCCACGATCGGCATTCTGTCCACGAGCGCAACGCGGCGTTCAATGCATCATTGACGAGTGCTATGAGCCGCACGGTCGGTGAGCTATTAACTTCGACGCTGGCGGATCTTGGCGTGTCGCAGGTGTTTGGCGTTGTTGGTGATGCTTTAAACCCCTTCACGGATGCGATTCGTCGGGAAGAGCGCATCGATTGGCTGGGAGTTCGGCACGAGGAAGGTGCCGCACTTGCGGCAACCGGCCAGGCGAAATTGACTGGACGTCTTGGCGTTTGCGCGGGAACAACCGGGCCGGGCGCCACCCACCTCTTGGCAGGCCTGTACGAAGCCAGTCACGATCATGCTCCCGTGCTGGCCATAGCGGGTGACGTTGCGACCAATATGGCCGGCATCGATTTTTTGCAAGCGGCGGATCATGTGCAGGCGTTTCGCGATGCGTGCGTGTACGCCGCGTCGATCAACTCCGCCGATGGCGCGGCCGCGCAAATTCACGAGGCGATCGCGGCCGCATACGGTTCGCGCGGCGTCGCGTTGCTCAACATCCCGCAAGACGTGTTCGGCGCAAAGACGTCTAAATCGGTTAACAGTCTAGCCACGCTGCGTCAGCGACCCGAAATCTCGCCTGCGAATGAGGATTTGGACAGCGCCGCGCGGCTGATCGACGGCGCCGATTCAGTGGTGCTCTTTGTCGGTTTTGGGGCGCACTCCGCCAAGGTAGAAATTGGTGCGCTCGCGAAAAAACTCAACGCCCCCATCGTGCACACTTATCGCGCGCTGGACATGTATTCCTTCGATGATGCGCAGGTGATTGGCGGCCTGGGACTGATCGGTTCCAAGGCAGCCTATGATGCGGTGCATGCCTGCGATGTCTTCGTGATGATCGGCAGTGACTACCCTTACACGGAATTCCTGCCTCAACAGGCCAAAGTCATTCAGATCGACGAACGCGCTTATGCGATCGGCCGGAGGTTACCGGTGACGCAAGCCATTGTAGGTTCGAGTCGCCCGAGCGTGGCAGGGCTGCTGGAGCGTGTGAAGCCGAAGACCAGCGACCGCTTCTTGGCGTCGGCACAGAAGAGCTGGCAATCGTGGAGAGGCATGTTGGATGAAAAGGCAGACCTCTCCAGGAGCAAGGATCGCATCCATCCGCAAGCGCTGGCTCGCGTCGTGAGCGACTTGGCGGCGAAGGACGCGGTATTTTGTGTCGACACCGGGGAGGTGACTTTGTGGACCGCAAACTGGCTGCGCCCCCGTAATCAGCAAAAGATCACCGGTTCGTTCAACAACGCCGCGGTTGGCGTGGCATTGGGTCTGGCCAACGGCGTACAAGCTCTCGATCCGAAACGGCAAGTCATTGTCATGTGCGGGGATGGCGGATTTGCCATGTTGATGCAGGAGTTCTTCACCTCAGCGCAACACGGTTTACCGATCAAGGTTTTCGTCTTCAACAACGGCGGTTGGGGGCTCGTCCACCTGGAAATGGAAGAGGCCGCGCTGCCGGTTTTCGCCCAGGGCGCAACCTTCAGGAATCCAGATTTCGCCATGTTCGCGCAGGCCTGCGGCGCAAGAGGGTTCCGGGTGACAGACCCGCAAGCGTTGCGCGAGACCGTTACGCGTGCATTGGCGGCGCCGGGCCCGGTCATCGTGGATGTGGTCGTTGACCCCGACGAGATACCCTCGATGCCTCACGTACGTATCGACCAGGTGTGGAGGTTCGGGATCGGCAAAATGCGCGAGATGTTCACGCGAATCTAGTCGCGGTCGGGGGCCTTGGCGGGACAACGCCAAGTCGATGGATTAAGATTCTTCAACATGAAAAATGCGTTGCCCCCTTTGGACGGTCTGACCGTCCTCGACTTCTCCCACGCGCTGGCGGGGCCCTATTGCACCATGCTGATGGCGGCGTACGGCGCCAAGGTGATCAAGGTTGAAAGCCCGGAGGGAGACATCGGGCGTACGTGGGGACCGCCGTTTCACGGCGCCGACGCCTCTTATTTTGTGGGCCTCAACAGCGGCAAACAAAGCCTCGCGATCGACTTGAAGACTTCGGAGGGCCTCGACGCCTGTCGCAAGCTCGCCGCGAAGGCGGATATCTTGATTGAGAATTTCAGGCCGGGCACGATGAACCGTCTCGGGCTGGACTATGTCTCATTGTCCGCGGCTAACCCGCGCCTGATCTACATTTCGATATCCGGCTACGGTCAGACCGGCCCGCGTCGTCTCGAGCCTGCGATGGATCTGATCATCCAATCTGCATCCGGGCTCATGAGCATTACGGGCACCGCCGCCGGCGAGACGGTCAAGACCGGGCATTCGATCGCAGACATCACGGCGGGCTTGTTTTCCCTCATCGGCGCCATGATGGCGATCGAAGCGCGTCACCGCACGGGCCGCGGTCAATTTGTGGATGTCTCCATGATGGATACCGTGATGTCGAGCATGCTTCCCAGCTTTGCCCGCTATCTCGCATCAGGCATTGTTCCGAAACCCATGGGAACCTTGTTCGACGGCATCGTTCCTTACCGTAACTTCGTGTGCGCGGATCGAGAAATCACGCTTGCCGTGGCCAGCGACAAGCTTTGGAAGAGCTTCTGCGAAGCGATCGGCCGGACCGATCTTGCCGATCACGCCGATTACAGGACGAACCCGCTGCGGGTCAAGAATCGCGGCGTCCTGGAGCCGATTCTCGAAGCCCTGTTTCGTTCCCGCCAGGCCGAGCACTGGGTCGAGCTGCTTGCGCGCCACGGCGTCCCTGCCACCGTGGTAAGAAATCTCAAGGAAGTCATCGACGATGAGCAAACCACGGCGCGCAATATGACACCTACGGTACAACATCCCGTCGCCGGATCGATACGCGTACTCGGCGTTCCGGTCCAGCTGTCCGAGACGCCGGGGCGAATCGGCAGCGCCTCCCCGCTGTTGGGCGCGGACACCGCCGCAATTCTCAACAGCCTACAGAGCGACTGATTCCGTCTGGCAGAATCCAGGCGGCAGTCGCCGTCCGGTGAACCTCAGTAGTACAATCAGCGCCTACGACGAGGAGTCTTCATACATGCGTAATCTGCGGTATTGGCGCTTCAGCTTCATGGCACTCTGCGGCCTCACGGGACCAGTACTCGCGCTCAATTCTGGCGATGTCGTGGATGACTTTCGTCTAAACGACCAGAAAGGGCAGTCGCACGAACTTTACTATTTGTCTGATATGAAAGCGGTCGTGCTGATGGCTGACGGCAATGGGTGCGCTGTTTCCCGTTCCACCGCCAAGTCCTTAAGTGAGTTGCGGGCGAAGTATCAGGCTCGAGGGGTCGAATTCCTGGCGATTGACTCCAATCTTAAAGACACGCCCGAGTCGATCGCCCAAGAAATCAAGGCCGATGGCATCGACATGCCGATTCTGTCCGATGAGCTACAACTGATCGGTGAGTCATTGGGCTTCACGCGCAATGGCGAAGTGCTGATCGTGAACCCGCAAAACTGGAAAGTCCTTTATCGGGGTGCCTATGCCAAGGGCTCGAGCAACTATGTCGCCGATGCGCTCGATGCAGCGTTGAGCGGTACGCCGGTGAAGATCGCCGAGACCGAAGCCCGCGGCTGCAACATCGTGATGCCGGAACGGGAACGCCGCAGTGCTCACGCACAGATCTCGTACGAGAAAACGATTGCTCCCATGCTGAGCGAGCATTGCGTGGCCTGTCATCGGGAGGGTGGCATCGCTCCTTGGCAGATGTCGAGCTATGACATGGTGCGTGGCTTTTCGCCGATGATCCGGGAAGTCGTCAGAACCAAGCGCATGCCGCCGTGGCACGCGGATCCGCACTACGGCATCTTCAGCAATGATCGTTCACTGACTGCCGAGGAGACGAAAACGCTGGTGCATTGGATCGAGGCCGGTTCGCCGCGAGGCGGCGGGAGCGATCCGCTGACCCAGGTAAAAAAGGATTGGCCGGTCTGGGCGCTGGGCAAGCCGGATCTGGTGGTCAATTTGCCGAAGTTCGATGTGCCTGCGACGGGCGTGATTCCCTACCAAATGTGGACTGTCGACAATCCGCTCGATCACGATGTATGGGTGCGCGCAGTGGACTTCTTGCCTGGCGCGCGCTCGAATCTGCACCACATCATCGCCACCATCGGCGGCGAGATGGCGCCCGGTGAAAAGAGGGATACCGATGGCAGCCTCGCCGATTTCGTCCCCGGCTCCGAGCCGCTGCAGATCCCGCCGGAAAGCGGAATTTTACTGAAAAAAGGCGCCAAATTCGGCTTCCAGGCCCATTACACGGTGAATGGCAAAGAGGTGACGGACGCGACCCAAATGGGCTTGTACTTCATGGATAAGCCGCCCCAGTATCGCTATCGCGCGGCGATCATGGCGAATCCGCGCATCAAGATTCCCGCCAACACGAAGGCTTACACGAACGATGCGACCTATAAATTTGACCGTGAAGTGTTGGTCTACAGTCTGCATCCGCACGCACATTTCCGCGGAGCGGCAGCGGAATTCGTGGCGCAATATCCCGACGGCCACGAAGCCGTCTTGCTCAACGTGCCCCGGTATGAATTCAACTGGCAAACCACTTACGAATTAAAAACGCCCATTGTCCTGCCGGCCGGAACGGCGGTGAAGTACAGCATGACCTACGATAATTCCACGCAGAACAAGGCCAACCCGGACCCCAATCGCGAGGTCCCGTGGGGCCAACAAACCTGGGATGAAATGTTGTTCGGCGTGATCCGCTTCCGCTACCTTTCCTTGGATGCGAATCCTGCGAGAACCGCGCAAGCGACGCCGTGACGATTGTACGATCGACATGAATTTTGTTAAGCGCACAATGCTTTGTGGATGGTGGGTTGCTTGTGCCGCCGCCTCGGCCGCCGTGCCCGTCCCCGGGGGCCGCGTTGCGGATTTCACACTGGCGGACCAGACCGGTGCAACGCACGAGCTCTACGCCCTGTCGAGCAAAAAGGCTATTGTCATTATGACGGTCAGCAACGGCTGCCCCATTGTGCGTCTGGCGATCCCGGTGATGCGTGAAATCCGTGATCGATATGAATCGCGGGAAGTCGAATTCCTATTGCTGAATCCAACGCTGCAGGATACGCGCGACGCGGTGATGAAGGAGGCCGCGGAATTCGGATTCGACATGACTATTTTGATGGATGATAAGCAGACGGTCGGCGAAGCGTGGGGGGTGAATCGCACCGCCGAAGTGTTTGTCATCGATCCTAAAACCTGGATGATGGTGTATCACGGGCCCATCGATGATCGCTTGAACTACGAGACGCAGCGGCCGGTGCATCATCCCTATCTGACCGAAGCGCTGGATGCGGTGTTGGCCAACAAACCGGTCGCGGTATCCTCCGTTGTTTCGCCCGGCTGCCTGATCAATTTTCCCGATCGCAAGCATCGCTACTAGATCGAAAGCGAATGCCTAGTCGTGCATCGATTGTGGCCGCAGTCGTGCTGTGTGCGTTGCCACAGTCCATCGTCCACGCGCAGACTCCAACAGCCAACGGCGAGGCGCTGTTTCACGGTCGCTGCTCCGGCTGCCACAGCGGCGCGCCCGAGACGGGCGCGCCTGCGCCGGATGTGCTTCGGCAGCGTTCGCCGCAGGCAATTCTTGAGGTGCTGGCGAATGGCTCGATGCGAGCTCAGGGAGCGAGTTTAAGCGGTGCAGAACGCCGTGCCGTCGCCGAATATCTCGCAGGCGCCCCGGTAGGCGGAGATCCAACCGGTGCGGCGAGCGGGCGCTGTGAGAAACCCTCCAAGTTCACGCTCGCGCCGGACTCGGCGTGGAATGGCTGGGGCGCGACGCTCGCGAATACTCGAGCTCAAACTGCCTCAGCCGCGGGCCTGACCGCGCAGCAGTTGCCGCAGCTGAACCTGAAATGGGCTTTCGGTTTTCCCGATGCGACTTCCGCGTGGGCGCAACCGACGGTCGTCGGCGGTTGGGTATTCGTGGGCAGCCAGAATGGCATGGTGTATGCGCTGGATGCGGCGAGCGGGTGCATTCGCTGGTTCTTCAGCGCCGATGGAGGAGTGCGGACGGCGATCAGTGTGGGTGCCCGCGCCGGCGGCGCCACGGTTTATTTCGGTGATACGGGCGCGAAGGCCTACGCGCTGGATGCGACCACCGGTCAATTACTGTGGAAGACCCAAGTCGAGGAACATCCGCTGGCACGGATTACCGGATCGCCTGCGCTGTATCGCGACCGCCTGTATGTGCCGATGTCTTCCTATGAGGAGTCGCAGGGCGCGCGGCCCGATTACGGTTGTTGTACGTTTCGCGGTAGCCTGTCGTCGCTCAACATTGCCACAGGCAAGGTCGTCTGGCGTACCTACATGATCCCCGCTGAGCCTAAGCCGCGCGGCAAGAGCTCGATGGGAGTCACGCTATACGGTCCGGCCGGCGTGTCCATTTGGTCCGCGCCGACGATCGACACGCAACGCGGGCTCATCTACGTGGCAACTGGCAATACATACGCGGGCGCAGCGGCGCCGTCCAGTGACGCGGTGGTCGCGCTCACGCTGTCGGGAAAGATCGAGTGGGTGAAGCAACTCTTCCCCAAGGACGTCTTTATCAGCGGCTGCCGCGCGCCCGGCACGAACCCAAACTGCGCGGATCAGAGCGGCCCGGATTATGATTTCGGCAACGCCCCAATCTTGGTGCGGTTGCCGCGCGGGCGCCGGGCCATCGTAATCGGCCAGAAATCCGGAATCGGGTGGGCGCTTGATCCGGACAAACGGGGAGAAGTCATTTGGCAGTATCGCGCGGGCGTCGGCAGCGCGCTCGGCGGCATCGAATGGGGTTCGGCTGTCGATGCCGAACAGGCCTACTTCGCGGTGTCGGATATCTTCACGCCCGCACCGGGCGGGCTGCACGCCGTCAACCTACAGACCGGACAACGAGCGTGGTACTCACCGCCGCTGCCGCCCAGCTGCGCCGCGGGGCCGCGTTGCAATGCGGCGCAGGCGGCGGCCATCAGTGTGATTCCCGGGATCGTATTTTCCGGCGCGAACGATGGAACCCTGCGCGCCTACTCGAGCCAGAATGGCGCAATTCTGTGGGAAGCCAACACCGATCGCGAATTTCAAACCGTGAATGGTGTCCCGGCGAAGGGAGCCTCGATGCTGGGTCCGGGGCCGACAATTGCGGGCGGGATGGTTTATGTGGCTTCCGGTTACGGCGCGTTTGGCGGTCGTCCGGGAAACGTGTTGCTCGCCTACGGCCTGTGATGCGAGCAATCGGCCTAAGCCTACGCTCGACTCCACGTCAGCCGCTTCGTTACCGCATAATTCCATACCGCGCCCACGGTGATTCCCGCCAGGGCAGCCAGGTAGCGTGTTCCCGTCGCTTGGTTGAGATAGGTTGCAAGGCCGACGTTCATGCAAGCACCAAGGCTGCAAGCAATATTGAACGACAGCCAGCCGCGCAGCCAACGTATTCCGCGCAGTCGCTTGTCGCGGTACGTCAGCACATTGTTGAGCGCAAAATTGAACGTCATGGTGCAGACGGTGGCGGTGGCCTGACCTTGAAGGAAACCCGCGTGTTCGAGTTGAAACAGCAGCGTGAGTATTGAGAAATGAACCGCAACGCCGAGCGCGCCGACGATGCAAAACGCGACAAATCGCACCGGCACGATGTGGCCGAACAATTTATCGAGCAACAGCATGCCGTATTCCCACTTGGTGGCTGAGTCGAGCTTGCTGTCACCGGCCTGGCGCAACCGGAAACTGTACGGCAATTCCTTGAAGCGCAAAGGTTGCGGAGAAGAGGCAAATAAATCCATCAGGATCTTGGTGCCGATGGCCGAAAGCTTTCGCACAGCAGCCTCGAAGCTCTGGCGGCGCACCATAAAAAAGCCGCTCATCGGGTCGGTCAATGTATCCGGTACCAGCGTGCGGCTGAGACGCGTTCCCAATTTGCTCAACCGAATGCGTGCGGCGCCCCAATCACCGGTTCCACCACCCTGCGTGTAGCGGCTGCCGACGACCATATCGACGTCACCCTGTTTGAGTTCCGAGAGCATTTGCGGGAGCAGGCGCTCATCATGCTGGAGGTCACCATCGATCACTGCTAAATAAGGCGCGGAGCTTGCCAGCATTCCCTCGACACAGGCGGAAGACAATCCGCGGCGGTCCATTCTTTGAATGCAGCGAATCCGAGAATCCTTGGCGGCCAGTTGCCGC
>Ga0182024_10005743_pt1 | contig 27622 bp, 23 predicted proteins | sample P32metaG_FD_120480 | JGI IMG/M metagenome (GOLD analysis project Ga0182024, IMG submission 120480) | Permafrost microbial communities from Stordalen Mire, Sweden - P3-2 metaG (Illumina Assembly) | ecosystem: Environmental > Terrestrial > Soil > Wetlands > Permafrost | place: Sweden: Stordalen...
AATGGCCGCGCGTGTGTCGGCCGAAGTGGCGCCTGCACCCTTGCGCGATGGAAGGATCCATTCCGGATCGCCGGTCTCGCTTTAACGCTAGACGACAGGCAGCTTGTGCTTCAAACGCTGCAGCTGGACTTGTCATTCATCGTGAAACAGGCACCCTTCGTTTTTTCGCATCCAACCCACCCAGGAGAAGAAAAGGATGCGAAGGACGAAGTTCGTTTTGTTGACGCTGAGCGGTGTGATTGGATTGGGCACGGGATGCCAGACGAACACGGTCGACAAGGAAGCGTTCAAGTCGGCGATCAGTAGCTATTACAGCGGGAAACAGGAGTGCGTTTGGTCATCTCCGGTGAAGTTTCCGGCACAGGCCGATACGTCGAACGACGAGCAGACCGAGGGATTCGACGCCCTGACGGATGCGGGGTTGCTGGCACGCAAGACGGCCGAGAAGAGCCGATTCCTGATCGGCTCGAAACAGGTGAACGATTACGACCTCTCAGACAAAGGCCGTTCGACGTGGACAGCCGACCAGACGCAGCCCGGTTATGGAAATTTCTGTTTCGGCCATCTGGAGGTGAGCTCGATCGACAGCTACGCGCCACCGGATGCCAACGCTGCACGATACAGTGTGACTTATCACTTCGGTGTGAGTGGTGTTCCCGATTGGGCAAATTCAACGGAGATGAAATCGGCGTTTCCGCGGATCGCCTCCGACACCGGCGCGCAACGGACGGCAACGGCGAACCTGGTGAAGAGCGACAACGGATGGCTGGTTGAGAATGTGCAGCCGGCATCGTCCTCAGGGACGTAGAATTTCGACGCTGTCGGCCCGATCACGACTCGCCCCAAACGAAATCCGTATACTGGCATCAATGTTCCAGGCAACGCGTGCGGTGGCCGTTTGGGTGTTGGTATCGGCGGGATTTTCAGCGTTTCTCTGCGCGCAAAACGCATCTTCGCGCGCGGAATCCTTGTCGCAACAGGGCACGAAGCAGGATGTAAGCGGCCGGGCAGGAAATGCGGGCGGAGCGGCCGAGTCTCCGCACTCAATCCAACTGGACGCGCAGCACCGGCCGATCACTGCGGGCGGCTTTGTGAAGAGCGGCCCGGTCATTTTCGAAGATATTTCGGAAAAAGCCGGGCTGACTAAGTGGACGCACAAGATGGGCACGCCGGCGAAGACCTACCTGGTCGAGACTAAGGGTTCGGGCATTGGACTGATTGATTACGACAATGACGGATGGCTCGATATCTATGTTGTGAATGGATCGACCTTTGACGCGTTGGATGGCAAGGAAACGCCGCCACACGCCGCGCTGTTTCACAACAACCATGACGGAACGTTTACTGATGTAGCCGCGCAAGCAGGAGTGACGAATGATCGATGGGGCATGGGCGTGGCCATTGCGGACTATGACAACGATGGATGGCCGGACATTTATGTCACGAACTGGGGCACGAATCGGCTTTACCACAACAATCATGACGGGACATTTACCGATGTGGCGGAGAAGGCCGGTGTGACGCTGGGAAACTGGTCGTCGGGCGCGACATGGGGCGACTACGACGGCGATGGGCGCCTGGATCTATTTGTTGCAGGCTACCTTCAGTTTGATCGCGACCATCTTCCGGTCGCCGAAGTCAACGGCGTGCGCAATGCCTTCTGCATGTTTCGAGGTGCGCCCGTGAGTTGCGGCCCCCGCGGCTTGAAGGGCGAGCCGGATCACCTCTTCCATAACAACGGCGACGGCACGTTCACCGATGTGAGCGAGAAGGCGGGCGTAGCCGACAAGGCTGCCTATTACGGGCTCGGCGCGGTGTTCGCGGACGTGAACAACGACGGGAAGCCTGATCTGATCGTCGGGAACGATTCGACGCCGAACTATCTTTACTTGAACAAGGGCAACGGGACTTTTCAGGATGTAAGTTACGATTCGGGATTCGCCGTCAACGGCGTCGGCCAGGAGACGGCGTCCATGGGCCTCGCCGTGGGCGACTACGAGAACAATGGAAGACTGGATATCTTCGACACGACATTCTCCGACAATTACAAGCCACTTTACCTCAATGAAGGCGGGGCCAACTTCGCGGATGTCAGCTACGAAGTAGGTCTCGGCGAAATCACAGTTCCCTTCCTCAGTTGGGGTGATGCGTTTATCGACTATGACAATAGTGGATGGAAGGACCTGCTGATGTCCGATGGGCATGTGTATCCGGAGGCCGACAAATATCCGTGGGGCACGAGTTGGAAACAGCGGCCGATGCTCTTCAGGAACATCGCCGGCAAAAGATTTGAACCGGTGCCGGCGGTCGAAGGAACAGGACTCGCCGATGTGATTGCAGGCCGCGGCATGGCGGTGGGCGACTTGTTCAATGACGGGAAAATTGATGCGGTCATCAATGTAATGGATGGGCACCCGGTTCTGTTACGCAATGTCAGTGACGACAAGAATCATTGGCTCGAGTTGAAACTCGTCGGCGGTGGCAAATCGCCAACAAGCAAGGCGAGCCCGCGGGATGCCGTGGGAGCGACCGTTTACGTGAGCGCGAACGGCATGAAGCAACGTGGAGATGTGTTAAGCGGCGGCAGTTATCTGTCGACAAACGATCCGCGGCCGCACTTCGGATTGGGCCAGGCGACAAAGATCGATGATATCGAAGTGCACTGGCCGAGCGGCAAGATGGAGCACTTCACCGCCCCGGGCGTCGATCGCATTCTCACGATCAACGAAGGAAATGGGAAGTAATTCGGGCGGCTTTCACGGTTCCCTGACAAGGCCCATGGTAGTCTGCCGGTGTGTCCACGCTAGCAGAAGCCGATCCGGAACGAGACAACATTCCTCAATCTCATTCACACGCGCGCTTCACTGTCTGGCATGGAGCGACGCTGGCGCTGCTCGCCTTCGGTTATTCGGGATACTACTTCTGCCGGTCTAACTTGTCGGTAGTGCTGCCCGACTTGATCCAGGATCTTGCGCGCCACGGCATCAGCGCCAGTGAAGCGCAGGTGCGTCTCGGCTTTATGGCTTCGGCAGGAACGATGGCCTACGCGGCAGGAAAATTCATCTCCGGCTCGCTGGCCGATTTGTTTGGAGGCCGCCGCAACTTTCTCGCCGGCATGGCGGGGTCGATTCTCTTCACGATTCTGTTCGTGCTGAGCGGCGGATTTCCGCTGTTCACGCTGGCTTGGATCGGCAATCGACTGTTTCAGTCCCTGGGATGGGTCGGCCTGGTCAAGGTCGCGTCGCGCTGGTTTTCCTACTCGACTTACGGAACCGTGATGGCGGTACTAAGCCTGAGCTTTCTTTTTGGCGATGCGGGCTGCCGTTGGGTGATGAGCCAACTGATGGCGCACGGTGTGGGATGGCACGGCGTATTCCTGGCTGCCGCCGGATCGCTGGCTGTGCTGCTGGTGGCGAATCTCATGCTGCTGCGCGAAACGCCGGAAGAGCGCGGACTGCCCGCGCCGGAGGCGAATCCGCTGAATGTCTATGGGAAGGCCGGACACAGGAGTGAGGAGCGCGTGGGGCTGCTGGCCATTTTGCGGCCGTTGCTCGCGAGCTTCCCCTTCTGGATGGTGTGCCTGCTGTCATTGGGAACGACGCTGCTGCGGGAGACCTTCAACTTTTGGACGCCAACGTACTTTGTGCAGTACGTGGGGTTGACGAGCAGCGTGGCCGCAGCTCGCAGCGCACTCTTCCCCCTGTTCGGCGGCATCAGCGTGCTTGTAGCCGGCGTGCTGAGCGACAAGCTCGGATTGAATGGCCGCAACGTGGTGCTGGTGGGCGGAATGGCGGCGAGCACTGTATGCCTGTTACTGCTGGCGCGGACTCCGGGTCACGCAAGCCAGTGGACGCCGGTGGTGTTGGTAACGCTGGTGGGATTTCTGCTGCTGGGACCTTATTCCTATCTTGCCGGTGCGATGAGTTTGGATTTTGGCGGCAAACGCGGCAGCGCCACTGCGGCGGGAATCATCGATGGAGTGGGCTACCTGGCTGGGTGGTTGTCGGGCGATACGGTGGCGCGCGTGACCGTTGCGTTTGGCTGGAAGAATGCTTTTCTCGCATTGGCGGGTGCTGCGTTTCTTACCGCGCTCGTGGCGCTGGTGCTGGTGGCGCATCAGAGGCTGCACAGGCCCCGAAGCGCGGAGGCTTGACACGAGATGCGCATGATCGAATCCATCGACGAGGTGTTTGATGTACTGGCGGGCGGCGGACGCGAGGCTTATTTCGGCGAGCCGGTCACGGTGCTCGAGCACAGTCTGCAGGCCGCCTGGTTTGTGCAGCGGAAAAATGCGGAGTCATCCCTCGTAGTTGCCGCATTGCTGCACGACTTTGGGCATCTGCTTCATGAAGAGGGTGAAGATGCGGCGTCTCGTGGCGTCGATACGCGGCATGAAGAATTAGGCGTGGAAGCTCTCAAAGATCACTTTCCAGCCGCGGTGCTCGATCCAACCCATCTGCACGTAGCGGCGAAGCGGTATTTGTGCTTTGCCGAGCCCAACTATTTGGCGGCCCTCTCGCCGGCCTCGGTGCAGAGCCTGCGGCTGCAGGGCGGTCCGATGTCATCGGCTGAAGCAGAAGCATTCCTCGCGTCGCCCCATGCGCGCGACGCGATCACGTTGCGGCACGCGGACGATGCGGCCAAAGTCGAGGGCCTTGCCGTTCCTGCATTGGACTCCTATCGGCCCCTCGTCGAGGCGCTCTGGCGTTAAAGTGAGACGCGGCGTTTTACAAACTCCGCCGGAAGTGTTTCAATTCTGTTTATTGAAACAGGGGTGCTCCACGAAGTGGGGCTGAGATAATACCCTAGAACCCGATCCGGATAATGCCGGCGTGGGAAGTTTTCCGAAGCAAAGCGGCCTTCCTCTTTCAAGCGCGAGTTCTCCTGTTTCACCGAGTTGAAGCAAGGGGAATGTATGCCAAGGCCTGCAACCGCTGTCACGGATCGGATCTCTCACCAGATATTGCAAGGCATTTGTTCCCCAGCCAATCGCTGCACGCGATTGACGGCGAGGTTCATCGTATTCACTTGTCTTGCAAGTCCCCTCTTCGCGATCGCGCAAAGTGAATCGAAAAAGCCTTCAGAAACCGGTCAAAAGATCGAACCCAGAAACCCTGACGCACAGAAACTGCCGCGCGTGACGACCACCATCGAAGTGCACGGCGAGGTGAAAGATGATTACCTTTCCGGCGCGACGACGGCAGGCAGCTTAGATGGCACATTGCTGAAAGAAACGCCGCTCTCCGTTACATCCGTTACGCGCGCGGTACTGAGCGATCAGGTGGCACGCGTGCTCTCGGACGTGGTGAAGAATGATGCGTCGGTGGGCGAAGATTATGCGCCGGTTGGCTATTACGGCGATTTTGAAATTCGTGGTTTTCCGCTTGACCTGGCAACGGCCCTGCAGATCAATGGCATGACCATTGCAGGCGAACAGGATGTTCCGCTCGAGAATAAGGAGAGCGTGGAGATTGTGAAAGGCATCGCCGGGGTGGAGAGCGGCATTGCGTCTTCGGGCGGACTCATCGATTACGTGACGAAGGAGCCAAACGCGCAACAACATCCCGCCATCGACCTGGCCACCGATCACCGCGGAACATCCTACGGCGCACTCGATGTAGGCCATGTTTTTCAGGGTGGGCTTGAGCCGGGCATTCGCCTCAATCTTGCCGGTGAGGATATTCACACCTATGTGCAGCATGCCGATGGATGGCGCGGTGTGGGCGCGGCCGATAGCGTGTTGCGCTTTGGCGCGAGCACGAATCTGTTCTCCGATTTCGAATACCAGCACAAAGTGCAGCGGTCGGAAGCGGGTTATCAACTGCTGGGTGGAACGACGACTCCTGAGCCGGTCTTTCCTTCCACGATGCTGGGATACCAGGCCTGGAGCAAACCGAATACGTTTGATGTTTTCAACGCAGGCTCACGGCTGGAGCACCGGTTCAATACGCAATGGACGGCGCGGTTGAGCGGCTCCTATAGCCACTCTTTAATTGACGACAACGTAATCTGGCCTTACGGTGCAGCGCTCGATGCGAATGGCAACTCGCTTTGCCCCAATGCGCCGCTGTATTTTTTCTGTCCCGACGGCAGCTATGAAATCTACGACTATCGCAGCCCCGGCGAGTTACGCATCGATGCAGTGGGCCAAGCGCTGGTCACGGGCCACCTCACAACGGGCAAGATCTCGCAGGACGTTGTCGGCGGCGGTTCGCTCTTCCATCGCAGCGTCGATCTTTCGCCGACCATTGTCTACACTCCGCTGGGCGTAGAGAACGTTTTTCAGCCGGACATTGCGTATGCGCCGGAAAGTCCTTACCAGCAGGCGGGCCCAGCAACACTCGCGGACTTTGACCACCAGGTGTCGGAAATTGTGCAGGACCGCGTGCATTTTCCCGCGGGCGTCACGGCGCTTGCAGGAGGACGATTTGTGCGGATCAGCGATTTCAATTATGCGACTGCCCGCACGCTGTGGCTTCCGCAATATGCGCTGACCTACGCACCGGTAAAGGATGTGACGCTGTACGGCAACTATGGGGTGTTGCTTTCACTTGGGCAACAGGCGCCGTGGTGGGTGGACAATGCGAATCAGTTTATGGATCCGTTTTTTACGCGGCAGGAGGAGGTGGGCGTGAAATATCAGCGCCAGATTCTGCTGACAGCGGATCTATTCAGAATGCGGCAACCATTCTTTTATCCGCGGATGCTTCAAGCGCCTGACAGCTTCTGCACGGCCAATCTCTCCACCGGAGGAAGCGTGGCGGCGGGAGATTTGTGCTTTGAGTCGGATGGACACGAGACACACGATGGGGTGGAACTGAGCGCGCAGGGCAAGGCTGCGAGCTGGTTGCAATTGACCGGTTCGGCGACGGCGATGAAGGCAACATCGACAGACACCGGCACAAGTGCATTCGATAGCAAGCAGGTGATCAACGTGCCGCGTGTGCACACGACACTCTTCGCGGATATGCTGGTGCCGCATACGAGTGGCCTGCACCTAATGCCCGGCTGGAGCTATACCAGCCGCAAGGAAGCGACGCGCGACGATGCGGTGAGCGTGCCGGGTTACAACTTATTCAATCTCGGGGCGCGCTATACGCCCGGAGGCGAACAGGGCCGCATGACCCTGCGACTTTATGCGGACAACATTTTCAATAAGCGCTATTGGAAGGACACCGGCGCCAGCTATGGAGATACATTCATCCATCAAGGCGCGCCGGCCACCGTGCGGCTTTCGGCGCACTATGTGTTCTAGCTTGAAGAACGACGGACGACTGAGATGAGCGCAGGAACAAAAGCGCACGGGATGGATGGAACGCTGGTGGAGCCGGATTGGCCGCCCCTCGTTCTCGATGAAGTACACACGCTTCTTCGGCAGTATCAGGGATGCGATGGGCCGATTGAGATCTTATCGGTGAGCCCGCGACCGTTTTCGGCCGCGAGCGTGGTGAAGGTAGGCGGCCGGCGCATCTTCGTCAAGCGGCATCATCGCGACGTGCGCGACAAAGAGGGGCTGCTCGAAGAGCATCGCTTCCTTGAATACTTGTGGACTCAAGGTGCGGATGTGCCGCGCGTGCTTGCTGCATCCTCGGGAGACACCGCGATTGAAAGCGGTGAGTGGACTTATGAAGTCCATGAATCGCCTGCAGGGATTGACTTGTACGAGGAAGCGATCTCGTGGACACCGTTTCGCTGCGCATCTCACGCGCATGCTGCCGGGAAGGCACTTGCGCGGCTCCATCAAGTGGCGCGCGGCTTTGCCGAGCCACCGCGCAGGCCGCGGCCGCTGGTGGCAAGCTTCACAATCTTTGCCGCAAAGGATGCAGCCGCGGAGATGAATCGCTATCTGGCTGCGCGGCCTGCGCTCGGGAATTACTTTCAGGGACGCAGTAATTGCGACGAGGCCCTCGAACTCCTTGCTCCTTTTCACGCCGAATTGTTGCCGCTGATCCCGGCGCTTGCGCCGTTGTGGACACACAACGACCTGCATGCCTCGAATCTGTTTTGGAGCGACGCAACCGACCAAGCGCGAGCCGCGGCAGTTATCGACTTCGGTCTGGCGGATCGCACGAATGCAATGCACGACCTTGCGCATGCGATCGAGCGAAACATTGTGGAGTGGCTGACCCTGGTCAACGATCCGGCGCACCCAGATGCGGTGGCGGTTCATTTCGATCATCTCCATGCTCTGCTCGAGGGATATGAGCAGGTGCGACGCCTCTCGGCGGAAGAGGCTGCGGCCCTGGCGCCAATGACGGCGCTTTGTCACGCGGAATTTGCCCTGTCGGAGAGTGATTACTTCTTAAGCGTGTTGCACTCGGAAGAAAAGGCGCCCATGGCGGCGGAAGGCTGGCTGGTTGGGCACGCACGGTGGTTCCACAACGCAGCCGGGCGGCGACTGATGGATGCCCTGCGTCGCTGGGCAGACGAGCGGAAGCCGTCCGCAACTGGAGCGGCACGGCCATGACCTGGACGATGATCGCGAACTATCTCGGCGAAAATTGGCTGGAAATTGCAGGTTTTCTCACGACAGTGCTGGGTATCTGGCTCACGACGCGGCGCACTTTGCTGTGCTGGCCCGTGATTCTTGCCGCGGACATTTTCTACCTGATCGTCTTTTATCGCGCGCAGCTTCTTTCCGATGCGTTATTGCAAATTTTCTTTTTGATCTTCACGCTTTACGGTTGGTGGAATTGGTGGCGCGGCGTTCGGGAAGAGGGCGAGGTTCGTGTCGTTCCGCTGGGATTTCCCGCGATGGTGATTGCGGTGGTTGTCGGAGCGGTTGGCAGCGTTGCGCTTGGAGAGTTGGCGAAGCGACTTCACGCGGCTCTCCCCTTCCTGGACGCTACGCTGACCAGCTACAGCCTTGTTGCGAGTTGGTGGCAAGCGCGCAAACATACAGCAAACTGGTGGTTGTGGATTGCTGTCGATGTTACCTATATCGGTGAGTATCTCTACAAAGATCTGCGCGCAACGGCACTGCTTTACGCGATTTTGGTTGGGCTGGCTGTGCTTGGACTGCGCGACTGGCGGCGAGCCGCACAAACGTATCAGATGGCAGCTTGAACGACGTTGTGTAATGACTGACCGGCGATGTAACGACGCAACTCGTCTTCGGCTATTTTGATGGAGCGCGGCGCGAACTGCGGCGACGAACCCCCAATATGGGCAGTGATCAGAAGATTTGGACACTTCCAGAGAGGGTGTCCAGCGGGAAGCGGTTCGGGATCGGTGACATCAAGAGCGGCGCGAATCCTGCCTGCATTCAGAGCATCCACGAGCGCATCGGTATCGACAATAGGACCCCGCGCGGCGTTCACCAGCAGCGCACCCTGTTTGAGAAGACTGAGTTGGCGCGAGCCGATGAGATGATGAGTCTCCGCAGTTGATGGCAGGATGAGGATGACCACGTCGGCCTTCGGAAGCAGGCTCTCGAGTTCGCCGACGGGTTGGACTGATGGATCTTTACGCGGTGTGCGCGCAACGCGCAGAAGCTGGACACTGAATGGAACGAGCATTCGTTCTATTTCTTTGCCAATCGCACCGTAGCCCACAAGTAGAACCGTTTTGCCCGTGAGCTCCTCCTGCATCACAGGAGGGTAATGGGGACGTGGATCGCCGGTGATTCGCGTGTAATGCGCAGTGGCCTCGAAACGGCGCTTCCACTCGCCCGACCGTTGAACATCGAGATAGAGAGGAAGATATTTGAGCATCGAAAGGATCGCGGATATCGTCCACTCGGCGGTGGAGATATTGTGTGCACCTCGAGCATTGCAGATCGTGACATGGGGTCCCATGGCGCCGGGAATCCACTCAGTGCCCGCCATGAGCGACAAGACCAGCCGCACGCCACGCAGATGAGGCACAATGCGCTGGGCTCGCGTTGGATAGGGATCGGGAATCCAAACATCGATTTCGATGTCGTGGTCGAGTTTGTCAGACAGAGAGATTAGCTCGACTTCCGTGGGGAAACCGGCGAAGAGGTCGGCAGAAATGGTTGCGGGGAATCCCACTCGTAGCATAGAACTATGTCGGCCGCATCGTCGGCGCTCAAATCCTATGCTACACGGTAGTGATGCTTGACAGCCGGGGCTCGGCTTGAGCGTGTCATGCTTGAACAGCGGGGATCCGACGGAAGGGATTTGAAAGATGCGGCTGATGGCAAACCAGACGTGGTCGCAACAACAACTGGTGAAAAAGCTCCAGGTCGACCGTCCCGAGCGAGCAGGCTGGCTCAGTTTCGAGCACCGCCGGTTGCTGATCCACGCTGCTAAAACTGCACTTTCTGCCGCGCTCTGCTGGTGGCTTGCAACGCGCTTCGGCTTGCACGACGGCTATTGGGGCGCAATTAGCGCAATTATCGTGCTCCAATCCAACTTCGGGTCGACCATTACCGCGTCGCGCGATCGACTGCTCGGCACATTGATCGGGGCGGTGCTCGGCTTTTCGTTTTCACTCTTCGGCGCGTTGCCATGGAACTACTTTCTTGCCGTGTTTGCGGCGATGACCGTCTGCGGGCTACTAGGATTTCGCAGTAGTTCGCGGCTTGCCGGAGTCACCATCACGATCGTGATGCTGGTTCAAAATGGCACCTCGCATTGGACGGTCGCGCTTGATCGCGTGGGGCAAGTTGTCCTGGGCATCGTGGTCGCGCTTTTAGTCTCAACGCTTGTCTTTCCGGATCGTGCTCGACTTCGATTGCGCGATGGTCTTGCGCAGGAGTTCCTCGTTCTTGGCGCTTTTTTCGAGGCGATCCTGCAAGGATTTGGCGGCATGCCGAACGCGAATCTGACAACGACGCGTGAGAATGCATTGGCCTTTCTGCGCAGCAACAACGAACTGCTCCAAGCAGCTCGCAATGAGCCTTCTGGAGGGCCAGGATGGCGCGAGGGGCTAGGCATGTCGGCTCAGTTTGGACGCTCGATCTTCGACGCTCTTGTGGCCTTGGAATTCGCGGTGCGGGATAGTCACGATGACAAATACGTGCAGCAGCTAGAGCCTGCGCTCGGAAAGCTTGCCGCGGACATTCGCAGCGGCTTTCATTATCTCGCCGGTTGCATCCACGCATGGCGGTTTCACGTGCCGCCGAAGGAAATCAATCTTGAAGAAGACATTGCGCAACTTGAGGCGCGCATGGCAGATGTGCGGCCCACTGGGTCGCAGTTTTCTCAAGCAGAAATTCTGCGCGCCTATGCGGTGCAATTGCACCTGAAGCAACTTGCTCGCCTGCTGCGCGCCTCTCGGGTTGAAACCAGCCAGGCGATCGGCGAAGCGCAGAAATAGAGCGGTTCTGCACTTCAAGCGAAAAAGCGGCGCAACGATTCGACGCAAGCCTCAATCTCGGGAATGCTGATGGCATAGCCGAAGCGGAGATGCCCCTCGCCCTGGGCGCCAAATACCGATCCAGGAATTGTGGCGATGTGCGCCTTGTCGAGCAAAATCTGCGCGGCGGTTCGGCTGTTCTTATTGATCTTCTCGACATTGGGAAAAGCGTAGAACGCGCCCGCTGGAGGATCGCATGCCAACCCCACTTCATTCAGCGCAGAAACGAGCAAGTCGCGACGCTTTCGATATTCCTCGCGGTAAGCGGCTATCCGCGTCTCCGGCGTTTTAAGCGCGTAGATCATCGCATGCTGCACCGGTGTGGCGACGCCGTTCGTGGAGTAAAGGACGATTTTGCGGAGCGCTGTCATGAACGGCTCTTGCGCAACCGCATATCCAGCACGCCATCCGGTCATAGCGTAGGTTTTGGAGAAGGTGAAGCAGGTGATGGTTCTCTCAAGCATGCCGGGAAGCGAGGCGATGGATACATGCTCGCTGTCGTACACGAGGTCTTCATAGGCCTCATCGGCAATGACGACGAGGTCGCGTTCGATCGCGAAGGAAGCAACTTCTTCCGCTTCTGCGCGCGTGAAGACAAGGCCGCTGGGATTCTGCGGCGTGTTGTAGTAGATCGCCCTCGTCTTCGGCGTGGAAAATTGAGCAAGCGTGTTGCGAATTCCGTTACGACGCGCGGTTGCGGTCGGCACAAGCAATGGCCTCGCCTGGGCACCTGTCACAAGATCGCCTATCGGTGTCCAATAGGGCGAGAAGACCAGCGCATCGTCGCCGGGGTCAAGCACACTTTGAAAGGCAGCATACAAGCCCTGCGAGCCGCCGACAGTTGCAATGACTTCGTCGGTCGTGACGTGAATGCGGTTTTTCGACGCCAGTTTTTCGACGAGTGCCTTGCGCAGAACGGGCAGGCCGGAGGAAGGCGCATAGTGCGTTTGATTCTCGACGAGCGCCCTTACCGCAGCAAATTTGATGTCTTCCGGCGTTTCAAAGTACGGCTCGCCGCCATGCAGCGCGTGTACTTGCAGACCTTCCGCACGCATCGCCATCACCTTGTTGCGAATCTGCACAATGTCAGAAAACCCTACCTCATCCAGCCGCCTCGCTAGCCGGATTCCGCTCTGTTTCGTCGCCATGATTTGGTGTCCTTTCGCACAGAAGGGGAGGGTTTTCTTTTCAGGATACCCGATGAGGATTGAGATGCGCGTCAGTTCGAAAAAAGCGAATGCGATGATGCCTTGCGGATTACACCGAGAGAAGATCAGTGTAGATTGCCATGCCGACGACCGCGTCCACGTCCATCGCATGGAGCGCATCGATCTCCCGCTGGCTTCGAATACCGCCGGCGACGATCAGTTGGCGCGCAGTGAGCTTGCGGAGACGCGCGGCGACTTCGAGCGGGAAGCCTTGCATGAGCCCTTCCCCATCGACGTGCGTGTAAAGAAAAGCGGAAACGTAAGGATCGAGATGCGGAATAGCTTCATCGGGAGTAAGAGCGACCTCTGCTTTCCAACCCTTGACGGCGATGCGGCCGTTTTTAGTGTCGACGCCGGCAACGACCCGCTCTGCGCCGACGGCTCCGGCGAAGGCATGTGCGGTTTCGACGTTCACCGAGCCTTCTTCAGTGAAAAGCGCGGAGCCAATGATGACGCGCTTCCCTCCCGCATCGATGACTTGCGCAGCTTTTTCGATGGAGCGGATGCCGCCGCCTACTTGGCACGGCAATCGTTTTGCGATCTGAGCGACTAACCCGGAGTTGTCGCCCTGCCGCATGGCTGCGTCCAGGTCAATCAATTGCACAAGGGGATAGCTGGAAAATTTGTCAATCCAATAATCGAAATCGTCGAAGGCAAGACGCAGTTTTTCGCCCTGCACCAATTGCACAATGCGGCCGCCAAGGAGATCGATAGAGGGAATCAGCATGGGAGTCTCACTAGGACCCCGGCCTCTGCCAGTCCCTGTTTAAGCGAGCGCGCGCTGGAAACGCCGAAGTGAAATATGCTTGCAGCCAATGCGGCATCGGCTTTGCCTGCCGCGAACACGTCGGTGAAGTGCGCGACGGTTCCAGCGCCACCGGAAGCGATGACGGGAATGCTCACGGCCTGACTGACCGCTGCGGTGAGTTCGCAATCGAACCCTGCGCGCGTGCCGTCCGCGTCCATCGAGGTAAGGAGAATCTCGCCGGCGCCGCGAGCCTCTGCTTCGCGTGCCCACTCGACGGCGCGCCGGCCTGCGGGCTTGCGGCCGCCTTGCACGAAGACCTGCGCGTCGCGGACCGGATCGGCGGCGTTGGGGTCGCGACGGGCATCGATCGCGACGACCACGGCCTGCGCGCCAAAACTTCGACCAATAGCCTCGATGAGAGTTGGGTCGGCGAGAGCGGCAGAGTTGACGCTGACTTTGTCGGCCCCTGCGTCAAAGACTTGCTCCGCATCGTAGGCACTGCGAATGCCGCCGCCTACGGCGAAGGGCACGAAGAGCGTGCGAGCTGTGCGACGAACCGTTTCGAGCAGCGTGGCGCGGCCTTCGTGGGTTGCGGTGATGTCAAGCAAGACAATTTCGTCGGCGCCTTCGCTGGCGTGCCGCGCGGCAAGCTCAGCAGGATCGCCCGCGTCAATGATGTCGACGAACTGGACGCCTTTGACGACGCGGCCGGCGTCCACGTCCAGACAGGCGATGATGCGCTTGGTTAGCATGCGGCCTCCTTCGGCTGGAACGCGAGAAAATTACGAAGGATCTTGAGGCCGGTAGCACCGGATTTCTCCGGATGGAACTGGACACCCATCACATTGCCGCTTTCGACAGCGGCGGCGAAGGTCTCGATGTAATTGGTTGTGGCAGCAGTACTCGCCGTGACGGGGGCGCAGTAGGAGTGCGTGAAATAGACGTATTCGCCATCTTCAACGCCCGCGAGCAGGCGGGAATCTCCGTGTATCGTGAGCGAGTTCCAGCCGACGTGCGGGACCTTTTGTTGGCCATCGGGAAAACGCGCACACGCTTCTGAGAACTGGCCGAGACCCGGCTGATCCGGCTCTTCCGTCGAGCCGGCATAGAGCCATTGCATACCAACGCAGATGCCGAGGAAGGGTACGCCGCGGTCGATGGCGCTTCGAATTGCGGGTGTGAGACCGGTGGCATCGAGACGATGAGTTGCCGCAAAGTGTCCGACACCGGGAAGCACAATGCGCTCCGCGGACTCAAGCGGCGCAGGGCTTTCAGTCACTTCTGTTTCTGCGCCTAAGTGACGCAGAGCTTTGAGAACCGACGTAAGATTGCCGGCCTTGTAATCGATCACCGTCACACGCATCAGAGAAGTCCCTTGGTGGACGGCAGCATTGCGCCGAGTTGATTGTCGCGCGAGCAGGCTACGCGCAGCGCGCGGGCGAAGGCTTTGAAGATGGCCTCGATCTTGTGGTGACTCGATCTTCCATACATGGTCTTCACGTGCACATTGGCGCGAGCACCGCGAGCGAAGCCTTCAAAGAAGTCGGTGACCAATTCGGTTTGCAGATCTCCAACGAGGCGTGTGCGGACTTTGGTATCGACAGCGAAGGCAGCACGGCCACTGAGGTCGACCGCGGCGATGGCGAGGGTTTCGTCCATAGGCATGAGGAAGTAGCCGGCGCGCAGGATGCCGCGCTTGTCGCCGAGGGCACGGTCGAAGGCCTCTCCGAGGGCGATCCCCACATCTTCAACCGTGTGATGCTGGTCGACGTCGAGGTCGCCATCGCACTTCAGTTCGAGGTCGAAAGCTCCGTGACGCGTGAACAGCTCCAGCATGTGATCGAAGAAGCGAATGCCGGTGGTTATCGTATATTGGCCGCGGCCTTCAATCGTCAGCGCGATGGAGATCCGCGTTTCGGTCGTATTGCGCTCGAAAGCTGAGCTGCGCTTTGTTGTACGGGTTTTGAGGTTTGAACTCTTTGCCGGCTTTTTCATTGCGCCTCGTTTCCGGCTCGCAATGCGGCCATGGTTTCGCTCAGCGCCTCTGCAGCCTGGCGCATTTGTTGCCGCGTGCCGATGGTGATGCGGACACAACCGTCGCACCCTGGGTCATTGGAGCGGTCGCGCACCAGCACTTCGGCGGCCCTCATGCGTCGAACGAACTCTGCGTGACGCGGCCCGATATCGACGAGAATAAAGTTGGCGTGAGTCGGCCAGCGTGGCACTTGAGCGGCATCGAGAACAGCCTCGAATTCCAAACGTGCGGAAATGACTTCGTTGACGTACCACTCCAGGTAGGCTGCATCTTCCAGTGCGGCGGGCAAACAAGCCAAGGCAAGCGAGTTTACGCTGTAGGGTGAAAGGACGCGCCGAATCCACTGCATTAGACCGACCGGACCTGCGAGCAGCCCGAGACGAAGTCCGGCGAGACCGTAGGCTTTCGAAAACGTGCGTGCGACGACGAGATTCGGAAGCGTGTCGATTTGGTCGAGGACGGATTCGCCGTGGAAATGGAAATAAGCCTCATCAACGAGGAGAACGGCGTGTGGCGCGCGGTGTGCGAGCTCGATGAGTTGAGCGCGGGTGGCGACGGAGCCCGACGGACTGTTGGGGTTAGCGATCGCAATGATTTTTGTTCGCGGAGTGATTGCGGCGAGCAGGCGCTCGAAGGGAAACTGCAAGTCCGCCGCGGCTTGTATCGGGACGACGCGCGCGTCTGTCGCGGAGGCATAGACCTCGTACATCGTGTAGGTCGGCACAGGCAAGAGCACTTCATCCCCAGATTCGAGGAAGGTTTCGAAGAGCACATGGATCGCTTCATCGACTCCGTTGGTAAGTACGGCTTGTTCAGGCAAGACACCGAGGTGTTCGGCGACTACGGCTTCGATCGGCTCGCGCTCGGGATAACGCGTGAGGTCGCTCGTGGAGATGCGGCCAAGCACTTCGCGCACCTCGGGCGAACAGGCAAGTGTATTCTCGTTGAAGTCGAGACGGAGTGCATCGCGGCTGCCGAGGGGCGGATGATATTCCTTCATCCGCTGCACACGAAGGCGCGGAACTGGATAGGAGATCGTGACTGGTTCAGGCACGAGACCTCCCATTGCTCAAACGAGTTCGGATAGATTCTGCGTGGGCGGCCAAGCCTTCAGCTTCTGCAAGTAGGCTCGCGGGAGGACCGAGTGTGCGCAGGCCTTGCTGGGAATACTCCTGCACGGTGACGAGTTTGACGAAATCGTTGACGCTGAGGCCACCACGGACACGCGCCATGCCGCCTGTAGGCAAAGTGTGATTGGGCCCGGAGATGTAGTCACCCATTGGTTGCGCAGACCAGCGGCCTACGAAGATGGAGCCGGCGTTCTGAATCCAATCGAGATCGCGAGGGGCGTCGACGGTGAGGTGCTCGGGGGCGAGGCGATTGGTGATTTGGCGGGCTTCTTCTACCGTGGAGGCGAGAATCGCTAGACCATTGCGGCTTAGAGCTTCACGTGCGACTGGGTTGTTGCGGCTGCGTTTTTTCGCCTCGGCGATGACTTCGTGGGCGAGGTCGAGGCGCGTGGTGATGAAGATGGCCAGTGCTTCGGGATCGTGTTCAGCCTGAGCAACCAGATCTGAGGCGATATCGGCTGCGCGGCCGCGGTCGCTGGTGACGACGATTTCTGTGGGACCGGCAAGCATGTCGATGGCGCAATCGAAGGCCACGAGGCGCTTGGCTGCGGTGACATAGAGATTGCCAGGACCGACGATCTTGTCGACGCGCGGGAGGGTTTCAGTCCCGTAGGCGAGGGCGGCGATGGCATGCGCACCGCCGAGACGGTAGAACTCGGTGATGCCGAGGTGATGGGCGGCGGCTAGAGTCTCGGGCGCGGGCTTGGGCGAGACCACGACGATGCGTTCGACACCGGCCACCTGTGCAGGAATCGCGGTCATGAGAAGCGTGGAAGGCAGAGGATGGCGGCCGCTGGGAACGTAGCAACCGACGGATTGAAGAGGGCGGACGAGCTGGCTGGTGGATAATCCCGGGATCGGATGGAAGGTCCAGGACGATGGCATCTGGCGCCGCGCGAATTCACGAATCTGATTTGCCGCAGTTGAGAGAGCGTCGCGTAGCCCTGGGTCCGCGGCGTCCCATGAAGCCGCCATCTCTTCTGGCTTCACGCGCAGACTCGTTGCCTCATTGAGGCCATCGAATTCGGAGGCGTAACGGAAAAGGGCGGAGTCGCCCTTCTTGCGCACATCGCTCACGATGCGCTTGACTGCGGGCAGGACCGAGTCGAGTGATGCGCCACCACGTCGCTCGAGAGCGGCTAGGATCGTTTCCGTGTGACGAGCGCCTCGTCCTTTGGTTCGAATCAGCTTCATGGTTCGCGTACCTTCAACGTTGCGTGCCTAAAGAACAACTTTGTTCAGCGGGTATTCAACGATGCCCGTTGCCTTCGCCGCTTTCAGCCGGGGCATCACATCCCGCGCGACACGTTCTTCAACGATGGTATTGACCGCCACCCACTCGGAATCGCTGAGTTGAGAAACAGTGGGCGAATTGAGCGCGGGCAGCACGGCGAGAACAGCCTCGAGATCGGCACGCCTTACATTGAGCATCAGTCCCACCTGCGATTGCGCATCGATGGCGCCGCGCAGCATGAGCGCAATCTGGTCAATTTTTTCGCGCTTCCAGGCGTCGGCCAGCGCGCCCTTGCCCGCGATCAAATGCGTTTCGCTTTCCATGACCGTGTCGATGATCTTCAGGTGATTGGCCTTCAGCGAACTGCCGGTCTCGGTGACTTCGACGATGGCATCGGCGAGTGTGGGCGGCTTGACTTCGGTGGCGCCCCAACTGAATTCGACTTTGACGTTGACGCCTTTTTCGCCGAAGTAGCGCTTGGTGACTTCGACAAGTTCAGTGGCAATGATTTTGCCTTCGAGGTCTTCGGCCTTCTCAAAGCCGCTGGACTCGGGCACGGCGAGCACCCAACGCACTTTGCGCCGGCTTTGCTTGGCATACGTCAGCGTAGTAACGCTGGTGACGTCGAGACCGCTTTCGACAACCCAATCAATACCGGTGAGGCCTGCATCGAGCACGCCGTGGTCGACGTAGCGCGCCATTTCCTGCGCACGAATCAGCATGCACTCGATGTCGGGGTCGTCGATGGAGGGAAAATAGGAACGGCCGTCGGCGTAGATGTTCCAGCCAGCGCGCTTGAAGAGGGCGAGCGTTGCATCCTGTAAGCTGCCCTTGGGCAAACCAAGTCGAAGCTTGTTAGCCACGGGCCACCTCCGCAATGTCGCTGGCCGTTTTAATCGGGCGAGTGAAACAACTCACGGTGCCTTCGTGGCAAACCAGGCCGTCTCCCTCGACCGCGACGCGAAACAACAGAGTGTCGTTGTCGCAGTCAGTTGATACCGAGAGGATGCGAAGACGGTTGCCGCTGGTTTCACCCTTCATCCAGAGCTTTTGGCGGGTGCGGCTCCAAAATGTGACAAAGCCGGTTTCCAGCGTTTTCGCGTAACTGACCTGGTTCAAAAAGCCCAGCATCAGCACTTCGCCGGTGCGCGCATCCTGGACGATCCCGGGCACAAGACCATCCATTTTGTCGAAATCGATTTCTGCGGGTGTGTCGCTCATTCCTTCATCCTGTCTGAAACCTCGAGAAAAGCAAAAAGCCCGCCAGCATAGTCGCCGGCGGGCTTTCGTGTTTCCTGATCTCTCTGGCTGTCTAGTTCAAGCCATGGCAGTCCGCCGGCATGGAGGTCCCATGATGATGGTGGTGACCGTGATTGCGGTGGCTCTGCATCTGGATTGAAATTACGGGCAAACACCGTGTTCTGTCAATAATGGCGTCTAAAAAAGTGAATACCAAAGAGCCGGCTAGACCGTTCCCACAGTCACCTTTCCCTCGGGAGCATCTGGTTTGCCGGGCTGCCGGAGCAATTCGACGACCCGCTCGTACAAACGATTGCGGAGTTCAAACCGCTCCGAAGCGCGCGTCACATAACGCACCTGGATCCCGATGCCGGAGGAGGACGGACGCAGATTGACCACCGGTTCCGCGCTGAACCGGCTCATACCGATGCCATGAGCGATCCGCTTCCATTCGGTCTCCGCGAGATGCGCATTTTCTTGTGTCTCTTCCAATACGACCTGGTGGATGCGCTCAACCATATTAGTCAACTCCTCGGATGCGGGGAGGGTTACGGAGATCTCGTCCCACATCCACTGCCCGCTTGTCGAGAAATTGAAGAACTGGCCTCGAATGGCAAAGCTGTTCATGAACGTGGTACGGCGCCCCGTGGGATGTCCTTTATCCTCGAGGGTCCCGGTTTCAAGCAGGGAGGTTCTGAATAATCCCACATTGGTGACCTCGCCACCGACACCATTGATCTCAACCCAATCGCCGACGTGGATTCCGCTCTTGCCGACGAGAACGAACCAGCCCAGGAACGCTACAATAAAATCCTGCAGAGCTACAGTGAGGGCAGCCGTAACAAGACCGAGGATGGTTGGTGTTTGCTCGGGCGTGCCAAAGATGACGAGCAGAATGAGAACTGCGCCGACTACCTGAATGCCCAGGACGAGAATGTTGCGGAGCGTTTGCGTCTGTTTGCGATCGAGCGACGGGCGAGACATCAACTTCCGCACCAGCGCATCGCAAACGACCATGCAGATCAGGATGAAAACGATTAGCGCGAGTGACCGAAGAATGAGATGCAGCACGATGGAGTGCTGTACGAGTACCTGGTTTGCCCACTTGCCGTAAACGGTGGCGAGTTGCTTATTGGTTTGAATGCGATCGTCGTAGATACTCAGAATCTGGCGTTCGGCGCTTCGGTCCTTAAGGCCGGCGAGCTTCGATGCGTGGTCGCTCGCGCCGTTGGCCGAGGCAGCTCCAGCGGCATTGGTCTGGCTCTCCAAAGCATTGTGTTGCGAAGTGAGAGCCGCCGCGTCCTGCTGGGCTTTCTGCTCAGCTTGCTGGATCGACTTGTACCGATCGAGCTGACTGAACCAGGCTCGCACTCGCCCGGCGAGCGTACCGTGCTGCTTTTCCGAGATTGAAGCGATCTGGGCCGTTGCCTGCGATGCGTTGTCATAGGCACGCATCGAAGCCTCATGCGCCGCCAGCTCCTGCTGGATTTGCGCACTATCATCGCCTGAGGCCCGCGCGAGGTCTTCCTGGGCATCCGCGAGCTCGTCGGTGTCGAGACCAAGCTGCGCCTTCGCCACATCGAGGTCATCGCCGGTCGCCCCGTCATCGGGCGCGTCCGATTTCGAAGCGTTGGCCGGCGCATTCGACGCAGGCGTCAAGCTTTTGACGAGGGACTGATCCTGCGCAATGAGCTGCTGGAGCTGAGCGACCTTTTGCGCGAGGGCCGCTGCCTCTCCGGACAGAGTGCGATGCTCGGCGCGCAATCGAGCCTGGCGAAGCGCCGATGCAAATGCCTGGTCTACTTCATGGTCCGCCAACCGCTCTGCATCGCGGGCAAATTCCGTCTCTTCCGCAGTAACAGCCACCGCGGCGAGCGCCTGCGCTGTTTGCCAGATGCTCACATCGACAAGGGTCTTCTTCGCGGACGGAGGACCAGCCGAACCACCCTGCTGGCGCAGGAACGAGAGATTCTCCATCGCGCCGCGCGTGGTCCAGAGAAAGACGAGACACAGCACCAGCAGTGCGCTCAGTGCAACAAGAAGGATTGTCCTGGTTTTTCCGACAGCGTGCGGACTGCCGGCCTCACCGGGGTTAGGTGCAATGGGGGGGATTGCCATACCTGCATTCTTACAAAATCAGCGTGTCTTGAGAACAGAAATACCGATGTCCGGATTGCACTTTAGGATGGAATTTGCCGGCCAGAGAAGAGAGGCAGACAATGTTGGCATGCCCAGCCAACGACGAATTGTGCTCGTTTCTGTAGCAGCGCTGTGCTGGTCGTGGTCCGCATTTTCGCAGACGTCTGGCAGGGTGCACACGCCGCAGCCGGAGACTCGCGTCGACATTAACCACGCTACGGTTGAAGAACTGCTTAAGGTACCGGGAATGACGCGAACCTAGGCGGATCGCATTGTGCGGTTCAAGCCATATCGCACCAAGATCGATATGCTGGACCGCGGAGTCGTGACCGGCGCGGTGTATGACCGCATCAAGGATTACGCGATCGCCCACCGCGAGGAGCAGTGAGCGACCGGGAAGTTATGAGTGGGTCGGTTCAGTCGATCCAAGATCCCCGCGCTTCAGCAACCGGCTTAGGATGACGTAGAGCACAGGAATAAAGATCAGGTTGAGCACCGTCGAGAGCAGCATGCCGCCGACAATGGTGGTGCCCACGGAACGTCGGCCGAGCGCGCCCGCGCCGGTCGCGAAGACGAGTGGCATGACGCCGAGGATGAAGGCAAACGACGTCATCAGAATCGGGCGAAGACGCAGTTCGGCTGCCTCGATGGCGGCCTCGGCAATGGAGCGGCCCTTGCGCCGCAACTGCTCGGCAAATTCAACGATCAGAATCGAATTCTTTGCCGACAGCCCGATCAGCATGACGAGGCCGATCTGGCAATAGACATCGTTGGAGAGGCCGCGCAGCGACACCAGCCCCAACGCGCCCAGCACAGCCATCGGCACGGCAAGCAAAATGATGAATGGCAGCGCAAAGCTTTCGTATTGCGCAGAGAGGGTGAGGTAGACGACCAGGATACCGAGCCCAAAGATCAGCAGCGCGCGGCCGCTGGATTCGATTTCATCGAGCGTCAGGCCGGTCCACTCATAGCGCATGCCCGGCATCATCACTTGCTTTGCCAGGTCTTCCATGCCGGTGATTCCCTGCCCTGAGCTGTACCCAGGTGCGGGCGAACCATCGATCTCCACTGCGCGAAAGAGGTTGTAGTGCGAGATCACGGGCGGCCCGGAACTCTCGGCGACAGTGACGAGATTGTCCAGGGGCACCATCCGGCCTGCATCCGACCGGACATAGTAGCTGTGCAGATCTCCGGCATTCATGCGAAATCGCTGATCGGCCTGTACAAAGACACGGTAAGTACGATTATTGAAGTCGAAGTCGTTGATGTACTCAGAGCCCATGAACACACCGAGCGCGGTTGTAATCTGCGAGAGGGGAACGTTCATGGCTTTGGCCTTTTCGCGGTCAATCGTGACGAGTTCCTGGGGGTCGTTCGCTGAGTACGTGGTGATAAGCCCGGTAATGTCTTTGCGCGCGCGACCGGCACCTACAATCTGGTGAGCCACGCGATCCAGATCCGACAACGTATTGCCGCCCGAATCCTGCAGCATGAATTGAAACCCGCCGTAGCTGCCGACGCCGCTGACAGCCGGCGGTTCAATGACTGCCACGAGGCCGCCGTTGGGCGCGAACAGCAGCGACTGAAGCTTGGGCGAGAGATCCGCCACAATATCCGCGGCAGTATGACCCTTTCCCCTGCGTTGATCCGCAGGCCTGGTGCTGATGAACATGAGGCCCGCATTGGATGCGCCTCCGGAAAAACTGAAGCCCATGACTGAAAATGCGCCTGCAATGTCCTTATTGGAGTAAATGATGGCCTGCGCGCGTTCAGCCAACGCGGACGTATAGGAGAGCGAAGACCCCGGCGGCGCCTGCACGATTCCGATCAGGAAGCCCTGGTCCTCCTGGGGAATGAAACCCGTGGGGACGCGTTGGTAGATCCACACAGTGGCGCCGAGGCCAACGAAGAAGACGAGGAGGAGCACATAGCGCAGTTGCAGCGCGACATGAATAACGCGCGCATAGGTCCTCGACAACCAGGTGATGAATGCGTCCGCACCGTGGATGAACGCGGCGAATGCGCGGGAGAGTGGGCGAATGTGGAGAAAGTCAAGCTGACGAGGCCGTGCTTCTTCGCCGCGAAGGAACATCGCCGAAAGAGCCGGTGAGAGTGTGAGCGCGTTGAAGGCCGAGATGGCGATGGAGAAGGCAATCGTCAGCGAGAACTGTCGATAGAGGATGCCTGTGGTTCCAGGGAAGAACGACACCGGCACGAACACGGCAATCAGCACGAGAGAGGTGGCGATCACAGCACTGGTCACTTCGCCCATGGCGCGCGATGTGGCTTCGTGCGGATCGGAGTGCTCCATCGCGATGTGGCGTTGCACGTTCTCGATGACCACAATGGCGTCGTCGACCACCAGGCCGGTGGCGAGCGTGATGCCGAAGAGTGTGAGCGAGTTGATGGAGAAGTCAAAGACCCTGATAAACGCAAAGGTGCCGATGAGCGAAACGGGAATCGTGACTGCGGGAATGATGGTGGCGCGCCAGTCAAGCAAGAAAAGGAAGATGACCAGGATAACGATGGCGATGGCTTCAGCAAGCGTAACCAGGACCTCGTGGATCGAGTCTCCGATGACTGTTGTCGAGTCGAAAGCGACCGCATATTCGAGTCCGGGCGGAAAGCTCTTTGAAAGCTCTTTGAGCGCGGATTTCGCCGCCGCGTCAACATCGAGCGCATTGGCATTGGACAGTTGCAAGACACCAATGCCCTGTGCGGCGTGGCCGTTATATTCGAGCGACGAACTGTAGTCTTCGGCTCCCACTTCCGAGTGACCAACATCTCTTAGAAGCACGAGCCCATTGGCATTGTTCTTTACGATGATGTTGTCGAATTCGACTGGACTGGTGAGACGGCCGACCACGCGCACCGGAATTTGAAAAGCCTGATTTTCGTCCGATGGAGGCTGGCCCAATTGCCCGGCGGGAATCTCGACGTTCTGTTCGATCAGGGCATTCACTACGTCCGCGGCCGTGAGGCCACGCGAGGTCAGCTTCAAGGGATCGAGCCAGACGCGCATGGCGTATTTCCGTTCGCCGAAGATCGTGACATCGCCGACGCCAGGAACACGCTTGATCGCGTCCTTGACGTAAATATCAAGATAGTTGGAGATGAATTCGTGCGAGTATCGTCCGTCGCGCGTAAAGAAGCCGGCGCCAAAGACAAAATTTCTGTTTGCCTTGCTGATCGAGATACCGGTTGCATTGACTGCCGCAGGCAGACGCCCTGTCACGCTGGCCACGCGGTTCTGTACGTCGACTGCTGCGATGTCGAGGTTGTAGCCGGTGCGAAAAGTCGCAGTAATCTGACTGGTTCCGTTGTTGGTGCTGGAGGAGCTGATGTAACGCATGCCCTCAACACCGTTGATCGCCTCTTCCAACGGGATGGTGACGGCCTTCTCGACTGTGTCGGCGTTGGCTCCCACGTAGTTGCAGGCCACGCCGACCTGCGGAGGAGTCAGCGTGGGATACATGGCGATGGGCAGGTTGGGAATACAGATCGCCCCGGCAAGAATGATCATGAGCGCACAGACGGTGGCGAAGACTGGCCTATGAATAAAAAAGTCGACAAACAAGCTGAACCCTCTTTCCCTTTTCCCTGGCGAACGCAACGCTACCGGCGCGTGACTGTCTGCACCGGGGCGCAGGATCAATGAGCGAACTCAGGCGCCCAAGGGAAGCACCGGCATACCGTTGACCAGGAACTGCGTGCCCGACACGATCACTTTGTCGCCGGCAGCGAGTCCCGATGAAATGGAGTATGTGTTTCCAACCGTGTCACCCAAAACGACAGGCGTCTGGCTGGCGATGAAATGACCGTTCTGCTGGCGCGCAACGAAGACGAAGCTCTGACCGCCCTGGCGGGTCACGGCGAGGACCGGAATCACCGCCATCGGTTTCGTGCTCCAAATGACTCGCGCTTTGATCATCTGCGCATTGCGGACTGCTTCCGCAGAGCCATGAACAGGGGCCTTCACGAGGATCCCCTGCAGCGTGCTGTCGACCTGCGGCGAGACAAAATCCACCTTCGTTTTTTCCAGCAGCTTGCCACCTGTGTCGTAGAGTTCCACTCCCAGACCTTGCCGAGCCTCACTGGAGCGCTCGGTGGGAATGTAGATATAAGCTTCCAGGTCCCTGTTCTGATCCAGGGTAGTTAGAACCGTGGTGGTCGACACGTAATCGCCCACGTGCACAGGTACGTCGCCAATCACGCCGTCAAATGGCGCCCGGACTGAGTAGTAGGCCAGTTGCTCTTCCTGTGTTTTGCGGAGCGAAACTGCTGATTCGTAATCCGCCTTGGTGTTGGAGAACGACTGCTGCGCCTGGTCCCACGCATCGCGGCTGATGATGCCGGCGTCAAAGAGTTTGTGCTGCCGCTCGAGTTCCACCGTGTTGTAGTCGTAGAGCGCTTTCTTCTGGCGCTCCGTCGCGCGTTGCGCTTCCACATTGGCCAACTGCGGCTGCGCGTCGATCTCCATCATCAACTGGCCTGCCTGCACGTGGTCCCCTGACCGGACGTGAATCTGCGTCAGCCGCCCACTGACCTGCGGCTGCAGGGTGGCCGAGCGGCGCGACATGATGGTCGCCACATACTCGCTGCTCTGCGCAACTGGAGCCAGGGTGACGTCCACGGTCTTGACCGGCATCGCCTGCATCCCCGCGGCTGCGGCCCGCGCCGGCGGTTTCTGCTGGCAACCGGTAATCGTCAGGCCCAAAGCAATCGCGAAAATTAAACCAAAAGTGCGTTTCAAATTTGGAATCCTCATATGCCCCGTTTGAAGCCAAGACTGGCAAAATGCAATCGAAATCTTGTCTGGAATGCAGCACCCATCGTACAACCCATCCCCAGGCCGCGGCTGTGAGCAACAGCAACGGCTATTCCCATCAGAAGAAAATCGTTTGAGGTCTGTTTTATCTGGCGCGCGGAGACACACCATTGTCGCAGAATATTCGCCCCGCGCGCCCGCGGTTGTTGCGAGCCGGTCCGTCCGGCTTCATGCGTTTTCGCTCTGCCAAGCGAATGGGTTGAAGTTGGTTCGCCGATCGAAGGCGTCCATCCCCTCGGCGCGCTTCAGCCACCCCACCACCAGGTAAGTTACCGGCGTGGCGATCACTTCCACGGCGACCTTGATCACGTAGGACGAGACCACCATCCGAAGCAGCATGAGCGGTGACTGCGAGCCGGCAAAGGCGACAACGATAATCACCGCCGTATCGACGGCCTGACCTGTGATGGTGGAACCAATGGTGCGCGTCCAAAGCCAGCGGCCGCCGGTCACGAGTTTGAGTTTGGCCAAGGTGTAGCTATTGGTGAATTCCCCGCACCAATAGGCAACGAGGCTGGCGAAGGCAAAGCGCGGCACGACTCCAAAGACGGTGGCAAGAGCCTGCTGCCCATGCCACTCGGGAGCCGGCGGCAACGCGACCGCCAGCTGACCCATCGCTGCGAGAAGCGCCATGGCAAAGAAGCCCAGCCAGATGGCCCGCCGGGACGATCCGTAGCCATAGACTTCGGTAAAAACGTCGCCACAAATGTAGGTGAGCGGGAACAGGAATTCGGCAGCACTCGGGCGCAGGGGGCCGAGCTGGCAGATTTTTGGGCCAACCAGGTTCGAAACGAGCAACACCACCACAAAGCCGATGGTCAGCAGGTCGAGATAGCGAAAGCGGCGCATCAGCTTTGAGGATAGCGCAGGGCCGCTTTGCGGTGGAGGGTCAGGGCTCTCGAGGGGGTTCAGGCCCGCGTGGAACTGACTCTAGGCTTCGGACTCGCTTGGGACAGGGGAGGCCGGTACTGTCCGTTTGACGCGCAGCCGGTCTTGTTGCATAAAGGAGAGCAAAGGAGAGCTCTGTGGGCGCAATGGAGAAAATGACCTCGATTGGCCATCCAGTGCCGGAGTTGCCAGTCGCTGATGTCGAACGCGCACAACAGCATTACAGAGATGCACTCGGCTTTGAGATCGGATGGCTTTACCCAGGCAAAGAAATCGGGGCCGTGTCCCGCGAGAATGCGACGATATTCTTTCGGAAGAGGAAGCCACCGTTCGAACCTGCCATTCACTGGGTGTTTGCCGAAGATATCGATGCGACGTACCAGGAACTGAAGTCGTTCGGTGCGAACATCGTGGATCCTCTGGAAAAAAAGCCTTGGGGATTACCGCAATTCACCGTACAGGATCTGGACGGGAACCTCTTCTATTTCCACCATGACTAGGGCGGTTCTCCGAATTTCCGTGAAGTTTTTAACCTCACGCAGGTTGGCATTTTCTTGATGAAATTGCCCCTTGGCAGCATCGATTTCGCTCTACACCAATTGGAGAACTGCCCTGACCAAACGCCGCAGAACAAGCGGCTGGAGTCGCCAGGCAGTCCGGCTCAAATGAGGACACGACCGGGGGAGGCCGGTCTTTTGACATGCCTACAGTGAGTTGATAGCCTTCATAAGGGCGCATACGGCCATCCTCGGCTGTTCCTGCTCTCCTGAGCGTCCCCGTCGTCTAGCCCGGCCTAGGACACCGCCCTTTCACGGCGATAACACGGGTTCAAATCCCGTCGGGGACGCCAA
>Ga0182024_10005744_pt1 | contig 27618 bp, 25 predicted proteins | sample P32metaG_FD_120480 | JGI IMG/M metagenome (GOLD analysis project Ga0182024, IMG submission 120480) | Permafrost microbial communities from Stordalen Mire, Sweden - P3-2 metaG (Illumina Assembly) | ecosystem: Environmental > Terrestrial > Soil > Wetlands > Permafrost | place: Sweden: Stordalen...
CCGGCGGCGTTGATACCGGCTGGACGTTCTACACTCCCTACAGCAGCACTTTTTCGCACACCAGCGTGCTACCCACGGCGCTGGGCGTATTCATCACCGGCTTCTCTTCGATTCTCACCGGCCTGAATTTCGTCGTCACCATTCACAAGATGCGCGCGCCAGGCCTCACCTGGTTCCGCTTGCCGCTATTCATCTGGGCGATGTACGCCACCAGCATCATATTCATTCTGGGCACGCCGGTGATCGCCATCACCCTTTTCCTCCTGGGCCTCGAACGCCTGCTGCACATTGGCATCTTCGATCCCGCCATCGGCGGCGACCCCATCCTGTTCCAGCACATGTTCTGGTTCTATTCGCATCCGGCGGTGTACATCATGATTCTGCCGGGCATGGGCGTGATGAGCGAGCTGATCACCTGCTTCTCGCGCAAACGCATCTTCGGCTACAGCTTCGTCGCGTTTTCCAGCCTGGCCATCGCGATAATCAGCTTCCTGGTCTGGGGCCATCACATGTTCGTCACCGGCCAATCCATTTACGCCGGCCTGATTTTCTCCGTGCTGAGCTTCCTCGTCGCGATTCCCTCAGCGGTGAAAGTCTTCAACTGGACCGCCACGCTCTATAAAGGCTCGATATCCTACGACGCGCCGATGCTCTACGCGCTCGGCTTCATAGGCCTGTTCACCATGGGCGGCCTGACCGGATTGTTTCTCGCGTCGCTCGCGACCGACGTGCACCTCAACGGAACCTATTTCATCGTCGCGCATTTTCACTACATCATGGTGGGCGGCGCCGTAATGGCCTACCTGGGCGGCATTCATTTCTGGTGGCCGAAAATTACCGGACGAATGTACCCGGACGGCTGGGCGCGCTTTGCTGCGCTGGTAATTTTCGTGGGATTCAATCTCACGTTCTTCCCGCAATTCGTCCTTGGATACCTCGGCATGCCCCGGCGCTACGCTGTGTATCCCGGCGAATTCCAGGTGCTCAACGTAATGTCCTCCGCCGGCGCGTCCATTCTCGGCATCGGTTACCTGATTCCGCTGATCTATCTGCTCTGGTCCATTCGCTACGGCCCTATCGCCGGACCGAATCCCTGGGGCGCGAAGGGCCTGGAGTGGGAAACTCCTTCGCCGCCGCCCACCGAAAATTTCGAGGAGATTCCCGTGGTCACCGAAGACGCCTACAACTACGCGAATGTCGGAGGCTCCCGTGACTGAGCTGGCCGTGCACGGCGCGTCTCCGCCGGGATTCAAACATCAATTCGAGGACATGGAGCAGCAGCGCGAGGCCGACAGCCTCGGCATGTGGGTGTTTCTCGTAACCGAAGTCATGTTCTTCGGCGGCCTGTTCGCCACCTACATTATTTATCGCGCGCTCTACTTGCCCGCATTCGAAACCGGCAGCCGGCTGCTTAACGTGAAATTTGGCGCCGCCAACACCGCCGTGCTCATCGGCAGCAGCTTGACCATGGCTTTTGCGATCCACGCCGCGCAGGATGGCAAGAAGAAATCCGAACAGGTGATGTATCTGATTCTGACCATGATCCTGGGCGCGATCTTCCTGTTCTTGAAATTCAATTTTGAGTGGCGCGCGGATTATCACGAGCATCTGATTCCCGGTTTCGGCTTCATCATCCGCCCGGAATGGGGCGCGGCGGGTCCGCACGTTCCCCTCTTCTTCTGCTTCTACTTTTTCATGACCGGCCTGCACGCGCTGCACATGATCATCGGATTCGGCATCCTCGCGACGCTCACGGTAATGGCCCACCGCGGCCGATTCAACTCCGAATATTACGCTCCACTCGAAGTAAGCGGCCTGTACTGGCACTTCGTGGACATCGTCTGGATTTTCCTGTTCCCGCTGCTGTATCTGATCGGCGGCAGGTTTGCGATGGCGGGGGTGCACTAATGTCCGCGCACGTCGTACCGGTGAAAACCTACGTTGGAATATTTGTCGCGCTGCTGGCCCTTACCGCGCTCACTACTGGCGTCGCCTTCATAGATTTCGGCGAGCTTCATACCGGAATTCGCTTGCTGGACATGATCCCGCTGAATACCGTCGCCGCGCTAGCCATCGCCGTCGTAAAAATGCTGCTGGTAATTTTGTTTTTCATGCACGTGAAGTACAGCAGCGGCCTCACCAAAATCGTCGTAGCGGTGGGATTTCTGTTCCTCGCGATTCTCGTGTCCCTCACTCTGGCCGACGAACTCACCCGCGGTTGGTCGCCCGAGCCCGGCGGCTGGAACACCACCCTCCCCACGATTCTTCCGCTAATCCGCGGCCTCTTCTAACGCGGCACAGCGCGAAAAGCGACCACAGCGTTCAATCCTCCGAACGCAAAAGAATTCGAGAGCGCCGCTTCCACGCGTAGCGCCCGCGGCTGATTCGGAATGTAATCCAAATCGCATTCTGGATCGCGCTCGTTGAAGTTCGCGGTGGGCGGCAAAATGCCGTGGTAGAGCGCCAGAATCGTCGCAATAGCTTCCAACGCACCCGCCGCTCCCAGCGCGTGTCCGTGCATGGATTTTGTCGAGCTCACGCCAATCTTATCCGCGTGCGCGCCAAAAACTTCACGGATCGCGCTGCTCTCCACCGGATCGTTCCCCGGCGTCCCGGTGCCGTGCGCGTTGATGTAACCGATGTCTTCCGGCGCCAGTCCCGCTTCGCGCAAAGCCCCGCGCATCGCGCGCGCCGGACCGTGCACGGCAGGCTGCGTCAAATGATGCGCGTCGGCAGTCATTCCAAAACCGCAAATCTCGGCGAAAATTTTCGCGCCGCGCGCCTTGGCGGCGTCCATCGGCTCCAGCACCATCATCGCGCCGCCCTCCCCCAGAATCATTCCGCGGCGGTCCTTGCTGAATGGCCGGCAAGTATCGGGAGCAATCACGCGCATCGCTTCCCACGCCTTCAACATCCCGATGCTGAACATCGCTTCGCTGCCGCCGGTCATCGCGGCGTCCGCCTCGCCATCGCGCACCAGCCGAAATGCTTGCCCGATCGCGTGATTCGCCGAAGAGCATGCCGTGGAAACCGTGTACGTAGGACCGCTCATCCCCATGTCCATCGCGATGTGGCTCGCGCCCGCGTTGGACATGGTCTTCGGAATCGTCAGCGGATGAACGCGCCCGCGTCCCTCCACCCAAAGATCTTGGAAACCGGCTTCGATGGCGGCCTGCCCGCCCACCGCGGAACCGCAAACGATCGCCGAGCGTTCGCGCAATTCCGGCGTCAACTCCAGGCCCGAATTGCGGAGCGCCTCGCGCGCCGCCACCACGGAAAATTGCGCGAAGCGGTCAATGTACGCGTCTTTCCCGCCCCCGAAATGCTTCACGGGATCGTAACCGATAACTTCGGCGCCGTTCTTGAATCGCAGCGTGGAGCAGTCGGCGCCCTTGATCGGACCAATAGCGGGGCGCCCTTCGCTGAGGGATTTCCAGTTTTCCTCGAGGTTTAAACCCAGCGGAGAAATAATTCCCAATCCTGTGATGGCGACGCGGCGTGGGGCCATTCGTCAGTCCGCCGGGGTGGCCGAGCCCAGGGAAGGATCGGGCGGCGCGGCGGCAATAATCTTCTTGATGCCTTCCACTACGTCGTTGACGGTGCGCAGCGAGCGCACGTCGTCGTCGGGAATCGAAATCTTGAACGCGTTTTCCAATTCGAAGAGCAGTGTGAAAACATCCAGCGAATCAATGCCCAGATCCTGCAAATTCGTGTCCAGCTTGATCGTGTCCGCAGGTATCCGTTTCACGGAAGCCAGCGTCGAAATCACTTTTTCTGCGACCACGTCAGACATCAAGCGTATCCTCCGTCCCTTCGATGCATCGGGTGATTGGCGAGGTGCGGTAGAGCCGCGCCGCAGCTGCAGAGAACCCGGCCCGTTTTCCGCCCCGTAAAACGTAGCCCAAGCCCAGCGGTAAATCAAATTCTAGCAGGACTGCGCGCCCGCCGCGCCGACTGTTTTTCCGCAGCCCGGTTTCAGTGCATGTGCATCGCCGGCGCCGTGGGCGCAGCCGGAGCGGCCTCAAGCGTAGCACCTGCGGGCGGTGCAAGCTCCTTCAGCACGGCCGGGGGAAGTTTTTGCACATTGCTCAGGAAAGTCACCAGCTGCCAGATCTGTGCGTCGTTGAGCGTCTTGTTCCACGCCGGCATGCCCGTCCAGCGAATCCCGTGCTGAATAATGTAAAAATTCTGGTTCTCCGGCATGTCCGGCGGCTCTTTGAAAAATGCCGGCACCGGCGGATTAAACGATCGCCCGAACTGGCTTTCGGGATTCGAAGGAAGCCCGTGGCACCCCGCGCAATGATCCAAATACAGTTTGGCGCCCGCGACTAAATCGGCCTCGTCGGTGGGAACCGGGTTTTTCAACTCCGGAGCATTGCGCTCCGTCGAGGCATCCACCGCGGACATGGCCAGATGCCCTTCAAACGCGGACGGTTCCTGATCGGCGTTGAAACTCACGCGGCCTGACTTCAGAACAAAATATCCGCCAACCACCAGAACGACCAGAGTCAGTATGATTCCAAACAAAAAGCCTTTCATCGTGGGTCTGCCTCCTGGTTATTAGACGTGCACCCTATGCTCCTGCTATTTCGTTTCCATCAGACGATTATACTTCTTTAGGACCTCCCGCAGCCGGTCGTGCGGCAATGCTTCCACGGTGTGCCCGTCCGCGCCGGTCATCGTCTTCGCGGCCACCAGCGCGTTCACCACGGCTTCCTCCGTGGCCTGCACGGTAGCTTCAAAAAGCGCGTCCATGCGGCTGTTCGGCAGCACCTGCACAGCTACGGTTTTTTTCTGCTCCAATCCCGCGCCCGCATTCGCCGTCGAAAATGCGATAAAAATATCGCCCGAGCCGTCACCGGAAATACTACCCAGTCGCCCCAACCCGAGAGTTACGCGCTTGGCGATGCGCTTCATCTGGCTGGGCAGCAGCGGCGCGTCGGTCGCGACCACTACAATGATCGAGCCGGTATCCTCATCCCACACACGCTTGCCGGTAATTTCATATCCCACCGGAGCGCCCGCGATGCGCAGCAGATGCCGCACTCCAAAATTGCATTGCACCAGCACGCCAACGGTGTACGCGCCTAATTTTTCCGGCAGCTGGCGCGACGCCGTGCCCGTGCCGCCCTTGAATTCAAAACAAATCATCCCTGTGCCGCCGCCCACGTTGCCTTCGGCGATCGGTCCGCCGTGCGCGTCGCGCATCGCGGCGTCAGCGTCTTCCGCTTTCACGTGAAATCCGTTGATGTCGTTCAGATAGCCGTCCCACGTCTCGGCCACCACCGGCAGCGACCACCAGTCTTCCAGCGGCAGCGAAGGGCCATGTTGTAATTGCCACGCGATCACCGTGTCGCGCACCACTCCCACGCTGTGCGTGTTCGTGATCATTACCGGGCCATACAGAAATCCGGATTCCTCCACCCACGTAGTTCCGGTCATTTCTCCATTGCCGTTTTCCGTGAACCACGCCGCGAATACGGGATCCGCGGAATTCTTGCCGCGCGGGAAAACAGCAGTGACGCCCGTGCGCACAGGCCCGGTCCCCACAACCAATTTTCCGTCGCCAGAAATCAAAGTGCGGTAACCAACTTCCACGCCCTTCACATCCGTGATGGAATCGAGCGGTCCCGGCGTTCCTTCAAACGGCACGCCCAGGTCGCGCGCCCGCAGTTCACGCTCGAATTTTGCGCCCTGCCCGCGCGCGATTGGCGCCACCGTAAGCATCGCGCAACAAACCGCCATGACCGAAGTGATCAACGAAGCGAAAAGCCCCTGCGCCGTAATCTTTATCATCCTCTCTCCGCTTGTTTGAGAATCACGCCGGCTAAAAAATCGCATCATAGCGCCCCGGCGGCTGGGTGTTCCAGCAGCGCGCGCGCTTGTTTCAGAAGCTCCGTGTTCTTCTCGAGCTCGTCCTCCAGAATTTTCGCCTGCTCCGCCGCCACTTTCCAGTCGCCCGCCTCGGCGGCTTCAGTCAACCCCGGCAATTCCAGGTGCGCGTAAGTGTAGCGCGCCCCGTACAAAGAGTGTTTGAACCACGGCCGCCCAGGAATTCCCTGCGGGTTGCACCAGTTGCGCTCCACCTGCATCAATTGCTCATTCACCCGCGTCGCAGCAGCGACATCCAGCCGCCCCGAAGAAATCGCCTGCGCCACGGCCAGATTCAGCTCGCGCCCAGCCGCTTGAAAATCCGTGATGTGCTGCTGCAATGCCGCAAGATCAGTATGCCCGCTCACATGACTCGCCAGATTCAAATCCACTACGAACTGCCGGATATTCTCCCCATACGAATCGAAATCGTAAGGAAGAATGTCCGCGTTCGCCAAGCGCAACGCCAGCACTCCCCAAAGTTGCGCCATCAGCGTGTGATAGCGGTACCCAGGATCGCCGAAATGGTTCATCCAGAAAAAATCGTCGTACATGGAATGATACACACCGTAAGGTCCTGTGAACGTCAAGCCCACGGTAGGAATCCCCAGAAAATTCAGAAACACAGTGTGGTCAGAGCCGCTGCCGATCCGCGTATTCGCCAGCTCCGCATCCGGCACCGCCTGCGTCAAATTCAATTCCGCCTTCCGCGAAATTCTCCACTCGTCGTAAAGCGACTTTCCCGAAGGAGCCGGCAGCGCGCGGCTCACTTCCACCAGCAGCGGCGCAAGCGAACCCACCGCGTCACCCTCAAAATCCTTTCCAGAGGTCGCTTCGTCCACATTCAGATACGCCACGGCCTTCTGCTTCAATTCGTCCGCGTATTGCTCGCCCCACTCCGTCGAACCTGTCAGCGCGTATTCCTCGCCATCCCAGCTACAAATCACGAGAGTCCGCTTCGGACGAATCCCTCGCGCCAGCAGTTGACCCAGGCTGCGCGTCATTTCCAGCATCGCCGCAGTGCCGCTGGAAGGATCCACGCCGCCAAAAACCCACGCGTCGCGATGATTACCCAGAATCACCCATTCATCCGGCGATTCACTGCCCCGTATGCGCGCCTCCGTCACGTAGTAAGGCTGAATGCGCGTGTCCATATCCACTTTTAGGTGCGCCACCACGCGTTTTCCACCCACGTGATATTTGAACATCAAGCCGCCCTGCCACGAATCCGGCGCGACGGGTCCATCCATTTTCCTTAGCAGCGGCTCCGCATCGTGCCAGGAAAGCGGCACACCCATAATTTTCGGCAGCGATATCGCCTCCTCGGCCGGAATTCGTTTCGCGCCCGGCACCGAAGCGTAACTCGGCGTCAGCGGGTCGCCCGGCTCCAGAAAATCGTAAGTGATCGCTCCGCGCTGGATATGGGTTTCGGGGCCCCACGGCCCTGTGGGATACACCGGGCCCTTGGTATAACCGTCTTCGGCAGGATCTGAATATATAAGGATGGCCGCAGCGCCCAGGCGTTCGGCAGTGAGCGCTTTGAATCCGCGATAGCTGTAGGGATTCGAGTAGCGCACCAGCACGATTTTGCCGCGCACGTCAATCCCATGCTGGCGCAGATAGGCGTAATCTTCCGGGTTGCCGCTATGCGCATACACCACCGGCGCGGTCACTTCCCCCGAAGCCGAATAACCAAGATACGCGCCGTCCACCTTCGGATTCTTGGTGTCCGGGTCCTCGTCGTAGGGAGCTTCGCGCAGCCCGGCCCGATAAGAAATTGGCTTCACCATCTCCAAAGAAATTTCGCGCGGCGAGGAATTCAGCACGTCGTACTGATGGACGGTGACGTCTTCCAACCCTTGCTGGCGCCACTGCTCGGCCACCCACTGCGCCAGTTCATTATTTCGCGCGGAACCGGCGGGATGCGGCTCCGCCGTAAGGTAACGATGAAACTTGATAATTTCGGGTGTCGAAATGGATTCGCGAAATGAATTCTCCGTGATGATTTCCTGCGCAGCCGCGCGCGGCGAAAATCCGGAAATCTTGGCAAGATCCGGAGCTGCTGCCAGAGCGAGCGCGACGAACAAGACGCCGGCAGCGGCGAGCAACACCCGACGGCCCCTAGAAGGCATCTCATAAATGGCTGAACCGGAAGGGCGGGGCTTCAGCCCCGCCGTGAAGCCGCCCAAAAGAGGGGCTTTAGCCGCTGAAGCCTCGATTTTCCGTCGCCGCTGAATATTTATGAGAAGGGTTCTAGAGCGACGCAGAGGATCCTCCCGTCGCTGCGAGATGATTTTTCTCCAGATCGGCGATGGCCTGTTCCAATCCACTCACGAGCATATGAATTTGCTGCGTCGTAATCGTGAATGGCGGAGCGATCAGAATGTGATCGCCGCGCGTGCCGTCCACGCAACCTTGAATCGGATAGGTCATCACGCCGCCCTCTAGTGCATCGGCCTGCACGCGAAACGCGACGCGCGCATCCGGCGGAAACGGCGCGCGTGTCTTGGCATCGCGCACGAACTCGATGGCCAGCAGCAAGCCCATCCCGCGTATGTCGCCAACCACGGAAAATTTCCGCAGCGGTTCCAGCGCGTCGCGCAGTTCGCGGCCCGCGGGCTCCACTCGCGCAAAAAGATTTTCCTGCTCGATATAATCCAGCACGGCATTCCCCGCAGCCGCCGAAACCGGATGCGCGTTGTAAGTGAATCCGTGCAAAAAGGTGCCGGTGCCCTTCGAAATCGCCTCCACTACGTGCCCCGCCGCGATCACCGCGCCCAACGGCGCGTAACCGCTCGCGATTCCCTTTCCCACCAGAATCATGTCCGGCGTCACGTCCCAATGTTCCACGGCAAAAGGTTTTCCTGTGCGCCCCATGCCGCTCATCACTTCGTCGGCGATCAGCAGAATCCCATGACGATGACAAATTTCCGCCACGCGCTGCGCGTAACCGTCGGGAGGAGCAACTGCACCCAACGTCGCGCCCACCACCGGCTCGAAAATAAACGCGGCCACGTCCTTCGACCCATCGCGCTCCAGCAAACGCTCGAGATCGTCCGCGCAATCCACATTGCATTCCGGATACTTCAGCCCAAAAGGACAGCGGTAGCAAAAACACGGCGCGATATGTCCCCACTCCTTCAGCAAAGGCGCGAAAGGTTCGCGGCGCATAACGTTTCCGGAAACCGAAAGCGCTCCCAGCGTGCTGCCGTGGTAACTCTGCTGCCGCGAAATCACGCGGAAGCGCCGAGTTTCGCCGCGCTCGATCCAATACTGCCGCGCGAGTTTCAGCGCTGTCTCCGTCGCTTCGGATCCGCCCGACGTAAAATAGACGCGCCCGTTCTCGCGCATCCCTTGCGGTGCCAACGCCAGAATGCGGGTAGCCAATTTTTCGGCGACAGCCGTGTGAAACTGCGAGGAATGCACGTAAGCAAGCCGCGAGGATTGTTCGGCCATGGCTTGAGCAATCTGCGCCACGCCGTGTCCGATAGTCACGACCGCCGCGCCGCCCGATGCGTCCAGATAACGCTTGCCACCCACCGCATAGACGAAGCATCCCTCGCCGCGCAGCGCCACGGGATAAGCCTTCAAGAAATTTCGCGGGAAAATCGCTTCGTCGGTCATGGGCCGCCGGGTGACCAGGATTTCCGCGCGCGATTCGCGCGGAACGATTCACACCGATCGCTTAAGGACGAGCGATTCTAGCAGAAATCGCGCCGTGAAGAAGTCCCGGTGAGCTGAACACTTACCGCCATTTCAATTTCTTAACGTCAATCGCTGGAGGCGGGAATTTCAAGCGCATTTCTTCCAGCGTCTCGACGATGATGTGCGACACAGCCAGATTGCGGAACCATTTCTTGTCCGCGGGAATCACGAACCACGGCGCGCGTTTGGTGCTGCAGCGCGTCAGCGCATCTTCGTAAGCCTGCGTATACTCATCCCAGAATTTTCGCTCGTCGAAATCTGCCTGCGAAATCTTCCAGCGCTTGTCGGGATCGTCTATGCGCTCCATAAAGCGCTTCTTCTGCTCGTCCTTGCTGATGTGCAGAAAAAATTTCAGGATGCGCACGTTATTCTTGTCTAGGATCGCCTCGAACCGGTTGATTTGCTCGTACCGCTCCGACCACACATCCTTCGGCACCATATTGTGCACGCGCACGATCAGCACATCTTCATAGTGCGAACGGTTGAAGATGCCGAAATCACCGTAAGGCGGCACAGCCTGGTGCACGCTCCACAGGAAATCGTGCGCGGCCTCCTCCGGCGACGGCGGCTTGAACGAAGTCACGCGGCAACCCTGCGGATTCACGCCGGACATCACGTGCCGAATCGTCCCGTCTTTTCCCGCCCCATCCAAACCCTGAAAGACCACGAGCAAGGCGTGCTTGTGGTCCGCGTACATCAGGTACTGCAGCTTATCGAGCTTCTCGAGCGCCTTCGCCAAGCTCGCCTTCGTCGCGTGGCCCTTGTCCCAACCAAGCGTGTCGCCGGGATCGAACTTTCGCAGCTGCACCGTGTGCCCCGGCTTGATGATCAATTCTTTCGAGAAGTTTGTGGCCATGGAAAGTATTCCCCTCTTCGGCGCAGTACGACGAAAGCCCCGTACACCAAGCCAAGCATACCGCGTTCCGCAGCGGAACGAATCCAACCGCGCCCGCGCTACGCCTCCCGCCGTTGTAACACTTTTTTCACATTGGCGTCCCGCGTTCCGGGATATCATGTCGGATTGGCAGCAGGCCTGGCCAAAAATGGGGATCGTTACGCCAGATACTCTCACCGTCACTGAATCGCTTTCGCTGAAGGAGCCCATCCCCAAGCGCCAATATCCCGGCGCCTTGGTCGTCGTCGAAGGCATTGACGGCTCGGGGAAAAGCACGCAGCTCTATCTGCTGAAGCGCTGGCTGGAAATCGGCGGCTATCGCATCCACTTCACGGAATGGAACTCCTCGCCGCTGGTGAAGTCCGCCACGCGCCGCGGAAAACAGCGCCGCCTGCTGACGCCCACCACATTTTCCCTGCTGCACGCAGCCGATTTCGCCGACCGCTGCGAACGTCAAATCATGCCGCTGCTGCACGGCGGCTATCTGGTTCTCGCCGACCGCTACATTTACACCGCCTTCGCGCGCGATGCCGCCCGCGGCTGCTCGCCCCACTGGCTGCGAAACCTCTACAGCTTCGCGCCGACGCCGGACATCACTTTTTATTTCCGCGCCCCGCTAGACGTAGCCGTGAACCGCATCGTCGCCGGTCGCCCCAAGCTGAAATATTACGAAGCCGGCATGGATCTGGGCATTTCGCTCGACCGCGCCGAAAGTTTTCGCATCTTCCAGGAACGCATCCTCACGAATTACGACCAGATGATCGAAACCGATAACTTCGTCCTGATGGATGGCACCGTGCGCGTCAACAAGCTGCAGAAATTGATGCGCCAGATCGTGGGCGAGCGCATCTCCCTGCAGCAATTCGCGCCCAAGAAAAAATGAAACGCGCCGACAAAACCGCGCTGAAAACGCACGCCTCGAATGGCCGCCCTTCCAAAAAACGACAAGGCGCCGTGGCCGAGCTCCCTTCGCGCTTCTACGGTTCGCCCCTCCCCGGCGTGAAGCCGGAAGAACTCAGCGGCACCCTCGTCGTAATCGAAGGCACAGACGGTTCCGGCCGCTCCACACAAATCTCGCTGCTCACCGAATGGCTGGAATCCGAAGGCTTCGCGGTGCAAACCATGGGCCTGCGCCGCTCCTATCTCGTGGGCGAAGACATTGACGGCCTGCTCGCGGAAAATTCCGTCACGCGCATGACCCTCGCTCTGATGTACAGCACCGATTTCTTCGACCAGCTCGAACGCCGTATTCTCCCCGCGCTGCGTTCAGGACTGATCGTGCTCGCCGACCGCTACATCTTCACTCTGATCGCGCGCGCCGCCGTGCGCGGCATCGGCCGCGATTATCTGCACGGCATCTACGAAACCGCGCTGCGCCCGGATCTCACGTTCTGGCTCAACGTGCGCCCCGAAGTAGCCTTCGACCGCGAGTTCAAGAAGTCGCAAATCATCAGCTACTGGGAATCCGGCCGCGATATGTCGCTCTCCAACGATCTTTTCCAGTCCTTCATCCGCTACCAATCCATGATCAAGCGCGAATTCGAGTACCTTTCGAAACGCCACGGCTTCATCGAAATGGACGGCGAAAGCAGCGTCTCCGATCTAAACCGGTTGTTGCGCAAACGCATTGCCGCACACCTGGGGATTCGGAGCACGCACTACCGGCCTTCGCACGCCTTGTCGCACCTCTGGCGCTAACCGAGTGGCCGCCCCGGTTCAATTGGCAGCCATTGATGCCGGCTCGAACGCCATCCGTCTGGTAATCGCCCGCGCCACCTCCCCCAAGCAAATCCAAATCCTCGATTGCGAGCGCGCCGCCGTACGCCTCGGCCACAACGCATTTACTCGCCGCGTGATCAATGGCGACACAATTTCCCGCGCCGCGCGCGCCTTCCGCCAGTTTCGCGATCGCATGGACCAATACAACGTCGGCGCGTACCGCGCAGTGGCCACCGCCGCGGCCCGCGAAGCGCGCAATTATCGCCGCCTGATGGATCGCGTCCAACGCAAAGCCGGAATCGAACTCGAAGTTATCAGCAGCGAGGAAGAAGCGCGCCTGGTTTGCTCCGCCGCGCAGTGGGCGCTTGGGGACCGCATCCAGCCGCGATTGATATTCGACCTCGGCGGCGGCAGCCTCGAGCTGAACTTCTATCAACGTGGTGTTCTGGAAAACCGCATCGGACTTCCCCTCGGCACCATCCGCCTGATGGAGACGTTCTCCATCGAAGGCACAATTGATGAAGACAACGCCAACCGCCTGCGTCATCACATTCTCGCGCTTCTGCGCAGCGCGATGCCTTCCCCTCCCCGCCTGACCCGGTCGATTGCGGTCGCCTGCGGTGGAAACGCCGAAGCCCTGGTGCGCATGGCCGCCGGACCCATGGTCGAGCGCATCCCGGCGATCAATATGCGCCTGCTGCGCGATCAGACCTGGCGCATGCTCGCGCTGGACGTGCCCGGTCGCATGCGCGTCTTCCGCATTCGCAAAGACCGCGCCGAAGTAATCGGCATCGCCGCGATTATTTTCAACACGCTCGCGAAATGGCTGGACTTGCGCACCCTGCTGGTCCCCGGCGTCGGAGTCCGCGAAGGAATTCTGCTCGACCTCGTCGCGGAGCAATATTCCGTCCGCACCACGTCGGAAGAAGAAAAAGGCCGCGCCTCCGAACTGCTCGCCAGCGCGCGCTGGTTCGCGCGGCGCCTCGATTACAATCCTCAGCACGCCGAGCAGGTCGCGCGCCTCGCGCTTTCGCTTTTCGACCAGCTGCGGCCCATCCACGAAATGGGCGCGGACCTTCGCCTCGCGCTGGAAATGGGTGCGCTGCTGCACGACGTCGGACATTTCATCTCGCGCAAATCACATCATCGCCACGGCGAATACCTGATCCGTAACGGAGAAATCCCGGAACTTCGTGGCTGGCGGCGCGACATGGTTGCCGCGCTGGTGCGTTACCATAACTCAAAATCCGAACCGCAGCTCGAGCACGCCTCCTACGCCGCGCTCGATGGCGAGCGAAGGCGCCACGCGCGCTTGCTCACCAGCCTGCTGCGCATCGCCGAAAAACTCGAATCCGAACACGCCCAGCGAATTTCCGGCGTGGACGTGCAAATCTCCGGGCGCAAAGCGATCTTCGTAATCCGCGCGCTCGACGGCACGCGCCTCGATCTGCTCGGACTCGAACGCAAGTCCAGCCTCTTCGAAAAGGAATTTCACCTGAAGCCGGAATTTCGCCGCGCGCAAGGCAAAGAAAGGGTGGCATAGACCATGATTCTGTATCTGGTACGTCACGGAATTGCCGTGGATCCCAACGACCCGAAATCCCCGCCCGAGCCGGAACGGCCACTTACCGCCAAAGGCGTGCAAAAAACGCGCGCTGCGGCGCTCGGCCTGCAAGCGCTAGGCGTGAAGCCGGACGTGCTGATCACCAGCCCCTACGTGCGCGCCGCGCAAACGGCCGAAATTTTTGCAGAGACTCTGGGATTTTCTCCGCAGAAGATTCGCACGCATGAAGCCCTAAAGCCCGCCGGCAATCCCGCGGACATCGTGAAAGAAGTGATCCGCTTGCGCGCCAAGGAACTGATGTGCTTTGGCCACGCGCCGCAGCTGGACTTGATGATCGCGCACGTCACCGGTGCTCATGGGGTTTTCACGTCGCTAAAAAAAGCAGGCGTCGCTTGCCTGGAACACACTGCGGGACACGGCAGGTGGGAAATTCTTTGGATCCTGACGCCGAAGATGCTGCGTCAACTCGCGGATTGAAGCCGTTGCGGAGTTGAAACCGCCGAGGATTGCACGATATGAATGCCCTGAAATCCCGCGCGCCATACCAGCCACAGAGATTCCTTGCCCGCTACGACTGATCGGAATTTATCCAGGCGCGCTTTCCTCGCCTCTTCGATTCGCTGATACCAGCGCAGCACGTCCGCCTCTTGCAATTTCGGGCGGTGCCGCCGGATTTCTGCGCGCAGCACGTCCAAGTCATGCACCTCGCCCAGCAGGTCCTGAATGCGTTTCAGATCGCCGCTCCACGGCTGGTGGCGTTGCGGCATGAAATTCTCCAGCGTGTAGCGGAACCCTTTTAGCCCAATGCGCAAGCGGTGCCACGCAATGCGGCTGCGCCCCTTGCGCGCGCGTTCGTAAAGCTCCGCAGCCTCGTTCAACCGCGTCAGCGCCAGCCGCTGAAACACCACGCTATCCAGCGGAAAAAACTGCGCCTTCGCCCGCAGCCTCTGAACAGATTTCCGCCAATCCTTACGGTCAAAATCAGCCAAAGCCCGCCGCGCCTTCACCCGGTGTTCCTTCTGCGATTGCGCCAGCACCTTCAGCAAATGCTTGCGAACCGGGTCGCCCGGCGCGGAGAGCTTCTTCAGCCACTCCTGCTCCACCTGCGTATCCCGTAGCGCACCCAAAGCTCGAAACAGCCCGCGGCTCTCTTTCTTCAGCCCCCGCCACCCATGATCTGGATTCACTTCGCTCAAAGCATCTGCCATCGTCCGGCAGCGCCGCAAAGCCACGCGCAAATCATGCACCTCGCGCGACTTCCATCCATTCTGTACTTCCTCCGCCAATTCCAAAACGCGGTTCATCCACACGTCCAGACCAATACGCTTGGAGGAAGGCTCGGCGGGTAACGTCACTGCATGCGCGATCATCTATACCTTTCTGCGAAGCCCAGCAGAATCGATGATTTTACTCCGCTAAATCCCATTTTTCCAACTTACGGCGTGCCTGACCCACCGATCGAACCCGGACGAGCTGACCCTCCATACGAAACCCGACCAATTCGGCCAACGCTGAGGACACCGCTCCTCACCATTAGCCCAGCCGGCGTTCACGAAGTATTAGTCCAACTTTAACCGAACCGCAATACGCCACCACTAGTGTACGTACCGATCGAGTTAGCCCAAGCTGACGATGGTTAGACTCGACACTTCTCCCGTAAAAAAGGTGACTCACATGATGAACAAGGCAGCAATTTTGTGCCTGCTAGCCGCGTCCGTGGCGGGCGCTGCGTCCGCGCAGGAAGGTGCGGTTCCCGAAGGCGTTCCACACCTCGATCACGTCTTCGTGATCATGATGGAAAATCACGCCTACGCTCAGGTTATAGGCAATCCCAACGATCCTTTCGTAAACAAGTACGCGAAATCTGTTAACTCCGCTAAAAATTACTTTGCCGTCGGTCATCCCAGCCTCACCAACTATCTCGAAGTCGTGGGCGGCTCGAATTTCGGCGCGCGCGACGACAATTCCCCGGACTGGAACAACTCCACCTGCACTCCCAATCTCGCTAACAAAAGCGTATCACTGGAATCCACGGCAACACCCATCTGCCCCATTTTCGGGGAAGGCACCGATGCCGCTACGCCCGTGATTGACTTCTCAAACGAAACCAGCGGGCCCCCAGGGGATATTGATATTGACGGCAAGCTGGGCTATGCCGCGAATCCAAATACCGTCGGCATGACGATTGCCGATGAGCTTGTAGCCGCCGGCCTTTCCTGGAAGAGCTATCAGGAAAGCCTGCCACCCACGGGCGCCGCGGGCGTTAACACTGCCGACGGCTTCTTCTCCAACCTCGACGACCTTGCCACGGCGCTTCCCGGCGAGGGACAGACCCAAAGCAATCTCGTTGCTCTCTACGCGGTGAAGCACAACCCCTTCGCGTATTTCCAAAACGTACAAGAGGGCTTCAATCCCGAACTCAGCTTGAACAGGATGGCTGACTTCGAGGGCGCGAACGGCCTGTTCGCCGATCTCGCCTCCGGCCACCTTCCCTCACTTTCGTTCATCGCTCCGAATCAATGCGACGACCAACATGGCCGCAGCAATGCCGGTCCGGCTTGCGAGTCTGACCCCAACGATAACGGGACACTTGTGGGCCTCAACCCCGGGCTGATGTACCGCGGCGACGTCACCGTTCAGACGCTGGTCACCGCCATTCACCAGTCGCACGTTTGGGAGGAAGGCCGCACCGCGATCGTCGTCGTGTGGGACGAAAACGACTACAGCGTGTCGCCCACCACAAACCGCGTGTTGCTCACCGTGGACACCAACTACGGCGTTCACGGCGCGCACAGCGAAAACTTCTACACCCACTTCTCTCTGCTAAAGTCGCTCGAGGCTGGCTTTAGGCTCCCTTGCCTGAACCACGCCTGCGATGCGGCGACCAAGGTGATGTCCGACCTGTTCGCTGAACGCGACGACAAGTAGGGCCGGTTGGGAAATCCTGCCAGGCGTCAGAAGCGTGGTTCTTGATTTCGACGGCGTCAAAAGCCCCATCCTTCCCAAATTTTGGGAAGTTGGGGCTTTTGACAATCCGGGCTCTCCCGAATTTCAACTATAAACTTTCAGCCCGCCCACCCCCTCCCGCATAATGGTGCGCGGGGAGGACCAGCGTGCCGCGAAAATCCCGCAGCGTGGACCTGACGCAAGTTTTCGAATGGGACGACGGCAAGCTCCGCCGCAAGGACGACTACCTCGCCGCCGAAGAACCCCTGGAAATCCGTGTGGGCAGCGAGCCTCTCAGCGTGACCATGCGCACGCCCGGGCACGACCGCGAACTTGCCGCGGGTTTCCTCTTCACCGAAGGTTTAATCCAGCGCCGCGAACAAATCGTCAAACTGGAAAGCTCCGAGCCACAGGACGGCACGAATCGCGGCAACGTGATTCAAGCCGAACTCGCGCCGGACGCCGCTCCCGACTTCGTGAAAATGAAACGGCACTTCTTCGCCGCCTCCAGTTGCGGCATCTGCGGCAAGGCCTCGATTGATTCCATCCGTTCGCGTTTGCTAGCGGTGCCCAATCCGGATTTTCGCCTCGATGCGGAAATTCTCGTGCTCCTGCCTGACGCGCTCCGCTCGTCCCAAGATGTCTTCCAGCGCACCGGAGGCCTGCATGCCGCCGCCCTCTTCGACCCGCGCGGAAAATTATTCGTCCTGCGTGAAGATATCGGCCGTCACAACGCCGTGGATAAAGTAATTGGCTGGGCGCTACTGGAAGGCCATGTGCCACTCTCGGATTCCGTGTTGCTGGTCAGCGGGCGTGGCGGATTTGAGATCGTGCAGAAAGCCATCATCGCCGGCGTGCCGGTTGTGGCGTCGGTTTCCGCGCCGTCCAGTCTGGCCGTGCAGCTGGCGCGCGAACTGCGTTTAACACTGATTGGTTTCTTGCGCGGCAGACGCTTCGTAATTTATGCGGGCGAGGAACGCGTGGCAGGCCAAGCGCCAAAAAAGTGATGCCCGGTCGCGTGACACCCAATCGTGCAGCGCGCAAAAGCCCCGCCCAGCGCGCTTAGTTCACAGCCTTGCGGAAGACGTCCGGTGCCAGCTCTTTGTGGTGTATGCGGATCATTTCCCTAAATGCCTCGAACAACTCCCGGTCCCACCACCCGCGCTCGGCTTCTTCTTCCATCAAATCCAGCGCAACTTCCGGTGTAAACGCAACCTTGTATGGCCGGTCGGTGGTCAGCGCATCATACACGTCTGAAAGCTGCAAAATGCGCGCGGTGAGTGGAATCTCCTCGCCCTGCAAGCCGTCCGGATAACCGGTCCCATCGTGCTTCTCGTGATGATGGCGAATGATCGGCAACACCAAACGGAAAGTTTTCAGCGGCGCGCAAATCCGCTCGCCCACCACCGGATGTTTCTGCATCACCTTGGTTTCGTCCGCAGTTAACGGGCCCGGCTTCAGCAAAATCGAATCCGCTACAGCCACTTTTCCGATGTCGTGCACCACTCCCGCGCGCCGCAGCGCCTTGATCTGTTCTTCCGTCACGCCCAGCCGCTCGCCCATCCGCGCGGACATTTCCGCCAGCCGCTCGCAGTGCCCATGCGTATAAGGATCGCGCGCCTCAATGCTGTGCGCCAGGCTAAACAGCACCGCCTCCGCGTTTTCCAGCTCATCCGTGTACTGCTTCAAACGCAGCAACGAGCGCGTCCGCGCCAGCAGCTCGTTCAAGTCAATCGGCTTGCTCAAGAAATCGTCAGCGCCGGCGTTGATGCCCTTGATGCGGTCTTCGGTGGCCGTCAGCCCGGTGATCAGCACCACCGGCGTGAGCCGCGTTTCAGGGGTGGCTTTAATGCGCCGGCAAACTTCGAAACCGTCGATCCCCGGCATCATGATATCCAGCAGAATCAGGTCCGGGCGAAACGACGCGCATTCCTGAATGGCCGTGTGGCCATCCGCGGCGTCGCGCACTTCGAATCCCTCGCGCCGCAGTAGGAATTCCAGAGCCGCCCGCGCTCCCGTTTCGTCATCCACAATTAAGATTTTTTCATACATAAATGCGTATGGAGGCTCCCAAGCAATTCACCAAGTTCAGATTTTCGAGCATTTTTTGTGACACACACTGCGAGCCGCATGCAGCACGGCGCAATCGGAGTTTCTGGCGAGCTCCGCAACTAATCCAATGTAACCCGTCCCCGAAATTCCAACAACCCTCAATTGATTAGATGATTCGAACTCGAATAATGCTGCCAGCCCTTCCCCACATGGGAACGCCAATCTTCTGATTGGCGAACGGACGCAGCGCGTTCCCAAATCTTGCTCCAGGTTTTCTCTGCGACCTCTGCGGTAAATGCCCCTGCCTTTCTCACATTTTCCCCGGCAGTTCCTCTGGGTCCTCTGTGTTCAATCTTTTGCCTTTCCTAAACGCGCCCACCTTACTCCCTGCGCAAACTAGCCTCAATCAACCCATGCGGCTCATCAGTAGGAAGAAACACTTCCGCGGGATTGTCCATGCCGAAAGGAGAAAGGTCCACCAGATTGAAATGCTTATTAGGCAGCGAAAGGTGAATCTCCCGCACGCGATCGAAATTACTCAACACCGCCTCGCCCATCGCGTACAAAGTGTGCTGCAACGACTGGCTATCGTGCTCGGCAAAAGTTTCCAGCAAAGTCTGCCGAATCCCGTGCCACAGCGGCCCGAATTCGATGTCACTTCCCTCATACAGCCAATCCGCGTGAATGGAAGTTGAAAGTATCCGGTTGCGATCCTCCTTCAGCGTCGTGTACGGATCACGCAGAAAATTATCGAACGCCGACTTCGTGGTCTTCAGCACCACCAATCCCGCAATCCCGGCGCGAATCGCCATTGCCTCGCGCGTCGCATCCAGAGCAGCCGTGCGCCGGTACTGCCCACCGCGCAAGAATGCCGAAGCGTGCGGCTTGCCGCCCAGTGCAATCCGCCCCCACAGATTTTCCTCCGCCTGAATCCGCACGCGCGTCACCTGCGGGTTATAGGTCAGAAAATGTTCCACCAGGTGCGTGCAAAAATCCTCGATCGAATCCACCGGATACTGCCGCGCCAGCACGTACACTGTGTTCTTCATCGTGTCCGTCGGCAATATTTTGCGATTGTCGCCCTTGGTGTGCGCCATCTCGAAATCACCCTCGAACGAAATCGCGAGCGTCAGCTCGCGTATATCGTGCCGGCCATCCTGGCGCACCACGCGCAGCAACCGCACGCGCGCTTTGCCGTAATTATTTTTCCCCAGCTTGATGGCCATTCGTCAGCTCCCGCGATAGGTCGAATATCCGTAAGGGCCCAGCAACAGCGGAATGTGGTAATGCTCCTTGGGATCCTCCACCTGAAACACGATCGTAATCTGCGGGTACAGCCCGCGAATTTTCCGCGCGTGAAAATAAGCGTGCGTCTCGAACGTCAACCGGTAAATTCCCGCCACCAGCGCTCCCGGTTCCAGCAGATGGCGCAGCCGCCCATCAGCGTCCGTCGCGCCCTTGCTGATTTCCTGCCAGCCTCCGGTCTTTTGAATTTCTAAAGTTACCGGCACACCCGCTGCAGGCCGTCCCAGCGAAGTATCCAGCACGTGCGTGGTGATTTGGCTCATGATCCCAGTAGTTTCTCCAAACGCAGCCGCGTGATTTTGCGCTGCTCGTCGCCGGCGATGCGCATTTCGGTTTCCGCATCGTGCCCCAGGCGCTCCTGCAGGCTATTTAATATTTGCTCGCTGGATTTTCCCGTCGCGCAAATTAGAAACACATGCCCGAACGTCGCTTCATACGCCTCGTTAGCCGCTCCCAGCACCGCCAGCGTTTCAGCCGAACCCTTTTGCGCCAGCGCTTGTTCACCCGCGGACCAATCCCGAGCCGTCGCCGTCTGCTTCGCCGCCGCTTTTTTCGCGCCAATCGCCGGATGGCTGCGAAAAATCGTCAGCCAATCTTTACGCCCGAGAGAAGCGAAAGCCTCTTCCGCGGAATCCAGCAATGCCGAATCATCGGCGAAGGGCCTGCGCGCCAGCACTCGCTCCACCCATTTTTTGGAACTGCAACAATCATACAAAGCTTCAGCAGCCTGCCTTCGCGACAAGTAATTGAGCCGCGCGATTCCCGTCAGCCGGTCCGCAGCCTGCGCCGCGCGCCCGAACACACGAAAGCGGCTGACGCCGCCATCAGGATAAATATTCAGCCGCACATGCGTGGCCGCGCCCACTTCGTGCAGCTGGCGGCGGAACGTATGACTTCGGTTCGCCTTGAGCGGCACTTGAGCCAACAGCTCCCGCCAATTCGCCTCGCCCAGCCGCGAAATTTCCGCGCTGGCTCCCTCAGCATCACAAACCTCGATCGAACAGCTATCCGGAAAATTTCCCTTGAAGTGCGTCGTATCCACTTCCACGCGGTGAATCGTCCCGGGCATTCCCAACTTCACGATTGCCCAATCGTGCCCCGGCCCGCGTCTGCGCCGCGTTTCCCACCCGTCGCTCATACTTTTGCTGCGTCCGGGCATCAGCATGTTGAGCGGCTCGCTGTAAAATTGATCGCTGGTGGAAATCACCCGCCCGCCATTTTCCACCGCCGCCAAATCCAGCTCGCGCTTGGCGATTCCGGCGGCATTCGGCACCACCTCGCCATACAGCCGCAATCGCGCCACACCGCCATCAGGGTAAATCTTGAATCGCACGTGCGTAAAACGCCCCGCATGCGACACCGCCGCTGAATTTTGCGAATCGCCCTTCAGCGCGGTTTCCTGCAAAATCTTTTCCCAATTCGTGGCGGCAGCTTGCAGCTTTTTCTTTTCATCCTTATAAGGCGCGGAATTCCCCAAATCGCATCCTTCCAGCGAAAACCGCGCAGGATAATTCCCCGTAAAAAAACTGGTATCCACTACCGCCCCACGCAGAATTCCCGGCAGCCCCAGCCGCACGATGCACCAATCGTATCCGGGAGTGCGCCTCCGTCTGGTCTCCCAGCCGTCCATCCAATGTCCCCGTTCCGTATATTTCCCCTCGACGAAAATCGGCTTGCCTTGCTTCAGCAGGTTTTCCTTGGCCCCGAAAAATTCATCGTTCGCGAGCACCACGCAGCCGCCCAGCCGCTCCGACGCCAGATCCACAAATTGCGTGTACTCATTCATACCGCGCCTCGATGCAGTACATGTCCCACGGGCCCAACGGGCCCAACGGGCAATTCTCCATGTTCGAAAATTTTTCGTCCGCGCAAGAAAGTCGTCTCCACGCGTCCGCAAAGCTCCCGCCCCGCGTACGGCGTGATTTTGTGCCGGTGATGCAGCTGCGCCGGCTCCACGCGGAATTTCGCCTCCGGATCCCAGATCACGAAATCGGCGTCGCAACCCACGGCGATCGTTCCTTTTCTTCCCGCCAACCCCGCAAGCCGCGCCGGCCCCTCGCACAACCACTTCGCGAGATGCGTCACAGCATAGCCGCGCGCACGTGCTTCCGTCCACACGGCCGGCAAGCTTAGTTGCAAGGACGCAATCCCACCCCACGCACGCAGAAAATCTCCCTCCTCCGCCAGCTTCATCGCCGGAGGACAAGGCGAATGATCGGTAGCGATGAAGTCCAGCGTCCCGTCGCCCAGCCCCTGCCACAATTTCTCGCGATTCTCGCCCTCGCGAATCGGCGGTGCGCATTTAAATTCCGTCGCGCCGTCCGCAATTTCCTCCGCGGCAAACGTCAAATAATGCGGACAAGTCTCCGCGGTCATCGTGCCGCCTGCTTCCTTCGCGCTTCGCAGCGCCGCCAGCGCATCCGAAGACGACACATGCACAATGTGAATCCGCGCGCCAAACTCGCCGCCCAGCCGCACCAACAGCGCCACAGCTTCGTTCTCCGCCTCACGCGGCCGCGCCGCAAGCCACGTAGCGTACTTTCGCGGCGATGCAGTCTTCGGCAAGCTCTCGACGGCCTTCTCGACCGGCTCCGGCAATTCCGCATGCGCCAGCAAAGGCGCGCCCATCGCCGCGAGCTTCGGCAACGCAACCCGCAAATCCGTTTCCGTCACATGCGCGAATTCATCCACCCCGCTCGGCACCAGAAAACATTTAAATCCAAAAACGCCCGCATCCCACAGCGGCTGCAACTCTTCGGAATTTCCCGGCACCACGCCGCCCCAAAATCCCGCATCCACCCAAAGTTTTCCCGCCCCCGCTGCCAGTTTTTCGCGGAACGCCGCCGCCGAAGTCGTGGCTGGAATGCTGTTCAGCGGCATTTCGATCAACGTGGTCACACCGCCCGCCGCAGCCGCGCGCGTCGCCGTCGAAAATCCTTCCCATTCGGTGCGCCCCGGCTCGTTGATATGCACATGCGTATCCACCAAGCTGGGCATCACCACTAAATCGCCGGCCTCGTGCACCGTCGCACCCTGAACAATTTCATCAAACCCGGAAACAGCCGCAATCACGCCCCCGCGCACGTGTATCGCCGCCGCGCGCTCACCTTCCGGCGTGATCACGCGCCTTCCACGCACAATCAAATCCGCCGCTGCCGGCGAGCTCCGCGGAGTTTCCGAAGAATTTTGCATCTGCGCTCAGCCCGCCAGAACTTCCAGAAATTCAGCCAGTAAATTCCGCGCCACGTTGCGCCGATAGCGCGCCGTCGAACGCATATCGTCAATCGGCGCGATTTCCGCACCCAGCGCGTTCTGCGCAGCCTGCAAAGCCGCGACTCCCGGCTGTTGCCCGCGCAATATTTGCTCCGCACGAACCGCCCGCAGCACGGTAGGCGCCACACTCCCCAGCGCGATGCGCACATCCGCAATCCGTCCAGCTTCCACCCGCGCCGCCGCCGCAAAACAAATCTTCGAAATCGCCTGCGCCCGCCGCGTCCCTACTTTACGAAAGTACTGCTTCCACCCAGCAGCTGACCGCGCCACACGAATCCGCCGAATTAATTCCTCCGGCCGCAAATTCATTTTCTTGTAGCCACTGTGAAATGAATCGTAAGGAACCCAGCGTGCCCCGCCCGCCGAAACAATTTCAATTTCCGCGTCGTAAACGATCAAGGCCGGCGGCGAATCCGCGGCCGGCGAAGCATTCGCGATATTCCCGCCCAGCGTCCCGCGATTTTGCGTGGCCACGCTCCCGGTCTCAGCAGCAGCGCGGCACAACAAAGGAAATTCGCGCGCCAGGATTTCATGCCGCTGCACTTCAGCGTAAGTAGTCAAAGCGCCCAGCGTCACGTGCTCCGCACTCGCCTCAATCCCGCGCAGCTCTTGAAGATTCCAGATATTTAGAAATTTCTTGTGCGGCAATTTCCCCGCTTCCAGCAGCACCATCAAATCCGTCCCGCCCGCGAAAGGTTTCCACACGCCCGGTTCACTCGCCATGCGACCGAGCGCCGCCGCAAGATCCCGCGGCGTTTCCATTTCGTACGCCGGCAGGAACGCCCTCACGCGCGCGTCTCCGCCCGCCGCACCGCCGCCACCACGGATTCGAAAATCTTCATGTAGCCCGTGCAACGACACAAATTTCCGGAAAGTCCTTCGCGTATCTGCGTGTCGTCCGGCTGCGGATGGCGCGCCAGCAAATTCACCGCTGCCAGAATCATCCCCGGCGTACAAATTCCGCACTGCGCCCCGCCATGCGTGATGAACGCCTGCTGCACCGCGTGCAGCGATCCGCCGATCGCGACGCCCTCAATCGTGCGAATCTTCGCTCCCTGCGCCTGCAACGCCGGAACCAGGCAGCTATTCACCAGCGCGCCATCCATTTCGATCGAACACGCACCGCATTCGCCTTCGCCGCAACCTTCCTTCGTCCCGGTAAGCTTCAGTTCCTCGCGCAACACATCGAGCAATCGCGCCAAGGGATACGCTTCGAACGACGCCTCCGAACCATTGACGACGCACGAAACGCGAATTTTCCGCGCGCGCTCAGGCATGCACAGCCTCCAGCATTTCCAGCAGCGATTCAGCGGTAATCGGAATCCGTCGCACGTCCACGCCGGTAGCGTGCGCGATCGCATTCGCAATCGCCGGAGCAGTCCCGTCCAGCGGCAACTCCCCAATGCCTTTCGCGCCCGCCGGTCCGCGCCCGTAAGGAATTTCCTCGAAGTAAACGCGAATCGCAGGGAGATCCACCGACGTCGGCATCACATAATTCGTCATCTGGGCGTTCACCATCCGCCCTTCCTGCCACACCACATTTTCATAAAGCGCGAACCCGATCCCCTGCGCCACGCCGCCTTCGATCTGCCCCGCGGCGAGCACGGGATTGATCACCTTCCCCACTTCCTGCACCGCGACGAAATCGTTCACGCGCACCTCAGCAGTACGCGTGTCCACGGAAACCTCCGCCACGTAAACCGCCCACGCATAAGCGCCATAAGCGTCGCCCGAATATTTCTGATCGTCCCAATGCAAATCGCGCGGATGCTCATACTTCACAAAAGATTTCAGCACGCGGTGTTCCGCGATGTACTCGCCGCACGCGCGCGAAAAATCCGCCGCAGTATATCCAGGCTGCAGAAATCCGCCGTCCATCAGCAATTTAAGCAGTCCAAGCCCCGCCGTTTCCACCAGCTTTCCCACAATCATCGCCGTGCGCGAAGCCACGGTTGGCCCGCTATTCGGCACATAAGCCGTATCCGGCTGAATAATTTTGATCTGCTCGCAATCCAGCCGCAACGCTTCCGCCGCAATCTGCGCGAAAATCGTATTCGTGCCCTGCCCCATTTCCGTGCTGCCCGCCAAAATGTGCACCGTGCCGTCCGCCATCGCCTCCATCGCCACTTCCGAAGCCAGATATTCTTCGCCCGATCCCGTGAATCCCGCGCCGTGCAGAAACGACGCGAACCCGATCCCTCGTTTAATCGCGCCTCGCGAATCAGAATTCGCCGCGGCAAACTGTTTTCGCTTCGCGTGGTAACCGCTCAGCTCGAACGCGCGCCCCATTAACGCATTCATATCCACTTTCTCTTTCACGACCTGCCCCACCGCCAAAGTCTGACCCTCGCGAATGAAATTCCGCTGCCGTAATTCCTCCGGTGCGATTCCCACAGCCTCCGCCACGCGATCCAGATGGCGCTCGAGCGCAAACACACTTTGCGGCGCGCCAAATCCGCGAAACGCTCCGTGCGGCGGCGCGTTAGTAGCAACGGCCCGGCTGCGTATCCGCACGTTCGGGCAAGCGTACGGCCCCGCCGCATGAATCGTCCCGCGCGAAAGCACCACGGGCGAAAGCGTTTCATACGCTCCGCCGTCCACCGTGAAATCAATATCCATCGCCAGCAGTTTTCCGTCGCGGCTCACGGCCGTGCGGTGCCGCGTGCGCGAAGGATGCCGCTTTGTCGTCGCCGCCATGTCTTCCGCGCGATCGTAAATAATTTTCACCGGCCGTCCAGATTTCCGCGCCAGCAGCGCCGCATGCGCCGCAATCATCGACGGATATTCTTCCTTCCCGCCAAATCCTCCCCCCGTTTCCGTCTGCACCACGCGTATGCGCTCCCGGGGCAGCCCGAATAAAATCATCAGCGCCTTGTGCACGTAATGCGGACACTGCAGCGAGCCCCACACCGTCACGCCTTCCGCCTCGGTCACCTGGGCGATCATTCCCTGCGGCTCGATGTAAAGTTGCTCCTGCGCTCCGGTTTCGTACGTGCCCTCCACCACGAATCCAGCCCCGGCCCAGGCGCCATCCACGTCGCCTTTCTCCACATGGAATGATTTGAAAATATTGTCCTGTCCCCAGATGATTTCCTTGCGCGCCAGCGAATCCGCGATGGAAAAAACGCCCGGTAGTGGCTCAATCTCAATCCGCACAGCCCGGCGCGCCTCTTCCAGTAAATATTTATCGTGATGTGCCAGCAGCACAATCGCTTCTTCGGGATGATTCACGAATTCAGCGGCGAGGCAGGGCTGATCTTCAATCAGCAGCGCGATGCAGTTTTTTCCAGGAATGTCTTTTGCAGTAACAACAGTAAATTCGTGCCAGGGGATTTCGCCCTCGAAATGAATCGCGCGAATCCGTCCGCGCGCCACCGGGCTGCGTACCGTCACGCCGTGCAGCATCCCGGGAAAACTCAAATCGTCCACGTAACGCGCGCGCCCGGTGACTTTTTCGCGCCCTTCCTTGCGCGGCACCGATTTTCCGATCACACGCGTTTTCAAATCAGCCGGCCTCAATAGCGAATTTTGTCGGACTTCTCCCGCCACGCGCGGAACGCCGCGAGCGCGTCGTCGTGCCTCAGCTGAATTATCGGAATCTTCCGCTCCGCGTGCGGCACACGAAGCTCCTCATAGATGAACGCGTCGTCGAATCCCGCCTGCGCCGCATCCGCCGCCGAATTCGCAAAATAAACCCGCGCTGGCCGCGCCCAGTAAATCGCGCCAAGGCACATCGGGCACGGCTCGCAGCTGCTATAAATCTCGCAGTCCGGCAATTCAAAACTTTGCAATTTCCGGCAGGCCTCGCGAATCGCCACAATCTCCGCGTGGGCAGTGGGGTCATTCGTGGTCGTGACGCAATTCATGCCTTCTGCGATGATTTTGTCATCTTTCACGATCACCGCGCCAAAAGGGCCGCCCCGCCCCGAGCGCACGTTCTCCAGCGACAACGCCAGCGCGCGCGCCATAAAGCTGTCACACAATGGATTGGCCGTTCGATCGGGCATCAGTCCAGGTGCTACGTTTCAATTCGCTGCCCGTGATTGTAGCGCAGCCAGTCACTTCCGCAGGAATGAGAATGTCGCGCCATCGTGCAGGGTGCATGATACGCGCGCATCAACCGCCGCCGTCACACCATCGCATCAGGCGTGCTAGCCCGCCGCAACGCCATCGTCGCAAACGATCTTTCCTTCCGTCGCCAAAAATATAGCAGCGCGCTCCCAATCAAAATCAGCGCCAAGCTCAACCCCGCCCACATTCCCGGCGCGCCCCATCCCCAATGAAAACA
>Ga0182024_10005745_pt1 | contig 27615 bp, 28 predicted proteins | sample P32metaG_FD_120480 | JGI IMG/M metagenome (GOLD analysis project Ga0182024, IMG submission 120480) | Permafrost microbial communities from Stordalen Mire, Sweden - P3-2 metaG (Illumina Assembly) | ecosystem: Environmental > Terrestrial > Soil > Wetlands > Permafrost | place: Sweden: Stordalen...
CGGCTTCCTTGCCTGGCACCTTGTGTAGGAGTGGTATCCATACAAGATGCCAAAAAAGGGCCGGGAAGCCGACACACCTTTTACCTATTCGATCCTCAGAAATCTGCGAAACTTGAACTTAGCGCTCCTCATATACCCGTCAACTATGATTTTGTGTTGCGGTTGCCCAAGTTTAGCCTTGACGAATCTCCGAGCTGCCGATTCGCGCAACGGACGATGGGAACTAACAAAGGCTTGCAGTGCATCCGTGGGCCGTTGAACCGGCGCAGCGTTCTTGGCACTGATGCGCCAGATCGCCCCCTTGCCGTGCAGATTGTAATCGCGCCGCACCCAATCGCTGATGTAGATGGAGCCATCGGGGGCGACCGCCATACCGACGGGCCGAAAATCCTTGCCGCCTTGCACGAACGGCTCGCGCACCGCCGTGAACGACGCCCCCTTTTCCTTGAGCCGATAGCGTTCCACCCGATGATCGGCCCAGCTCGTCACCAGCAGGTTTCCCAGATACTCGTCCGGCAGATTATCCGATTCGTAGCTGAGCACCTCGCACGGCGCTTCCCCGGTGCCGCTAATCATCGGCAGCGTACCCGGCAGTTCGCCGTTCCACGCCTGGAAGGGATGGCGACCCTGCCGGCCATAGCGGAACTGGAAGCCGTAATCGCCGCCTTCGACCACGTGCAGCAGCCGGCAAGGCGGCATGGCGTCCGGATCGTTGTCCACCGCGAACATCCGGCCATAGATGTCGCGGCAGATGCCGAACGGGTTCCAGAAGCCGGTGGCCACCTTTCGCAATTTCTTGCCGTCGGCCGTGCACCAGAAGATATGCCCGCCATCGCCTTCGCCGCTGATGGTCGTGCCGTCGGCGCCGATCAGCTTGTAGAAAGCGCCCAGGTTTTCGCCCATGCCGAAATAGAGATCGCCCTTGGAATCGAAGCAAAGGCCGGATAGGCCATTGTGCGGATAATCGCCCTTGGTGTCGAGAAAGGCGATGCGTTCCTTGACGTCGGCCTTGCCGGTGCCCTTCGTGTCCTTCAGCCGCAGAATCTCGTTGCGCGTGGCCAGGTAAACGCTGCCGTCGGGATGCACGGCGATGTCCATGGTGAAGCGGGTGCCTTCGAAGAAGGTGGTGAAGCGATCGGCCTTGCCGTCCTTGGTTTCGATCATGCGAATGCGGTCGAACTTGGGGCCCTTGTAGCCGGCGGGGGCGAAGTGCGTGTGGCTCTCGATGACCAGCAGCCGGCCCTGAGCGTCGAAATCCAGACCGATCGGATGTACGATGTCCGGCGACTGGGCGACCAGCTCGACGACGAGCCGTGGATCGGCGGCTTTCGGGGTTTCGGGAGGCTGGGCGAGGATCGGCGCGGAGAAAATGGAGAGGATTAGAAGGGACGAGCGCATGGATATTTCCTCGCTGTTGGGTTGTTGCGTCCGTGGGTCAGGATTCCGATCCTGACCGTCCGTATGCCACGTCAGGATCGGAATCCTGACGTATGATTTGGCCGGTCAGGATCGGAATCCTGACCCACGAATCAGGAACTCGCGGCCGTCAACGACCGTTTGCCTTCCACGGCCAGCGGCAAGACCACCGTGAACGTGCTGCCCTGCAGGATGGTGCTGGTGACGAAGATGTCGCCGCCCAGCGACTTGACGATGCTCTGGCAAATGCTCAGTCCCAGGCCGAAACCGCCGTGGCCATTCTGCCGATAACGTGACTTGTCGCCACGGTAGAAGCGATCAAAGACGCGCGGCAAATCCTCCGCCGAAATGCCCATGCCCGTATCGGCCACGCACAGCCGTACCTGGCGTTTATCCCGGTTTACCAGCACCGAGAGCTCCACACTGCCGCCGCTCTGCGTGAACTTGACCGCGTTGTCGATGAGATTGCGCACGACCAGGCGCAGATAGAACTCATCGCCGGGCACCATGGCCTCGTCCACCTTGGCCAGATGCAAGCGAACGCCGTGAGAATCGGCCACGGGTTCGAACATGTCGAGCGATTCACGGACCAGCTTATCGAGGGAAGCAACCTGGTCGCGGCCCGTCAGTCGGCCGGCGTCGCCCTCGGCCAGCAGCAGCAAGCGATTGACGAGATTGGCCAGGCGCGAACATTCTTCCATGACGTCGGACAACAGCCCCTGATACTCCTCGGCGGAGCGAGGCCTGTTCAAGGTGACTTCCACCGAACTGCGAATCGCGGTCAAGGGCGAACGCAGCTCGTGGGCGGCGTCGGCGATGAAATCCCGGTGCCGATCGATGTACGAGGCGATGCGGTCGAGCATGCTGTTGATCGTCTGCGACAGCTGGTCCAGCTCGTCGCCGGTGCCGCGAATTTGCAACCGTTCGTGGAGGTTTTGCGGCTGCAACCGGGCCGTGGTGCTGATGATTTTGGCCAGCGGCCTGGTGGCTCGGCCGGCCAGCACGTAAGCCCCGAGCGGCGTCACGACCATGATGCCCAGCATCGCAAAGAAGAGGACCTTATTCAGCTTTTGCACGCTTTCGAGCATGTTCTTTTTGGAAGCGCCGACGCGAAACCAAAGATCGACGGGAAATGGGTCCTTGGGTTCAATCGCTCGTTTGCGAATCAAGACGCGATGGGTGCCGGTTTCCGTAAAATCAAACGGCGATTTCTGCAGCAACGGCTCTTTCCAGTTAGGCGGCGGACCGCTCGGGAAGACGGGCGTGGGAAGGTCCGTGGGGATGGTGCTGCTTTCCCAGAGCAGCTGGCGGTCGGCGTCGTAGACCTGCACGAAAAATCCAAACTTGTTGGCCTTGAAATTGATGCGCTCGGCAACGTTGGCGCTGGGGAATTTCGTCATGTCCTTCAGTCCATCGCGCGCTTCCGCCCGCAGGACCAGGTCCGTAATCACGTCGCGAGCCTCGGCCCGGAGAACGAGATCCAGATCGGCGGACAGGGCCAGGCGGAACTGTTCGCGGACCACGTAAAGCGTCACGGCAGACAGCAGGCAAACCGAGACCGTGATCCACAGCACCAGCCGGACGCGCAACGTGCGAAAGAGCGCCTTAAGTTGCGCGAAGGGCATAGCCTCGTCCTCGAATGGTGTGGATCAAGGGTTCCTTGGAGCCTCGCTGCAGTTTGCCGCGCAGGCGATTGATGTGCACCTCGATCACATTCGTGGTGCCTTCCCAGTCCGATTCCCACAGGCTTTCGCACAACATTTTGCGCGTCACCACTTCGCCGGCGTGGCGCATCAGCATCTCCAGGACGCTGAACTCCGTCGGCGTCAGATCGATTTCGACGCCGCCATGCGAGACGCGCCGCGTGCTCAGATCGAGGCTCAGTTCGCCGACCGCCAGCAGCGGGGCCGGCTTGTAACCCGCCCGGCGGCGCACGGCCTCGATGCGGGCCAGCAGTTCGACCATCGAAAACGGCTTGACCATGTAATCGTCGGCCCCCTCCGTCAGCCCCGTGACGCGGTCCTCCACGGAGCCCAGGGCGGTCAGCACGATGATCGGCGTGCGAATCCCCTCCTCGCGCAATTTGTGGAGGATTTCGAGGCCCGGCTGCTCGGGAATCAGCAGATCGAGCAGAATCACATCATACTGCTGCGTGCGGGCCAGTTCCAGCCCCTGCACGCCGCTCTTGGTCCAGATGCAGCCGTGCCCTGCTTCGGTGAGTCCCTTGAGCAACGATTTGCCGATCACCGCATCGTCTTCGACCACGAGAATTTCCATCGGGTAGACTCCAGCTAAAGGCGTGAATGAACAATAACCCATACGTCTTGTTCATGAAAAAAGCATGAGGCGGATTCCCCGGCTGGCGTTGTGTATCATCAGTATTATAACCAAAGGCGGGGATTGGTTAGCAAGGTCTTCCTATTTTCGCCAGAGCCAACGGAATTGTAATCAGTGAAAGTATCCGTAATCATTCCGCTCTGCAACAAGTCCGCGACCATCGAGCGGACCCTGGCTTCCATCCGTGCCCAGACCTTTACCGACTACGAAGTCATCGTCATCGACGACGGCTCCACCGACGACGGCCCCGAAAAGGTCCAGCGCCGCACGGAAATACGGTTGCTGAGCCAGCCCAACGCCGGCCCCGGCGCCGCACGCAATCGGGGCATTCGCGAAGCTCAGGGGGAGTTGCTCGCGTTTCTCGACGCCGACGATGAATGGTTGCCCGATTACCTGAACCAGAGCGTGAGCCTTCTCGAAAAGTCCGGTTCGGAAACGGCCAGCGTCACGTCAGGCTATGTTGAATGGCCTGGCGAGAAAACCACCGAACCGCTCTGGGCCAGGCGCGGCCTGACCTCCGGCGTGCATCGGCTCACGCCGCAGACGGACCCGCTGCTGGCCGTGCACATGCTCGCATTCATGTCGCCCTGGTCCACGTTGGTGCGGGCCGATGTCATTCGCGAACTCGGCGGCTTCTTCGATCGCCAGCGCTGTCTGTATGCCGAGGACGCCTTTCTTTGGCTGAAGGTGCTGCTGCGTTATCCCGTCGCTTTCCAGATGTCACCGCCGCTCGTGCGCTATCACACCGAGGCTTCGGACCTGGCCAGGAACCTGCGCGGCCCCAGGCCGATCGAGCCGTTTCTGCTATTTCCGGAAGAGATCGAGAACGTCTGTCCCGAGTCGATGCGTGAACTGCTGCGCAACATCTTGGCCGTTCGCGCTCTCAAGACCGCGTGTATGCTCGGCTACTGGGGGCAGTGGCGTCAGGCGAGCGAACTGAGAAAGCGGTTTCGTACTCGAGGAATGTGGCGGCTGCCGTACTATCTACCGGCGATGATCTGCTCGACGCCTTTAGGAGGGATCCTGGGGGCGGCCTGCCGTTTGCGGCTTGGCGTGGGCCGACGCTAAGTACAGCACTTCAAGATTGGGGGTCCGAATTCGTGGGGCAGGTTGCCAACCTGCCTGGCGAACGGCAGGTTGGCAACCTGCCCCACGAATTGAGACCCCCTTTTCTGAATTGAGGTACTAAGCCGCAAACGAGTCTACGGCAACGGCACATTCTTGAGTGCAAACGGCACATCGACGATCAGAATCCGTTGCCCGTAAAACGCGAGTTCGGTCGGCTCTCCCTGCGGGCGATAGGCCAACGTCAGTTCGTGAGATACGCCGTTATTGTTGATCATCGTTCGCATGCCGGTGACCTCGGGAGCATGCACCTTTCCCTGCTCATCATGCAGCTTGGGATAGTTTGCCGAACCGGCGCCGTAGACGTTGTTGTTGAAGTTTCCGTTGAAGTTGCCGCGAAAGCGAATCGGCATGTTTTGGCCGGGCTGATTTGCCATGCTTAGCTGAACTGTCACAACGCCGCCAACCTTATCGACGGACGTGATGTGCATAGTGCTGCCATCGGCCCCGGTGACCTTCTGCCCGGCGGACTTGAGGACGTCGCTGATGCTCGCCAGCTTTTCGGTATCGCTCAGCACCTGCACGCTCACCTTGCCGGTGAGTTCTTTCAGGTTCTTCGTCGCCTTGTCGCCCTTCATCAGCCGAAGCGTGACGGTGCGCTGCAGCGGCGGCGTATTGACGACGGCGTAGTTTCTTCGCACCACCACGCCATTGACGAAAACAGCCTTGCCCGCTCTGCCCTGCCAGACATCCAGGTCCAGCGCGGCCAGGGGATCGGCGAGAGCAACGGGAGCGAGGCTGAGCTTCTGGCCCTGATCGTCGATCGCCTTGTCGAGAACCGGCGAGCCGATGGCTCCGAAGCCTTGCAGCCGCATCTCGGCGCTGAGATCGAGGACAAGGTGAGCTTCGCCGGCCGGCACCGGCGACCCGGCATTCTCAGCCGGCATGGCCCGCACACGCACCGAGCCCGCGAAGCAAACCGGCAGCTCACGCGGAGCGCCGCTGGAAACCACAAGAGGACGCAGCCCGTGCGGCTGATTCACGGGAACGCTATAGTTTACCGGCGGTGGCGGAACTGGCTGTATCACCTGCTCGACCAGGCCCCCGGCTCGGCACAACTTCTCGAACGCCTCCCAGAACGAGACTTCTCCCGTGTTCAGCGTGATTTTGCGTTCGGCCAGGACCGCGCGATCGCCGGCAATATCGATGGGATGGCTGCCGAGCTTGGCAAGGGCCGTCACGGCGTCCAGCACCGACACATCCTTCAGGTCCAGGTGCACGCGCTTCGGGGCCAGCAAGGCATCCGTCAGAATCTTGTGCTCGAGCATCGCCACCAGCTTCGCGGCCCGGCAGCTCACCTCGGCGTCATCGCTCTTGACGGCCTGCCGCAGCGGATCGAGAGCTTCGGCGCCGACTCCCTCGAGTTCCCGGGCGGCCCGATCGCGTTCGATGAACTTGGCATGACCGAGCTTTTCGATGAGTTGGCGAATGCGCTGCGGATCCACAACCTTTTCCGCCGCTTTATTGTCCGCTTTTGCTAGGAAAAGCGGTCCCGCCGCCTGGACATAAAGGTCGTAAATCCTGCCATCGACCTGCCGCAAGATTTCCTTGCGTTGCCTTTCCGGAAGGGGAAGGCTATCGTCTTCGAGCAAGGCCTTGTTCTTGCTCAGAAACTCACGGGACTTTTCTGGGTTGCTGCGCGAAAACGACTCAGCCTCGGCAAAATTCGATGCTATCTCCCGTAGCACCTTCTGTGCCTGGATTTGCAGTTCCAGACGCTTCTGCTCCAGCGGGTCGGCGGGCTGGGCCCACACAACACCCCCAAGACCAAGGAGTATCATAAGTGCCAAACAGGTCGGCTGACGTCGCGTTGCGGACATGATTGGACCCTCTAATGTCGTGATGCGTCTCAAGGAGATATCCTATCCGGCGGGGCCGTCTTTGGGAATAGTCCTCCCATGCGGATCGCGATTTGGCTCCTGCAGCTCGGCGGCGATCTGGTTTTGCAGTTCCGGCCCGAGAAAATGCTCCATGACGCTGGCCGGGCCGTGCAGATGATCGATCGGCAACGCGAAATTCTCGCCGAGAAACGCCTCCCAGAGCCGATGGGCACGGACAATGTCCCGGGCCCGCCCGCGACCCGCTTCCGTCAGCTGCCAGCTGGCGGTAGTTTCACGTCGGGCGATCCATCCCTTGTGCACCAAGCGCTTCAAGGCAAACCGCACCATCAGCGGCGAGAAGCCGTGCTCCGGCTGCGTGAGCGCGGCGGGCGATGTCGCGGGCGCCTGGCCGCTTTCCTCAGCACGATAGAGGGCGGACAGGACGTCTTCCCCGGCCATGCGCAGCCCCAGTTGCAGGTTGTGCCAGATCTTGGCCAGGATGCCGTGCTTCGGCGCGACCAGCACCACCACGGCGAACTGGGCCCCCGCCGCCACCGCCATCATGCCCGCGTAGTTGACGTCGAGCACCTGCCCCGACCAGCAGCCGGCCAACGCGGAGATCAGGGCCGAGAACGCCGCCAGCAGAAACATGCTCGCCAGCCGATCCGTCAGCAAGAGTGCCGTCGCGGCCGGCACGATCAGCATGGCCAGGACCAGGATGGAGCCGACTGCCTCGAACGACACTACCGTCACGCCCGCCACCAGGCCGATGAGCACATAATGCAGCAGCATCGCGCGATACCCGAGGGCCGTTGCCAGCGCCGGATCGAACACAGCAATCTTCATTTCCTTCCACGCCAGAATCGTGAACGTCAATGTCAGCAGCAGGGCGGGAAGCTGAGTCCACAAGACGTCGTAGTCGCTCCAGGTATTTGCCTGTGACAGATTGATGGCCACATGTTCAAGGTGTCCCAAGAAAACACAGTCCGTATCGAGATCGCCATGCCGGAAATACATCGAGATCAAGAATACGCCCAGGGCGAAAAGCGACGTGAAGACTATTCCCAGGCTGGAATTCTCATCCACGTTGCCCCAGGAATGCAGCGTCTGCGACAGAAAAGCCGTGAGCAGGCCGAAAAACACCGCTCCCAGCAGCAGATAGAAGCTGGTGAGCTTGCCGCTGACCAGCACCGCGAGGACGATGCCGGGCAACAGGCCGTGGTTGATGGCGTCGCCCATCAGGCTCATGCGTTTGAGCACGAGAAAGCAGCCGACCACGGCGCAGGAAACGCCGCAGATCGAGGCAACGGCCAGGGCCCAGAGGAACAACTGGGGATCTTGGAACACAGTCATCATGTTTTCCATTGGCGAGCCGAGCCGCGTAAGCGGCCGGGTTAATCTGCGGCCGGAGAAAGCCGGAGACTAACCCGGCCGCTCACGCGGCACGGCTCGCCATGTCCGTGCCAGCAACCCACGCCGCGGCGCCAGCACCAGCGACACCACGAAAAACGACACTGCGGCCAGGATGATCGCCGGCCCCGTCGGAACTTCCTTCACGACGGCGCTGCCCACCGCGCCGATCATGCCCGACGCCATGCCGAAGAGCCCAGCAAGAAACATCATTACGCCGAGCCTTTCCGTCCAGAAGCGAGCGGCGACCGGAGGAATGATCAGCAGCGCCGCCATCAGCAGCACGCCAACCGTCGGCAACCCGATGACAACCACCAGAACGACCAGCGCCATCAGCGAAAAATCGAGCCGGGCGGTGGGCCAACCCTGGGCCTGGGCGAATGCCTGATCGAAGCAGACCAGCCGAAACTCCTTGTAGAGTGCGACCACGGCCACCAGCGCCACCAGCACGAGCCCAGCCAGGAGATAGACGTCCTCCAGCAACATGCCGGCCGCCTTGCCCTGGATGAACGAATTCAATCCCGACGGTTGGCGACCAGGGTGCGGCTTCTGGATGACGCTCAGCAAGACGACGCCGAGCCCATAAAAGACGCTGAGCACAATGCCAATGGCTGCGTCTTCCTTGATGCGCGTCCAGCGGCGCAGCACGGCAATGACGCTGATGCCCACGACGCCGCTGACCAGCGCCCCGAACAGCAGGCCCGGCAAGCTGCGTTCGCCGATGATGAGGTAAGCCAGGCACACACCCGGCAGCGATGCATGAGCCAGGGCGTCGCCGGTGAGGGAGCGTTTCTTCAGCAGGGCGAAACAGCCGATGATGCCGGCGCCCAGGCCCAGCAGACCGCCGCCGCAGAGAACGATGCGCGTGTTGTAGTCGGGCCAAAGGTCCATGTTTGTCACCTGGCGATGCCGCTTGCGGCGTAGCGTCACGGTACGCCGCAAGCGGCATCATTTCGTCGGCTCCTGCGCCCGAAACGCCTCGCCGGCCGTCTCCAGAATCGACAAGCGTCCACCGAACGTCTTGTGCAGATTGCTATCCGTGAACGCCGTCGCCGTCGGCCCACTCGCGATCAGCCGAACGTTGAGCAGCAGCACGTGATCGAAGTAGTTTGGCACCGTGCGCAGATCGTGATGCACAACCACAACCGTCTTGCCCTGATCGCGCAACTTGCGAAGAATGCTGAGCACGGCACTTTCCGTGGCCGCATCGACGCTGGCAAACGGCTCATCCATCAAATAAAGATCGGCTTGCTGAGCGAGGGCCCGAGCGAGAAAGGTGCGCTGCTGCTGCCCGCCGGAAAGCTGGCCGATCTGCCGGCTTTGCAAGTCGTGCAGCCCGACCATGTCGAGGCACTCCAGCGCCCAATCCTTCTCGGCTCGCCCCGGCCGGCGAAACCAGCCAAGCCGGCCATACGTTCCCATCAGCACCACGTCGAGCACGTTGACCGGAAAATCCCAATCGACGCTCTCCCGCTGCGGAACATAGCCCACGCGCAGTCTTTCCTCACGCAGCGGCCGGCCGAAAATGCGCACCGAGCCGCTGACGATCGGCACCAGGCCCAGAATCGCCTTGATCAAAGTGCTCTTGCCGGCGCCGTTAGGGCCGACGACGCCCACCAGTTGCGGCTCGTCGAGCGTCCAATCGACATTCCACAGGGCCAGCTTGCGATGGTAGGCGACGGTCACGTCATGGACGTCGAGAATTGGCATGATTCAACCATTTGCCCCGCTGGCCGTGGCCGGGTCTGAGTGTACTCGCGAAGGCCCGGTGAACAGCCAGCGGCCTTGGCCCACATCGGGTGCCCGTCAACGAATTGGCACGGGGCGCGAAGCCGGGCCTTCGCGAGTACGCTCAGACCCGGCCACGAATACGGTTACTTCAAAGCGTGCACAATCGTCTCCACATTGTGCCGGATCATTCCCGCATATGTTCCCTCCGCCGTGCCATCCTTGCCCATGGCGTCGGAGTACAGCTCGCCGCCCACGACAACATCATGGCCCATCGATTTGCAACCTTCGAGCAAGGCCCGCATGTTGCGCTGATTGACGCTGGTCTCGACGAACACCGCCTTGATCCGGCGCTGCGTGATGAAACGCACCAGATCGTTGATGTCCTTGACCCCCGCCTCGGCGTCGGTGCTGATTCCCTGGATGCCCTTGACCTCGATGTCATACGCCCGGCCAAAGTAATGGAAAGCATCATGCGACGTGATCAGCACCCGCTGCGAGGACGGAATCTCCGCGAGCCGCTGGCGCGTCGATGTATGCACCATGGCCAACTCCGCTTCATAGCTCGCGGCCCGTTCCGTGTAATCCGCCGCATGAGCGGGATCGAAGGCGGCCAGCACATCGCGGACGACGCCGATCGTCTGCGACCAGAGCGACACATCGAACCAGACATGCGGATCGTGGATGCCCTCCTCGTTGGTCAAGACCTTGCTCTGGTCGATGAACTCCGCCACGCCGATCGAGACGCCGCGCTCCCCCAGCCGTTCGAGCACATCGGTCATCTTGCCCTCGAGGTGCAGCCCTGAATAGAAGACGGCGTCCGCCCTGGCAAGCCTGCTCATGTCGCCCGGCGTCGCCTTGTAGAGATGCGGATCGACATCCTGGCCCATCAATTGGTCCACTTCGACGTGCTTGCCGCCCACGTTGCGTACGATGTCGGCGACCATGCCCGTCGTGCAAACGATCTTGATCGGATGGCTCCCGGAAAAAGCACGCTGGACGCGCAGCTCTTTCTTGCTGTGCGGAATTGGCGAAGAGGCTGCCCGGTCGGAACAACCGAACGATGGAAATATCGCAACTGCTGTACATAAAAGGACAAATATCTTGTTCATGGACACTCCGCACCAAGATTAGGAATGACTACGCTATTATTGACTATCGACTAACTGTTGTCAATGCTTGATGTGATTGATTTGCTTAGGTTTGTCTAATTATACAGCGCTACGTAGCCGAATTCGCAAGAATTCGGGTTTAGGATGGAAAACCCGAATTCTTGCGAATTCGGCTACGAAAGCCGCCGCGGCTTTACTCCGGCGGCTTACGCCGCCGGCTCGCCCACAAATCCAGAAAAGTCAGCACAATCTACCCATTCGCCCCAGAACATCTTGCCAATGCGCACGGATTTCAGCAAAAAACCATTGATTACGCATAGGAGAACAAGTAAAGTTGAGAAGTACAGACAAGTTGGTTAATCTGGAGGATGTGGCCGGACCTTTCTAATCAGAGGTCCAGGAATACGTGGCCCATCCCATTCCTGATGGTTCCATCAGCGGCTCCACGAATTATTTGAGCGGACACCTCGGCCTAGCTTGGCCGGGGAGGACGTGCTCGCGGCGGCGAACCTCATGGTTTGTCCTGGCAGGCGCCAGGGGCTTGTCGCCACAGCCGAACCAGCGGAGCGGAATCGATGCGCAGAGTGGTGGTGACCGGGTTGGGCGTGGTTGCTCCCAATGGCGTCGGCAAGGAAGCTTTCTGGGAAGCGTGCTGCAACGGGCAGAGCGGCGTGGGTCCGATCCGCAGCTTCGATGCTACGGGTCATCCCGTCAAGATCGCGGCCGAGGTTCACAACTTCGACGTCACGCCGTTTCTTCGCCCCAATCAACGAAAGAGCCTGAAAATCATGGGCCGGGCGATGCGTTTCGCCGTCGGCGCCGCGGGGCTCGCCATCCGGGATTCCGGGCTCGAATGGGACAAGCAAGATCCCACCCGCGTCGGCGTTGTCATGGGCACCGGCCTGGTTCCCGTCGAGCTGCCCGAGATCATGCCGACCCTTACCAGCTCCTGCGACGCCCAGGGCAATCTCGAAACCTATCGTTTGGGCCAAAAAGGCGCCGGTGCTCTGTTTCCGCTCTGGATCCTCAAATACCTGCCGAACATGGTCGCGGCCCACATCTCCCTGGCCTACAACGCCCAGGGGCCCAACAGCACCATCACCACCGCCTGCTCGGCCGGCACCCAGGCGGTCGGCGAAGCGTTTCGGCTCATCGCTCGCGGCGACGCCGACATCGTTCTCTCCGGCGGGGCCGATAGCCGCATCGATCCGCTGCTCATTCTCGCCTACGCCGCCCTGGGCGCCCTCAGCCAATCCGAGCGGCCCGCCCATGAGGTTTCGCGCCCCTTCGACGGCAAACGCGACGGCTTCGTCCTGGGCGAAGGCGCCGGCGTGCTGATCCTGGAAGAACTGGAACACGCCAAGAAGCGCGGCGCGGTGATCTATGCGGAGATTCTCGGCCTGGGCAGCAGCTTCGACGCCTACACGGCCACGCAGCCCGATCCCGAAGCGAAGGGCGCTGCCCGCGCCATCACCGAGGCGCTGCGCGAGGCGAGGGTCGATCATCACGACGTCAACTACATCAACGCCCACGGCACCAGCACGCGCCTCAACGATCGCATGGAGACCGTGGCCGTCAAACGCGTCTTCGGCGACGGCGCCAAGGTGCTGCCGCTGTCGTCGATCAAGTCCATGGTCGGTCACCTGATCGGTGCGGCCGGAGCGGTCGAGGCCATCGCCCTGGCCCTGACGCTCTCGTCGGGCGTGCTGCCGCCGACCATCAATCAAACGCAACGCGATCCGGAATGCGATCTGGATTATGTGCCGAACAACGCCCGCGAAACCCCGGCCCGCGTCGCGGTGTCCACAAGCTTCGGCTTCGGCGGGCAAAATGCGGCACTGGTCATGAGCCGCTTCGTCGGGTGAAAATGGCTGCTCACGAGTTATGGTCAATTGCTTGTGTTTGGCCGTCGCGTAGAATAAGCTCATGTTGAAAAAACGCCTCAATTCAGAAAAGGGGGTCTCAATTCGTGGGGCAGGTTGCCAACCTGCCGTTCGCCAGGCAGGTTGGCAACCTGCCCCACGAATTCGGACCCCCAATTTTGAAGTGCTGTACTAAGCGGCCAAGCCAGCACCTTCGAAATCATCGAATCATTCGACCATTCGACTCGGAACATGGGGCGCTTCGGCAACAAAGCGCTGGAACGCTTGTCGAATTTGCTCCGGCGACAACTCTTTAGCGCGATCCCAATCTTCGTCGAGCTTGTTCAAGAACTCGCGCACTTTTTCCGCCGGTATCGCCGGCTTGTCGGATTTCATGCGTCGCAGAGCTTCCGCAAGCATCGCTTCATCATCGTTCCGTGCATTTTCGTTCATGTGTGCTCCACTCAGGGCAAATGGGCGTGTCTCCTCCGAAATTCTAACAGATGAACGGTAAAGTGACGACGAAAGCACGCGAGCGCCAAGCTCACCCGCCGGGCCGCCGCTGTGATGGATCGGCGGCGTCTCCCTGTCACGGTTCCCGCTTTCGAATGGTAGGCGGATTCTCTTCCGTCCCAAAAAACCACCACGTCCCCGCTGGCGGCTCTGGTAACGTACCGTTGACGAGCTGAGTGACGGCGCGACCCAATCGGACCGCCGATGCCGTTGTCACGAAAGGCAGGCCGCGGGCGAAACACCGCAAGTCATCGACAAATTGCCACGATTCGATCTCATGGGCAGGTATTTCTTTTCGCCTTGATAAAGTAACGCATGCTGCCGCCGTGAGCTCCGTGACTTTTCTTATTTGGTACACAGACCACGCATCGTCCAGAAAAAGACCGCAGTCGGAAACCACCGCATTAAATCGCCAATGAGCGACTACATCCGAAAGCCAAGCGTGAGCGGGGCATTCAACGTGAGGTACAGCGGCGTCAATGAGATGTTTCAGAAAGACGCTCGACACCACATCGAAAGCCCAGAAACCGGTACCGCGAAAATCGGCGAATAGGGTTTGGGACATAATGAACCCACTGGACTGGCCAAGTCGTCGAGCTATTTGCTGCCCATCTTCACCACCAGCACCCAAGGCAAGCTCTTGCCCACATCGACCGTGTGCAGCCTGGTCAGTTCGCCGCTTTCAAGATTGACGCGGAACACCGCCAATTTACCGGAGCCTTCGCCGGCTCCGAACACGTATTTGCCGTCCGGATCGATGTCGAAAGAGCGTGGGGTCTTCTCCGTCGGCGCCCGTTTGAGGGCGGTCAGCTTGCCGGTCCCGTCAATGGCGAACCCAGCCAGGCTGTCATGGCCGCGATTGGAGACCCAGACGAACTTGCCGCTCGGATGGACCTTGACCTCGGCCGTGCTGTTGCCTTTCACCGGCGCCGGCAAGGTCGAGAGCGTCTGCACCGGATCGAGGCCCTTGGCGTTGTCGAACTTGTAGGCGGTGATGCTGCTGCCGGTTTCGTCGGACGTGAACGCCAGGTTCAGGGTCGGATGAAAAGCCAGGTGCCGCGGGCCGGCCTCATCGGTGCCGCCCATCGCCTTGCCCGCTTCGGTCAGCTTGCCGGTGGCCGCGTCGAACTTAAACTGGAACACGGCGTTCGGCTTCACGTGCGGCACGAACACCCATTGATTGTTCGGCGACGTCGGGCAGGCGTGGGCCGTCACTTCGGTGACGGCGGTTTCCACGGCCGGCGACACAATTTTGCCGTCGTCGTCGATGCGATGCACGAACGTCGTGCCGGCGCCATAGGAGGTGGACAGCAGCCAGCGTCCGGTGCGATCGGTGCCGACATACGCGGCGTCGGCGCCCTTGCCCAGGGTGGCGGTGCTCAGCCGCTCCAGCTTGCCCGTCGCCGGATCGATGCGAAAGCTGGCGAGCTGATTGCTGCTGCGCAGGGACGCGAACAGGTATTTCTTCTGCGGATCGACCGCCATCGCTCCGGGCATGCCCTCGACCGGCACCGCGTCCACGGCCGTCAGTTTGCCGTCGGCGGGGTCGAGACGAAAAATCTGGATCTTCTTTTCCGGCGCCATCGAGACGTAGACGAAGGTGTCAGCCATCGTGGTGGAAGTAAAGGCCAGGGCAAGAAACGCGCCAAGGAACCATCGCATGATAATTGCTCCAGGATAAGTGGCAGGTAATCGCGGATGACTCAAGGAGAGCCGGGGCCGGGCTGAAGCAGATCAGACCTGGCCCCGGCGATGAACCGTGCGTCGAGCCAGGCGGTCGGCGCGGAGGCAGGGTGGAGATTACATGGTCATCGCAGGCTGTTTCTTCGGATAGGACACGGCAGCCACGATGACGAGAATGCCCGCCACGATTCCCGGGATCTGAAAGGGATTGAAGCCGAAAGTCGCGAGGGGTACGCCCTCCGCCATGAGCTGCAACACGCCCACGATGAGGGCGAACACCGCTGCCTTTTCCCGGAAAAGCACGACCCCACAGGCAATGGCCAACCCCGTCAGCACCCACAGGAACGCCCCGAAGGCCAACCCGATGGAGCCGGCGAACTTGAGAGTATCGGTCGCGGCCTGGGCTTGCTTCGCGGGCATGTCTTTGAATTGTATCTGCTGCGCCTTGTTTACGGCATCAGCGACCTGCCCACCGGCGGCGGCGACACCGCCCAGGATCAGGTAACCGGCACCGCCAAGAAGGTCCATGACCGCGGCAATAAGGATCAATACTCCAGCTGCAATTCTCATGTGGATTTCTCTCCTGCAAGAACTCTCAAAGATCGTCCGCCAAAAAGCACGCGTTTTCTGCGCGGGTCCGATCAACGCCAGTTGGGAATTTCGATAGCGTAGATGATACAGCTGAGAAGTGCGATTGAAAAGGAGGGCGATCGGCGTTTCCGGGTGCAGCAACATGGCCGTAGCTGCGTTCGTGAGAACGCGGGCTGAACCTTCGGTCGCTGCTCGCTCCACCCGCGTTCTCACGAACGCGGCTACGGGTCGGTTGTACCGCAAATTACGGGGTGATATGCCCGCCGGGCCGACGCGTGCAGCCGGGCCCTTCCTTCGCCTCCACCTTCTCCCGGATGTTGCCGCCCATGCCTTTGAGGTGCGACACGCGCTCCGCATTCAATGCGACGAAACGACCCCACTCCGCCGGCACGTCCGTGTCGCGGAAGATCGCTTCGACCGGGCATTCGGGCACACAGCCGTCGCAATCGATGCATTCGTCCGGATCGATGTAGAGCTGGTTTTCGTCTTGGTAAAAGCAATCGACCGGACACACGACAACGCAGTCGGTGTACTTGCAGTCATGACACGGCTCACAAACGACGTAGAACGACATGGTTCACCTTCCATTTTGAGTTAAGGGGCCGAATAACAATAACTTCCCGGTTTCGGACCCCGGAGGGGTCCCAGAAATTAGCCGGTGGTTGAGCGCAGCGATACCACCGGAAAACGCGCCAGGTCGATATTCCGACCCCGGTAGGGGTCGCAGAGACCTTGTACTTTCCCGGAGGCAATGGGCCCTCGAATCGACCGCTGCAAGACTCGCAATCGGTGGCATGATGATTCCTGCGACCCCTTCGGGGTCGGATCATCGTAATTTCGCTTGTTCCGGTGGTATCGCTGCGCTCAACCACCGGCTAATTTCTGGGACCCCTCCGGGGTCCAATTCGGAAAGTTATTCGTTAGCGGTCTAAAGCAACCTCTCGAACGTCTCCTTCTTTCTTTCATTGCGAGATGTGTGCCAAGTCGCGAGATAAAGTTCGATTCGATCCGAAGTGCCGTTCACCGATGGACATGCGGTGGGAATCCAGCCATTGGGTCGGCGCACAGCGCGGCGGCGCCAGCGAAATGTGGTCACAATGACCACGGGACGTCACTCGGATGGGTGCTTGGGGATGCCGTGCTTGCGCATCTTGCCGTAAAGCGTGGTCGGCTTGAGGCCAAGCATCGCCGCGGCGCCGGCAGGTCCGTAGATCTTGCCATGACAGCAATCCAGGGCGTCCACGATTGCGTGCCGTTCGATCGCGGCGAGGCTGGTCGGATCGTTTTTGTGGGACGGGCTTCCTGGCCCGTCCGGCCGGAGCCGCGGCGGGGCGATGTCCGTTTCTCGAGAGGCGTCGGATGGACGGGCTAGGAAGCCCGTCCCACGGTCCAAATCGAGCCAGCGCGGATCGACCTCCAACGTGTCGCTGGCGGCGACGATCATCGCCCGTTCGATGATGTTCTCCAGTTCGCGGACGTTGCCGGGCCAATGATAGCCGGTCAGCAAGTTGAGGGACGCGGAACTAACATGTTCAACGCGCTTGTTCATGCGTCTGCCGAAGTGGCGCAGGAAATGACGGACCAGGTCGGGAATGTCCGCACGGCGTTCGCGCAGGGGCGGCACCCGAATGGGAAAGACATTGAGCCTGAAGAAGAGATCGGCCCGGAATCGCCCTTCGTCCTTGGCCGCGGCGAGCTCCTGGTGCGTGGCCGCGATGACGCGCACATCGACGTCCACAGGTTCGCTGCCGCCGACGCGCTCGATGCGCCGCTCTTGCAAGGCACGCAAGAGCAGCACCTGCGTCTCGGCCGGCAGCTCGCCGACCTCATCCAGAAACAACGTCCCCTCATGAGCCAGTTCGAATCGCCCCAGCCGGCGACGCGTGGCCCCGGTGAAAGCACCTTGCTCATGACCGAAGAGTTCGCTGGCAATGACGCCGGGGGCCAGCGCGGCGCAGTTGACCGCGACCAGCAGCCGATCGCGGCGCGGGCTGAGCTGATGGATGGCCCGGGCGATCAGCTCCTTGCCGGTGCCGGTTTCGCCGAGGATGAGCACGGTGCTGTCCGTTTGAGCCACCTGCTGGATCGCGAGCCGAACCGCCTTCATTGCCTGGCTCTCGCCGGTCAGCAACCGCAGGTCGCGCTGGGTTCGGGACTCATCGCGCAGGAATGCGCGCTCGCGCTGGAACCGGCTCAACTCGGCGACCTGCGTCTCCAGGGCGGCGATGCGGGCGTCGCGGTCGCGGCAGCCGGGGCATTCCGGGTCGATCATGAAAGTGTCCTGATTTCCGCAAAGAAGGTTGTCTGTCCCACGAACGGCTCATTCGGACTTGTCGTGGTCAGCCAGCAGGGCCCGCGCTTTGGCCTGGACAGTTGCAAGAAGAGTGCTGGTCGAAACGTAGCATTCGTACTCGGCACGCTCTTCCGGCGTAAGTTGGCCCTCGTTGCACTTTTCCGCCAACACTTCAACGCGCGCCCGTGTCACAGGGTCAGCCCGAATCGCAAGAGCCCGGCGCGCCGCGGAGAGAAGCCGTTCACGTTCAGATGGGTCCATCATGACTGTCACGCTCCCGGATCAAGGAACAACCGTCACCGTGCCGAATTGACGAAAATGCTCGTCGAACGAAAACGCGGTTGGTATGCGGAGACGTTCCATGACAACGCGGCTCACGCAATCCGTAAAGCTCCATTGCTTGTCTTGGAACCTGGAAAAGATGTCCCAGGCACGCTCAACGTCGGCCTCCAAGACCCACTCCAGCGTGCAGATATTTTCGCCAAAGAGCAGAGGGCCTATTGTCAACGCCCGCACATACTCTCCGCGCATTTTCAACAATGTCAGCAATTCATCAACGCAATAATCCGTGGTCACCAGCGGTTCGATATTCTGCCCAAGCCAGGCGCTGGCAGCGGGATGGTCGGCGTCCGAGGGAACGAAGCTCGCGAACCACGCTCCGGTATCCACAAAAATCACGGTCAACTCCCATAGAGAATCTGGTCGTGATCCCGATTGGAAAGGCCATCCCCCTTGCCGGCCGACGGTTGAGCCGCAAGTTTTTCACAGAGTTGTTTGAGATTCTCAAGCTGGCGGGCGGTCTGATCCCGTGAAATGGCTGCTTCCGCTTTGATCTCAAGCTGCACCACCGTATTCGGTGCCAGCTCAACCGGCTCATTAGGGCGAAACACCGTGCCGTCAAACGTTGCGTTGATGATCGTTGACATGCTTTTTCTCCTCCCACGTTCTACTTGTTCGCTTTAGTGTAACCACTTCGTTATTTGCGCAGCAAGTCGAGCCGGGAACTTCAATCCACGTAAAAGCGGTTGCCAGCTCGCTGCCGGACCAGGTCGCGCAGGGATCGCTTCATTAGGGCTTATCGTGGCGCGCCAGAAACGCCCGCGCCTTGGCCTGAAGGATCGCGATAAAAGTGCTGGTTGAAACGTAAGATTCATATTCGGCACGCTCTTGAGGCGTTAGCTGACCCTCATTGCACTTCTCCGCCAAAACTTCCACGCGCGCCCTTGTCTCGGAGTCAGCGCGAAGCGCGACAATCCGACGGGCCACAGCTGGGGTCAGGCAATCGCTCACAGCGTCGAGAAGACGCGTGTTGAGAGAACTTTGATCGACTGGCCCTTGGGTGGGTTTCGTGCGTCGTTCAATGGTCTTCATGGTCTTCATACTTCGGATTATACACAGCCGCAAAGGAAAAAAGAAAGCCGACAGATGTATGTCAATGTTCAATTCGGCACGCTGTCCCCAAATGTCATGCCAAATCGGCAGCGGGGAGGCGTTGCGCAAGGGGGGGTATCATATATGATTCTGTGCGCGACGGTCGGCGACTATCGCTAAGCCAATTGAGTTAAGTTAGTTACGACGACAGACCGTCGCGCACGCATGACTCTGGTTTTGTGCGCGACGGTCCTCGCTATTGAAGACTTGGGTGGAATGATTCAGTGTTCCGAATCGCGGAGCGAGCGCGAAACGATAAATCAATCAAAGGGTCATGACTACTTCGCCGGCAGTTCCTTCACCTCGATCTTCTTTATCATGATGATCGATTCCTTGACGCCCGCGGGCGGTTCATGCTGCTGGATGGCGAAATGGCCCTTCTTGTAAGTATTCTTTTCGTCCACGTAATCGACCACTTTCTTGCCGTTCACCAGGATGATGATGTGGTTGCCGTCGGCGATGACTTCCTGGGTGAACCAGGTGTCGGGCTTGACCAGCATGTCGGTGACCTTGACGAAGCCGTAGAGGCTGCCGGTCCGCACGGGATCGGTATGAGTGCTGTTGATCTGGGCCTCGTAGCCGGCGGGGTAGCGGGCCTTGTCGGGGAACTGGGTGCGGAAGTATTGGCCGCTGTTGCCCTTGTCGCTGATCTTGGCTTCGATGCGATAATGGAAGTTTTCGAAGTCGCCACGCTCGCTGTACAAATGACTGCGTTTGGGGCCCTTGCCGACCAGAATGCCGTCCTTGACGCTCCAGTCTCCGGGTTCGTCCTTGTAGACTTTCCAGCCGTCAACCTTGCTGCCGTTGAAGATGTCCTTGCCGTTGAAGATTTGCACCCAGCCCTTGTCCTTGTCGTCCTTTTCGCCGGCGGTGGACCAGGTCCGGTTCGCTCCGAGGGCGACGGCCAACAGGGCCAATCCCAGCAACAGTCGTTTCATCGCAGGTTCTCCTTGCAGGTTAAAGATCGCCTTGGTTCTTTGCCAACCACTTCCTTGATACTATATGCTCAATTGCGGTTTGCGGATTGCCGATCGCCGGTTAAAATGCAGGCATGGCCAACATCACCCATGAGCTCCTGTCCGGGTATCTCGACGACGCGCTGAACGAACAGGAGACCGCCGAGGTCGAGAAGGCGCTGCGCGATTCCGAGACCCTGCGCGAACAGCTGGGTGTGCTGACGCGCGAGCGCGACCGCGGCGAACATTCGCTGGGAGCGATCTGGCGGCGCCATCGCTTGAGCTGCCCCAGCCGCGAGCAGCTCGGCAGCTATCTGCTCGGCGTCCTGGAAGCGGACCATCAGGAGTTTATCGATTTTCACCTGAAGACGATCGGCTGTGCGTTCTGCCTGGCCAACCTGGCCGACTTGCAGGCACAGCAGAAGGACGCCGGGACCGAAACCAGGCAGCGGCGGCGACGGATCTTTGATTCCAGCCATGGGTTGCTGGGCCAGTAGCCGCGGGCTTGGGCGGCGCGGGCGGAATCCACGAAATCTTCTTGCACGTCCGGGGGGCGAGACGATACAAATAAGGGTAAGAGAACCTTGGGGACGAAGCCATGTCTGAATGGTATTATGCGATCAACCGGCGGGAAATGGGGCCTGTCAGCGAGCTCGAGCTGAGGGAGCTGGCCTCGGCGGGAGCGTTGCGCCCGAGCGACCTGGTCTGGAAGGAAGGTTCGCCCGAATGGGTCCAGGCCGGCTCCTGTGCGGAGCTTTTTCCCGACGGCTACCCCAGCCCGGCTCGCGCCAGGCCGAGCGATGACTACGATCGGCCTGGGCGCGCTGACCATGACGATGAAGCCTACGACCGCCGGCGCCTCGGGGACGATGAGGGCTACAACGACGATTGGCGCCGCCGCCGCCCGATCAGGCAACCCTCGAACTCCGGCTGGATTGTCGGCCTGTGCGTCGTCGGGGCGCTGCTGATCGCCATGGTCGTGGGCGTCGTTTCCTATTTCGTCGTGGCCAATGGTCCGGGAAACGGTCCGGGGGCGCGGGGCGGCAAGGTGTGGGAAGATCGTTTGACCATCTTCGACGACGTCGATCCGACCAAGGATCCCACCCGGCAAGGCTGCACGTGCAAGAAGTACACCTATCAGATGACTGCGGGCACCACGTACCAGATCGATCTGGAAAGCGTTGAATTCGACGCTTATTTGCGGCTCGAAGACCCCACCGGCAGGGAAGTGGCCAACGACGATGACACCGGCGGCGGGCTCAACGGTCAGGATTCGCGGATCGTCTACCTCGCCACGCAGACCGGATTGCACACCATTTACGTTTCCGTGTTCGACCCGGATCCGAAATACAGCCAGCACGGGGACTACACCCTGCGGGTTTCGCCATGAGAGCCGCTTGCGCCTTGGCGTCCAGCGAACGCTAAGCCGCAAGCGGCCCCTTCCCTCTCGTGCGCCGCTCGCTATAAATCCCTTGTTGACTCCATCCAGCGTTGCCCACTTCCGAAGGCGTTGTCCCATGACCGACCGAGAGCAGCGTGTCCGCCGTGGCCAGGAAAAGAACGGCCCCGCGCTCAACGGCGCCGTCGATCAGGTGCGTCTGGCCCGGGCGGTCCGCGAGATTCTCCTGGCCGTCGGCGAGGACCCCGATCGCGAAGGGCTAAGCGAAACCCCCGAGCGCGTCGCCCGCATGTACGCCGAGATGTTCGCCGGGCTGCGTGAAAACCCCGCCCAGGTTTTGCGCAAGACCTTCGTCGAAAAGTATGACGAAATGGTACTCGTCCGCGATATTCGCTTCGAAAGCATGTGCGAGCATCATCTGCTGCCCTTTTTCGGCAAGGCTCACATCGCCTATCTGCCCAACGGCAAGATCGTCGGCCTGAGCAAACTGGCCCGTGTCGTCGAGATTTTATCAAGAAGGCCGCAAGTTCAGGAACGCATGACCGAAGACCTGGCCGATTTGCTCATGACGGAGCTCGATGCCAAGGGCGTCGGCGTCGTGCTGACGGCGACGCACACCTGCATGGCCATTCGCGGCGTGCGCAAGCCGGACAGCATGGCCACGACCAGCGCCATGCGCGGCGGCTTCAAGACCAACCACTCGACGCGCTCGGAGTTCATGGCCCTGATCCAGGCCGGGGGCTAGAGCCATGCTGACGATCTTCTGCCTGTGCCTTGCCTGGGGGATGATCGCATCGCTTCTGATTCTGCCGGCGGCACAGGTCCATCCCCGTTTCTTCCGAGTGCAGTATCTCATTGCCCTGGGGCTGCTGGCGACCCTGGTTTTTTTTCCCAGCGGGCAGATGCATCCTAAGAATGCCTTAGTGTTCTGGCTGGGTGCCGTCATTTGCTGTATTTTCGGTTCCATCGTTTGGAGCCTGGACAAAGCGCCATATGCCGATCTGATGCCGTGGGCGACAATGATCTTCTTGACGTTGGCCATCGGCAACACATCAGCGATTCGACACAGCGATGACAAAGCAATGGCGTTGACAAACGCCTTCACTTCCGCCGCGCTGCTCGGCAGCAGCATGTCGGCGATGCTGATGGGCCATTCGTATCTCGTTGCCCCGGCCATGTCGCTGACACCGCTCATGCGTTTGCTGGCGGCCATGGGTCTCTCGCTCGTATTGCGAGTGGTCCTCGCCGCCATCGGCCTTTTTCAATGGACGGATCAGGCCGGTCCCGACGGCCTTGATTTCGAGAACGTCCTTTGGCTGTCGCTGCGCTGGGCCGTAGGTTTCGTGGCAATGCTAATCCTCGGCTGGATGGCCTGGGAATCGGCCCGCATTCGCTCGACACAGTCGGCCACCGGCATTCTCTATGTCGTCGTTATTGTCTGTTTTCTGGGTGAGCTGACGAGTCAGTTTCTAACGATGAAAACCGGCTTCACACTTTGAAAGGCGTCTCCGTGAAAATCACCTTCGTTTGCCCCGGCTGCGAACGGCCCGCTCGCGTCATCTGTCCGGGGCGAGCGGGGGGCGTTAGCCCCCTGACTGGGAGTGCGCACGAACCAGGGGGCTTACGCCCCCCGCTCGCCGGGTCCATCGACTGGCAGTGTCCTCACTGCGATCATCGTCTGACCATCGAGCCGGCCGCGCCCGACCTGCCGACATGCGTCATCTGCGGCAACAAGGAACTCTACAAGAAAAAAGCGTTTCCACACGGTCTGGGCATGACGATCCTGGTCGTGGCGTGCCTGGCTTCCGTCTTCACCTACGGCTGGTACGAAAAGTGGGCGACCTACGCGATTCTGATCGGCACCGCCCTGTTCGACGGCGTTCTGTACCTGATGGTGGGCGACGTCATCGTCTGCTATCGCTGCAACGCCTACTACGGCGGCGTGCAGCCGAGCGACCGGCACAAGCCGCATGAGCTGATCGTCGGCGAACGCTATCGGCAGGAGCGGATTCGCCGCGAGCAGCTCAGGCAACCGTAGGTCAGGATTCCGATCCTGACGTGGCATACGTGGGTCAGGATTCCGATCCTGACCGCATAATCGAAGCGGTCAGGATCGGAATCCTGACCCACGACTGAAGGAGTCTTTGCACAACTTTGATGAAAGGAGCAGTCCATGATGCACATTCGCAAGGCAAACGATCGAGGCCATCTGAATCACGGCTGGCTCGACACCTATCACACGTTTTCCTTCGCCGACTACTACGACCCCGACCACATGGGATTTCGGGCGCTGCGCGTAATGAACGAAGACCGCGTCCATCCGGGCCAGGGCTTCGGCATGCATGGCCATCGCGACATGGAGATCATCACCTACGTGCTCGAAGGGGCGCTCGAACACAAGGACAGCATGGGCAACGGCGAGGTGCTGCGGCCCGGCGAGTTCCAGCGCATGTCGGCCGGGACCGGGATTCGGCACAGCGAATTCAACCCGTCCGCCGGCGAAGCGGTCCATCTTTACCAGATCTGGCTCGAGCCCAACGCTCACGGCGTGCGGCCAAGCTACGAGCAGAAGGCGTTTGCTGAAGAGGAACGCCGCGGTAAATTACGGCTCGTCGCCTCGCCCGACGGCGCCGATGGTTCGCTGACGATCCAGCAGGATGCCAGGGTCTACCTCTCGACCTTGCAGCCTGGGGAAACGGTGAGCCATTCGCTGGCCCCGGGCCATCACGCCTGGCTGCAGGTGCTGCGCGGACAGGTGAACGCGAACGGCACCCCGCTCGACACCAGCGATGGCCTGGCCGTCAGCGAGGAGTCGGATTTGAAGATTGTCGGAGCCCAGGCGGCTGAGGTGATGCTGTTTGATCTAGTGTAGTCCTCACGCTCCACGTGAGGAAAGGGCGCAGCCCTCAATAGCCCGTATCCTTACCGGAAGCAAGAAATGGCTCGCCGGCCCAAGAAACCCTGGCCTTCCGGATGGATGATGATTCCCGGGTTGGACCAACGGTTATTGAGGGCTGCGCCCTTCATCACGCGGAGCGTGATGACTACACTCATATCATGGCGGAGAATAATGAGGCTGCACCCTTTCCTCACCCACTGAACGGAGCCTTCCATGTCTTACCAATTCCTGCGCCGTTGTTTGCCGCTGGCCGGCCTTCTCCTGCTCGCGACGGTCGTCGTCAAAGCCGACCCGCCAGCCGATGCTGAAGCTTTATGGAAAAAGCTGGAGCCGTTCACGAAGCCGCCCGAGGAATTCGCCGGCAAGTTCGGTACGTACGCGTCGCCGCTCAAATTCGCCGACGGCTCCAGCGCCAAGACTCCCGCGGATTGGGATAAACGACGCGCGGAGATCGCCAAGACCTGGCACCAACGGCTCGGCGCCTGGCCGGAGCTGGTGGCCAAGCCCGTCATGAAACGGCTCGAGTCCATCGAACGCGACGGCTACACCGAGCACCGCGTCCAGGTGCAGGCATCGCCGAACGGCCAATGGGTGGACGGCTACCTGCTCATCCCGAAGGGCAAAGGCCCATTTCCCGCCGTGGTCATTCCCTTCTATGACGCGCTCACCAGCATCGGCCGACACCCCAAGGACCGCGGTGCCGGCACGCACGATTATGGCCTGCAGCTCGTCAAACGCGGTTTCGTCACGCTGTCGATCGGCACGCCCGGCTCCCTCGACAAGCTGGGCGGCGACACGCGCGACGCCCTCGTCCAGTCCGGCAAGGACCTGCGCCGCCAACCGCTCACGCTGCTGGCCTACGTCGCCGCCAACTGTCTCACGGCCCTGGCCCAGCTGCCCGAGGTGGACCCCACGCGCATCGGCATCATCGGGCTCTCCTACGGCGGCAAATGGTCGATGTTCGCCTCCTGCCTCGATCAGCGCTTCGCCTGCGCCGTCTGGTCCGATCCGGGCATCGTCTTCAACGAAAAAGATTCCAACGTCAACTACTGGGAACCCTGGTATCTCGGCTACGACCCCAAGATCCAGCGCAAGCCCGGCGTCCCGTCGGCGACGAATCCGCGCACCGGGCTCTACAAGGAAATGATCGATACGGGCCAGGACCTCGTCGATCTGCACGCCCTGATGGCCCCGCGCCCGGTGCTGGTGTCCGGCGGCGTCCAGGACTCGCCGCGCAACTGGCTGGCGCTCAACCATCTGGTGCAAGTGAACGAATTGCTAGGCAAGAAGGGCCGCGTCGCCTTGACGGCCCGCAAGACGCACATCCCGACTCCGGCGGCGCTGGAGCTGGAGCTGGATTTTCTTGAGTATTTTTTAAAGAAGTGAGGTTAGTGGTGGCGTAGGATGTTCTCGTATAATTCACACAAGAAAATCCTTCAAAAAGGAGAATTTGATGCGCGCTCGATTCCTGCTCTTGCTGCCTTTTCTGTGGACGCTCCACAGTTCCGCTTACGCTCAGGACAAGCAAGAAGAGGATCGGGCCATTGCCGAAATCGAAAAACGAGGCGGCAAGGTCCTGCGAAACGAGGATCTTCCGGGTAAGCCCGTTGTGTCGGTCAATCTCGATAACGTCAAGGATGGCGACGCTTGCCTCAAGCAAATTAGTATTTGGCCAGGACTCCAAGGGCTTCATATTTCGTACTCGACCGTCACGGACGCTGGCCTAAAGAACGTGCAAAACTTGAACGCCCTAACGCATCTTTTCATTCATGGCGTCCCTATGACGAACGAGGGGCTGATGAATTTGAAGGGACTCACGGAACTGCGGCAATTAACCATTGGCCACACAAAGATCAGCGACGCGGGATTGGCGTCCTTGACGGAGTTGACCAAGATCGAGGAATTGTACTTTTTCGAGCCGGCCCTAACCGGGGCCGCACTGGAGCACCTGAAAAAAATGACGAAACTCCGTCGGCTCGTCTTGGCAGAAACGCAAACGACCAATGCCGCGCTGAATAACCTGCAAGGTTTCGCCGATCTTCAAGAATTGATCCTGATCGACACCCCAGTAAGCGATGGCGGCTTGAAACACCTGAAGAAACTGCCTGCTTTGCACATGCTGGGACTTACCGCCGTTAACCTTTCCGACGCAGGGATTGCCGATTTGAAGCAGCTTGAAAACCTCAAGGTGCTCGTGCTCTCAGCATCCAAAGAAGGAGAAGGCGGCGCAGCTTTGGGGCGTGCAAGGAAAATCCCATTTGTTCCAGGGCTCATTTTGCAACTCGGCTTCAGCGGCGCCACGGATGCGGACCTCGCCAGTTTGAAGGATGTCGCCAATCTTGCAGGACTTGCTCTCGCGGAACCCAAGATCACCGATGCTGGTTTGGTTCACCTCAAGAGTATCACCAGTCTTCACTCATTGGACCTGTCCTTTACCGCAGTTACGGATGAAGGCATGAAGCAGCTTCACGGACTTGAAAACTTGAAGTCGCTTAAACTTCGCCAAACCAAGGTTACCGACGAGGGGAAGCGGGCCTTGCGAAAAGCACTGCCCAAACTGGTGATTGGTCCCTGATCGCTTCGGCTCCAGGCTGTCCGATCATCTGCGACAGGCCGCTTTTCCCTTGGTGTTCGTCCGATTGTGAAGGAGTTGTGTCATGGAGATTGAAGGCGTAGTTCATAACGGCGTTATCGTGCCCGATGACGCGATAGCGTTACCCGAAGGGACCCGGGTGCGTATCACCCCGAAACCACCGGACAAACCAAGGCTTGCTTCGCAGCTACAGCCACGAGACGAGTGGGAGCGACGCCTACTCGGTTTGGCAAAGGATTGTGGAGTATCACTGCCCAATTCGGCCGTTAGCAGCGATGGGCTCTACGAATAATGGCCTACTTGATCGACACGAGCATTCTGGCTCGTGGCTCGGCCGGTCGCCCGTTGACTGTCTGATCGCGGGCGGGTAAGCTTCGGGTATGGACTACACGCACCTCATTACGATTGAGCCGGGCAAGCGGAGCGGCCAGCCGTGCATCCGCGGGC
>Ga0182024_10005746_pt1 | contig 27615 bp, 26 predicted proteins | sample P32metaG_FD_120480 | JGI IMG/M metagenome (GOLD analysis project Ga0182024, IMG submission 120480) | Permafrost microbial communities from Stordalen Mire, Sweden - P3-2 metaG (Illumina Assembly) | ecosystem: Environmental > Terrestrial > Soil > Wetlands > Permafrost | place: Sweden: Stordalen...
CGTCGCGGCAAGCCACGCGAGCCCCAGATGGACGCGGCTTCGGGCCAAGTATTCGGCAGGTTCGAGTCGCTCGAGCATCGTCGTGAGCGGAGCTGTGGGATCGCTGGCCCCGAGCTTATAGGCGGTCAGGGCGGAGTCAACGCGACAACCCGCCTCGAGTTCGTATGCGCCGACGTCGCGAAAGAGATCGGCCGCCACGGTGTAGGTCGCGTTCGCCTCTTGAACCCAACCCAGAGCCTGACGACGATCAGCAACCTTTCGAACGATCGAGCCGCGGACGACGGGGTCGATTCCCGTCGAGTCCAGCGCGCGTTCGTAAAACGCTATGGAGTCTTCGTGTGCATGCACGCGGCCCGCGGCGTCGCCAGCCAACTCATTATAGCGAACGGAACGCTCGCCGTCGCCGGCCGCCCAAGAGTGAAATGCCAAAGCCTCGAGCGAGCGCTCGTCTTCGGGGGCGCCTTCGAGTGCGTGCGCGATCGTTCCATGCAGCGGCCGCAATTCGGCACCGAGGAAGTCTCCGTAGATCGCTTCGCGGGTGAGGCCGTGGCGAAACCGAAAGACTGCGGGCGTCACTTCTTCGAGCAGTTGGAAGTCACGCGCACGACGCATCGTCGGCAGCAGGCTGGCCGGTTCGGTGCCGAGCGTCGTTGCCAGCAGACCTAAGCTGAATGTTCGGCCGATCACGGCCGCCTGCGTGACGACTTGACGCTCGATTTGGTTGAACGGACGCAGACGCTCGAGCAGCGTAGCGCGGACCGTTTTGGGAAGGACGGGGGTGCCGCTGCGAGCAGCATGCGTGTTGCTTTTCTCGACTGCGCTCTTCAGCAGCTCTTCGGTGAAGAACGGATTACCATCGCCGGCAAGCGCGATGGCTCGGCGCGTCTCGTCGGGAAGCGTGATTCCGGCCAACGCTTCAGTGATAAACGTGCGCAGTTCCATTCCGACGAGCGGACTGAGCTCGATGCGGCGCGCCCGCGCTATGCGGTCGAGGTTTGCGACGCCTCCGGCGGCCGGATGATCGGGATGGAGTTCATCGGATCGAAACGACGCCAAAACGAGTACACGCATGCGATCCAGCTTGGTACCGAGGTAGGTCAGCAGATCGAATGTCGCCGCATCCGCCCAATGAAGGTCCTCGACGACCACCAACAACGCGCTCCGCGACGCGATCGCCGCGAAGCGGTCCACGATCGCGTCGAACTGCTCTTGCTTCGTGGCCGCGGGAGCGAGCACTGATGGACTCGCATCGAGCCGGGCCAGCACGTCGAGGATCGGGCCGTATGGCCTGCGAGCGAACTCCAAGCAGGGCCCGTACCCGATTCGCCACTTCGAGTACGCTAACGAATCGCAGAACTCCGTGATGAGCCGCGATTTGCCGACGCCGGCGTCGCCTGTAATGAGCACGAGGCTGCCATGTGACGCACCGGCTTCGAGCCGCCGTTCGCGCAAATAGGCGAGTTCCTCGCGGCGCCCGACAAATGGCCGACAGAGCACAGAGCGAATGACGGCCACGCAGCCCGCAGTTCGTCCGCCGGCTCCCGCGCGCCTATCGAATCTCGCCCGGTCCCAGCGTGCCGAGCGCGTTCAGCTTCGCGGTCAAGCGTGCGTAAGCGTGGGAACCGATCTCACTCAAGCCGCGCGCCCGGCCATAGTAGGTTCGAGCTTCGACCTCCGCGTGCACGCCGGCGGCGCGGTCGCCCGCCTGTTCGTTATAGCGTACACCGCGACGCACGTCGCCGGCGGCCCAGGAATGATACGCCAAGTCGTCGATCGGGACGTTGCCGGACGCCGTGATGCGCTCGAGCGCCCGGGCGATGCGGCGATGCAGCGGCCGCGTGCGTGACGTAATCAGATCGGCATAAATCACGTCGCGCGTCAGGGCGTGGCGGAACGAGTACCGCCCTTGGCTTGGATCGTCCACCACGATCAGCTCGAGCGTGAAGGCGCGCTCGAGAGCGGCGCGCACTTCGCCCTCGGTGCAGGTCACGGCCGCAGTGAGCAGAGCCACATCGAAGTGGTGCCCGATCACTGAGGCACACATCAGCACGCTCCGCTCTACGCGGTGCAGAAGCCGAACGCGCCCGAGGACCGTCGCCCGGACCAGGTCGGGAATGTGCACCTGCTGACGATAGCGCTGCCGGCGCACGTCGGTAATGGGGGGTGTACCCTACCTTGAGCGGAGGCCTTCGCCCGTTCTGCTTGCTTGGTTCTCTCGCGACGTCATCTCATCGTTCGCTCATCGAAGTCTATTGGGGGTGTAAGGTAGCGGCCGTATTCTGAGTGCATGGGCGTCGAAGGCATCGTGCTCGTGCGCGATCTGATTGGGGTGACAGGACCTTGGCGTTCGCTATTCGATCGCAGCTCCGCCGTCGAAATGTCGGTCGTCGGCACGCACGTTTTGTCGATGCTCGTTGCCGGCGGCTTAGCGATTTCTCACGATCGCGGCAGCCTGCGCGCATCGCGTTGGACGGAGACGATCCGCGAGCATCACGCTCGGGAGCTGCACGCCGTACACCGCGTCGTGGTAGTCGCACTGGCGATCTGTGTCGCCAGCGGTATCGCGCTCTTTGCGTCCGACATCAAAACGTACGTCGTCTCGGTGCCGTTCTGGATCAAGATGGCCCTGATCGTCCTCCTCTTCGGAAATGCAATGGTCATGACGACAAATGAAGCAACATTGCGACTTCAGAGCGACGGCGCCGCCAGCCTCGCCTGGTCTCGAATTCGGGCGAGCTCGATCGCCAGCATACTCTTGTGGGGGTCGATCGTGCTCGTCAGCATCGTCCTATCGCTTTCAAAATGAGCTTCGGGGACGCATCCTGCGCCGACCACTGCCCAATGGCACGCAGCGGATTTCTGCGCTCAACTGCCGCAGCGGCCCTGGCCGGAATCGCCGGCAGCGGTTTGCTCGCGGCGTCGGCCTCGGCACAGACCGTCGGCACGATCTCGCCGTCCCGTGTGCAAGGCAAGACGCTCGTGTACCCGCTGCCGCCCAACGAGGGCGCTCAAATCGACACCGGCAACGGCGTCATTATCGCGCGGGTGAAAAACGCGGTTTATGCTCTGTCAATCACGTGCCCGCACCGGGCGGTGACGGCGCTGGATTGGAATTCAAGTACAAAGGAGTTCCACTGTCCCCGGCACGGCGCAAACTTTCAAGCGGATGGTGAGCTCATTGACGGCCGGCCGGATCGCTCGATGGATCGTTTCGCGGTCCGCCGCGCCGCCGGCGCGATTGCGGTCGATACCGCGAACCTTCTTCAGCAAGACAGCGCCCAGGACGCCTGGATTCACGCCTTCGTCACGGTCGCTTAACGTAACATGGGGCGCCTGAGCGGGCGGGCGCGCGGCGGCTCGTCTGAGCGTCACCTTAGGCTCAGGTGAAAAGTAGGGCAACCCCAACGTCCTCTCATTGACAAGTACGACCATAGGATCACGCTCTGCGGAAAGGCGGAGCTCCCCATGCTGAACATCAAAAATATTCTCACCAAGCGGTTCCTTTGCGCAGCCGTCGCAGCCGCCGCACTCATCACTCCGGCCATCGCTTCAGCGCAAGACATCCCGTCCTACGCCAGCGCGCCGGCAGATCAAAATCAACAGATCCAAGGAACGATCTCCTCCATCAACGGCACCTGGAACATCACCGTCGCCGACTCGAGCGGGTACAACGACAGCGTCGAGCTTCATCAGGGCACCATCATCAATCCGACCGGGCTTACGCTCGAGGCGGGCATGAACGTGACGGTCGACGGGTACGCGGACGGCTCGAACTTCGACGCGATGGAAATCGATACGCCGTACCAATATCAAGGCCCGCCGCCGGTCGCCGTGTACTATGGTCCCGGTTCGTGGTATCCGGGCTATGCCTACGGCTGGGGTCCGTCGTTCAGCCTCTTCTTCGACCTCGGCAGCAACCGTTTCGAACAGCGTTCGTTCTCCTACGGCGGCGAGGCCCGTCACGCGATGGCGCCTCCGTCCGGCTGGCAGGATCGTCCGCACGGCTTTCTTGGAAACGCCGGCAATCCCAACGGCGGCTACGCTCCGCAGCGGCGTACGCTAGCGGCCCCGCAGCAGGCGCGCGGTTTCGCCGCTCCCCCGCAGCAGACGCGCACCTTCACGGCACCCGCGCAGCAGCCACGTAGCTACGCTGGGCCTCCGATGCGCGGCGTTGCGGCGCCTCCGCAGCAAACGCGCACCTTTGCGGCACCCCCGCAGCAAGCGCGCACGTTCGCGGCACCTCCGCAGCAGGCACGGACCTTCGCGGCACCTCCGCAGCAGGCACGGACCTTCGCGGCACCTCCGCAGCAGGCACGGACCTTCGCGGCACCTCCGCAGCAGGCACGGGCCTTCGCGGCAGCTCCGCAACAGCGCAGCTACTCCGCACCGGCCGCTCGGCCGGCGAATCCCGGTCCGCGCGGAAACCCGAACAACGGTCGTCGCGGACTCTAGAGCCCCCGACCGCAATCGAAGAATGCGCGTCCGTGCCAACGGGCGCGCATTCTTATTACACGGGGACGCAGCATTCTAAGCGACGGGAATCTGCCGCCGGAAAAACGGACGGTGCGTCGAATTTTGCGGCATGGGAATCGTGACCGTCGATCGACTACCGCCGTCACAAGCCGAGTTGATGCAGATCGCCGAGCGCGCGCGGCGTAGTGCGCGCGAACGGCCGCCGATCGAGCGCATCGTACGACCCGAGCCCGGCCAAGAATCGGTCTGGGATTTCCCGCGTCCGCCGCGGGTTGAATCCGTCGCTGCCCGCGTCCGCGTAATGGCGTTCGGGCGAACGGTCGCGGATTCAACGCGCGCAATCCGCGTGCTCGAGACGGCGGGAGCGCCGTGCTACTACCTTCCGCCCGACGACTGCGCCGTCGAGCTGCTGGTGAAAACCGGCGGCTGGACGCTGTGCGAGTGGAAGGGCATCGCGTACGCCTACGACCTCAGCAGTGAACATCTGCTGCGAGCGGCGGCGTGGTCGTATCCCGAGCCGCTGACGGATCTTGGCGCCGGCTACGAACGCATCGCGGGCTTTTTCGCATTCTATGCCTCGCGGGTGGGGGCGTGCTTCGTCGGTAACGACCAGGTTCGCCCGCAAGGCGGCGGGTTTTACGGCGGCTGGATCACGCCGAATCTCACCGGACCCATCAAAGGCGACCCGGGATCCGGAAACTGGTAAACCTTGAGACCCCGCCTCGCGAGGCACGGGTCCGAAACTGCAACCGGAGGGTTGCGCTAAACGGCGACTCGTGATAGATTGATATGCAACTAGGAGGTTGCATATGACGTCGTCTACCGATCGCATCGAAAAGCGCGTGATGCTGCGTGCACCGCACGAGCGAGTCTGGCGCGCCGTGAGCGATAGCGAAGAGTTTGGAAACTGGTTCGGGTTGGAACTGGACGGACGTTTCACCCCCGGCGCGCAGATGCGGGGACGTCTCAAGCCGACGATCGCCGATGCCGACATCGCGAAAATGCAAGAAAAGTATGCCGGACACCCGTTGGCCCTCTACGTCGATCAGATCGAGCCGATGAGCACCTTCTCGTTTCGCTGGCATCCCTTCGCGCTCGACCCCGCGGTCGATTATTCCAGCGAACCGATGACTCTGGTGACGTTTACGCTTGAGGCGGTCGAAGGCGGCACCCTGCTTACGATCACCGAATCGGGATTCGACGCCGTTCCGCTCGCGCGCCGAGCCGACGCGTTCGAAGCCAACGAAGAAGGTTGGGCCATGATGACGGGTGTCATCGAAAAATACCTTCACCAACCGCGGTCATGAGCGTCGCACCGGTCCTTGCAGCGCTAGGAGACGAGTCGCGGCTGCGAATCGTCCGCAAGCTCTGCAAGACCGGACCGCTATCGATTACCCGATTGGCGGAGGGCGCCGACATTTCGCGTCAAGCCGTCACCAAGCACCTGCATGCTCTGCACAAGGCGGGACTCGTGCGAAGTGAGCGCCGCAGCAGGGAACAGATCTGGACGCTCGAGCCCAAGCGCATCGAGGAAGTGCAACGCTATTTGACGCGGATTTCGGAACAGTGGGACGACGCCCTCAGCCGCCTCAAAGCCGCGCTGGAAGACTCGTAGGGAGGCTACTGCCTCCCTACTGCTTTGGCAGGAGTTGCGCGCAGCGCCTAGTCGCGGCGGGGGCGGCGCAGCGTAAATGTCTCGAACGGCGCCAACGTCCCGTCGCTCCCGACCACGTCGTAATACGTAACCGTGATCGTGGTGTAGCCGCCGCGGCGCGTTCCCGGATCGAGGCGGAAGGCGGCGAAGCCGTACGAGTGCGCCGCGCTGCGCACCGCCGACCACGGCGCGTCCTCTCTTACGTAGATCGGTGGACGCTTGCCGGTGGTAGCATCGGGCGGCCCGACGGCGGTGATGACGCGGCACGCGGGCGGATCGAAGAATAACTGATTCGAGGGAACCGATGTTCCGCCGCCGCCGATGACCATGTGCACGGTGCCTTTGGTCGTGTCGATCACGTCGGTCGCGGTCGCCCCCGGAATCGGCGTGAGCGTCGCGTTGGCTTGCCGGCCGCGAAGCGGATGCGAACGCTCGTAATGGTGTTCGTGCCCGCACACCACGAGATCGACGCCGTATTTGTCGAACAGCGGCAGCCACTCTTCGCGAATCCCGAGGTCGGCGCCGTTGAACATGTCTACCGAGGAGATCGCGACTTGATGCATGCAGACGACCACCCAATCGACAACCGGATCGTGGCGAGCCGCAGCCAATTCACCTTCGAGCCAGGCCTTCTGCGCGCCGGCTGAATACCCGCGGACGTAGGAATTGCCCGCGTCCTGATACGTGATGTCGTCGTTCGCGATGCTGATGACGCGCATCGAGCCGGCCGTGAAGGCATACCAGAGTCCGCGGGTCACGTTCGTCTGCCCGGCGGCCGCCGGCACCGAAAAGTAGGTCTGATATGCGCGATAGCCGATCGGCCCGTTGCCCAGCTCGTTCTCGTGGTTGCCGGGCGAGGGCATCCACGGACGGTTGCGGGCGCTGCGGCTGTTGTTCGCCCAGAAGTCCCACCATGTGCGCACACGGTCGGCGGCGAGATTGGCGTAGCAGAGATCGCCATTGAAGAGATGAAACGCCGGCCGCAATCGCTCCACCCCGAGCGTCGTGTCGCCCGCGGCCGGCGAGCCGAGATTGTCGTTGACGAACGGCGGATTCGGAATCGTCACGCCGGGCGGAGGCACGAACTTCTTGCCGAGCGTCGGCGTGCCTTGATCGCCGAAGCTCGTGAAGGTGAACGGCTTCCGCCCGCGCGGCGCGGTGCGGAACGTTCCGAACTCCGGGTCGGCACCGTCGTGCAGCGCCGCATACAGGTAGGCGGACGCGGGCTGAAGCCTCCTCAGGCGCGCGTGATACGCGTAGACGGTCTGATTGGACTTTGCATCGGTGTAGCTGGTCTCTTCGGCGGCGGCGGTTTGCTCGAGCTTCCCGTCGAAACGCCCAAGCAGGACGCGCGGCCGCCGAACGGATTGCAGCGTGTGCCAGGACACCACCATCTCCGATGATGCGTCCGCGCCGAACTCCAGGTGCAGCCCGTGCACGGGGGGACCCGTTACCGGATCCGACGGCCGGCTGAAGGGGAGAGCGGCTTCGACTTCTCCGGTTCCGATGAGCGATACCGCTACCGCGGTCATACCTGCAGCGGCGAGCAGCTTACGGCGGCTTAGGTCGAAGCTGCGTTCGTTATCGGAAGCGGTCATGGTTCAGAGAGTATTCTGGTTTTCTTAAGACAGTCTAATGGGTTCGGAGGAACCGCAACCCCGGGGTTGCGCTTTCATTCAGAATATGCAACTATGGGGTTGCACATTTTTGGGAGGGGTCCGTGGTTAGAGATCCGGCCGCATTCGAACGGCATGACGAGCGCTAGGACAAGCGCGACGGCGACTGCGTTGACGGTGACGCTCGGGCTCGCCGCCGCGTCCTGGATCGTCTCGGTCCAGCAGATGAACGGGATGGGGATGGACATGGGCGTTGCGACGCCCCTTGGTCCGTTCGCGGTCTTTGTCGCCCTGTGGTCGTCGATGATGGCGGCGATGATGCTGCCCGCCGCGGTTCCGGCAGTCTTGAGGCACGCTCGCGCCAGCGGTCGCGTGAGCGCCGCGCCGCTCTTCGTCGGTTCGTACCTCGCCGTCTGGACGTTCGTGGGCGTCGCCGTGTACGCGCTCTACCGGCCGCACGGGTTTTTCACCGCCGGCGCGCTTGTGATCGCGGCCGGAGTCTACGAGTTCACGCCGCTTAAACAGCACTTCCGCCGGCGCTGCCGCGAGCGGGTCAGCTCCGGATTCGAGTTCGGGATCTGCTGCGTCGGCTCGTGCATCGGGCTCACGCTGATCCTGTTGGCGGTGAGCGTGATGAGCGTGCCCTGGATGTCGGTGATCACCGTCCTCGTCCTTGCCCAGAAGCTTCTGCCCGCGAAGGTTGCGATCGACGTGCCGTTAGCGTTCGCGATCGTGGGCCTTGGAATTCTGATCATCATCGCGCCCGCGTCGGTTCCCGGCCTCACCCCATCGATGTGAGCCGTCATCGGTAGCGCGGGCTTTCCCAAGCTCTTGCCATAGTACGAAAGAGAGAATCAAAAGTGACCGACCACAAGACCGGAACACGCGAAGAGTGGCTGGCAGCCCGACTCGAGCTGCTCCAAGCCGAGAAAGCGCACACGCGGCGCGGTGATGAACTCGCGCAGCGGCGCCAGCAGCTGCCCTGGGTTCGCGTCGACAAGGAATACCGTTTCGAGACCGACGACGGCACAGCGTCGCTCGCCGATCTCTTCAAAGGACGCTCGCAGCTGCTCGTTTATCACTTCATGTTCGGGCCCGACTACGCGGCAGGGTGCCCGTCGTGCTCGGCAATCGCGGACGGCTTCAACGGATCCGCCGTCCACCTCGCGCATCACGACGTCACGCTTTGCGCGGTGTCGCGCGCGCCGTTCGCGAAACTGCAGGCCTACAAACAGCGCATGGGCTGGAGCTTTCCGTGGGCCTCATCGTTCGGCGGCGACTTCAACTTCGACTATGGCGTCTCGATCACCAGGGAACAGCAGCAGTCGGGAACGGTCGAGTACAATTTCCGCGAAATGGATACGCGGCCGATGCTGGGTTCCAACGACGAACCCTGGAAGGCCCAGATTCTCTCGGGAACGGGAACAGATTGGGCAACGTACCGGCTCGAAGCGCCGGGCGTGAGCGCCTTCATTCTCAAGGATGGCGTGGCTTACCATACCTACTCGGCGTACGAACGCGGAGTGGATGGCATCTGGGGGATGTACCAACTGCTCGACCGCGCACCGCTCGGTCGCAACGAGGACGAGGCCGGCGTCTGGTGGCGCCGCCATGACGAGTACGACAGCCGGTGATGGAGCGCTGAAACCTTGGGGCAAAGCGGTACCGGGTCAGCCGTCCGCGGAAAACCAACGCCGCCCAAGGTCCTCGCAGAGCGCTGCTTCGTCGAAGTGAGATGCCATCAACGCAGCGAGGCCGCGGCGGCCTTCCAGCGACGACGACGCCGCCGTGAACCCGTTGTGCGCGAGCAACGCGGCTTCAACCGCGTCGGCTGCAGCTTTACCACACGCGAACGCGGCAGCCGGTGTCCCTTTGATGGCGCCCAGACCGGCGGCCTGCGTCGCGGCGAGCCCGAGCGCGTGCCTGGTCGCATCTTCGTCGAGCGCCGCCGCGTGTGCCGCTGCCGCCGCGGCGCCGATGCCGGCGACCACGGCGGCCGCGTCCCAGGGTGCATCGAAGGTGATCGTTCGTGCGAGCTGCCTTGCGATTTCCCGACCGATCGCAATCGCCTCGATCACGATCACGTCGTCGGCGTCCGCGTGGCCGCGCGCCGAGAGCTCGCTCGTCGCCACCGCCGCAGCGACGATCGCTGCATCCTCGCTCACGCCGGCGAGCGACGTCCCCGCCCCGAACGCGCGCCGTAGCGGTGCCCCGTAGGACGCCAGCGCGCGTGATGCGCTTGCGGAATTCTTGCTCGGCACGTGAAGCGCTGCGCGCGCCGTTAGCAACGATGTGCGCGCGGCGCGCCGGGCAGCATCGAACCCAACGCCGGCGGGCGGGGCGACCACGAACCGGGCGACGGCCTCGGACGCTCGAACCTGCGGTGACGCCGGGCTAGCCACGCGCGCTCACCTGCGGCAGCGTCGAGGCGATTACGGCATCCAGCGTAGCAGATGGGCCCAGCTCGAGCACCGCATCGATGAGCCGCTTCGCGGACCCTTCCCCGAGCTGCGGCTCGACCAGGAGCCGCACCTTTGCGAACAGTTCCACGTCCGTCAACGGCCGGGCCGCACTGCCGCGCGCGTGAGCGACCCGTTCCTCGACGATCGTTCCGTCGCGGAGCCGGACTCGGAGTTGCGCCGCGTCGCGCGCCATATCCGCGCTCGGCACCAGCGTCGTCTTTGCACGGAGCGCGCGCGCATCGGCTCGCAAGACGCGTTCGGCCTCGTATTGCGGCAGGCCGACCCGGCCGTCGCACAGCGCCACGGCGATCCCGTGGATCGCGCTGAAGCGCGCCTCCAGGCCGTCGTGCGGGTCGGCATTCCCCATCAGCTCCGGCACCAGCGGATGGCAGTGCGCGCGGACCTCCTCGATCGTATCCGGGTCCACTCGCTCGCGGAGCGCGAGCGCGGCATCGATCGCCGGATGCGCGACGATGCCGCACGGATACGGTTTGTAGGTGTTCTGCGCAAGCTCCCAGCGCGAGCCGAGATCGGCTAACAGTTGATCGGCGTCGAAGCGCGACGACAGCGCGGCCGCAAAGCCGCGCGTGGTCTCGAGGACGTCGGCCGGGGCGTCGACCCCCTGCGCGGCGAGACGCGCGGCCAGGATTCCGTTCGCGGCCGCTTTGCCGGGATGGAAGGCTTTTGCCATGGTCCCGAAAGCGTCGCGATGACCCAGCGGCACCGTCAGTGCGAGGCGCACCGCCCGCGCGAGGCCGGCGTCGTCGAGGCCGAGCAGCAATGCAGCCGTCACGGCCGCGCCGGCAACGCCGCAGGTCCCGGTGATGTGCCAGCCCCGGTCGTAATGCTCGGGCGAGATCGCGACGCCGATGCGCAGTTGGGTTTCGCAGCCGAGCGCGAACGCCGTCAGCGCCGCTGATCCGCCAGGCCGCGCTTCTTCTGCGAGCGCCACAAGCACCGCCATGCACGCCGCGCCGGGGTGGATGACCGTCGCGAGATGCGTGTCGTCGAAGTCGTCGACGTGTGCCGCGAAACCAGCGGCAAGCGCTGCGAAGTGGGGATCGACGCGTTCACCGCGCCCGGGGATAGGCGCTGCCGGAGGACCACCCAGCACGCGCGCGGCGGCGACGATCGCCTCGACGCCGGGATGGCGCGCAGCGCCGACCGCCAAGCCGAGCACATTGACCAGCGCACGTCTTGCCTCGTGCGCGAGCGGCTGCGGCAGCGGCCCGCGTGCGAGCGAAACGATCCCGGCCGCGAACGCACCGGCGATACCGGTCTGCGTATCAGGTTCCGAAGTACTGCGCATACCGCGTCTTCATTTCATCGCTCGTCCTGAGCACACCCTGGGGATCGTCACGGAAGAGTCGGATGCGCGTGATGGGCACGCGGTTCGATGGCTCCCGCAACCCCGCGCGCACCGAACGCAAGCCGCCGAAGTCGACCAGCATCTGCTGCGTTTCACGGCTGAAGAGATACTGGTAGAAGAGCCGCGCGGCGTTCGGATGCGGCGCCTCCTTGAACACCGCGGCAGGCGAGGTTTCGAACGGCGTTCCTTCGGGCGGGTACACTAAGACCAACGGGCTGCCTTGCGACTGCAGTTGGAAGACGACGTACTCGTTACCGCCCGCCATCACCGGCTGTTCGCCGCGACTGAGCACCTTAGGCGGCTCGGTCGAGGACTGCACCTGCATCACTTTTTGATCGCCGAGTTTCTGCAGGTACGTCCAGCCGAATGCCTTCATCAGTTCGTAGTCGGCGGTCATCTCGCTTCCGCTGTACGCAGGGTGCGCTTTGACGAGCTTGCCTTTCCAGCGGGGTTGCAACAGGTCGGCCCAGGTCGCCGGCGCGTCGGATTGTTTGACCAGCGAGGAATTGTAGGCAATCGGCGAGAGCGTCGCGCGCCACGTCGCGAAGGTCGCATCGCGGTCGCGAAACTGCGGCGGCCAGTAGCGTTCGATTTCTTCGAGATTGACGTTCGCGAGCCAACCGCTATTCTTCCATACGAGAAAGTTCGCCGCGTCCGAAGTGTTGGCCACGTCGACCACGTGAAGATTGCTGCCCATCTCCTGGCCGATGCGCTGGAAGACACGCTCGCTGCCGGTCCGTTCGACCTGCACCTTGATCCCGTATTTGGCTTGGAAATCGCGCGCGAGGCGTTCGGCGACGCTGACGTCCACCGAGGTATAGAAGACGACCAGACCTTCGGCCTTTGCCTTGGCGAGGTCGACCCGCTCGAACGCCGCCGGCGAAACACGCGCCGGCGTCGCCGTCGCCAATACGATCACTGCAGCCGCTGCGCAGCCGGCGAGTTGAAGCCGATTCCGAAACATCTCAGTCTCCTACGGGAAAAACGGGGTCGAGGCGATGGCAGCGTTCGGGCGGGAACTCGAGCCAGACGCGTTCGCCGGGCTGGACGTCGACCTGCGGCGGCGTCGTGACGCGGACCAGCTCGCCACCCGCTTCGACGACGTAGTCGCGCGCGCTGCCGAGAAAGACGCGCCGTACGACGGTCCCCTCGACCGGCGCGATGCCCTCGGGCGGCGCTGCGCGGAGCAGCGCGATGTCTTCCAGGCGGATCGAAAACGGGACGTCGAGGCCTGCGAAACGCCCCGGCAGCACGTTGGCACCCCCGACGAAGCGCGCCACGAACTCCGAGCGCGGCCGTCCGTAGACCTCTTCCGGGGTGCCGCTCTGCTCGATGCGCCCTGCCCGCAGGACGACGATCAGATCGGCAGTCGCCATCGCCTCGCCCTGGTCGTGGGTCACGTAGACGGTGGTGTAGCGGAACTCGTCGTGCAGCCTACGGATCTCGAAGCGCATCTCTTCGCGAAGGTTCGCGTCGAGGTTCGACAGCGGTTCGTCGAGCAGCAGGGTCTGCGGCTCGACGACGAGCGAGCGCGCCAGCGCGACGCGCTGCTGCTGGCCGCCTGACAACTCCCCAGGATAACGCTGCATCAGCGAATCGATCTGTACCGCCGTGCAGATTGTCGCGACTCGGCGCGCGATCTCATCGCGCCCCAATCGGCGCAGCCGCAAACCGTAGCTCACGTTTTGCTCGACGGTCATGTGCGGCCAAAGCGCGTAACTCTGGAAAATCATGGACATCCCGCGCTGTTCCGGCGGGACGACCGCGTTCGGGGCGGAGAGCCTCCTCTCGCCCACCAGGATCTCGCCGGCGTCGGGCGCCAAGAACCCCGCGATCAGCCGCAGCAGCGTCGTCTTGCCGCAACCCGACGGCCCGAGCAGCGCGACGAACGCGCCATCGGGGATCGTCAGATCGACACCGTCGACGACCGGCGCACCGCCGAAGCGTTTGACCAGCTTGCGCAGCTCGAGCGCCGCCACGCCGTCAGGCCGCTCCGCCGTGCGCCACGCGCGCGGCGATCGCATCGCCCATCTCGATCGTCGTCGCGGCGCCGCCGAGATCCGGCGTGAGGGCGTCGCGCGCGGCGATCGTGGCATCGACCGCGCGCTCGATCGCGCGGGCGGCGGCCGTTGCGCGCGGTTCGGACTTGGTGCGACCGACCCAGTCGAGCAGCATCTGCGCGGAAACGATCATCGCGTAGGGATTAGCGACGTTCCGCCCGGCGATGTCGGGAGCCGAGCCATGCGTGGCCTGCGCCATCGCGTGCCGCGGTCCGGCCGAGAGCGCCGGAGCCATTCCTAGCCCACCGACCAGCCCGGCAGCCTCGTCGCTCAGGATGTCGCCGAACATGTTGGTCGTGACGATCACGTCGTAGATCTGGGGCGTCATGACGAGCCGCATCGCGAACGTGTCGACGATGATCTCTTCGTACGCGACATCGGGAAACTCCGCGGCGACCGCGCGGCACTCCTCGGCGAACATGCCGCAACCCAGCTTGAAAACGGTGTCCTTGTGGATCGCGGCAAGATGCTTGCGACGTGTCCGCGCCAGTTCGAACGCGGCGCGCGCCACTTTCGACGAGCCGGCGCGGGTAATGACGCGCACGGAAATCGTGACGTCGTTGGTCGGCCGAAACTCGCCCGACCCGGCGACGACGTTGCGGTCGGGCTGAAACCCTTCGTTGTTCTCACGCACGATGACCAGGTCGACGTCCTGATGCACGCTCGGCAGCGTCCGATACGACTTCGCCGGCCTGATGTTCGCGAAGAGGTCGAAGTGCTTGCGCAGGATCGGGTGCGGATTGATCGCGTTCGGGGTCTTCGGATACTCGCGATGCCCGATCGGTCCAAGGATCCAGCCATCGAGCGCGTCCAGCCGCTCGAGCGTGCCGTCGGGCAAGGTGGTCCCGAGCTCGTCGAGCGCACGGCGCCCGATCGGCAGCTCGGTCCACACGATTGCCAAGCCCGCCGCGGCCGCAGCCGCGTCGACGACCTTGACGGCCTCGGGAACGACCTCGAGCCCGATGTCGTCCCCGAGCAGGACGCCTAGCCGGAGCGAATCGCTCACGCGCGGTACTCCTCAGCGGCGGTCGCGATAACCGGCACGCGGTTGGCGAGCGCCAGCACCACGAACGTCACGGCCATCAGCAGCAATCCCAGTACGGCGATACTGCCGGTATCGCCGGATTCGTTGAGGTCGTAGATCACGACGGCGAGCGTGCGCGTCGGTGCGGTGAACAGCAGGATCGCAGCGGATATCTCGCGGATCGCACCGATGAATACGAAGCACCACGCCGCGACGATCCCGCTGCGCATCAGCGGCACGGTGATGTCGCGCAGCACCCGCAGCGGCGTCGCGCCGAGCAGCCGTCCCGCCTCCTCCAACTCCGGATGGATCGATGCGACGACCGCGCTAAGCTGCTGGTACGCAGCCGGAAACTCGATCGTGACGAACGCGATCAGCAGGATCCAGAGCGTTCCGAACAGCAGCAGCGGCGGCCTCGTGTAGGCGAGGAACAGTCCGACGCCCAGCACGATGCTCGGGATCGCGATCGGCGCGCTCGCCAGAAAGCTCAGCACGCTCCAGCCACGAACCGCTCGGCGCGCGACCAGGTATCCAACGACGAGCGCCAACGCCGTGCCGATCGAGGCCGCGCCGAGCGCGAGGATCAGGGTGTTGCGCAGCGCAAGCGCGGTCGCGTCGAGCTCGAAGAACACGAAGTGCACGTGCGAAAGTGTCAGGTTGTCAAACGTCGGCAGCGCCGGCGCGATCTTCACGAAGGCCGCGTCGAGCAGCGCTCCGTAGGGGAGCACGATCGCGTTGAGCAGGACGAACCCACAGAATGCGAGGGCGGCCCACTTCCAGGCGCCCAGCCGTGTGACCGTGCGCCGCGCGCCCTTGCCGGCGATCAGAGCGTAGCCTTTTCGGCCCAGCACGAGTTGCTGTGCGCGCAACAGTCCGAGCGTCAGCAGCAGCATCGGCATCGACGCGGCCGCGGCCAGCTCCGGCTTCGGCGGAAACTGAAACAGGCTCCAAATCCGGGTCGTCATCGTGTGGAAACCGGCCGGCAGCGTCAGCACGGCTGCCGAACCGAAGACCGTCATCGACTGCAAGAACGCGATGAGTGCGCCGGCGAGGATCGAAGGCAGGATCAGCGGCAGCGTCACCCGCCAGGCCGTCTGCGCGGAGTGCGCTCCCAGGATCGCCGATGCGTCTTCGAGATCGGCAGGGATCCGCTCCAGCGCGTTCGCGATGAACACAAACGCATACGGAAACGTGTACAGGAAGTTCACGAACGTGAGCCCGGTGACCGAGTATACGTTGAACGGATGCACTGAGCGGTCGAGCTGGAAGATCGCGCGCGCGAGCTGATTGAGGAAGCCGGTGTTCGGCGCCGCCAGCAGCTCCCAGGCGATCGCCCCCAGGAACGGCGGTGTTACGAGCGACGCCATGACCAGAATCCGCACCCAGCGGCGCAGAGGCATGTCGGTGCGTGCAACGCACCAGCCCATCGGCACCGCGACAAGCACGCACAGCACCGCGACCGCGGCCGAACTCGCGAGCGTGATGACGAACGGACGAATCATCGTCGCGTCGGTGAAGAGCGTGACGTAGTTGTCGAGCGTGAAACCGTGCGGGCCGCCAACGCTCGTCACGATCAGCCAACCCACCGGCAGCACGACCAGCGCGGCGAGCACCAGCGCGGCGAGGGCGAACAGCACGCGCGAGAAGTCGACCCTCATCCGACCGTCAGCAGTACCTTGCCGTGCCCGGTACGCGATTCGACTAGTCGGTGGGCCTCGGCCGCGTCGCGCAGCGGGAACCGCGCACCGACGACAACGTGCACCTTACCCTCGGCGACGAGCCGCAGTGCTGCCTCGACGCCGGGCCGCAGCCCCTCGGGACGCAGCTTCCGGTATGAACCTGAGCTGTAGCCGATGACGGCGCGATTGCTCGGATGCAGCTCGTTGGTGCGAACCGAGCCGGGCGTGCCGGAGGCGATCCCGAATGCGACCACCCGCCCAAAGGGTGCGAGCGCCGTCAGGCCCTTGTCGAAGACCTCGCCCGCGACTGAGTCGAGAATCAGATCGACGCCGCGACCGTTCGTTTCGTCGAGCACGCGCCGCGCGAAGTCTTCGTTGCGGTAGTCGATGGTGACATCGGCGCCCGCCTCGCGCGCGACCACGCACTTCGCCGCGCTGCCGGCGGTGGCGAAGATCGTCCCCGCGCCTAGCGCGCGAGCGATTTGAACCGCCGTCGAGCCGACGCCGCCGGCCGCGGCATGTACGAGCACGCTCTCACCGGGCGCGAGGCGTCCGGCTAGGGTCAGTACGTTGTACGCGGTGACGAGCATCAGCACAGAGGCGGCGTCGTCGTCGGAGACTGCGGGATCGAGCGAATACGTGGTAGTGACGGGCACGACGACCACCTCGGCGTACGAACCATTGGGTGGAAACGCCGCGACGCGCTGCCCGACGCGAAATCCGTCGACTCCGAGACCGAGGGCGACGATCGTGCCGACGCAGTCCAGCCCCGGCACGAAGGGCGGTTGCTGACCGCCGTGATAGGCACCGCGCCGGGCTTGGACGTCGGCGAAGTTCACCCCGGTTTGGGTTACCCGGATCGCGACCTCGCCCGCAGCGGGGACCGGCTCGTCACGTTCGCGCCACTCGAGCACCGATGGACCGCCGTAGGATCGCACTTCCACGACATGCATCGCCGCGAGCTTCCCGCCCGCCCCCCGGGGCCCTGCGCCGCCGCGCACGCGACTTCGCGGAAAAACAACGTACGGCGCGACCGGCAAGGAACAGCTTGTCGGGCCCGGCAAGATCGTGGCGTGATGGCTGCGACGAACAAGCACTCGTATCGGCGTTTGGCCGCGCTGATCAACCAGCCGTCGGGCGTGTTCCTGAGTCCGTAGGGGTTACACCTGGATCAGAGTACGTTGCGTGACCTCGGTCGTCTTACGCTCCTCTTTCTCGGTGCGGCCATCATCATCGCTTCCGCAGTTCTTGTGACCGGCGGCTACGCGCGCGCACTGCCGTATCTGGGCGATGCGGGATCAGCGACCCTCTCGGTGTTCGGCCTCTGGCTGATCGCACTGCCTCTGGTCGGAATCGCAGCGGTCCTCGGCGCAGGGCGACGCGGCCGCGCGGCCACGATCCTTACCGGTCTCGGGATCGCTACCGCACTCGGTGCGGGCATTGCTACGGCGCAAATGGTGCAGGCAGCGAACGATGCCGGCGCGATAATCGACCTGGTGGAGGCCTTCAGCGTATCCAAATTAGGTCCGGTGGCCGTCGACGCCACGACCGAATATGCGCGCTCTGCGCAAGGGCCTTTGAAAGCTGCGATCTATCGGCCGCGTGGATCGAAGCGTCCGGCACCCGTTCTGGTCTACGTTCACGGCGGAGGCTGGATTGCAGGCTCGCGAACGGATCGCGGTCAGGATATGCGGTGGTTTGCCGACCATGGATGGCTGACGATCGCGGTCGACTACACGCTCTCGTCGGAACAGGTACATCTTTGGAACCTGACGATACGGCAGATCGGCTGCTCTCTGGCCTGGGTCGCCCGGAACAGCGCGCGCTATGGAGGCGACGCGGGGCGCCTCTCGCTCTTCGGCGATTCCGCGGGCGGCAATCTCGTCATCAATGCGGGTTACATGGCAAATCAGAGAACGCTGCGATCCTCCTGCGGCGGCAAGGTCCCGCATGTGGCGACGGTCGTCGCCATGTACCCTGTCGTTGACGTCGCGGCTTCCAAGGACAACGCTGATGCGCTTCTCGGTGCTTTCGCGCGCTACCTAACGGCCGCGTACACCGGAGGCACGCCGCGGCAATACCCGGACCGCTACGCTGCCGTCTCATCCGCCACACACATCAACCCGGCGGCGCCTGCGACCCTCATCATCGTGGGGACGAACGATCACCTCGTGTCCCCCGAGGGCGCATACGCGTTCGCAGACAAGGCGCGCACCGCGGGCATTGAGGTTCGCCTGGTGCGCTTCCCGCACGGCGAGCATGGCTTCGACGCCGTCGACGGCGGCATCGGCGATCAGCTTGCCCGTCAGGCTACGTACATGTTCCTCAAGGCGCATGGCCAAGCGCCTGCGCCGTAGTTAGCTGCCCTTCGCGCAGCCGGCCGGTGAACGTCACCGTCAACTCGTTGGCGGACAGACCAGGGTGTGCGTGACCGCGTTCATAAAACATCCAAGCGACTGCGGGAAGAGCCAACGCGGCAGCCACAGCGTCACCTCTGGAATGACGATGATCAGCGCGATCACCGCGAAAAAAATAAGGTAGAGCGGCAGACACGCCACGAGCGCGCGCGACCACGCGACCTTCGCCAAGGCTGATGCCAGCAGGAGCTGGAGGCCGTACGGCGGGGTGATATTCCCGAAGGCGAGCGTGACGATAATCACCACGCCCATATGGACCGGCTGAATGTGCCCGAGCTTTACCAGCGCCAGGATGAGCGGCATAAAGATGATGATCGCCGGGATTCCTTCGAGAAAATCACCGACGATGACCAAAATGGCGACGATCAAGAACATGATTCCGACGCCGTTGCTTCCCGCGACGTGTTCGACCCAACCGGCAACGGTGTCAGGACCGCGGAGATATGCGAGCACCCAACCGAACGCCGAGGCTGAAGCAACTGCCATCAAGGGGAGTGCATAGAGCGCGCCGGCGTGCATGAAGCTCCGGGGCAGCTGCCTGAAATGCCCGCGCCCGTAGAGCGGAAGCAGGACGACGAGCACGTAGATGACGGCCACCATGCCCGCTTCGACCGGCGTGAACTGTCCGGTCAGGATTCCTCCGACGATGATGAAGGGGATCAACAAGGGAAGCGCCGCGTTCTTCAGCGTCCCAGCCAGATCCACGAAGGTCGCGCGACCCTTCCGCACGCCGACCGGTCCGAAATAGTAGCTGTAGACCATAAGGCCGATCGCCACGAGAACTCCCGGCGTCGCGCCGGCGAGAAACAAACCTGCGATCGAGACGTTTCCGACCGAGCCGTACACGACGGCGAGAATGCTCGGCGGCACCATGTTCGCAATGGTCGATGCCGAAGCGATCAGCGCGGCGGTAAAGGCGGGGTCGTACCCCTCGCGTTTCATCTCGGGCATGAGCACCGTGCTGATCGCAACCACGTCCGCGGTTGACGAACCCGAGATCCCGGCGAAAAACAAGCTGAAAACGCTCACGACTTGCGCCAGCCCGCTGCGCAGATGACCAACCAGGGCCTGAGCGAAGGCGATGATGCGCACGGTGATGTTCGCCGACACCATTAGCTCGCCGACGAGAAGAAAAAATGGCACGGCGAGCAGCGTGAGCGTGTTCACCCCGTTGAAGAGCTGGCCGACCATCGAGGCGAGCGAAAGGTGCGTGAACAGAACGACCACGACGAAAACGCTGGCCATCAAGGCGAAGGTTACGGGGACGCCAAGGTATCCCAGCGCTACCGCAATTGCCGCCATGACAAGTATCGCGAGGCCCGAGTTCGCCGTCACGCTCCCGGTTGGTCCACTGCCACGCTCGCCGCGATGGCCCGCTCCACGTCGTTGAGTTCGACGGTGTCGAAGCCGTTGCGCAGCCCGCAGATCAGTCCCTCGATGACAAACAGCCCGATCAGCAGCCCCGAGACGGGAATCGCGGCGTACAGTACGGCAATCGGCGTTTCCGAGGGTGTCATGTAGCTGCCGAACCCGTGCAGAAAGTTGAGGTAGCCGAACACGGTCAGAACGACCGACACGGCGAGCATGACCGTCCGCTTCACGAGCTCCGCGATCAGTCGCGGGAGGCCGTTCCACGTGTCGCTGATCGCGCCGATACGGAAGTTCGTATCTCGACGAACGGCGACGGCGCCGCCCAGGAACACGCCCCAAATGAAGAACCCAGTCGAGAATTCCTGGGCCGAGGCGAGCGGATGGTGCAGCAGACGAGCGAGCACATCGGCGAACTCGGAAAGCGTGAAGCCCAAAAGGCACAAGCCGCAGGCCGCCATCAGCACATGTTCGAGCGGATCGAAGGCTCTCCACTTGAGGTGGCGCTGCGTTTCGGAAACGATCATGCCCGGCACGGGCTCACCCCAAGGCGCGAATTTGCTTGAGGATCTGTTCGGCAAACGGTCCGAGCGAGGTCGCTTGGTTGTCGATAATGGGGCGGGCCAGGTTGGAGAAACTCTTCTTATCGACCATCGAAACAACGGTGACGCCCAACTTCTTGAGCTTGTCGAGCGAGTCGCGGTCGATGCCCAGTGACTTCGGGACTTCGTCGTGCTGTGCGAAGGCGAAGGCCTGCTCGACCCAGCGCTGCCCATTCCGGTCGAGGCTGTTCCAGGTTTTCTCGCTCATCAAGATGACGTTGTTGTTCGCCTCATGCTGGGTCAGCGACAGAACCGGGGCAACTTCGTAATGCTTGTTGGAAAGATAGGTGCCGACGCCGTTTTCCGCGACTTCGACGACGCCGGTTTGCAATGCCGTATACACCTGTCCAAAGGGCAGGTGGACGGGAAGCGCTCCGTACGCATTCATAAAGGCGTCTTCCGTCTTGGTCGCCTGAACGCGAACCTTCTTACCCTTGATGTCGTTCACGCTCGCAATCGGAAACTTCGCATACATGTTGCGCAAGCCGGTCTGCATGATCATGCCGAGCGCGATGGCGCCGGTCGTGGTCGCATGAAACAGCTTACGGACCGTGTCGTTGACGCCCGGATCGAGCACTGAGCGTTCGAGCAGTTTCTCGTCGCCGTAGAGATATTCGAGCGAGAAGATCGCAATCTGCGGAGCGATCGTCGACGCATTCGCCGCGGCGTTAACGGTGAAATCGACGTCGCCCGACCGCACCTTTTGGGCCGCTTCGGGCTCGCTGCCAAGTTGTGCGCTCGGGTATCCTTGAACTTTGAGCGCACCCTTGCTGAGCTCGCTCAGCTTGGAGCCGAAGGTGTCAACGAAGATCCCGTATGCAGTCTCGCGCGGCTGGTCGTACGCGAAGGTGAGTGTTCGCGGCTCGGCGCCGAGCGCGATGGCGGGAAAAGCGAAGCCCGACATCGCTCCGGCCGTCGCGCCGACAAAACCGCGCCGCGTGAGCAAGGAAGGGTCGTTCATGCAAGATTCCTCCAAAACGAGTGAACCTCTACGTAACGAAATTGATCGTGGTCGCTTTTACACGCCGCCCTGGACAGGCCTGCGCCGTACTTAGCCGCAGTTCGCGCAGCGGCCGGTGAACGTCACCGCCTCGCGTTCGATCGCAACTCCATGGCGTTCGGCGAGCCGGCGGACGGTTTGCGCCGGAACGGCGTATTCGAGATCGGAAATTGCACCGCAACCGGTACAGCGAAAGTGGGCGTGCGGGCTCGCCGCCGGCTCGTACACCGCTGAGGCCTCACCGGAGACGTCGATCTTCATTACCGCGCCGAGCTCGTGCAGCCTGATCAGCCCGCGGTGCACCGTGGCGAAGCCGATCCGGGGCTGCAACGCGCGGGCGCGCACCCAGATCTCTTGGGCCGTGAGATGGCCGCCGGGTCCGGCTTCCTCGACGACGTCGAGGACCGTCCGGTAGTTCGGCGGGAGTCCTTGAACGGTGCTTGACACGGGCTTGGGGATGGAGTAGCCTCCGGTACGGAGTGAAATCGGTTCTCACCCTCAGTTATACGCGAGAACCGCCCTCAAAGCAAGTATCGACCTAGCGCGGTGGTCCTTTTTCAGATCAGCTTTGCGACATCGGAGTGGAATATGCTCGAATCGGAACTCGCGAAAAACGGTGGTTGCCCGGTAGCGCACGGCACTCCCGAAGGCACCCACATGGACGCTGGGGTGATGACGAATCACGACTGGTGGCCGGGCATGTTGAACCTCAAGGTTCTCCACCAGAATTCATCGCTCACCGACCCGATGGGCCCGAAGTTTCGCTACGCCCAGGAATTCAAGAAACTCGATCTGGTCGCGCTGAAGAACGACCTCTTCGCGCTGATGACGCACTCGCAAGCGTGGTGGCCGGCCGACTACGGTCATTACGGACCGTTCCTCATTCGCATGGCCTGGCATAGTGCCGGCACGTATCGCATCCACGATGGTCGCGGCGGCGCAGGCAACGGAACGCAACGCTTCGCACCGCTCAACAGCTGGCCTGACAACGCAAACCTCGACAAGGCGCGCAGACTGCTCTGGCCGATCAAACAGAAGTACGGCAACAAACTTTCGTGGGCCGACCTGATGGTCTTTGCCGGCAACTGCGCCCTCGAGTCGATGGGTTTCAAGCCGTTCGGCTTCGCCGGCGGACGCGTCGACGTGTGGGAGCCGGAAGAAGACATTAACTGGGGCCAGGAAAAAACGTGGCTCGGCGACGAGCGCTATTCCGGCGACCGCGAGCTCGCGGACCCATTCGGGGCCGTCCAGATGGGCTTGATCTACGTGAACCCGGAAGGGCCGAACGGCAACCCGGATCCGATCGCGTCGGCGCGGGACATTCGCGAGACGTTCGCTCGCATGGCGATGAACGACGAGGAAACGGTCGCGCTCATCGCGGGCGGGCATACGTTCGGCAAAGTCCATGGTGCCGCCGATCCGAAGCAGTACGTCGGCCCCGAACCCGAAGGTTCCCCGATCGAACAGCAGGGACTGGGCTGGACGAACAGCTTCGGGAGCGGTAACGGCGACGCGACGATCACGAGCGGACTCGAAGGCGCCTGGTCGATGACCCCGGTGAAGTGGAGCACCAACTACTTCGACAATCTCTTCAACTACGAGTGGGAGCTCACGAAGAGCCCGGCCGGTGCCTCGCAGTGGAAACCGAAGAACGGCGCCGCCGACGGTACGGTCCCCGACGCGCACGATCCGTCGAAGCGACACGCGCCGATGATGCTCACGACCGATCTGGCCCTCCGCATGGACCCGCAGTACGGCCCGATTTCGAAGCGGTTCCACGAACATCCGGACCAGTTCGCGGACGCGTTCGCCCGAGCGTGGTATAAGCTGACGCATCGCGACATGGGGCCGCGTTCGCGCTACCTCGGCTCGTTGGTCCCGGCCGAAGAGCTGCTGTGGCAAGACCCGCTCCCCAGCGTGACGCACACGCTGATCGACGCAGCCGACGTCGCGGCACTCAAGAGCAAGATTCTCGCGTCGGGACTTCCGATTTCGCAACTGGTCGCGACGGCGTGGGCGTCGGCGGCGACCTTCCGCGGCTCCGACAAGCGCGGCGGTGCGAACGGCGCGCGCGTGCGCCTCGCACCGCAAAAAGATTGGGAGGCCAACCAGCCCGCTCAGTTGGCGACGGTGCTTAGCTCGCTCGAGCGGATTCAGAAGGACTTCAACGGCGCGCAGAGCGGCGGAAAACTGGTGTCACTCGCCGACCTGATCGTGCTCGGCGGCTGCGCCGCGGTCGAACAAGCGGCGAAGAACGCAGGCCATGACGTGCGGGTTCCCTTCACGCCGGGCCGCACGGACGCATCGCAAGAGCAGACCGACGTCGCCGCGTTCGCGGTGCTCGAACCGCTGGCGGACGGCTTCCGCAACTACCTGAAGGCCGCCCCGCTGGGAGTTTCCGCTGAGGAGCTGCTCGTCGATCGCGCACAGCTCATGACGCTGACCGCTCCCGAAATGACGGTTCTGGTCGGCGGTATGCGCGCGCTGGATGCCAACGCCGGACAAACGAAGCACGGTGTCTTCACGAAGCGTCCAGGAACGCTCAGCAACGACTTCTTCCTCAACCTTCTCGACATGGGTACGACCTGGACACGCACCTCCGAGGCGGAGGAACTCTTCGAAGGGCGCGATCGCGCGACCGGCGCCGTGAAGTGGAGCGCCACACGCGCCGACCTCATCTTCGGATCGAACTCGCAGCTCCGGGCCCTCGCAGAAGTTTATGCACAAGACGACGCCAAGGACAAATTCGTCGGGGACTTCGTCGCCGCGTGGAACAAGGTGATGAACCTCGACCGATTCGACCTCGCCTGACTCCGGCACCAGCGGCAACTCCGAGAGGCCTCGCGAAAGCGGGGCCTCTTCTTTGTGAGCCGGACGATCAAATGCCGGAAGCGACGGCTTTGAGCTGATCGAACCCCTCGTGAACGATCTCGACTAGTTCCCGGTCCGCCGGGTCGGTGAGCCAATGGCCGAAGCCGACATAGAAGACGCCGATCCCCATGTCGGCGGCGAGACTCGCCGCCGGTTCCGGTACACCGCGCCGCTGCAAAGCCTGTGCGAGCGCGGCGGTGAGCGTCGCGCGTTTGATCAGTTCACGCTCCTGCAAATCGGCGTGCGCGGCGACGATCCGCTGGCGCTCACGAGCGAGGGCGCGCCGCCCGTGCAGCAGACTCGCTATCGCCTCGACCGCGATCCGGACGGCTTCAATCGTCGGCAGCGTCGACGGCAGCCGGTCGAGTTCGCGCAGTAGCTGGTCCTGCAGCGCGGCCGAGCCGCCGAAGAGCACCTCCCGCTTGTCCGCGTAATGCCGGAAAAACGTCCGCTCGGTCAGTCCCGCGCGCTTGGCAATGTCGGCAACCGTCGTCTGCTCGTATCCCTGACCAAGAAAGAGCTCGTACGCCGCCTGTTCGAGGCGGCCGCGCGAGTTGGGGCTCCAGCGACTCATTCTCACCATCATACATGATGACAGAGACTGACATCTATGCTATGTTCATGTCAGTTACTGTCATCACATGGGAAAAGGGTCCGCATCATGCGTGTTTTTGTTACCGGGGCCACCGGATGGGTCGGCTCTGCCGTCAGCGAGCAGCTTCGGGCCGCCGGCCATACGGTCACGGGGCTCGCGCGCTCCGGCGATGCCGCGGCCACGCTCGCTTCGGCCGGGGTCACCGTGCACCACGGCAGCCTGGAGGACCTCGAGAGCCTGCGCGCCGGGGCGACCGCCTCGGACGCCGTCATCCATACCGCCTTCAGTCACGATTTCTCGCGCTTCGCCGAAAATGCCGCGGCCGAGCGGAAAGCCATCGACGCGCTCGGCGACGCACTGGCGGAGACGGGCAAGCCGCTTATCGTCACCTCCGGCGTCGCGCTGATCGCGCCTGGCCGCCTTGTCACGGAGGACGATGTGCGCGATCCTGACGCGGTGCCGTTTCCCCGTGACCCCGAGACGGCGGCAGCCGCTTTGGCCGCGCGCGGCGTACGCGTCTCGATCATTCGGCTCGCCCCATCCGTTCACGGCAAGGGTGACCACGGCTTCGTCCCGATCGTCGTCGGTATGGCCCGCGAGCACGGCGCCTCCGCGTACATTGGTGAGGGGAAGAATCGCTGGCCGGGTGTCCACCGCCGCGATGCGGCGCGGCTCTACGTTCTCGCGCTCGAACGCGCTGCGGACCATGCCGTGTACCACGCAGTCGCCGAAGAAGGCGTGCCGTTCCGCGAAATTGCCGAGATCATCGGCCGCCGCTTGAGCCTCCCGGTCGTGAGCACATCGGGAGAAGGCGTCGACGCACACTTCGGCTGGTTCGCGCATTTCGCCCGGATTGACGCCCCAACATCGAGCGCGAAAACGCAGCAGTCGCTCGGGTGGCGCCCGACCGAACCCACACTTCTCGAAGATCTGGACAGCGCCGCGTACTTTCCGGCCTGAACGGCGATTTCGCACCCGCACCCGCCCGGGCCCTCGTGGCAGATAAATGGCAGGCGTCTTCGGAAAACAAAACGATACCCATGAGCTTAACTCGAAACTCAATGGACCCCTGAATATGGCTGGCAGTACCAAGAAAAACGACGAGGTTCCGAAATCCCGCATGCAGTCTACGATTGAAAGTGTGCCCGCAGCTGCGGCCACTGCTCTCGTTTCAACGCTCCTGCTCGTAACAGGGCAGTTTGTTTCGGCACAATCGGCATATCCGCAGATGGCCGCTGTCGGCCGGTATATGATCGCCGATCGCAACGCCGAAATTGCAATGGCGCGAAGTGCCGCTCCGAAAAGTGTCTCGGGTAACGCGACAGTTCTGGTCCTCGGAATGCACGGCTATCAGACGGCAATCCGAGGTTCGAACGGATTCGTGTGTCTGGTCGAACGTTCTTGGATGTCACCGTTCGACAGTCCGGAGTTCTGGAACCCCAAGATGCGCGGACCGATCTGCTACAATCCGCCGGCCGCGCGCACAATTCTCCCGTACACCATCAATAGAACCTCGCTGGTACTGGCCGGCGTAACGAAGCCGCAGATGCATGAGCGCATTACGGCCAGCCTTGCTCGAAACCAGCTGCCATTCCCCGCACCGGGTGCGATGTCGTACATGATGTCGAAGATTGGATATCTCGGCGATGGGGTCGAGCACTGGCATCCGCACTTGATGTTTCACATTCGAACGACCAGCGCCGCAAGTTGGGGCGCAGACCTCGCCGGCTCGCCGGTCCTCTATAACGATGAATACCAAGACGTGCCGGAGCCGGAAACGATTTTCATGGTCCCCGTCACGCACTGGTCGGACGGTACGGTCGCGATGCCGAAGATGCGGGGGATGTAGGGTCGCTGCTACCGAGCTAGCGGGCCAGACCAAGGCGCCGTGCGGCGGCGCGGAACATCGACTCGCCGGCTTGGTTGTGGGGAACCCGCCCCAGATTGGCGGAGCTGTTCGAGCCGCACACCTCGATCGCAGCGAACGCACGTCATTTCTCGCTCCGCTACCGCTCGCCCGAGCACTGGGTCGAGGTGTTCAGGACCTAATACGGACCGATGCTCAAGGCATTCGCCGAACTCGAGCCGCAGAAGCAAGCCGCCCTGCACGACGACCTCGTGAATCTCGTCGCGCGCTTTAACACCGCCAAGGCACGATGGTCGTTCCCAGCGAGTACCTCGAGGTCGTGGTCACCAAGAAATAGGGGTCGAGCAACAGAACGCGCCGATCGAATTAAGCTCGGGGTGATAAGAAAGCGCGTCGCATATGCGGCGCGCTTTCGTTCTCGAAAACGCGCCATAGGGAAGGTTAAGGCGACCTTGTAGCGCGTAGAGGCGACGCATCCTACCGCACCCCGAGGGGGCGGATTTGGCGAATCTGGACGCGCTCCGCTGGACGGGCGAACCCGTCTGCGCGGTTGTCGGC
>Ga0182024_10005747_pt1 | contig 27611 bp, 25 predicted proteins | sample P32metaG_FD_120480 | JGI IMG/M metagenome (GOLD analysis project Ga0182024, IMG submission 120480) | Permafrost microbial communities from Stordalen Mire, Sweden - P3-2 metaG (Illumina Assembly) | ecosystem: Environmental > Terrestrial > Soil > Wetlands > Permafrost | place: Sweden: Stordalen...
ATGATGGTGTAAATATGTAAGTCGCAGTTCCAATGGCAGATGTATTGATGCTGGCAGGACTCCATACTCCGGCAATTCCTTCCTTCGATGTTGGCGGTAGCGCCGGCGCCGTCGAATTTTGACAAAGCGGCCCGATTGCATTAAATGTTGGTGTAACAACAGCGCTTACATTTAACACAATAATATTTGATGTATCGGTGCCCGCACAAGGCCCGCTGGTGGATACGACACAGCTTACTGCATCGTTGTTGACAAAACTGAAGCTGCCATATGCAGGGCTATTCGTGCCTACTTTTTTACTATTTAATAGCCATTGGTAAGTGGGTGAATTTCCGGCGTTGGTTGCTGTTGCTGTAAAGCTGACTTCGGTACCTGGACAAATATTTGTTGCCGAAGAAGTGATGGTTACTGTCGGAGAAAAAGCAGGATTGATAACAACTGTCGTGCTGGCTGTGTCGGAAGAACAACCATTTGAATCGGTAGCTACGGCGATCCAGGTTCCGGCATATGCAGCAGTAACATTGTTAAAAACAGCCGTGCTGGCGTACTGGCCACCCCCTAAACCTGCGTTTGGATTTTCTATTAAATATGTTGTACCAGGTTTGGGTGGTACGGATAAAATAAGTTGGCCCCCTGTACACACTGGACTGTTTGATGTGAGTACTGGCGTAGGCGGTTTAGAGACATTTACGTTTATTGATTTTGTTATTGGAGGGCCCCCACCCGGACCTGGACCCGAACAGGCGTCGCTAATTTGAACTGTATATACAGCATTACCATTAGGATTAACCTGGATTACTGAATCACCATAGTATTGCGGCAGTCCCAGCCAGTTGAAGTTGTAAGGAGCCACGCCATAGTACCCAGCGGCTGTCAAGGTTACCGGAGCGCCTGCACAACTGCTTTGCGGCGATGCACTCAGGGAAGCAGAGTCAAATGTTCGTCCCACTATGGTTATCGTTAGATCCTGGGAGGCTGCAATGCATGATCCATCACAACCATCAGGACCATCGCACTTTCTATAGAAATTAAAAGTAAAAGGAATATTTTGGGGGGGACCGCAAGCAGATGTTGGTAAACATCCAGCCACGCTGGCCCCGTTATTCAATAATATGCTTTGATTTGGAAAATTCTCTGGTCCGGTACCAGAATCAGTGCCTGCATACATTTGAGAGAGACATCCGCCATTTATTGCAAAAGAGAAAGCTCCGTCCAGGCCAACACATGGAGCATTTGCAGTAAATTCAAACGAAAACATGGCATCAGTAAGAATCGCCCCGGGAGGTGCGGGCACTATAAAATCGTATTCGCAAGCAGAGTCCAGGCTGCAATCCTGATTCGAGTGCGATCCGGTAATCATATCCTTCTTCAGCTTCCCCATATCCTGCACCAATGGATCTATTATTACATCGCCAATCTTAAACTGAGCATTTAGGAAATCGCTATTGATGGCCAGTGTCAATTTGTTATGGTCAAGATAATACGGAACGAATTGGTGGCTTGAAGATGGATTTTCCCTCTGGTACATAACCCCTTCTTTTATGTGTAAAGCGGTCATTGCACTCGAACGGAAATCAGCTGAAGAGACTAAACCATTTCCAGGGAGTCCGTTTGAGAAAGTGAAATTGCCGGGATGCCCGCCCAAAAAAGAATCCCTGAATAGCAGTGTTTTATAGCCGGGAAATTTGTTGGCATGTACTATAAAATTGGTTTTGATAGAACCTCTCGACACTTTCATTTCTGCGTCGATTCCGGGAAAAATATTTTTAATAGCAATCCCATCATCGCCTGCCGTATAATTTGTCCAATCAGCGGCGGCTAATAAAGTTTCAGTGCTCCCATTCTCTCCATACAATTTCCAATCGTTGAAATAAGTTTTACCATCAGGAGTAATGATATAGGATGATTTTCTTTTAATATCAAAACCCAACGGATCTTCCTGGTTCGATGCTTCATAGACTAATTGCCCTTTTGGAATAAGCCTGGAGTCAACTGTAATCCATTGTCCGTTCTTTTTAAAGTGCATGGGGCCTGATGACTTCTGAACATAACAAATCGAGGGAGTGTCTTTATTAATGTAGAATTTGGAATCAACCGTTCTTTTTTCAAAAAGTTCAATCGCCTTGTTATTGGGACTGTATTGATCAGTAAAATTTGCGTCGGGATGGCGCAGGAAGGCCTTATTTTTTGCCATCCATAATTTTCCACGGTCTGTATATTTTCTTGTGAAGGTGGAAAAGTTATTTTCTTTAACTGACATCTGGCTGTGGCCTTTCTGGGCGCGTAAGGCAGAACCATTTAAAAGTGCGATAAACTCTACCAATAGAAATACCATTATGAAAGAACCTTTCATTTGAATCGCGATCTTTTTGATAGGTAGAGTCGTCAAATGAGACCAGGGTTTAGTCGCTAAAAATAATTGGTCACTAAGAATTGGATTTCTGATTCAATTTCAGAAAGAATATAGAGAAGATGGAATTGGATTTTTATTATTCGGATGTAATGTCTTGCTTAGTCAGCCTTACATCATTTTTTTCTGCCCATTTGTCAGCCAATAAGAAATTTCACAACTATCAGGCCAGGAATCATTTCCATAAAAAATGTCTTCGAGCGACCTACAAAGATAATGCCTGTAGGAAATTTTTACAAAGATTATTTGATGGACGTGTTATCGTAGTTCCCGGCAGATCAACTTCAAACTTCCATCTTGTTTGCTGTAACGCCAATGGTCTTTCCGTTTCCTATTGTCCGGATATCCGACATTCCTGATTATCAAATCTATACAGGGTTTTTTACAAATTATACCTGCCAGTTCAAATGGCCAAAGTTTCATCGGATTGTATTCTAACCAAGACCTTATGCAGCACCGTTATGACACAAATCTTCATTACGGGCTTTTTTTGGTTTCTTAATCAGGATTATGAAAATCATTTAGATAACAAATACCTGTTAATCTCTTCTTTTAATTTATTCAGTAATTATCTGAACTATCAGTGACAAAAATTAATAGTGTGGCCGGTGTCGCACAGGAAGTTCTATAATAAAAAGAATCTGTCCCCGGGATTGAAAATCTTTCTGGCGATTTGAAGGAAAAAAAACCTGTGTTGTAATATGAATTTACAGGTTCGTAAATTTTAATATGTAATTTCTGGCTGGCTGTATAAGAACCACAAACTACAACATCCTTGCCTTTACAAAGATTTGCAAGTAATAAAGGAATAATTATTAAGAAACATCTTTTCATGTTTATATCAGACATTGTATAATCCATTAAACAATAAGTCGACTACCGGACCTTCCTCTGACAAACCTTGCAGATACCGGTTTTGTTCAGAGAGAACCGGGATTTCAGAAAATTACCAATTTAATAAATAGTTGAAATTAAATAAGGCTCCGGCAGGACTTCATCTCCTATAAAACGGGAAAAACACCCCCCCCAAAGCTGTTTTTATATTTTATTTTTAATTTTAAAACGGGTCCTGGCTTAAGTATTAGAATAAATCGCTGGAAATATCGTTATTCTTAGTCGGATTCCTATTTTTTCGAATCACCCAAAACAATAATTCATGAAAAAGGTCCTTTTTTTTAGCGCTTTCCTGGTGTTATTTTTGATTTTTGAACCCTCATGCAGCAAAAAGAATGCGGCGGCACCTGCCTGCAAACTGATTACCATAACAGATGTTAATGGCAGTACCACAACTACTTTTAATATTACTTATAATAATGTAGGGAAAATATCCACTCTTCAGTCAACTTCCGGCAGTACCACTACATCCAAAGTATTTACTTATAGTAGCGATGTCATATTCATCACGTCCACCTACTCAGGTTCACCAAATCCAACAACCGATTCTATTGTAGTAAACAACTCTGGTCTTATCATGTCAGACCAGTACAGGAACGGTACAGATGAATCGCTAACGACATATACCTATTCCGGTAACCAGCTTTTAAAGTCCATACTTCAAAATAATAGTGATCCGGCCGTTACAACAACTTATACATTCACCAATGGAGATCTTACCGGATCTTCGGACGGAACAAATACGGCGACCTATTCCTATAATACGACCAAAGCTTCTGTCCCTGGCGACTATTTTCAACTGGTACAATTAATACAATATGGCGCTTCTTATGTAATAAACAGTCATCAAATAATAGGTTACCAGATTGGAAGTACCATTGAAAATATTACCTACACCTATGATAATACGGGTAAAATAACGGGGCTTACCGGAACTACAGGAGGCAGCATAGAAACTATTACCTATCAATATAATTGCAATTGATTATCATGGCAGGCACCAATGATTAATACGATGACTGGGTTCACTTCCGGTTTCTTTCATAATAGCTCCTCACAAGCCCATTGGAATGTATCTCTGTTCGTATATGGGCGAATTTAAGATCATGGCCAAGCCAACCAAACAATGGAAATCCACTTCCGATAAGTACTGGTGCCTTGGAAATGATTACCTCATCTATTAAATCATCTTCTAAAAATCTTTGTATCACATTCCCACCGTCAATATAGATATACGAAAAGCCTTTGCTGGAAAGATAGCTCAACAGCTCTGCAGGCTTCATGGAAAGAACAGTTACTTTTTCGCTTACTTTATCCGGCACCTGTTTGATGGTGGAGCTTAACACAAATACTTTCTTTTCATAAGGCCAGGAAGGAAAAGTAAGCACTTTTTCAAAAGTTCCTCTTCCAATTACAATCGCGTCAATTCTGTTTATAAATTCCTCGTAGGCATGAATAGCCTCATCGTTAGCGAATTGAGTAAGCCAATCGAAGTCTCCGTCTTTTCTCGCAATAAAACCATCGAGACTTGTTCCTATGAAAACTATCGATTTCATTCCATAAGTTTAATAATTTTTCAAAATTCGCACATAAACTAACAAGGATTCTTATATGTGATTTTATATTTCCCCATATTATTTCCCTGAAAAACTGTGATTTTACTGAACTTTCCGCGAATAATAAGAAAAGATAGTTATTCAAAATATGGATACCCGTGCTGAAAAAGATTCATTTTTAATCCTTATACATGAGAACCAGCGGATTATATTCAAGATTTGTAATACGTATTGTAAGAATAAAGCAGAAAGGGAAGATCTCTCCCAAGAGATCATCTATCAATTATGGAAATCCGGTAAAAGTTACGATGCCATACATACTTTTTCAACCTGGATGTACAGGGTTGCCCTCAATGTTGCGATTTCTTTTTACCGTAGAAATCTAACCAGACCTGTAATTGCTTTCAAGGATAATTAAGATTTAAGCGCCATCAAAACCTGGTGGTCATCTTCATTTTCGAACTGGTCAAAATGCATAAAGGTCTTTCCATCGGGCAGCAGATAAACGCCGTACCTAATACCCGGGCGATTGATCTCTCTTAACTCATTCACCACCTGCCTGATGTTTTCGCTGTTGATGGTAGCGTATTCCTGCGTCGTGGTATACTGAACCCTAACTATTTTCATGATTAATATCCTTAAAAAGGGAGTGAAACAATAATATGATATGTTTAATTGCTCTGGTCAATTATAATTCAAATTTATCACTATTGGCATCCACTTTCTAAAAACAGAAATATCGGTTCAGGAAGTAGTTTACTGAAGGCGAGGAAAAGCAAATAAAGGCATTAGTTTTCGTTTGCCGCCGCTATGATCACGTTTGCCACCGCGGCTGGCTGAGAAATGAATAACACATGGCTGGCTTTTATTTCGGTAATTTTTGCTCCTGCGCGGTGGTACATGTTCCGTTCAATATCGGGGTTAATGGCTTTGTCTTCTGTAGCCACGATTCCATAGCTTGGTTTGGTTTTCCAGGCGGCCTCCCTGACAGGTGTTGCAAAACAAGCTCCGAAAATAGGTCCCTGAGAAGCATACATAAAATCAGCTTCTTCCTTACTCAAATCTGCGGCGAAGCCTGCATGAAATTTAGATTTATCAAAATAAACAACACCTTTGTCGTCCGGAGCTAAAATGCCGAATTCAGGGGCTGTCGGCAGTGACGAAATCCATTGTACCGAGGTCTCTCCTTTATCGGGCTCAAAGGCTGCGATATAAACAAGGGCCGCTACTTTAGGATGCATACCAGCTTCCGTAATCACTGTGCCGCCCCAGGAGTGACCTACTAAAACGGTAGGTCCGTCCTGCCGGTCCAGGGCGCGGACTGTGGCGTTAACATCATCCTCTAAAGATGTAAGAGGGTTTTGAACAACAGTCACCTGATATCCTTTTTTGGTTAGGATTTCATATAACTTTTTATAACCTGATCCGTCTGCAAATGCGCCGTGAACAATGACAATGTTTTTACTTTTCATTTTTTTTGATTTGAAAGACAAAAGCCAATGACGTGCCATTTGTGGTGAATCCTATAAATCAACAAATTGAAGAAATCCGGAAATTTCAGGTCACCATATTTGGTGAATTCGCATAAATATTAACGAGGTTAAAACGAATGTTTTCTTTGGATCCCAAGTTTTTTCATTCTTGCGGCAAGCGTGCTCGGAGGTAAATCCAGAATCTCAGCCGCGCCTCCGGGTCCTGAAACTCGTTCATTGCAGTGCTTCAGAACAGATAGTACATGATCCCGTTGCATTTCGTCAATCGCCTTTATCTTCGAAAAGAACTCCTGAAGATTATTTTTATATTTTACTTCAGGAACACATATTTCATCAATGAAATTGTGTTTCGCAAGTAGGATAGTTCTTTCCAACAGGTTTTGTAATTCACGAATATTTCCCGGCCAAGAATAATCAATTAGTTTTTTCATTTGAGAATCACTAATTCCTGAAATCGATTTCCTGGCTTTTTCAGAAAAAATCTTAATAAAATGCTGCACCAGCAATGGTATGTCTTCCTTTCGCTCCCGTAATGGAGGCAAATTAATCGGGAATACGTGCAGCCTGTAAAATAGATCTAATCTGAATTGCCCCTCTTCTATTTCCTTTTCCAGGTCGCGGTTTGTTGCTGCGATTATGCGGACATCTATTTTCAGTGTCGTATTCGATCCAATTCTCTCGATCTCTTTTTCCTGCAGGACCCTAAGCAATTTAACCTGCATATCAGCAGGCATATCTCCAATTTCATCCAGGAATATCGTGCCCCCGTTTGCCTTTTCAAATTTCCCGATTCTTTTTTCTATGGCACCAGTAAAAGCTCCCTTTTCATGGCCAAATAATTCGGATTCTATTAAATTATGCGGTAATGAACTACAATTTACTTTAACGAATTCTTTATCTCTGCGTTGGGATAAATTATGAATGGCATTGGCTATGCCTTCTTTACCAGTACCACTTTCACCGAGAATCAGAATAGAGGTATCAAATGGTGCTACCAGTCCAATGGAATCAAATATCTTCTGCATCTGGGGTGTTCTTCCCACAATGCCTTCGAATGCTTTGCTTTTTTGAGCTAATGTTTTATCATTGGCTTCAAAGAAGTATTTATTATCTGGGCGGTGATTTACTTTTTTATTAATGGATGCTTTGGTTGATTGGAATTTCAATTGTGACTTCTGTTCCCAGCGATAATGAGCTATATCCAGTGCGATAAGCAAATCCTTTTTTCGAATTGGTTTTAACAAAAATCCATAAGGTTGCGTTCTTTTTGCTATTTCCATTATTTCATTGTCATAATTTGCCGACAAATACACGAAGGGAATGTCTTTGTCATTTAATTCAAAAGCAAGATCCAGTCCGGATAAATTCCCTTTGAGAAAAATGTCTACCAGGACCAGGAAGGGCTTTTGCTGTTTGATCAGTTCAAGCGCACGATTTACAGAGGGTGCAATTCCGCAGAATTCATATCCGGCTTGTTCTATTGTCAATCGGATATCTTCGGCTATAACCGGTTCATCTTCGACGATCAGTATTTTTTCAGCCATAACGATGTTGAAACTAATTTAAAAATCCGCTGAAATCGTGGTGGACTTCCACTCTTCGAGTTCTGCAGTCATTGCTGCCAATTTTACCGATGCACGGTTATATGCATCCCGTCCCAAATAGAGGTGAAGAGGGGGATGCTCCATTTCAGCAAGTCCGATTAGTATTTCTGAAGCTTTTCCCGGATCACCAGGCTGCTGGCCGTTATTTGCCAAATAGCGTTCCTGCATTTCTTTGACGGCCTGGTAACCATCAAGCTTACTCACGGTGTAAGCCAGTGAGTTTTTGCTCAGAAAGCCGGTTCGGAATCCCGATGGTTCTATTACAGTAACCCTAATTCCAAATTCTTTGACATCAAGCGCGATCACTTCGGAAAAAGCGGCCACTGCGGCTTTGGTAGCCGAATAAACAGACCAGCCCGGAGCACCTACAAAACCCGCCACTGAACCGATATTAATAATGTAGCCCGATTTTTGACTGCGCATTATCGGTAAGACACTCTTTACAACTTCTACTGTCGCCATCAGGTTAACATTAAAAATGTTCCTGATATCCTGCTCTCCTGTTTCTTCTATTGTACCCGTCATTCCGTAACCCGCGTTGTTAACCACCACATCGATCCGCCCGAATGTTGCGAGCGTTTGCTGTATGGATTCATCAATACAATCCAGGTTGTTTAAATCGACGGCCAGCGGGAGAAAACGGTCCTTATCTATCAGGCCGACCACCTGGCTCAGTGTAAGTACATCACGGGAACCTGCCGCAACCCTGTAGCCATTTTCAAGAAGTTTTTTTACGAGGATCAGTCCCAGCCCTTGAGAGGCCCCCGTTACATACCATACTTTTGAAGGGTTCATGATATTATGTTTTTATAGCGTTTTATTCAGACCCGCTGTTTTTTTTTAATATCTTTTTTCGGAGGCCTTAATTTTTTGACAAATCTTTCGAACCCCCGTAATTTGTAATCCTGAATAATAATCATATCCCTGCTCAGCCCAGTAGTCACGCGGACGGCTGTTACTAAAGGTGATCGTCCCGATACGTTTAAGGTTTTTGATGCCGTACTTTACAGGGATGATCAGGCGGAGAGGTTGCCCGTGTTTACCATCTAATAACTCATCGTTCATCTGGTAGGCCAGTAAAGTTTGCGGGTGCACGGCGCTTGGCATATCTATCCCTACATAGTATTGCTGGTCGGGCGTTTCCATACCTACATATCCCATCTTCGATTCAGCTTCCAGTTTATAGTGGGCGATAAAATCACGGAAACTCACGCCTTCCCAATGCGATATCTGGTCCCAGCCCTCAATGCACTTAAAATCATATGTAATTTGTGTTTTTGGCAATTTCATGAGTTCATCGAGCGTGATCTGCAAGGTTTCGCCCGAAACCTTTTTTACCTGTAGTTTCCAGTATTCGGGCGGTAGTATACCTTCTGAACCAATATCGCTGTTAAATCTTATTTTTTTTGCGGCCTTGGAGCGCTGGTAGGTTTTTACCAGGTGGTTCTCGTTAAAGGTCAGCCTCCTGAAAAATAATTCTGTTTTATTCAATGCTTTGCGCAGGGGTTTATGCGCACCTGCAGTTAAACCCAGCGTTTCATCGGGTGATTTGTATAACCATCTCCAACTGCCATAAGTAGCGGCAACGTAAGCACCAAAAAAAGCAAACGAGATAAAATTTCTGCGCTTGATTTTCTGCTCAACAGTAAGCGGTTTTTTAGGAACCTTATTTTTTTTACAGAATGGATTTTTCATCACATGGAGGTGTCAATTCAATGATGGGTTTGGGTTCTTCGTTCACCACTTCGAATCCGGATACGACCGATCTGAAATGGTTCCATCCGGCCAGGATAACCTGCATAATATGAATCAGAAAAAACAAAACGTAACCAATAGTCAATACAAAATGCCATATCCGGGCTAAATGATAACCGCCGCACAACCATACCAGCCAATTAAACTGAACGGGCTTGTAAATAGCCAGCCCGGTTACCAGCGAACCAAAGCCCATCATGATGATGGCGGTATAGGCTATGCGCTGGGCTGCATTGTATTTATTCTGGGGCGGCAACGTTTTGCGGATATGAAGATCATGCAATAACACCAGCCATGCTTCTTTAAATGAATGCCGGTTGGGTAGCAATAGCCTCCACTCGCCGGAAATAATCGTATACATCACGTAGAAAAATCCGTTTAATGCAAAAAACCACATGAACAGGAAATGGAACGCCATTCCTTCAGCCAGGCGATGTGGTATGTGGAGCAGATTATAGTACCAGTCAGGAAAGAAGTGAACAAAAGTGTGCCCGAAAAGGGTGATGCTGTATACATCGTTTGCCCAGTAGATCAGCATTCCGCTCCAGATCATAATGGCCAGGATAGGGAAATTTACCCAGTGTGTCCATCTCATGACCAGCGGATGCTTTTCTTTAATGACTTTCATTGAAACTGGTTTCGGACCTTTGTTTCAGGGTATCCATTTTTTCACTTCTTTTGCGATGCATTGATGATCACCTGAGCTACTTCCTCAGGATGTGACATGAAAACCACATGACTACTTTTAATCTCCGTGATTTTATCCTTTGCACGTTTGTACATGTTACGCTCTATATCAGGGTTGACCGTTTTATCATCGGTTGCCACTATACCATAGCTGGGCTTATTTTTCCAGGCCGCCTCAGTTACAGGAGTAGAAAAACACTGGGCCACAATGGGCTGTTGTGAAGCCTTCATGAAATCCACCGTTTCCTGGCTGAGATCGGCTGCAAAACCCGCATGGAAGGTTTCCCTGTTAAAAAATATTACCCCTTTTTTATCCGGCGCTGTAACACTCATTTTAGAGGACTTTGGTTGAGTAGCCGCCCATTGATTGGTGGTTTCCCCTTTATCGGGCTGAAAAGCAGCTACATAAACTAATGCGACAACTCTGGGATTTACACCCGCCTGCGTAATGACTGTACCGGCCCATGAATGACCCACCAATACGGTTGGTCCATCCTGTTGTTCAAGTATCCGGTCGGTCGCTTCCACATCATCAGCTAAAGAGGTCAGCGGGTTTTGAACAATGGTTACGTGATAGCCTTTTTTTGTAAGTATGGTATACACCGCTTTCCATCCGGAGCCATCCGCAAATGCACCATGTACAATCACAATGTTTTTTATCACGGGCGTTTGCGCTGCTGCCGGACTAACCCGTATAAGCAAGCTGCTAAAAATAATAAATGCTGCGATTAAATACTTAATTAAGGAGCGGTCTTTTAATAATACTATTTTCATTTTTTTTATTTTACTATCAATTAATAAAGGCAAAATTATTCTTAGAAAATGGCTGTGACAATGGCTAAACTTCCCAAAATGATGGATAGTTTTCTCTGGGGAATACGATCACGTGCATTCCGTAATGAACTCCTGTATAATTGAGGAGAAACCTTTATCTTATTTTTAAAGTACCGGCTGAAATGATATTCATCATTAAAACCCAGGTCATAAGCAATTTCTTTTACAGTCTTAGAAGTTAATTTAAGCTCTCTTTTGGCTTCCATAACGATCCTTTCAGATATTATTTCGGTCAGGGTTCTTTGGAAATGATTTTTGACAATTCTCCCAAGTGTTTTTAATGGAATATTCAATAGTTCTGCATATTCACCACCACTATGTTTGGTCTTGAAATATAACTCTATCATCTCTTTAAGTTGGCGCAAAGGGTTAGTGTCGGCTGTACCCTGATCAAGCGGCAGGGATGCTGTGCTTTTTAGAAATTTTATTCTAATAGCTCTGATCAATAATATTTTAAGATATGCGATCAACAGGTCTTGTTGAGCAAGACCAGCAAATAAAATTTCAGCTGTTATATGTTCTATTATGCTGTAAATTGAAAAAGAACTTTCATTTTCAGGTATATTAAAAAAGGGCGGATTATTAGGATCATTAAAGAGTATACCGTCACACGAAACCTCATTTTGGCGCTTTAGAATATAAAGGAAATCGGGATGAAAATTAATCATCACTCCTTTTAGTGTTGTGCTATCGATCATAAATGGCTGAAATGGCGACAAGAACAATATTGACCCTTTAGAAATTTTATAATCAGTGAAGTCTACTTTTAATTCGCCGTCTCCTTCCGAAACCAGGATAATAGAAAAGTAGGGAACTCTTTGCACCTCGTTAAAATGTTTATCATCTTCAAAATGTATTATCCTGAAACCCAATTCTCCATCGGCAGGATTTCTAAGTATTATGGCCGATTCTGTTTTCATACATTAAACCTCCATCATTGTTGGTAAGAAACACTTAAAGTAATAGGCACGCTTAGCGCTTTGGATACAATAAAATGTTTACGATAGCAATTTCCCCGGGATCAACAGTATTGATTGCTTTTTTGCTGTCTTAGATTTTTAAATGATCAAAGTATGCAGTTGTTTCATCGAGTACGGACTTCATCAGTTCAGCAGCTTTTGTATGTTTTAGCGCCGGCGCTATCTGACCGCACCAAAATAAGATCATGTCCAATTTTTCCTGCTCCAGGGCCGCCTTCCTTAAATGCGACATAAACTGCGTCTGAAGCGGGAAGGGCAGAAAGCTTTTTTCCTTATGAATCAGGTCCTTCGCAATACGGCTCGCTATTCCCCTGCCGAGTCTCCCTGTAAATGCCCGCGATAGGTTAGTATATTTAGCTGCGTCCGAAAACAGCATTTGTTTGTGAATTGCTTTGGCATTGGACTCATCGGTTGCCAGGAATGCAGTTCCGATCTGTGCAGCATCAGCACCAAGTGCCAGCGCTGCGGCAACAGCTTTCCCGTTTGCAATACCACCTGCGGCGATAACCGGGGTTTTTACTTTTTCTTTAATCAGTTGGAGCAGTACAAACGTTCCTGTTGTAGATGACTCTGCTGGTGCAAGGAACGATGGGCGATGGCCACCTGCTTCAAAACCAGAAGCGATGATCATGTCAACTCCGGCTGCCTCCAGGGCAAGCGCTTCATCAAGCGTAGTAGCCCCACCGGCTGTTAGAATACCAACCTTATGGCATTGTTCCATGATATAAGCCGAAGGTATCCCAAACACAAAGCTGAATAACTTAGGTCGGATATCCAGAATCACCTGGACCTGATTTTCAAACTTTGACTTAAAAGGGGCCGGTTTTTCAGGCAAACTAATACCTGCCTCCTCAAAATATGGCTTGAATATTTTGACGGCCATCTCATACTGCTCGTCTGTAATCATTCCGTCGGGTGCATCAGTTTCCGAAACCCATAAATTAATATTATACGGTTTGTTCGTGGCCGCTTTGATTTTATTATTGACCGCAATAAGTTCTTGCGGACTTAGTGTATAGGCTCCATAGCCACCCAGTCCTCCCATATTGGACACGATCGCCACCAACTCAACTGACGAAAAATTTCCACCAAAAGGACCCTGCAGGATTGGGTAATCGATAGTTAATAATTCGGCTACTTTCGTGTTGTACCACATAACCTGACAATTTATTCGTTTACATCGCTGATCATTTTATTCACGATCAACCACCTTCCATTAAGCTTATGAAATGAGAGGAACTCGTGATAAATGAAATCGTACATCTTTACCCTCACCTCAGCAATGGCAATAGAGTTAACCACTTTAAGATTCAGGATTTCTCCTTTGAATGGCTTGCCTGAATCTTTTGGGCTTTGGCGATTTTTCACACCATCCAGGTACTGATCAAGTGTTTTGGCATAAGGCTGTCCTTTTACATCGCCAAAAAGCAACGTACCCGTGTTGAAGACCTGGCTGAGAGCATCCAGATCGCCTTCATAAATTCCCTTGAAATATAAATTCTCTAACGCATTTGAAATAGCAGACGAGTCTTTTTGAAGCGCTTCCATTTTGAAGTGATTTGTGCCTTGATGGCATCCTATCAGCAGGACGCCAAAGGCGATTAACAGATGGCTTTTCATATTTAAGCTTGGACTTTAGCGGTGATATACACGTTCAGCTCAAAATCATTGTAGATAAGGGTTTCTCCAAGGTCTTTAAAGAAATTACCTGACCGGAATTTCATATCAAATTGGGTGCGGTCAATGATCATCTCCCCAAGAGCCGTTAATGTATCCCCTGCAACATGAATGTCCGCATCAAAACCTATTGTACGCCTGATTCCTTTAATTGTAAGATTGCCTTCAATATGATTGTTTTTAACCGCAGTAATTTCAAAGCTGGCCTCCGGGTATTCGCCTGAGGCAAAAAAGTCGTTTGACTTCAGATGACCTATAAATTGAGCATTGGTGGCCGGATCGGTGATATCCAGAACTTTTATGTCTGTCGTATCAACAACGAATTTACCCGCAACCAGTTTGCCTTCGTTTAGGCTGAATTCACCCGATTTGATAGCAATAGTACCATTATGCGTGCCTGTAATTTTCCCCCCTTTCCAGTCGATGTTGCTCAATGACGCTATAACTTTAAATTTTTTATTTTCCATTCCTGTGTTTTCAATTATTACACAAAGCTGAAAAATAATTACTCAGGAACTATGTGATGTATATCACTTTTGCGCGATCAACCATATTTTGTGATCTGCGTCACATCTTAAGAATTATGAAATCGGCTGAGCGTTTCTCTGGAGACGCCCAAATAAGCAGCAATCAGATGTTTGGGTACTATATTGTAAAGTGCCGGGTATTGCATCATGAGATCTTCATATCTTTTTTTAGCATCATTGTTCATATGGGATAATAATCTTCTTTGGGCTGCGACATACCCCTTGTTCGTTCGCCAACGAAAAAAATGATCAACCTGATGAATTTCGAAGCACAGCTTTTCCCGATCGATGTTAGAGAGACAAAGCACCTCAGCATCGGTGATGCAATCAAGGTTGATCATAGCTTTTTCTCCACTGTACAATGCATTATAATCTGATGCCCACCAGGTTGGCATGGCGAACTGAAGGATAAACATTTTCATGTCGTCATTTATGTAAAAGGATTTGAGGCAGCCTTCCACTACAAAATATTCGCTCTCTACTTTACCGCCCTCTGTAATAATAGTTTGCCCTTTTTTATAGGATTGAAGTTTGAAATGCGAGAAGAAATAATCAAACTCAGGATCGGTGAGCAATGCTGTTTTAGCGATGTGCTGTTTCAAGATTTCTTTTGCTTGCATTGATTTGAATTCAGGATCTAAGTTCAGACTAAACTTACGAACCTGGACTGTTTAGAACCATTTCACAGCCCACATTTTTTTTAGCGGATCCGCGATATATCGCGGATTGACAGGTTTGCCAAGGCACAATGTTTTTATAATGTCTTAGCAATGACCAAGTTGCGTTTCTGGCATGATGTCTGAAATCCAGAAATGATTTCAGCACAATTAATTACACAGAATCAATTAAAAGAAGATGAAAAATTTGAATGAGCTAGTCGCAGAAAAGAACGAAATGGTTACAAAAGGTCAGATCCTCGAAGCTATCGAAAAATTTTTTGCCGCAGAAGCCAAGACCGTTGACTTTACAGGTCGTAAGGCCTATAGTAAACAGGAAGCAATAGATGGATAGAAGAAGACTGTCGAGTTAATCGAAAAGGTAAATGAGATAAGCGTGCATCGGGTTGGTGCCGGTGACGACGTGACCTTTGCAGAATTCATATTTGACCTCGACCTGAAGGATGGAACTAAGATTTATTGGCATGAGATTATCTATTCAGTTTGGAAAAATGGCAAGATTGTATTCGAAGAATATTACAAAGGTTTGTAAAATCAATGCATCATCATGTGCGATCGAACCGCCAAAGGATAGCGGCTAACGAACAGTTGTTGTATCAAAAACAGACACTTCACGAAATAAAATAATTATAGTTATTTGATTATTAATTAATTATAAGAAGGCATCATTTTGGATTTTAATAATTGTTAAGTCCTCTTTTTCATTTCCCTGAAAATATCAAATCCAAAGTAATCATGCTTAAAAACTATTTTATTATCGCCTGGAGAAATTTATGGCGCAACAAGTCATTCTCCATAATTAACCTGAGTGGACTAGCTATTGGTTTGTGTTGCTTCTTGCTGATTGGGATGTATGTAACCGATGAATTAAGTTTTGATCGCTTTAACGCCAAAGCAGATCGCATTTATCGCATTAACGTGGATGCGCACTGGGGCGGACAGGATATACACCTCTCTGAAACGCCGGATATCATGGGGCCGGTCCTTAAAAAAGATTATCCGCAGGTAGAAGAATATACCCGGTTATATACTCAGACCTTCAACAATAAGTTTATTAAAAAGGGCAATGAATTTATACCCGGAGAGCGTATCTGGTACGCCGATTCGACTTTCTTTGATGTATTTACACTGCCTGCAATAGATGGGAATACTAAAACAGCATTCAATGATCCCCATGATGCTGTCATAACCGCATCCACTGCGATTAAATATTTCGGTTCACCCCATGTTGCCGGGAATGTGCTCACCGTAAAAGAAAATGGTAATACGAATGTTTACAAAATCAAAGCTGTCATCAAGGATGTCCCTGAGAATTCACATTTTCATTTTGATGTATTATTAGCAATGAATGGTCTGGCTTATAACTGGGGTCAGGCTGGCAATCACAATTTTGATACTTACCTTTTGCTAAAAGAAGGGACCGATTATAAAGCGTTTGATAAAAATTTCTTCCAGTATATAAAAAAATATCTGCTGCCCGAATTGAAAAGCTTCCAGATTAATTCCATGGAAGATTTTGCAAAAGCTGGCAACAAGATGCAGTATACCCTGGTACCGTTAACTAAGATTCATTTATACTCTAAACAGATAGACGAAGTGAGTCCGCCCGGAAGCATTCAGTATGTGTATATTTTTTCGTTAGTTGCGGTATTCATATTACTCATTGCATGCGTTAATTTTATGAATCTCACAACGGCGCGTGCAGCAGGTAGGGCAAAGGAAGTAGGCATCCGGAAAGTATTGGGTACACAGAGAAAACAACTGATCCGGCAGTTTCTCTCTGAATCCATAGTCATGGTCAGCTTTTCTCTGATCATTGCTCTCATGCTCGCTGGCCTGGCGCTTCCCATGTTCAATTCATTGTCAGGGAAATCTATTAGCACCGGGCAGTTATTCTCACCCATGATTTTGCCAATCGTGATTGGACTGCCATTTATTGTAGGTTTACTAGCCGGCAGTTATCCCGCATTTTTTCTATCGGCATTTAAACCTATTGAAGTATTAAAAGGTAAAATAAAAGCGGGCAGTAAAAGTGGCGGGCTAAGGAGCTTACTTGTGGTATTTCAATTCACTACATCGATTATCCTTATAATCGGCACCCTGGTCGTATATCGTCAGCTTCATTATATTCAAAATAGAAATATCGGTTTTGATAAGCAGCAATTGCTGATCGTCAATGGAGCCGACGTCCTGGGTAATAATAACCAATCGTTTAAAAATGACATATTAAGATTGCCCGATGTAGAAAGTGGAACCATAAGCTCATATTTACCGGTATCCAATTCTTTTCGCAATGCCTTCAATATCTCCAGGGATGCGGTTTCCAGTGCATCTAATAATTTTAATGTGCAATACTGGACAATAGACTATGATTACCTCAGAACAATGGGTATGAAATTGGTAAAGGGAAGAAATTTTTCCCATGATTTTGCGGGTGATTCTTCTGCCGTGATCATCAATGAAACCACAGCAAAGATTCTTGGCCACGCAAATCCAGTTGGTAAAAATATTTATATCACGGACAACCAGGGCAACGTAACGGGGTATCCAATCATTGGGGTGGTCGGGAATTTCAATTATGAATCCATGCACCAGGATATCGGCCCATTAATTATGGCCTTGTCTCAGGGGCCTGGGTTGATTTCCTTTAAAATTAATACGACAAATATTAGTCAGACTATAACACGGATTGAGGCCAAGTGGAAAGCTTTGAGCCCGGGCATACCCTTTAGTTATCGTTTTATGGATGAATCCTTTAATGAAATGTATAGCGCTGACCAAAGGGTTGGAAAGATTGCTTTGATATTTGCGGCACTGGCGATAGTGATCGGATGCATGGGCATATTCGGGCTCTCGGCGTTTATCGCGGAACAGCGGACCAAGGAAATCGGCATTCGTAAGCTGTTAGGTGCTTCTGCGCAGGGTATTGTTCAATTACTATCGAGGGAATTCATGAAGCTGCTTACCATTTCTTTTATTATTGCCATTCCGCTTGCCTGGTGGATGATGCATAAATGGCTTCAGGATTTTGCTTACCGGATTGAGATTGGCTGGTGGATTTTCCTGGCCGCCGGCATTGCCACATTTATTATAGCGCTTGCAACGGTCAGTCTACAATCCATTAAGGCGGCCACGGCGGACCCGGCAGAGTGTTTAAGGGCTGAATGATATGGATTATTTTCCAATCGTTCAGGGTAAGATTCGATTTTAACTAATTTCCATATTAGTGCGACATGAGCCCAGGCGTTTTCATAAAATGGAATGATCCGGGAAAACAATTATCCCCTAAAAGCAAATGCAATTCCAATGATTGCATAAGTCATGCTGACGTTACTTGCCTCAAATGTTTTACCAAGATTTTGAATTTCTTCCAATTTTGCGCTGGGTGCCAGATTCATTTGAAAAAAGAGCTCCACGCCAAAAAGTTTCTTTTCTTTTCCAAAAGGCACTCTGACATTAATAGTGCATCCGGGTACGGTCGAAGATTGTGCGGACGAACTTTGGTAATCTGCTTCCGCAGAATTTTTGAAAATAAAAAGAGAGGGACCAATTCCTACTTTAAATCTCGTCTTTGGAAATGTAAATTGATAGCCAAGTGTAAATTGTAAAACATGATAATCGAAAGTAATAAAGGAAACACCATGATATCCCTCCGCCTTTCCACCCGTTCTTTGTTTGTTTGTGCTTTTAATCCAACTAAAAGTGGAAAAAACCAAATCAGCAGAACTAATATCTTTTTCATGTTTTTAGGTTATTTGATGAATGAATGTTAACCTAAAAATACCCTGCTGTTCAATGGAGTCCTAATGGCAAATTGCTATGCCTGATGCAGATTTAGTCGATTCTACCGATTCGGGGGATATGAACAATTAAAATTGGTTTTTCCTGCAAATTATTAACGGTCGTTTTTCCATTATAGTAAAATCTGCAAAAGACAATGGAGACAAATCGGTTTTCTGCTAAAGTTTGAGAAGCGAACACTATTAATTAGTCACGGATTGGGAACTGGAATTTTGGTCCCGGTTTATTGGTGCGAGAGTCTTATCAGTTTAAAAATGGATTTTATGTACTTATAAATTTATTGATTTACCGGGAGATCAAATCGCTCGATTCGAATCAAAGTTACTTTATCTATTTTATTTTTATTAACCCGGTAAATGGCAAGTCCTTTAGATATATGATGTTTAAGGAGCGTACCGGAAATGGCCTCAGTACTTTCAAGATCCGTTACAGTATTCCCGTAAATCATCTGACTCAACAGCTGACTATGTAAAAATGTTTCGGTTGTAAATAGGCTTTGATACAATTTTCGCATCTGCTGCTTTCCTCTGACGATCACCGTGTCACCGTTTGATATAACTATACTATCGCTATACAGGTTGAAAAATTCATCGAAATCATGAGCATTATAGGCGTTGAACTGTTGTTGAACAATACTTGCAGGGCTTTGCTTTATTAAGCTATCTGTTTTTATCAATTTCCCGCGATGAACCATTAAATAGATGCTGTCCAGATTTTGAAGATTTTCAAATGGATTATTGTTAAGTATGAGTAAATCTGCCAGCATATCTTTTTCAATATTACCCAGCCTGTTTTCAATACCAAATCCTTTAGCAGCATTATTGGTAGCCGCTTTAAGCACCTGTGCATTGGTCAATCCTGCCTGTTTCATGGCTAATAATTCATCCAAATAAGAAGCGGCATGCTCGGTTCCAGGATTACCTGCATCGGTGCCGGCAGCAATATTAATTCCCGCGTCATATAATAATTTGCAATTAACGAGCATATTACTGTCCTGTATAGAAGGAAGTTTTCTTTTACTACGCATGTCCATGTAATCAAACCCCACTTCTTTTGCGGGAATATGTTGCAGGTCAAATAGAGTACCAAGCATAAAAGGATTGGCATATCGTAAATCATGGGAAGTAAAATAAAATTGCTGTGTGACTTCTTCATTACCCATTTCACGAACCTTAAGTGTTGTGATCAATGTAGTATTTTTAGCCTTCAATAATTTTATAAAGGATGGATCGACAAGGCTATCCGATACGCTATGCACCAAAATATCGCAACCGGCTTCCACGGCAAGTCTTGCCGTATGTAGCTGAGTCGCGTGAACCAGCACTTTCAAATTATTTTTGTGGCTTTCCTCTATGACAGCATGGATGATGGGAAGCGATTTTTCTGCTGGCTGACTAGCAGAAACAATGAACCATATTTTAATATAATCAGGATGAAATGGTAGTTGCTTGCGAACCGCCGCAATAGCCTCTTCCTCATTGTTTACTTTAATAATAGGGGGGTCATTTTTATCAAAATTTGGTGGTGCGTAAGTAGAAATTAAAGGACCCGTAACCAGAGCATTTGGCGACACAGGCGATTGGTTACAATATTTTCTGACCTCAAAATTGGTCATTGGGCCGCCCATATCCATGACAGTTGTGATGCCACAAGCTAGGTAACGACGCATGATATCCTCCCTGTTGTCCGAAATCCAATGCTGGTCTTTTTCATAGCTATATATATTAGGAACATTTATATGGTCTGGTCTGGTATATAAACCGCCGGATTGAAAAAAGTGGATATGAGAATCAATCATACCAGGCATAATGTATTTTCCATTCAGATTGATCACGGTTGCCGTTGCTGGTATCTCCAGTTTAGCATTGCTTTTCTCAATTTTCCTGATAACAGAATCTTCAATAACAATGGTCATATTTTTATCCACTTTCCCATCTTTCACATTTACAATATTTCCGTCAACTAAATAAATTTGTTGCGCTTGTGAGCCATATTGGGTGAAGGCCAAAATGAGAACTAATATCATCCATCTACGATTATACATGAAAATATATTTTGGAATAATTAATAGGCTACATGAAGCGCATGGAGGTTGCAGGGTATTAAATTTGAAGTGCAAAAAAGGAAGTTTTTAATTTGGTTGATCATTCTTTGTTCCTTTGTCATCAGCCAAAAGGATTGCCCGTATACGGTCGATATGTACTTGTGATAGTCTTGCCCTTTCTGCTGCTGATCGTGAACCGGCACCTTTTCCATCCTTTGCAATTGTTGTAAGGAGATTTCTTCTCTCTTCGAACATCCGCAGTGCTGTCCACATTGTTTCTTCAATTTTGTTTGTTTGCTCAGCGAGCAATATTGCAGCGGTATACGAATGTCCGGTATGACAACGATAACGAAGAGATGGCCCTTTATCCATTTTCCACAATACTCCACCGCAGCCCGGACAGTTAAATGGCACCTGTTCTCCGAGTGAATTTACAGATGCCAGGTCACTCAAAACGCGTTCGGCTATCTTAGCTTCTTTCGTAATATCTTCCGGGATTGGTTTTTGAGGGCGAGATTTCTTAGTCATTAATTTAGTAAGCAATCCACCCATCTCCGCGATAGGAACACAATAATCTACTTTTAGCTGATTTAAAGCATTACTTGGCATCTCGGGGTACTCGGCATCTTCTGGATCTTGGACGATGCAGGTTCCACCGCATCTTTGAATTGCAATTAATCCTGCAGTTCCGTCGTCCAGATATCCGGTTAACAAAATTCCTGTAACCTTATTCCCAAATGCAACTGCTGCTGACCGAAAAAGTGGGTCAATAGCTGGCCGGTAACGATTTTCCTGTGCACCTTTTGTGACCAGAAGTCTTCCTTTCTTTTCAACCATAATATGATGATCAGAGGGGGCAAGATAGGCGTAGCCTTGTCTAACTTGTAAACCCTGAACTGCATGCATGCATTTAAGCGTCCCACACTTATTCAAAGCATCGAGAAGGGCATTTCCGGAAGCATCAGCAGATATGTGTTGAACAAGCAGCAAAGGGGCAGGAAAGTCTTCAGGCAATTGTCGAATTAAAGAAACAAATGCGCTTAGGCCACCCGCAGAAGCACCTGCAACTACGATTGGACCGTTTTTAAAATTAATTTTAGAAGGCATTGGCGGTTTTTATTCCATTAAATTAATAAAATTAATTCAAAATATTGTATCATCAGGGATTAGAATCAGTAAAGATTTGTTTGAATCTTAAAGGATTAAAAAAAAATAGCAGCGGCATCAAGGAAACCGAAATAACCCCCGGGAGATCTAACAAGAATTAATTGACAAAACTAGAATAAGGATTTATAGTATGTCAATTGCAAACAATCAGGAGTGCTTTTTTTTGTTGTCTAGCCGTTCTATTATATCATCTTCTCTTTCCTTCTTTATCTCTCCTAGATTTTCAGCCTCGTCAATTGAATGGGATTGTTGAAGACTTTCATCTTTTTTTGTCATCTCACTCAAGCTGGAGTAGTATTTTTGAATAACTTTCATTTCATCTTCCGAAAGATTTTCAACATTTACTAAACGGTTGCTTGCAAATTCGTGGGCAGCTACCAGTTCATTTAATTTTAACTGAATGGCAAGGGAGTCTTTATTCTGAGCTTTCTGTATCAAAAACACCATTAAGAAAGTAATGACCGTCGTACCCGTATTTATGACAAGTTGCCAATTCTCAGAATAGTGTAAAAATGGACCGGAAACAGCCCAGGCAATGACAATAATAAAAGCACAGATGAATGCCGATGTGCTTCCTGTTACTTTGGTAACATTAATCGCAAATCTTTCGAAAATACCTGTGTGTTGAGGTTTATTTATTGACTGCATAAAATAATTTTGACATTTAAAAATAAATTAAGATGTTAAAGTACGATTATTGATTTTAACCTGGAAATAACCTTATTGCACGAGCTTTCACAATTTAACTGCATGTCCATAACTAAATAATATTTATGAATTCATGAAGTAAAAAAGCTATAACCGTCAAGTCGACTTCGATCTGAGCGATTTTTGTTGAGGCTGTCTTAGCACCGCTGTTGATTTTTTTTATGTCTGTGTACATTGTTTTGTATTAATAAGTATCGCAATAATTAAAACTGTTTTTACTTCTTATGCTCTTTCCGACTGTAATTTTGCCGGCACCTCTGCGATGATCGGTGTCAAACGCGTCCGCTGCAATGCTGCATACACTATACGACATTGCGGTTGAACCAACTACCCTGGCGGGATCATTAATCATTGAAATGTTATCCATGCACTTTCTAAGTTTAAAGTGATAAAAAAAGCTTTGGGAGATTGGAATAACTGCAGCGGAGTCTATTGAAAATCAAAGAGCTATGCAAGAACCCAAGGCATCTTTTGTTGCCCCATTTTCATTCATAATATAAAGGGAAAGACCGGTCTATTCGTTTAAATGACCGCACTGGCACAATAATTCAATATATACGATCAGGACTGGGGCATGTCTGCCGCGAGAAAAGGTGGACGGACAAAGGATATGACCTGGAATGCGATCCCGATGTGTAAGATAGAAAAATGGCTGAAAAAAAGGAAAAAATAATGAGACCAAAACCTACGCGAAAATTTTCGTTTAAAAGGCTGTGGGATGTCATCAAAAATGCCTCTAACGGTTTTATTGATGATAAATTAATGAAGCTGAGCGGAGCACTTTCCTTTTACATGATTTTCTCAATGGGGCCTCTCCTGCTTATCATCATAACCTTGTGCAGCATTTTTTTCGGTCGCGCTGCAGTGGAAGGTAAAGTATACGCCCAACTTGAAGGATTTATCGGACACGATACAGCCATACAGCTTCAGCAAATCATTCAACATGCAGCGATTAGTGGTAAAAACACACTTGCGACAATTATTGGAGTTGCTTTCCTGGTTATTGGCGCATCCAGTGTTTTTGCAGAGATGCAGGATTCCATCAATATGATCTGGGGTCTTAAGCCAAAACCTAAATCGGGATGGGTAGCTTTTTTGAAGAACCGCCTGCTTTCCTTTTCCATCATCGTTAGTCTTGCCTTCTTATTGCTGGTCTCTCTGGGATTTTCAGCTCTGGTCGAAGTTTTTGGTACCCATTTGAAATCAGCGTTTCCCGGAATCTCTATCATCTTTGTTTATGTAATTAATTCGTGCATAACAATAGGTATTACAACATTCATATTCACAGTCATATTTAAAGTGTTGCCTGATGCAAAAATTAAATGGAAAGATGTGATTGTGGGCGCCATCACTACGACAATATTATTCCTATTGGGCAAATTCGCCATCTCCTTTTACATCTCCAAAAGCAACGTAGGATCAACCTATGGCGCTGCCGGATCGCTCATCATATTACTACTCTGGGTATACTATTCTTCCATGATTCTGTATTATGGGGCTGAGTTTACTAAATTTTATGCTCTTGAATTTGGAGATCAGATTAAACCAATGGACTATGCAGTAACTGTCCGCCTGGTTGAAGAGGAAAAAGGAAAAATGTCCATTCAGCAAAAAGAAAAAACTAAATCGAAGACATGAAAAAATTTAGCCACAAGAGAAAAGTCGTTTTTATTGTACTTGGAAGTATTTTTGTTTTACTGATCGCGTTGCGTATTGCACTTCCATATATATTGCTCCGGCTGGTCAACAAAGAACTGACCCATATTCCAGGATACACCGGTCATGTAGACGACATTGATGTAGCCCTTATTCGGGGAGCGTATAAAATTAAAACCATCAAACTTGAAAAAACAGGCGGTAAAATCCCCGTTCCGTTTTTTTCAGCGGACCTTGCCGATCTGTCACTTCAGTGGGAGGCACTTTTCCACGGTAGAATCGTTGGTAAAATCCTGGTTGAACATCCAATACTTAATTTTGTAAAAGGGCCAACGGAAGCCACCAGTCAGACGAAGATCGATTCCAGTTGGACCGTGGTTGTTAAAAAACTCATGCCCTTAAAACTGAACAAATTTGAAATCAATGACGGCGAGATCCATTACAGGGATTTTCACAGCAAACCTGAATTCGACATATTTACAAAAAAAGTTCATATACTGGCTGAGAATCTTTCCAACGCGGATAAGAACAAAGAAGTATTGCCCTCGTCCATTACAGCAACAGCTGATGTTTATGGAGGAAAAGCTTCTGCCTCCATGAAAATGGACGCACTTGCCAGAACGCCCACCTTCGATGGCAAAGCAAAACTTGAAGGACTCAACCTCGCAAACCTGAACAATTTCATTGATGCCTTCGCCAAATTCGATATCAAATCAGGAGAGATCAGTATTTACACAGAAGCGGCTGCCAAAGATGGCAAGATAATCGGCTACACCAAACCGATCATTAAGAATCTTAAAGTGCTGAATTGGGAAAAGGATAAAGAGAAACCATTGAAGATCGCTTATGAAGCAGTCGTTGAGGCTGTAGCCTGGGTATTTAAGAATCAAAATAAGGAACAGCTCGCAACCAAAGTTGATTTCGAAGGAAATATAAAAAATCCAAACATAGATATCTGGCAACTGATCGGGCAGGTATTAAAAAATGCATTTATCCAGGCCCTTTATCCTTCTCTTGAAAATTCTGTTAGCTTGAATTCACTTAATGGTAAGAAAAACCAGTCGGCATCCGTCCTGGATCAAACACTTCAAAAAAGCAATAAAGAGATAGGTGTCAGGCAAAAAGACAAAGAAAAAAATAAAAAGAAATAAATTGCAAAGCATTTGTGCCTCTTCGTCAAAAACGTGCATCTATCGTGAATAGGTCACTTCCCCACACAAAAAGTACCGTAGCCCGGTTCTAGTGGGTTTGAGAGAATTTAGTAACGAATTGGTGACTACTTTTCGGGACAGCAGGCAAGATCAGTAGGACAAAAATGATGTAGCTCATTTTTTCACATGACCATTCTCAGGTTTATTTAATCTTATATTCACCATCTTGCGTTTTTATTGCTGTAAACAGATCGTATGAATGTACAAGAATCGCAAACCAAGCAATTACTGACTGACTCCTACCTAGATAAATATCCGGCACCTGGTTCCGCTGAGGAATTGCGCAAATTCAAAAAGATTCAAAGCAGGTTTGCTAATCAGTTTGAATTATTTTTCCCTGATAATCTGGCTAACAAAACCATTGTAGTCATTCCCAGTCTTTCGCTCGACCAGAAGGTACTGTCAAAATTAGACGGCGCATTGCACTATGAAGAAAGGCTTTTGTGTCTCCTCATGTTACTTCGTATGCCACGTACTCATGTCATTTACGTAAGCAGCATGCCAATAGATCCCGTTATTATTGATTATTATCTTCATTCGTTACCAGGGATTACGGGTTATCATGCAAAAGAAAGACTCACTTTACTGAGTTGTCATGACATGTCATCAAAACCGCTTACGCAAAAGATCTTACAAAGGACCCGTCTAATAGAACACATTAAAAAAGCGATACAACCAGGACATGTGGCACACATAACCTGCTTTAATACCACAGATCATGAAAGAACACTGGCGGTAAGGCTGGGCATACCCGTATATGGTTGTGATCCCTCTTTAAATTATTGGGGTTCCAAAAGCGGTAGCAGAAAAATATTTCTAAATACAGGCGTGCCCATGCCTCCAGGGGTTGAAGACCTGAAAACCTATGAAGATATTGTGCATGCCATTGCGGCGTTAAAGGCTATGTACCCTGATTTAAAGAAAGCCATTTTAAAATTGAATGACGGGTTTTCCGGTGACGGTAATGCAGTGCTGCGATATCCTGAACATTTAACCAGCAAAGAATTACTTGATTGGGTTAATCATAATCTTTATGAGAAAATAATTCCGGTTGCAAAGGATATGAGTATTGAAATTTTCTTGGAGAAATTTCAGGAAATGGGAGGTATCGCTGAAGCCTTTATAGAAGGGGATACAAAAGCTTCCCCGTCCGCTCAATGCAGGATAACTCCTTTAGGTGAGGTGGAAATCATCTCGACACATGACCAAATATTGGGTGGTGAGAGCGGGCAACAATTTATCGGAGCCCTTTTTCCCTGCGACGATAGTTATCACACAGAAATTACGGAATTTGCAAAAACAATCGCCGAAGAATTAAAGAAAAAGGGAATATTAGGCCGCTTTAGTATTGATTTTATTTCCGTAAAAGAAAATGATCAATGGAAACATTTCGCGATTGAAATTAACATGCGTAAAGGAGGCACTACACACCCCTATTTGATGTTGCAGTCGTTAACCAGCGGACATTACAATGAAGAAGCTGGTTTATATGAAACCCAGAACCGGGAGCACCGTTATTATTTTTCATCAGATAACCTGCAGAACGATGCTTACAAAGGTCTTACGCCGCAGGATCTCATTGATATTGCGATGTTTCATGGATTGCAATTCGATGGCGCAGCACAAAAGGGGGTAATGTTTCATATGATAGGCGCCTTATCGCAGTTCGGCAAAATAGGTATTATTTGCATTGGCGGATCGCGGGAAGAAGCTTATTCGTATTATAAAAAAACAATTGAAGTACTGGACGCAGAAACCGGGCACCATCAAGTCATTCATAATTAATTTTTTAGAAGGCCATTTCATAAGTCATTTTTCAGATTTAATATGAAGCATTACGCCCTTTACCAATGGTATTTTCCTGCTATAGTTTTTTCAAACCGCCTGTTGCTCACGGCCGGGTAAGTTATCTCCAATCCAATTCTTTACA